>OCTX012258436.1_pt1 | contig 16263 bp, 12 predicted proteins | sample 1539691 | NCBI WGS metagenome assembly OCTX01 (sample SAMN02144231, study PRJEB22623) | gut metagenome | biome: sheep rumen | host: Ovis aries | place: New Zealand | reverse complement strand
ATATTTATTAAAACGCTGCAAAGGTACGAATATTTTCCGAGATAAGATGCACTTTTTAAAATAATCTTTGTATCTTTGCACTCGTAAAATTAAGTTTAATGACCCATATACGTCTGATAAACCTACTTGTCGCTGTGCTTTTCTGCGTAACATTCGCCAGTGCAGCCACTCTTCCCAAGAAAAAATATCCTGGGGGCAAATGCTATATTTGGCGTTACACCTTACTGGATAAACGCGAATCAAGCTATACTCTGGATCGCCCACAGCGCTGGCTCTCACATAAAAGTATCGAGCGCCGCCACAAGCAGGGATTACCCTTGGATTCTACCGACCTACCTGTGAGCAGTGGTTACCTGAAAGCCATCGATCATATGATTAACGATGCCAACCGCGTGGCCAAACGCTCTCAAGCAGAGTCGATGGTTATCGGCACCAGTCGCTGGAACAACACCGTATTAGTACGTTCGGCCGACACCACCTTTTTGCGACGTTTGGGCGAACAAGCCTACGTTAAAAGCTGCGAAATGGTATGGGAGGCACCCGATAGCATCGAGCGCAAAATCAAGATAAAAGCCAACTCTGGTTTCAACCCATGGGACAGTCTGAAAGGCACCATCTACGGCCATGGTCGCGAACAAATTGAGATGCTTAACGGTCATCGTTTGCACAACATCGGATACCGTGGCAAGGGCATTACCATCGCCGTGCTTGATGGCGGATTTCAAAATTGCAATGTACTCCCCACCTTTCAGCACGCCATCATTTCTGGTGCAAAAGACTTTGTTTATCCCAACAGTCCTTATTTTTATCAGGAAACTGATCACGGCACCAAAGTACTGTCGACCATGGCGGCCAACGAACCAGAGGTACTGATTGGTACAGCCCCCGACGCCCACTACTGGCTGCTGCGTTGCGAGGATCAGGAAACCGAGCAACCTGTTGAGGAGGATTATTGGGCGATGGCTGCAGAGTTTGCCGACTCGTTAGGTGCCGACATCATTACATCGAGTTTAGGCTACACCGAATACGACAACCGCCGTGGCTATTACCACCAGCACGATCTCGACGGACACACAGCACTCATATCGCGCACCGCGTCGATGATAGCACAAAAAGGGATGGTTCTGGTAAACTCAGCAGGAAATAGCGGCATGGGGCCATGGAAAAAAATCACGTTCCCTGCTGATGCCGACAACTGCCTGACGGTGGGAGCCCTTAATCTTCAGCGCGTAAACGCCCCCTTCAGTGGCGTTGGACCAACACAAGACATGCGTATCAAGCCCGACGTCATGGCTTTAGGCAGTCCTGCCAACCTTATCTCTGGTCGTGGCGGTATCGTTCGCGATATGGGCACCTCGTTCTCAACCCCCATCGTAGCGGGGTTGGTGGCTTGCTTATGGCAGGCTTTACCCGAGAAGACTGCTCTCGAGATCATCAATCTGGTACGCCAGAACAGCGATTGCTACCAAAAGCCCGACAACATCTACGGCTACGGCGTTCCCAACTTCTGGCGGGCATATATGATTGGCAAGGTCAATTTAGAGGTGAGAACTGAGAACTGAGAAGTGAGAGGTATGATTACTATGAGATATTCTTTGCTGGAGCTTAATAGCTTGGTTCGCGAGGCTATCGAGAATGCTTTGCCCATGGAATATTGGGTAGAGGCCGAACTCAGCGAGTGCCGCGAATCACGCGGACATTGCTATATGGAGCTTATACAGAAGGATGAGCTTTCGGCCACACCTATTGCCAAAGCCCAAGCCAAGTGCTGGGCTAACAAGTGGTTAACCATCCGTCCATATTTCGAGCGTACCACTGGTCAGCAATTACATATTGGCATGAAAGTCTTGCTGAAGGTTTACCCACAATTTCATGAGGCATACGGTTTTTCTTGGATTGTAACCGACATCGACCCGACCTATACTTTAGGCGATATGACGCGCAAGCGCCAAGAAATCATCCAGAAGCTTAAAGCCGAGGGGGTATTCGATCTGCAAAAAGAACTACAGCTGCCCGTATTCTGCCAACATATTGCCGTCATCTCGTCTCAAACAGCCGCAGGCTACGGCGATTTCTGTAATCAGCTCGCTGACAATCCTTACAGCTTTAAATTCGAAACACAACTTTTTCCCGCCATCATGCAAGGTGAGAGCATTGGACAAAGCATTATTGCCGCACTGGAGAGAATCTACCAGATGCAAACCGAGAACCTAGAACTGAGAACTTCTCTGTTCGATTGTGTCGTCATCATCCGTGGTGGCGGTGCCACCAGCGACATGAGTGGCTTCGATACATTGGCTTTGGCCGAAAATGTGGCCAATTTCCCGATACCCATTATTACTGGTATTGGTCACGACCGTGATGAGAGTGTACTCGACATGGTATCGCACACCCGTGTAAAAACACCCACTGCTGCAGCCGCCTTGCTCATCGACCACCTCAAGGCCGTGCAAGAAACCATCGAAGGAGCACAGAGCATGATTACACACTACGTTCAACAGAAATTATCAATTGCCAATTCTCATTTGTCAATTATATCGGAGTCTATTCCCCGTCTGTTCTCAGTTGTAAAAACCCGGCAAGAGGCCAAAATTGATGCCCTCTATACCCGAATGCCCATGCTAATAGAGCGCAGGTTGACCACCGAGAGCCACCGTCTTCAACTCATAGACGAGAAGCTCAAGGCACTCGACCCAGCCTTACTACTAGCCCGCGGCTACAGCATTACACTGCACAACGGCAAGAGCGTGCGCGATCCACAACAACTACAGCCGGGCGACGAAATAGAAACACGAGTAGAAAAAGGAATCATCAAATCGATTATAGCATGAAAGAAGAAATGAAATACGAGGCTGCCATGGCCGAACTGCAATCCATCGTCCGCAAGATGGAGAACGACGAACTCGACATCGACCAGATGACCGAGCAACTGAAACGTGCCCAACAACTCATCAAGCTCTGCAAGGACAAACTCACCAAAACAGATACTGAAATCAAGAAAATACTTACAGAATAAAAGTTTTTACGACAAAAGTTCGTTAATCTGATATTAATTATATATTTTTGCGTGCAAAATTGAAATTTCAAACATAACATTAGTAATATGAAGAATTTGGATTGGGGTAGTCTGTCATTCGGCTACATGAAGACCGACTACAATGTACGTTGCTATTATCGCGACGGAAAATGGGGCGAGATAGAGGTTTGCTCCGACGAGTATTTGAATCTGCACATGGCTGCCACCTGCCTGCACTATGGTCAGGAGGCTTTCGAGGGCCTGAAGGCCTATCGCTGCCCTGATGGCAAGGTTCGTGTGTTCCGTGTTGACGAGAATGCCAAGCGCCTGCAGAGCACCTGTCGTGGCATTCTGATGCCCGAGGTGTCAACCGAACTGTTCACCGAGATGGTCAAGAAGGTGGTCCGTCTCAACCAGGAGTGGATTCCTACCTACGAGAGCGGTGCCACACTCTACATCCGTCCGCTGCTCATTGGTACTAGTGCTCAGGTGGGTGTACATCCTTCAAAAGAGTACTGCTTCCTGATCTTCGTCACACCAGTAGGCCCATACTTCAAGGGTGGCTTCCAGTCAAATCCTTACGTTATCGTTCGCGACTACGACCGTTCAGCCCCTCTGGGCACAGGTAAGTATAAGGTAGGTGGCAACTATGCCGCCTCGCTCTATGCCAACAACCTGGCTCACGAGAAGGGATATGCCTGCGAGTTCTATCTTGACGCCAAGGAGAAGAAGTACATCGACGAGTGTGGTGCTGCCAACTTCTTCGGCATCAAGAACAATACCTATATCACCCCAGAGTCCACCTCTATCCTGCCCTCTATCACCAATAAGAGTCTGATGCAGGTAGCCGAAGACCTGGGCATGAAGGTAGAACGCCGTCCTATCCCAGAGGAAGAACTCGAGACCTTCGAGGAGGCTGGTGCCTGCGGCACAGCCGCCGTCATCAGTCCTATCTCATATATCGACGATTTGGAGACAGGCAAGCGCTATGACTTCGGCGAGAAGCCAGGTCCACAGTCCAAGCGCCTCTTCGATACCCTCCGTGGCATTCAATACGGCGAGATTGAGGACAAGCATGGTTGGACTACCGTTGTAATTGAATAAGACATAAAAAAAACCTCGCTCATTTCGAGCGAGGCTTTTTCTTATTTGTGCAAGCCTACGATTTTCGTCGCGGGCTTTTCTTTGTTTCTCCGATTCACGACAGTAACAACCGATTGCGCCAAATTGATGAATGCCAGTCCCGTAGCCGTCTCACTATTGAGCGCGGCTGGAGTACCCGCATCACCATTATCGCAGATGCTCTGCACCAGTGGTATCTGCGCCAGCAGGGGCACCTGCATCTCCTCGGCCAACTGTTTGCAACCTTCCTTACCAAAGATATAATACTTGTTCTCTGGCAGTTCTGCAGGTGTGAACCACGCCATATTCTCTATCAATCCTAAGATAGGCACGTTCACCTTCTCGTTGCGATACATGTCGATACCCTTTCGCGCATCGGCCAGTGCCACCTGCTGAGGTGTCGAAACGATGACGGCGCCTGTGATGGGCAGCGTCTGCAACAGTGTCAGGTGGATATCGCTGGTGCCAGGAGGTGTGTCGAGGATGAAATAGTCGAGTTCGCCCCAGTCGGCATCAGCAATGAGCTGTTTCAGGGCACTGGTGGCCATACCGCCACGCCACAGTGTGGCAGTGGTAGGCGACACAAAAAAGCCTATCGACAGCAGTTTCACGCCATACTTCTCGATGGGCACGATGAGGTCGCGCCCATCCTTCTTCACGGCATAGGGTCGCTCGTCCTCCACATTGAACATCTTTGGCATGGAAGGGCCGAAGATATCGGTATCCAACAGTCCCACCTTGTAACCCAGTCGGGCCAGTGCAATGGCCAAGTTGGCCGAGACGGTACTCTTGCCCACGCCACCCTTGCCAGAACTCACGGCAATGATATTCTTCACGCCTGGCAGCATCTGTCCTACCTCAGGGCGTGGCGCACTCTTAAACTCTGTCTCAATCTCCACCTCAACCTCTTTGCCGCAGTGGTATTTGATGGCAGCCTCAGCCGCCTTTACCGTCGATTTCAGGAAAGGATCGGTATCGCGTGGAAACTCCAGCACCACCTTCACCTTCCAGTTCTCACCATCCTTCTGTGGAGCAGCCACGGCAGGCGTATCAGCCACCATCTCGCTCTCCACCAGATTCTTCTTGGTGCCGGCATACGTCACCGTAGCCAGGGCATCCATCACCATTTTGGGATATAACACTTTGTCCATATTAGTTCTATTTAGCTTTGTCCAGACTGCTACGCTTGGAACGATGGTAAGAGCGATAGTCGTCGAGCTCTATCTCCACCTCGGGCTCCACCAGTTCGCCAGTGCGCGGCAGGTTCCACTTCATATATTTGATGTTCAGTCCACGGGCTATCCACATCCCCTCGTAGTAGGTCTGAATGGCCAGTATCTTCTTGGTAGCCTCGTCGATACGCTCATCGTGATAAAGATCCTCAGTACGGAAGATCACGGGCAGCGCATTCTTCTCCACCATATAGGTACTATAGGTGAAGAGAAAGTTAGAGTCGGTCTTCAGGTGAATCACGCCGCCATCCACCAGAAACTTGCGGTAGCGATTCATAAAATAGGTAGATGTCAGTCGCTTGCGTGGGTTCTTCATCTGCGGATCACTGAAGGTGAGCCATATCTCCTGCACCTCGTCCTCAGCAAAGAATCGTTCGATTATTTCAATATTCGTACGAAGGAAAGCCACGTTCTTCAGTCCCTCGTTCAGGGCCTGTGTAGCCCCCGTCCACATACGGGCGCCCTTGATATCCACACCAATAAAATTCATGTCGGGATAGAGTTTTGCCAGTTCCACGGTATATTCACCCTTACCGCAGCCCAGTTCGAGCACGATAGGGTTGGCATTGTGGAAGTACTGTTCATGCCAGTGTCCCTTCATTTCGAAGAGCACATTCTCTATCACCGAAAACGGATACTGGAACACGTTCTCATACGTCTCCATGTCCGCAAATTTAGCCAACTTACCTTTTCCCATAATTAAAATTGTGCTGCAAAGGTACGATTAAGTGAGCAAAAAACCAAATATTATTTTGGTTTTTTCGAACATCAGAAGAAACTAAGCCTTGCGATAGAGCGTGACGGTGCCCCCGTCGCTCTGGGCATAGTCGATGAGGAGCTGCTGGATGTACCGGGCGTTGGCCAATACGCGCTGCTCGTCGCCATCATAGCCATTGATAAGCACCACGAGGTGGGTGGTTGAGAGTGTCATCTTGGTACGCTCATGGTCGCTGGTAGGCGTGCCTACTCCACCCTGGGCATCACGATAGACAGGCAGTCCGGCGATGTTCAAGGGGCCACGGCCGATGCCCTCATAAGGCTCTCCCTCGCGCCCAACTCCCAGCACCAGTTCGTCGCCCACAAACTTGTCGGCATCAAATCCGCCAATGCTGTAGCCATAGACGATAGAGGCCAGATTGACCAGATCCACTAATGTGTCAATCTGATAGAGTTCCTTACCCTGCAGCATACGCCGGATGAGTTGCTCAGAGGCAGGACGATAGCGCGAAGGATCCTTGCCACAGCGCTTATAGACCGCACGGGTGGCAGCGATAGACGGCAGCGACTTCACGCTATCGGTGGTGAGCTCGCTGCGCAGACGCTGCTCTACCTCATGGATGGTGTGCCAGAGACGGTCGCAATAAGGCGAATTATGCACACGCGCCTCCACACATGCCCCCACAAAGGTGGGGCACACAGAGGCTATCTCGTCAGAAACTTTTACCAGAATCATTGTTGCATGTTTAAGATGGCATCACGACACTGCTCCATCAGCCAGCGTGGCGTGCTCGTTGCCCCACAGATACCTACACTCTGAATACCCTCCAACCACTGCGGCTCAATCTCCTGAGGATCCTCTACAAGGTGCGAATTGGGGTTCACCCGCAGACACTCGTTGTAGAGCACCTTGCCGTTCGAGCTCTTACGTCCGCACACAAAGAGTATGAGGTCGTGCTTGGCAGCAAACTGCGATATATTGGGCATGCGGTTGGCCACTGAGCGACAGATGGTATCAAAACTCTGGAAGGTGGCATCAGGCGAGATGTGCGTCTGGATATAATCGATGATGCGACGGAACTCATCGAGCGACTTGGTGGTCTGCGAGTAGAGATAGATATCACGCGAAAAGTCGAGCTTGGTCACCTCGTCGCTACTCTCGATGACGATGGCATTAGAGTGTGTCTGTCCCACCAGTCCGAGCACTTCGGCATGACCTTTCTTTCCGAAGATGACTATCTGCGCCTCATTATTCTCATCATACTGCTCCTTGATGCGCTTCTGCAGTTTCAGTACCACAGGACAGGTGGCATCGATAATCTCGATGTTGTTCTGACGAGCCAGCTCGTAGGTCTCAGGCGGCTCTCCATGCGCACGCAGCAGCACCTTGGCATTATGCAACTGGCGCATCTCATCGTGATTGATGGTGATGAGCCCCATCTGGCGCAGGCGCTCACACTCCATTCCATTGTGTACTATATCGCCGAGACAGTAGAGTTTCTCGCCTTTGGCAAGTTCTTCCTCGGCTTTCTTAATGGCAGTGGTCACTCCAAAACAGAATCCACTACCCTCGTCTATTTCTATTTGTATCATTGAACATTAAACTTTAAACTTTGAGCTTTGAACTTCATTTTCTCAGTTGGGCAAAGTAGGCGTCGAGAAGGTCTTGGGCAGCAACGAAAGAGGTCTTCTGACCAGCCAGGACTGTCTGTTCGGCCGCACTGAGCTGTGCTTTGATCTGCGGATTATTGTAAAAATTCAAACGGAGGTGCTCGTTGATGCTCTCATACATCCAGTACTTCGACTGTTCGTTGCGGCGATAGTCAAAATAGCCGTTGGCCTTCACGAAATCCACATACTCATATATCATATCAAATATCTCCTTCACGCCCGTGCCATAGAATCCACTGTAGCACAGCACCTTTGGACTCCAGCCACTCTCTGGCATGGGGAAGAAATGGAGGGCGTTGCGGAAATTAGTAGCCGCCATCTGACAGCGATCCACATTGTCGCCATCACATTTGTTGATGACGATGCCATCACTGATCTCCATGATGCCACGCTTAATACCCTGCAACTCGTCGCCAGTACCAGCCACCTGAATGAGCAGGAAGAAATCCACCATCGAGTGGCAAGCCGTTTCGCTCTGACCAACGCCTACGGTCTCAACAAAAATCTTATCGAACCCCGCAGCCTCACAAAGTATAATCGTCTCGCGGGTCTTACGCGCCACGCCACCCAACGAGCCTGCCGATGGACTAGGGCGTATGAACGACGACGGATGCTGCGCCAACTTCTCCATGCGTGTTTTATCACCCAGGATAGAGCCCTTGGTGCGCTCACTGCTGGGGTCGATGGCCAGCACAGCTAATTTTCCACCTTTCTCGCGCAGCACATGCATGCCAAACTCGTCGATAGAGGTACTCTTGCCCGCCCCAGGCACACCACTGATGCCGATGCGGATACTGCGCCCACTATAAGGCAGACACTTGTTGATGACCTCCTGCGCACGCGCCTGGTGGTCGGGGTTCACACTCTCTATGAGCGTGACAGCCTGCGAGAGGATGGTGACATCGCCTTTAAGGATGCCTTCTACCATTTCACCGACAGAGAGTTCGCGACGACGGAAACGACCGTGTTTCAGGTAGGGATTCACGATAGAGGGCTGCTCCACCCCACTATTCACCTGCAAACCTGCATATTCGGCACTATTTTCGGGATGTTCCATATACTTTGAACTTTATTTCAATTTGATGTTCACAACCACTTTGGCGTGGTCGGGATCGTTCGTAATCATCAGGATACGAGGACGCGTACGGAGCTGATGGAGCTCTTCGGCCATACCCGTAATCTTTAAGTTGACACTCTGTCCTGGAGCAATCTGGCTCTTAGAGAGGGTAACCTTCAAACCAGCCGTAAAGAGCTGTAGCGAGGTAATCTTCAGGGGCGACTGACCTGTGTTATGCAGCGTAACAGTAGCTGTTTTCTTGGTTTTGCCTCCAAAGTCGGTAAAATCAACATCGGTAGCCGACATCTGTAACTGTGGCGCCAACTCTTTATTCTCCTTTTCGAACTGCTTCATATCAGGCAACAGCACAGTAGCCACATCAATAGCATAATCCTGACGCACCTTATCGCCTGGGTTATGAGCCATATAAAGGGTGGTCTTGGTCAAGCCGTAGTCGCGCAATTTTTCTGAAAGCAACTTTACAGTGATAGTAGCCGTACGCCCAGGCAACAGATGATCGGGACTGGTGATGGCAGTCAGGTAAGGCGGCAGATGCATCAGGTTAGGACGCATGGCTTTCTTACCATTATTCAAGATATGTAACTCCTGTTCAGGCACATCCCCCTTGTTAACATCATCAAACTCAAGTTCGGCCTTATCCAGCAACAAGTCACCCATCTCGATAGGATACTCGCCCGAATAATCTCTGAAATCGCTCCTAACCTCACCTGTCATTGTCAGGTAGAACGGTTTCTTGGTACCATTACTCTTAACCAGACACATCTTCTGGAAGTGTCCCAACTGTCGGGCATCATAAGTCATCTTAATCGTGAACTTATCGCCCACGCCCACCTCTTTGGGATATTCAATCTTAGTACATCCGCAATCGGGCTTCACACTCTGTATAACCAGTCGGCGAAAGCCCTTGTTACGCATCTCGAAAGTGGCAGTAACAGGCTGTTCGTAGCCGGTCACACCCACATCAACGGTGGTGGTTTTTACTGTCAAACGCTGGGCATTTAAAGGTAAAAGGGTAAAAAGGTAAAAAGGTAAAACCTTCCACCATGTTCCCTTTACCAAGATAGTCAACAAACTATTTCTCATATTATTTTATTTTTACTATTTTACTTTTTCACCTCTATGGTTTCCGACTTTGTGACGCCGCGGAACTCGGGAGCATAGGTGCACTCTACGATGGCAGTGCCTGTCTCGTAGGTACCTGGGCGATCGAGATAGTACTCTGTCTCTATCACATGTGTGCCCTTTCTCAACATGTCGTAGTAGTAGTGAGTAGCCTGGTCGCCAGGAGCGATATAGGCCCCATGGTGATAGCCCGAGAGCTGTTTCACAGGCTCCATGCAAGCCGCACGCTTATCAACTACCTGCACAAAATCGTAGTCACGATCGGCAGTGATGGTAAGGCGCACACGAGCTCGTTTGCCCACCAGCGTTATTTCGCGCTGGACGGTGAGACCGCTGCCATTGGTGGTTACTTGTTTGGCTGGCTGATAGAACTGGGCGAACACGGCGCCCCACGAAGTGCCATCTGTAGTCTTACGAATGGTGAGCTTACGCCCCTTTGGCAAATCGGTCTTGATATAACCTGCCACAGTGGTATCCTTTGGCAAGGCCACTGTGCGCGCATCGAGTTTCACAGCCGGCATCTGAGAGTGCTCTCTCAACAGATATGTCTGTCCTTTCAGGAAAGCATAGATGGCATTCACGCTGTTGATGGGCGTATCCCAGGCCTGCGTGCGCTTCTGCTGGAGCAGCCAACGCTGCATCTCGCCGATGGTCAACTGATCATCAGGCATGATGGTCTGCAGCGCCTCGATAGCGATGGTCTGTGTGGGAATCTTATAGTCGAACCACGAATAGCCAGCACGCTGGGTATCATAGTAACGCCCCATATCCTCGCGATACACGGTGTATTCCTTGAGCGACTGCACATACGTGCGTGCACGCTGAAGGTCGGTCTTGGCAAAGATGACTGCCGAGAGTGCCTTGTCGTAGATGCTCTGATTCTTCACATCCTTCTTCAGCAGCTCTATCAGATAGCCGTTGGCAGCCTGCACATCGGCAGGCAACTGGCGCCCGTCGAGGGCATGGATATACAACCACTGCAGCGCCTGACGACCAGGGAAGCCAGCCTCATGACCTTTCTTATCCATCAGTCTCAGTTCCTTCACCTGTTTCACCATTTCAGCGCCCATAAAGCTGAAAGCCTTATCAAGCATAGCGCTAGTTGACGACAGCCTCGTGGTGAGCGCATTCAGGCGCACCAGCATCTCGCTCACAACCACCGTCACACACATCGAGCCTTGCATACCGGGGAACCAGGCCCAGGCACCATCTGCGTTCTGCAACTTCTGCAATTTATTGATGCATGCCTGCAAACTGTCGTTCATCTGTTGCATGTCGGCATCAGGCTTAATCTGTGGATTCTGCTGGATGATGTAGCGACCAATGCCATTGGCATAGATGGCTGCAGCCAGCGAGATGGCATTGTCGGCACTTGGCGATGCCATAGCAGGCAATGCCTGAGCCATCAGCCACACGGGGTTGTTGGTATATTCGAGCGTGAACTTAGCATCCTTTACGCCAGCAGGCACCAGTTTCTGCAGGTCGATCGTCTCTGTGCCAGGCTGGTGCTGCGTGATGGGCTGTGCCACCGTGATGCACTCCTGCGCTGGCAATACGGGCAGATAGTGCTGCTCACCATCGCTGAAGCCCTTACCGGTGATGCTCATCTTACAGATGAGAGAATTGACCATTTTTACATCGAAACTCACAGGTGTAGTCTCGTTAGCTTTCAGCTGTACGGACTGCGACTTTTCGAACACGATGGCGTTGGTCTCGGCATTGATGAGCTGGAGGGTTGCTTTGCCCTGTGCCTGCTTCTCACTGAAGATGCGTGCCGAGATAGTAGCCTCATCGCCTTCACGAATAAAACGGGGCACGTTGGGCTGTATCATTACCTCCTTCTTGGCCACCGTCTGGCTCTGGATATCACCATAACAGAGGTCGCGTGTGTGTGCAAAGCCTAACAACTGCCAGGTAGTGAGACTCTCGGGCAGTGTGAACTTGATGGCCACGCGGCCCTCGGCATCCGTCGTAAGCTGGGGATAGAAGAAGGCCGTCTCGTTGAGATTCTTGCGCAATTGCACATCGCTATTCACGGGTTCCTCAGCTATAGTCTGATCGGCCACCATCTTACCCTCTGTCTCTATGGCCATCTCTTCGGCAGCAGGTGTCACATAGTCGAACATCGCATTAGTTTCCAAGGCATTCGCGCGTGTCAGCGCCTTAAAGCGTGGCGTGCCATATCCCACCATCATCGGGCGCATCAGTTCTTCAGGGAATATCGAATGATCGAACGCACTGAAGCGCAAACCGGTACTATTCAGACCTGTCCACGGGTGCGCCACATACCAGCTGAAGGGATACAACTCGCGATAGTTCCATCTGGTATAAGGCATGGGCACCCACTGATAGGGTTGTATCCGCCACTGGTGCTTCACAATCTGATCCAGACTCTTATCGTAGAGTGTAGCCATCAGGTTGGCATCCACGGGCTTGCCCTCACTATCCTTCACCGTGAGTGTCCACTCCTCCTGCTGGCCAGGTTTGAGTCGGTCACGGAAGGTAGCCCACTCCAAGGTGAGTTTCTTGTTAGGCAACGGGCGCTTTATCTCTGCCTGATGGGTGTAGCAATGGCCATCCTTCACCCATGCGTAGTTGAGCAGCAAGCCATTACCATATTCCTCTTTATAAGTGAACTGACGATTGATGAGTTGGTTGTTCCTCACCACCTCGCCCTGCTCAATTACTTTTTTGCCAGCAAAGATGCTATAGAAGATGTGCACGTCAGAGGCCGACGAGCCCACCTGGATAGTAACAGGCGTACCATCGCTGGGGAACTGGGTGCCCGACTGATAAAACCAATCGACGGTATCTACCACAGGTTTCTCATCGCGCAACGAGAACACTACGAAGGTGCGCTCAATGGTCTGATCCTGATATGCGACCTCTACACGATGCTTACCTGAAGTCAACTTAGCCAATGCTATCTGCTGATCAGTTTTTACGTTCATCCAGTTGCTTCCGTCGATACGATAACTCACCTCGGCATCCACATCCTGTCCGGCAGCATTGCGCAGATGGAAGGTTGCCTTAGGATTATCCTCTGCCAACACCTGGTCGGCCATGTCGATACTCAGCGCGTTGGCGCGATTGCCCAATGGTAGTGTGTACTGAGCCTGATGGGTTTCGCCTGCAGCATCAGTTACATCGGCCTTTACCACATAATTGTAAAACATGGCATGCGGCGTTTCAGGGATCATGAGTGGCATTTTCACCACAAAACGGCCATCGGCATCAGTCGTTGTCACACCCGTATATATCTCTTCGCTACTTCCCATATAGCGCCACCACAGGGCCACGTTGCGAGTCACCTTATAACTTACCTTGGCCTCCTGCACAGGCACACCGGCATAGCTCAGTGCCATAGCCTCCAGTTCCAGCACATCGCCCGCTTTATAAGTCTCCTTGTAAGGCGTAAAGTCCACATGGAAGGTAGGACGCTTATATTCCTCTACACGGATACGCTGCGAGCTATTTTCCACCTGAATGGTGAACATCCCCGTACGTCCTTTGGCTGGCAAGTCGAAATCTACAGCAGCCACACCAAAGTCGTTCGTCTCAGCCTTTTTCTCCGCCACCACCTTATAGTTGGCATTGCGCAATACAAATGTCAGTGTGCGCTTACTGCACACCGTTTGCTTGATGCCGTTTTCCACTTCGTAAGCCAAGGCCGATGCCTGCACTTTCTGTCCAGGACGATAGATGCTGCGATCGGTAAAGACGGCAGCCTGTTTCACCAGCTTCTCGGCCTCATTAAACCCGTAGTACTTGCTACCAGTAAGCACTATCCCAGCCTTGTCGGAATCGGTATAGGCAAACACACTGTAGCGATCAGTCGAAAGCTCTTTGATACGCAGCTGGGCATCGGGTATGGGCGCACCAGTGGTGGCATTCACCACCACATAGCGCATCTTGCCACCGGGCTGTGCCTCGGCCATGGTATAAATATTAGTCACGTGATACAACATGCGCTGCACTTCGGTGGCAGGGGTTGTATTCAGTTCAACTAGATACATGCCTACGGGCAACCCTGGCATGATGATAGAGTCGTTGAAATGCTCGTAGGCAGCATGGGCAGCAAAATGCTTGGTGTTGCGCACCACAGCTTTCCCCAACAGTTTCTTTATCTTGGCCCATCCCTTGGGAGTGTCGGGCGTTTCCTCGATATCCCCCTCGCAGTTCACTGGATAGAAGGTCATTGTCAGGTTTCTGATATTCCGCATCTCTTCCAGCATCACCTTCTGTGCCTGCATGGGGCGCCCCACCTCGTGCTCGCACTTTAAACGGAACTCAGGGTTTGTCATGCTCGTCTTGGCATTGCGCAACTCATTAATCACCTGCCACTGTCCCCACTTCTTGATAGCCTCGTCGATATAAGCCATCTTCTCGGCGATAGGCGTGTGGAGTGTGTATTTCAAGTCGTCGAACTGATCCACCGCCAGTTTAGCGTCGAGCGCCTCTACAGCCTTCTTGTTGCCGGCAGCACGGTAGTAGTCGCGTAGCAACTGGTATTCCTCCAGCTCAGCGCCAACCACACTCAACAGGTCGTTATTAAAAACCTTGGCATCAGCCCCCAGCACCACAAAGGGTGTCAGGGTTTTATCCTTCGTTTTTGCCAGCAGATGACACAGTTCGGATGTCAGTTCGGGTTTCTCAATACCCAGTTTCAATCCGTCGTTTTCCTTGTCCATCTGCCACAGCACCGTCTGATAAACGGTTCGCAGCACAGGGTCTTCGCAGATACGATAGTTGGCCACGATGCGATTGATGGCAGGCTTCAGCGAGTCGGGTGCGATGTTAGCCAGCACCTGTGCACCATACAGTTCAGCCTTCAGCAGCTGTCCATACTGCTGTTCGGTCTGTGCCTTCGCAGCTATCTGCTGCAGCACCTCGTACTGGGTCTTGGGCAGATCCTTCTGCTCAGCCTCTGAAACCTGTTTCCAAAGTGCCACGTACGATTGTGCGAAGCCCATCACCGGCACGAGCAGTGCTATAGCTATAATGAGTATTTTCTTCATAAAAAGTCCACATTAAATGGTTTAACCATGCAAAGGTAACGATTTATTTTCGATTTCCTTTGGAAATTATGAATTATTATATTTTCTGTATGCGGGCATCTACAGCCATCCACTCCTTACGTTCTGCGTCGCTCATCTTTTCAATAGCATAGCGAAGCATCGTACGAGGCATCTCGCTAGCATATTGCCGCAAAAAATCGCGAAGCAAATCCATGCTCACTCGCTTACCCATCTCTCTGAGCATCCACCCCACAGCTTTGTGCATCAGGTCATGCGGATGGTGCAGGTGTATCTCGGCATACCGCAAGCACCACGATGGGTCACCCATCTGCGAAGTCTTCCATGTGAACACCATACTCATTCTCTGTTTCCACAGGCACTCACTCCGTGCCAGGTTGTCGAGCACCTTTATCTTATAATTCTTGTCACCCAAATTTGATGGCAGCATCACCCACGTTCCTAATATCTTATGCACAGACAGATCCACAAGATCCCAGTTATTCGCCTTTTCAGCATACTGCAGATACATCGTCAGAATCTCATCACGTTTCTTCATCGCCTCAGCATCATTCATCAGGCACTTCGTGCTCTGACGCTCAAACTTGTCCACCAAAATCAATAGTCCACAGAGCCTTACTTCATGCCATTTCGACATCAGTAGTTCTGGTATTTCGCTCAAAGAGAACTCTTTTGCCACAGTCTTTACAATTTCTCTCGTCTGTGGCACTTTCAATCCAATGAATTCGTCACCCTCGCCATACTCGCCAGGCCCTGTCTTAAAGAATCTCATGAGCACTCTTCGCTGCTCTTCATTACGCAACGACTCCATATAGTTTATGATTTCCTGAGCAGTCATTTTTTCCAAATTAATCTTTTTCTTATAAATTCTGCCGCGAAGATAGTCATTTTTCGATAAACTTCAAATAAAATTTGGATTTTTACTCACTTATTCGTATCTTTGACCTACGGTCTTAGATAGGCTGCATTTCGGAAATACAAAGAAAAACGAGTTTTCCTTTGGTATTTCGCTCAATTTGCACTATCTTTGTCCCCATGATTAACCAACAATTATTAAATCCGAAGAGCATCGTCGTGATCGGCGGCTCAAACAACGTGCATAAGCCCGGTGGCGCTATTGTACGAAATATCAAGAATGGTGGTTTCGATGGTCCACTGCACATCGTGAACCCCAAAGAGGACGAAGTGCAGGGAATCAAAGCCTATCATGATGTAAAGGAAATCCCCGAAACAGATTTGGCCGTGCTCGTGGTGGCCGCCAAGTTCTGT
>OCTX012216163.1_pt1 | contig 16270 bp, 13 predicted proteins | sample 1539691 | NCBI WGS metagenome assembly OCTX01 (sample SAMN02144231, study PRJEB22623) | gut metagenome | biome: sheep rumen | host: Ovis aries | place: New Zealand | reverse complement strand
GGCCAAGGCAATCCCCTCGGCAACTGCCGTGCAAAGCGCGATGACGGCATAGACGCGCAGCGCCTCTCCAGAGCGCTCCGGACCAAGCGCGTCGGCGAGGAGAAAGTATCCAGGAATTCCGGCGATAGCCGTTGTGATAACCATTGAAACGGCGAGCAGCGGGACGCCAGCCGACTGCACGGCCTTGCCAACTGTGGACATCCTACTGAAGCGCATAGCCAAGCCCTCTCTTGTTGACTATCCTGTCCTCTTCGCCGGGGCCATTGAGCTTCTTTCTGATTGCGTATATCTTGGCCTCTACGACATTCGTCTTGGCACTGTCGAAGTCCCAGACCTTGTCGAGTATGAAGCCGGCCGACATCTTTCGTCCTGGATTGAGCATGAATAGCTCAAGCAGCTTGTATTCAAGCCCAGTTAGGTCGATAAGCCTTCCGTTCCTGCGCACTACGCGGTTTTTCAAGTCGAGCGAAATATCCTTGAAAACTAGCATCTCGTCATCAGTGCGGGCAACTCTCCGCGTGACGGCGTATATGCGCGCCACAAGCTCGTCTGCTGAAAACGGCTTTGCAAGGTAGTCATCTGCGCCAGCGGACAACCCCCTTACGCGCTCGTCCGTAGAGCCAAGCGCACTGAGGACGATGACCGGGGTCAAAATCCCTCTGCCGCGGATTTGCCGCAACACATCCAGACCGTCGACGTCAGGCAACATCCTGTCAAGAATTGCAACGTCGTATGCCCCGTTGGCAAGCATGTCGCGGCCCTGCGCACCGGTCTTGGCGGCATCGCAGACAAAGCCAGCTTCGTCCAACCCACACCGCACAATCCTCATGTGTTCAAAATCGTCTTCGATTACAAGAACCTTCATGGCTTGTATTATACACTATTTCGTGGCGGTGAGTTTGTGGTTGGGGCGTGATTTTGGAAACTCACGGCTTCCATGGGGCCCAACATGCGGTCGCCCTGACGAAGCCGGTCTCGCCGAATTGCCAAAGCAGGAATTTGGTATAATATGGCCAAGATTATGAAACGAAAAATCCTAGTTGTGGAGGACGTCGAAACCGTGGTCGACGGCGACAGCCGCCTTTGGGCGATAAAGCGCAGGGCGGTATATGGCTGCCTGCTGTATTGGACGGCTATCTTCTTGTTGATTGTGACGATTGTCTACAGCAGCGTTGCGCGCAATCTGATAAGGAAGTCCGTCGTTGTAGATGTCGACAGCTTGCTGTACGCATTCGTCGTCATTGGCGTTGCATTGTCCATAGTCTACTATTTGTCAATGCGCAAGACGCTAAACAAGGCTTTCGCCGAAATCGCCAAACTGGAGGATGAGAAGGACGAAAACGTGGCCATAGTGATGCACGACATGAAGTCGCCCGTCACCACTGTGCGGTCGCTTGCAAGACTCGGCAAGTCGTCCAAGGAAAACGCGGGGCACTACTTTGACCAGATATATGACTTGTGCGGGAAGCTTTACGACTGCATAGAGACCAATATCGACATTTCGGACAACTACACAGGAAAGGCACCAAAGGCCACAGAACCAGCAAATGTCTCCATAATTGTGGCGGAATGTGCCGCCGAGATGCGCCCGAATGCAGAGGCAAAAGGACTTAAGTTCGAGTTAGACATCGAAGAAGGCGTCAAGGTCGTGGCCCTTTCGTCCAAGATAGAGTCGTTGGTGAATAATCTCGTTGGCAATTCTGTCAAGTATACTGAAACCGGATGTGTAAACATCTCGTTGAAGCGGATTGGCCCGACAGTCAGGCTGCGAATATCCGACACCGGACCAGGTATGTCTAATGACGTGAAGGCCCACATGTATGACAGGTCGTATAGGGCTGGCAACGGAAGCTCAAAAGGCAACGGGCTTGGACTCAAGCAGGTGAAGTCCATCGTCACGTTGTGCCATGGCGTCATCACCTGCAAGTCCGAACTCGGCAAGGGAACGAAGTTCACGGTCATGTTGCCGGCGGCAGGGGTCAGGAGTCAGTAGTTGGAGTTAAGAGTTGGAGTTGGAGAGTGGAGGATTAGGAGTCAGGGGTTAGGAGTCAGGGGTCAGGGGTCAGGAGTCAGTAGTTGGAGTTTAGAGTTGGAGTTGGAGGGTGGTAGGTTAGGGGTTGGCGGCGGCACCGGCGGTCATGTAGTCGAAGATGCCTGCGCGCCAGTTCGCGACGCGGGCCTTTGCAAGCGGCGTGTCGGCAAGGCGCTCCGCCTCGGACATCAACTTCGCGAGCTCGCGCATTACCTCTGGCGTGCCAAGATACTTCCACGCAATCTCGGCCGTCTGCTGAGTGTGCTTCTCAAGAAACTCCTGCGGATAGTACGCCGAATTGCAGTACCTCTCCTCGACGATGCTGTAGAACTTCCTGAGCGCCGGCGCGGCCTTGCCATACGACGAGTAGTAGATGTTCTCGAGCGCATCGAGCGGCTCACGCGGATTCCACATCCACCGAAGCGAGAGGAAGTTCTCGCAGTCGTCTACGAACCCGCAGTTGTAGATGTTCTCCGAAAAATCCACCCTCTCGAGAAACGAATACTCGTTCTTCAGCACATACGCGAAAAACCCGGGGAAGCAGTTGACGTGCGTGACATGGTCGGCCCGCTCCTTGGGAAAGGTGTTGTAGAGCCAAAGCCCGAACGGCCTGTCGGGATACTCGGCGCGCCAGTCGTTGATCTGGCTTATCTCCAAATCGCGCTTCCCCGTGTACGGCAGGCGATTGCACGTAAAGCAGAAATGGACAACCACATTCGGCTCGACCTTGAAGGACGGAACGCCACAGTGCGAGAAGTAGGCGAGCGTCGACACCTTCTTGCCGGGATGCGACTTCGCGATCTCCCTCGCGACCGTGTTGACGAAATTGAACCAGTAGTCGGAATGGTGGGAAGTCTTGTCCCAGAGATCAGTGCGGTACTGGCGCACGCACCTCTCGCACTTGCAGAAGTCGTTGTTGTCCATCGGCTCGAGGCAGCAGGTGTCCTTGCCCCACTGGTAGCCCAGCTTGTCGCCGTTGTCGAAGTACGCCCTGACGTCGGCAATCGTCTGCTTGATCACCTCGGGGTTCGAGTAGCAAAGCTGCGGAGGCCGATCCTTGCCCTCATACCCCTTGGCGAAGAACTCGGGCCTGAAGCGCTCGAACTTCGGATGGCTCTTGTTCCAGAAGCGGTCGTACCACCCGTAAAACGAATGACACGCCCAGACAAGTTCGCCGCCCGCCTTCATGCGCCTCAAGAAGAGGTTCTTGCGGCGGTCGATCTCCTTCTTCGCCTCGGCAAAGGAACGCCCGCCCGCAAAGGCGGAGGGATACGCGACATGGAGATAGTTCGTCCAGCCGCTCGAACCCGTCGTCCAAAGTTCTGGCGTGTACGAACTCCTGAACGAGCGACCGTCCGACATGTTGCCCGGATTGCGCCCCTTCGCGAAGGGCCTGTCCCTGAGGCTCCTCCGCCTGACGGCGAGGTTGGGATCGGAAGGAATGATCGTTCCGGCGTCTGTCGGGTCGAGCCAGGTTACGCCGCAGTAGTCCCACAGGAAATCCCATACCGCGTATTCGGGGAAGCCGCCGCTTTCAAGGGCGACGCCATCGGAGGAAAACGAGATGCTGAGCTCCTGTTTCGCGAGTCTGGGGCTGTAGGCGATCCGAAGCGCCTTGCGCCCTTCCGCGGGCCGCGAGACGATCGAGAATTTTGCGCCAGTTACCTTGTCGAGGTGGAGCTTTAGTTCGTCGGCGGCAAAGCGGAGGTTCTCGTCGGCATCGGGCGCGATGACTATGTCGGCGAGAGCCCTTGAATTTTCAGCGAGCGGCATCTTGCCCGAAGGGAACAAGCCGCCGAAATCGCCGGTCGTGCAGCCTGCAAGGAAGAGGAGAAGGATCGGGAGTAGAAGACGGTGCATAAGTCCGCCTGTAGCGCGAGTTACTTGAACTGCTCAAGCCACTCTTCTGCGAGAGCGGGCCAGGCGTCAGTCGGGAAGCCGAGGCGGCGAATGCCGTAGCCGTGCCCGCCGTGGCCGCCCTTCTCGAACGCATGGAGTTCAGCGCCAACGCCCGCCTTCTTCAGCGCGGCGTAGTAGGCGAGCGACGTCTCGATCTGGCAGAAGTCGTCTTCGCTCTGGACGATGAACGCGCGCGGAGTGTCCGCGTCGACAGGATACTCGTCAAGCCGGATGTCCATTCCTTCGTGGCCCTTCCAGACATTGTCCTTGTCTTTCCGCTTTATGAGGTCCCACGGGTAGATCGGCATCTGGAAGTCAGGGCGGCACGACTTCTCGTCGACCTCGTCGACCTTCTCGTAGATCGGGCGCTTCGAGTTCGTCGCCGTGCGCACCGTGAGGTTCGCGCCGGCGGAAAAGCCCATTATGCCGACCTTGTCGGGATCGATGTTGAACTTCGCCGCGTTCGCCCTGACCCAGCGTATCGCGCGCTGCGCGTCTGCAAGCGCACCGTCGCGCTGGTCGGGAACGCGGTACTTGAGAATGACGCCAGCGATGCCCTGGTCCTTGAGCCACTGCGCGACTTCGACGCCTTCGTGATTCCAGGCGAGGATGCCATAGCCGCCGCCGGGGCAGATGACGATCGCGGGGGTCGGATGCTCCGCGTTGGGCACAGGCGTCACGACGACCTGCGGAACGCTGACGTTTGCGATGCGCATCACGTCGTCCCTCATCGGCTCGACGCCCTCTGGCTTGGGGTTTTCCTTAGCCAAGGGGATCTTGCCCTTGGGCCAGATTTCGTACGCCGCGTTGGGCGTATCAGCAAAAGCTCCCGCCGCCACGAGGGCAAGCGCCGCAACAATGCAAGTTTTCATGGCGATAATTATACCAAATCAGGCGCCGCCGCGCGACGCAAACTTTCCTGGAGTTTACCAGCCCGCCGAATTTAACTCCGATCAGCAGGGCTCTCGCTACCGCTCCGCAGAATTTCATTTGCTTCGCGCCCGTCATTCGTGTCTTGCTGAACGATACAGATCGTCTTTAAGCTGGAGGAAGTATCCTCCAGACCTCCTCTGCCGAAGGCAGCCCCAAAAAACAATCCAACGCACGGAATCGCCGTTGAGATATCGCGAAGCTGCGGAGCGGTAGCGAGAGCCCTAACGATCGGAGTTTCTTCTTGCCAAGAGAAAACATCCATTTCACTACATTTAAAGATCGGCAAAAGGATTGCAGGTGAATTCTTTTTTCTTCGCGGCGGCGAGGGGCTTGACGCGGACGCGGATGTCGAGTTTCGACTTTGCCGGCTGCGCAGGCGGCGCGTCCACCTTCGGCTTCGCCGCCCTCTGCCGCTCGTAGTCGTCATATCCGCCAGGGAACTGCTTGACAGTCCCATCCCCCTCGAGCGCAAAAGTCGAAGTCACGACATTGTTCAAGAACTCTCGGTCGTGACTCACCAAAAGCAGCGTCCCCGAATACGCGAGAAGCTGCTCTTCCAAAAGCTCCAGCGTCTCGACGTCGAGGTCATTCGTCGGCTCGTCCATCACAAGCAAATTCGCTGGTCTAAGGAAAAGCTTTGCAAGCATCAGCCGCGCACGCTCGCCGCCAGAAAGCGCCTTGACCGGCGTACGCACACGCTCAGGCGTAAAGAGGAAATCGGCAAGGTATGAATAGACGTGCTTCCTCACTCCTCCCACCACTACTTCGTCACGATCGGAAGCAATGTTTTCGCCAACGGTAAGTTCTGGCTTCATCTCACTGCGAAGCTGGTCGAAGAACGAAAGCTCAACGCTAGTGCCGCGCACAACCTCGCCAGACGTCGGCTTGAGCCGACCCGTGAGCAAATTTAAAAGCGTCGTCTTGCCAACGCCATTCGAGCCGAGAATGCCAATCCTCTCGCCGCGGAGCACTGTCGCCGTGAAATTGGAAATCACAGGCCGCTTCGAGCCGGGATAGGAAAAGGAAACATTCTTCACTTTAAGAACGCCCATGCCGCCAGGCGCCGCGGTGTCGAGTTTGAGCGTCGCGGAACCAACCGCGGCACGACGCGCCGCGAATTCCTCTCGCAGTTTCATGAGCGCGGCGACTCGCCCTTCGTTGCGCGTAGTCCTCGCCTTTACGCCACGCCTGATCCACGCTTCTTCCTGCGCGAGCTTCTTTGACTTGCGCTCCCAGTAGACCGCTTCGTCCGCCAAGAGCTCGGCCTTGCGCTTGAGGAATGTCGGATAGTCGCATTCCCAGCCGGAGAGTTCGCCGCGGTCGAGGTCAAATATCTTCGTCGCGACGCGCCTGAGAAATCGCCTGTCGTGAGTGACGACGACAACGGCCATGTCACGCGAGCGGCGCAGCATCGCCTCGAGCCAGTCGATTGTCTCCATGTCGAGATGGTTCGTCGGCTCGTCGAGAAGCAAAAGGTCAGGACGCGACAACAGCGCCGCCTCGAGAATGCTCCTGCGGCGACGCCCGCCTGAAAGCGCATTGAACGCAGGATCGTCTGGACGGTCTGCAGGAACCTCCTGCGAGACATAGACGATCTTGAGCCCAGGCGCGCGGACAATCTCGCCGGTGTCTGGCTCGAGCTTTCCTGCGATCACCTTAAGCAAAGTCGACTTGCCCTCGCCGTTGCGCCCCGTGAGCGCGGCGCGAAGCCCCTTCGACACGGAAAGCGACACGCGATCCAAAACACACGGCCCGCCAAACGCGAGCGACACATTCTTAAGCGACAGCAAAAAATCGCTCATATCCCCTTCCCATCTGCAATTTGCAAAAACTCATGCTGCACCACACCATCAGAACCAAACAGAGAACCAGTTCTCAGGATCGTCCATGCAGGACACGGACCAGAAGTCGGCAACCGGTATCGTCTTCTTCTCCTCGCCCTTTTCAAGCGTAAGATCCCACGCACCCCAGACGCCGATGTTCTTCGCCGTCCTCTTCTGCGGCGCGAGCGAGAGCTTCCAACCGGGCTGCTTGTTGATCGTCTTGAACTCGAAAGTCTCGTCGCGCGAAGTCCCGGCAACGCGTCCCTTCGCCAGCACGAGAGGGCCGCGCATGATCTCGGCTGCCGCGGTCCTGCGGACGAGGTCCTTCATCTCCGGCGTGTACCAGCACATGAATCTCTTCGTAAACCCTTCCTCCTGCACCGTGTCGAGTTTAGTCACCGTGTCGATGTCCTCGAAATCCGGCGCCTCGGAATCAATCGCGCGCGGCGGCATCTTGAGGGCGAGGTTGAACGTCTGCTCTCCTGCCGCGACCGCAAGCTCGACCTTCCCCGCGGCGGGCTTCAGCGCCTTTCCATCGACGCCAATTTCGCCAGCCCAGTACGGCACGCGAAGACGCAGCTTGCCGTTCTTCTCCGCGACAACGCGCAAGCGGAAGGTTTCGGAAATGGGATAGCCGCCGCGCAGCTCCATCTTGACTCCCGGGAGAACGATGTCGGCGTCAGAGTAGAGGTTCACTTCCCACGCGCCGTCCTTCGCGACATCTGCCACCGTGTCCGCCCAGTCGTAGAACGTACGGAGCATGTTGTCGGGACAGCACTGGTGCATCGTCATGCCGGTCTGCGCGGGAGCCGTCACGTGGCGCGTGCCGTGCGAGCGGATGATGTGCGCGCCCCACGCGCCATCGGGCGTGACCCCCGCGAGAAACGCGTTGTAAAACGCCTCTTCGATGCAGTCGAGGTACTTCGTCTCGCCCGTCAGCTTCCAGAGCTCGCGGTTGAGGCGAATCCAGTGAGTGACGTCGCAGAGTTCCGTCATGCCGTTCACATGGCGCTTCGAATAGAGGAAGTGGTCGAAGTAGCTCGCAGACCGCATCGGGTTCAACTCCTCGCGGAAGACGTGACCCCAGAACGCCTTTGTCGCCTCGAGCGCGCGCGCATCGCCCGTGAGCCGGTGATAGGCCGCTACTCCCTCGAAGAAGCTCTGGAGCTCGTATGCTTTCGAGAGAAGCATGGGCTTGTAGAACCACGACATGATGGGCCTGTCGGAAAGCGCGTCGTAGATGAGGTTCGCCGTCGGCTTCTGCCCTTCGCGCACGTCGGTCACCTTCACGATGTAGTCGGCGAGCGCCTTGTACTCCGGCTTCGGCACCTCGATGTACAGCTCGACCAGCGGACGGAGAATGGACATCGACGAGATGCCTGCCCACGAACCAGTCTTGTCGATCGTCACGTTCATGCGCTTCATCTGCGAGATGAGCTGGTCCATCATCTTCTCGGCGGCCTTCAGGCACTTCTTGTCGCCCGTCGCGCGATAAAGCTCAACGAGCGCCCACATCGTGTATTTCTGGCCCCAGATGTTGAAGCACCAGTGCTTCTCGTAGTCGGGCGAATCGGGATTAGCGCGCAGCAGGTCCTGGTTCGCGTACGTCGAGAGGTAGCCGTCGGGATGCTGGTAGGTGTCGATGAGATGGTGCGCCTTCTTCACGCACCAGGCGGCGAGCTTCGCGTCTCGCGTGTAGCGTATCGCCCCCGCGTAGCAGAGCATCGTCTTGCCCCAGTATTCGCCCTGCCAGCCAATATGGTCGTCCGCATCGTCCCAATGCGTGGCGAAGGCGTTCTCCGCCTCGTCGTAAACGGGACCCTGCGCGTATTCCGAGAACACGCGGTGGTTCAGCGACGACTGGAACAGCCCCCCTGGGCGGCCGAGCACCTTGACGTCGCCGGGCGCGGCAGGCGTCAGCGCATCGCCGAAAACCGTCGCGCTCGCAAGCGTCAACGCAATAAAGACAATAGGCCTTTTCATTGAACCTTTACGGAGGGAGCCGATTCTTTTCGGACGAGTTCGCCAAACGGGGCGAGAAGCTTGTACTTGTCGCGCCAGGTCGTGTACATGATGCCGGTGCAGCCGGGCGTGCGGTTGCAGGTCTCGAGCCATGCGCGGCTGCTCTCGAGATCGTCGGCGTCGTAGTATGCCGCCGCCTGCGTGCGGAAGCCGAGATTGGCGAAGAACGGCATCGAGACGTCATGCTTCTTGTCGTACCAGCAGCTTATCACGATGTCCTTGGGGATGAGCTTCCACGCGCCGTCGAACGTACCCCTGCAGGAGAAGTAGTTGTCGTGCGCGTTGTGCGCAGGGTCGATCATGTCGCTCCACATGTAGATCTGCGCGTCGGGGCAAACGGACTTGATGATCTCGCGCTGGCGCGTGACGCATTCGCCGAGCTGGTGCGCCATGTCATGTCCGCGCGAGAGGCAAAGCGGGCACGTGCCGCCTGCGCGGATCTCGTCCATCGAGAGGAACCACTTGCGCGGATTGAGCGCCGACTTAATGGCGGAGGCCGAAGTGCGATAGTAGTCGTATAGCGCAGGCGCGCTCATGCAGCACGGGCGCTGCGAGCCCGCCACAACGGCGGCCGTCCAGTAGTCCACAACGAGTTCCGTTCCCTCGCGCGTCACGCGCCCGCGGAGGAGGCGGAAGGAATTCCACTTCTTGTTCCAGACGCTCTGCGGCGGAAGCTCGTAGTCGACTCCCGCGCGCAGCTCTGCACCGGTCTTAGCGTCACGCACCGTGAACGGCAGTCCCTCGCGCAGCAGCGGCGGTGCGCATCCCATGTCCTCGACCTTGAAGTCGTCGATCCAGAAGCGTCCCGCCTTGCCGCCCCAGATGCCGGCGTAGACGCGAAACTCCCCTTCGCCAGCCGAGTCGAACATGCACTCCACTGTCGTCCAGTCCTGCGTCGCGGGGAGGTTCGGGCGCTGCGCGGAAACGCGGCGGCCGTCCATCGCATACACCTGCATCATAAGTCCTGACGTCGGGTCGACGCTTTCGGTCTTGATCTTGCAGCTCACCTTGTAGCGTCCGGCGTCACCAACCTTCAGAAGATGGCAGGCGCGTCCGTGGCCATGATCGTTGGCGCCGTATTTCTCCATGCGCAGCGACGCAGTGCCAGAGGCCTTCACGTCCGTGTCGATGAACGACACCGCCCCCGGCTTGTCGGTCCACTCCCATCCCGGCGCGCGGTTCGGCTTTTCCGTCGGCTCGTCGAACCCAGGGTTTGCGAAATCGCCCGCGCCGCCGCCAGCGAACACGGCCTTGCCGCCCTTCACGGTGAACTTCATGCCAGTGCAAGGCAGCGCCGCCGCGTATGCGGGATCGTGCCCGCCGTAGCCGACGCTCCAGACTATAGGGATTATCTCGATGCCCGCCGCGTCGCAGATGCGCTTCACCTCGGTAAGACGCGCCCTGCGGTCGGCAGGCCAGTTGTTCCAGCGCTCGACGCCGCAGGCGAAGAGCATGCCGTTCAGGTCCGCGGCCTTCGCGGTCTTCACGATGTTCGCGATTTCGCGCACGTGCTCTTGCTTCGTGAGGTTGCGGGAAACGTAGAACCAGCGGTCCTCATACTGCCCGGCCGCATGGCAGCACGCGGCACCGACGAGCAGAGATATGGCAACGACGCGTTTTAGAATCACATCCTTCATGTCGCAGGCCTCCTTTTGAAGTATAGTGTGTATTATACCACACTCCACCGGCAGACGCCCCGACAAATCCGCCCTAACATGACACCAATCCAACCCCTTCTGGCTTGGGTTAACTCCGATGGCTGGCAAAATAGCTCCACTAACGTTCCGCTTTACGCTCCGCATCACTAAGCCACGCACAAGGTTTTCTTCATTGTTCATTTTTTGGGCTGCCTTCGGCAGAGGAGGTCTGGAGGACACTTCCTCCAGCTACAAAACACGGAATTACGACATGTCAAACGGTTGAAACGCGCGAAGCTAAGGCGAAGTGGTAACGGAGCCCCTTTTGCCAACCATCGGAGTTTCTCTACCCTTTCTAGCTTATTTAACTCCGATCAGCAGGGCTCTCGCGCAGACGCTTGAGCGCCATGCAGGTTCGGCTGCGCCGAATCTACCCTCCGCTTCGCTTCGGTGCATTCCCGCTCCGCAGAATTACATTTGCTTCGCACCCCTCATTCTTGTTCCGCTGAATGATGTATGGTTTTTTGAGCTGGAGGAAGTTTCCTCCAGACCTCCTCTACATTCTGGGACTGAGAGGAAGCGGATTTGATATACTGTTGCTGACATGAAACTAACAGACGATCCAAAAGCATATGCCATCATGGGTTGCGCCATGCGAGTTCACAACACACTCGGCAATGGCTTCCTCGAATCTGCGTATGCCGACGCGCTGGAGCTGGAATTCAAGCGGAACGCCATCCCGTACACTCGGGAGGACGAGGTGTACATCTATTATGAAGGCACGCGGCTTAAAACACGCTACAGGGCAGACTTCACATGCTTTGACAGAAGCTACATCATCGAGCTCAAGGCCATCAAGACCCTGACAAAGGTCGAATGGGCGCAAGTGGTTCACTACCTTCGCGCCACGCAGATCCCATATGCGTTGCTGATCAACTTCGGCAGACCTGAGATACAGTACGAAACATTCGATCTCTCAAAGCTCCCATCTATATAGCCATAGCCGAACGAAGCAATTAACTCCGATGGCTGACAAAGTGGCTTCACTAACGTTACGCCTTGTGTTCCACGTCATACAGCCACGCACAATGCTTTCTTGGTTGTTCATTTTCTGGGCTGCCTTCGGCAGAGGAGGTCTGGAGGACACTTCCTCCAGCTACAAAACACGCAGAAATTCTACATGTCAAACGGTTGAAACGCGCGAAGCTAAGGCGAAGTGGTAACGGAGCCCCTTTTACCAACCATCGGAGTTTCTAAATATGGTGTAGCCACCAGGTCTTAGCGGCGTTTTTTGAGTTCTGCCTTCCAGGCCTTGATCTGCTCAAGGCGAGTCTTGATGCGCGCCTCGACTCCCTCGCTCGTGGGGACATAGTACTCGGCGTCCTTCAGCGAGTCGGGAAGGCACTGTAGGTCTGCTATCTTGTTCTCCTCGTAGTGCGCGAGGCGATAGCCCTTCCCGTAGCCAAGCTCCTTCATAAGCTTTGTCGGCGCGTTGCGGATCGCAAGCGGAACCGGCTCCGCAGTGCGAGAGAGTGCGTCCTTCTTCGCCTTTTCGTAGGCGATGTACGACGAATTGGACTTCGGCGCGATGGAGAGATAGATGACTGCCTCGGCAAGATGGACGGAACACTCGGGCATGCCGATGAAATGGCAGGCATGCTGCGCGGCAACCGCGATTTCCAAAGCGCGCGGATCCGCGAGCCCAACGTCCTCCGCCGCGAAGCGAGTGACGCGCCGTGCGACATAGAGCGGATCCTCGCCCCCTTCCAGCATACGCGCAAGCCAGTAGACCGCCGCGTCTGGATCGGAGTTTCGCATCGACTTGTGAAGCGCCGAGATGATGTTGTAGTGCTCCTCACCGTCCTTGTCGTAGAGAAGCGACTTGCGAGACGTGCACTGCTCAAGGACACCGTCGTCAACGACAAGCTCGCCGCCCTCATCGCCGCAGTTCAGCACGACCATCTCGAGCGACGAAAGCGCCGCGCGCGCATCGCCATTCGCAAAGACGGCGAGAGCGCGGAGCTGGTCGTCGGATATGCGGACCTTCAACGAACCGAAGCCGCGAGCATCGGTGACAGCGCGCTTGAGAAGCGTGACGAGATCGTCCTCGCCGAGCCCCTTCAAGACGAACACCTTGCAGCGCGAGAGGAGAGCGCCGTTTACCTCGAAGGACGGATTCTCGGTCGTCGCGCCGATGAGGATGATGCTGCCGCGTTCGACGAACGGGAGAAACGCGTCCTGCTGCGCCTTGTTGAAGCGGTGGATCTCGTCGACGAAGACAATCGTCTTGCGCCCGAAGGCACGGTCTTCGTCCGCCTGGTGCATTACTTCCTTGATTTCCTTGATGCCGCTCGTCACCGCGGAGAAAGTGATGAAGCGAGCGTTCGTCGTCCGGGCGATAACGTTTGCGAGCGTTGTCTTGCCTACGCCCGGCGGGCCCCAGAAAATCATCGAGGGGACGACATCGCGCTCGATCATCCCGCGCAATATCTTCCCCTCGCCTACGAGATGTCCCTGGCCTACGACCTCGTCAAGCGTACGCGGTCTCAGGCGTTCCGCAAGCGGGACGCTTTCGTCCGGCTCTCCATCCGTCCGTCCGGAGAAAAGGCTCTGCTCTACCGGTGTCACGCTCATTACGCCAACCCTAAGACGCAGGCCTCCGGCTTTTCAAAGAACTCAGGGCAAGACGTCCTCAAGCACGTGGAAGGACGACGAAGTGCGCATCGGGGCCACCGATGGGCCGAACTTCTTCATGTGGGGCGTTTGGAGGTGCGCCTGGAGTTCCCGAACCGAAAGCCACTTCTCGAGCATCCAGAGAGTGTTGTCGCCGAAGCGTTGGGGCTTGTCCCAGTCCGTCTTGGCGTCGCCAAGGAGGCGATACTCGCAGCAGCCCGGCTCGGCGCGAACGGCCCCAAGCACTTCCTTGGTCTTCGCAAGGTACTCGGCCTTGTTGTTGGCGTCGGGCTTAAGGTCGAAGCGGCAGAGCACCCAGACCGGCTTCCAGTTCTCCCAGTCGAAGGAAGCGACGCGATCCTCCGCCATGCCGAGCGCGCGCAGAACGCCGCGGGCCATCAGGCGGTTGCCTTCAGGGCGCATGTGCACACCGTCGACCGTCAGCTTAACGGCGGGGTTCTCCGCGTGCGCCTTCCACATGTCGGCGTTGAGGTCCGCGACAGGATACCCGCGGCGCTTCGCCTCTTCGCGGAGCCATTCATTGTAGGGAGCAACCATCACGTTGTGCTTGAACTTCTCCATCTCCTGCTTCTCGAACATGGTAGCGGTCAGCACGACGACCTTGCAGCCAGCCGCGTCGCACTTGTCGAATATCGCCGAGATGTTCTTCTTGTAGTCCTCGAGCGACACGCCCTTGTTCCAGTCGTGGTGCCACACGTCGTTGACGCCGCACGAGAGAGTCATCACATTCGGCTTCTTGGAAAGCACGTGCTTATCTAACCGCGCCAGCATGTCGTTCGACTTGTTCCCGCTGATGCCGGCCTTCACCGGCTTGACGTTCACGCCCTCGCAGGCGAGCGAGCGAAGGACGAGGTTGACATATCCGTCGATCTTTTCCTGGCCCTGCTGCGTGATCGAGTCGCCAAGGAACGCAAGCGTGTCGCCGTCCTTGACAATAAGTTCTCCAAACGCCGTCGACGCAGCCACAACGACTGCGGCAAGAGTAGCAATCTTCATCTTAGCACCTTTCGTTTCGAGTTTAGGACATTCGTCCGAAGAATCAAAGACCGACTTTGGCCTTTGCCGCGCCAGCGACACCGCCCGCGGCATCTGCGCCGCTGTGCGAAATGGCGTTGAGGCCAGGAACTTCGGTCGGGCCGATCCAACCCGCCTTGACGCCGATGAAGCCGTAGAGCCACAGCGCGGCAAGCACGACAAGCAGCAGACCAATTGCAGAAGGTATAATGCGCTTCAGGATGATGTTAGCCATTTTTAGATTTCCTTTCGTTTTACTTTTCGTGGCGATGCGTCGGCGAATAGATGCAACTTGCACCGTTCGCCGTCGAGCCGCACCAAATGCACTTGTTCGCGCCGGGGCCGTGGCGGTGTATCTTGTTGGGCGAGTATATGCAGCTATGGCCGTAACTTGTGCTACCGCACCACTCGCAGTGCTTTTCGTCGTCGCGATGCTCGTGAATCTTGTTCGGACTGTAGATGCAGCTGTGGCCGTAGCTCGAGCTGCCGCAATGCCTACATTTACTCGCCATTGACAGACCTCCTTTGCAGCAAATGATACCATAAACCACCCGCCAAAAGCAACAACCTCACGACGATTCCACTGTGTCACTTTACTGTGCCAGAGGGACCCTTTTGAATCCGCTCTCCAACTCCAACTCTGAACTCCAACTCACTGACCCCTAACTTTCTGCCGTATGACCGAGGTGATTGCGGTATTTTCAACGAAGGCGCCGGGCTCGGAAAGCGCCGCCCACTTGGCCTTGACCGTCTCGTAGTCGTCGGACGCAAGCGCGTCGACATCGGGGGAGTGTGCCCGGTAGTTCCAAAGCCCCCAGTTGCCGTTGCCCTGCATGTTCTTGCCGGTCCAGAGCGTCCAGCTCCACCCTTCGTCCTCCATGAGCTGCAGGCAGTCCTTCCACGCCTCGTTCGCGAAGAAGGTGCACTCGCCCACATAGACCGGCACGCCGTGGCCCGTCTCGCGCTCGCGGTCGCGGTGCATGCGGAGATTGTCGATGATGCCCTTGGGATCCTTCTCCTGCCCCCAGGCGTAGAAGTGATACTCGTAGGCGACGTTCTTCCAGCCGTACTTCGACGGCGGCGGCAGGTGGCACGGATCCCAGCACGCGCCGACCATGACAAGGTGCTGCGAGTCGACGGCGCGCACGGCGCGGTAGAGGGCATCGAGCCCTTTCTCCACGTTCGGGGCGGTGGTGAGGCCCTTCGGCTGGCCCTCTGGCTCGTTGGCGAGTCCGTACGCCGCGACCCAACGATTGTCCCGATAGTGCGTCGCGACAGCAGTCCAGAGCTTGCACGAGAGGTCGAGCCACTTCTCCTCGTGGAATGTCTTCGCGAAGCGCATCTCGCCGGAGTGGTCGCGCCCGTTCTGGCTGCCCGGTGCCGCGTGGAGGTCGAGTATCGTGTAGATTCCCTCACGCGCGGCGCAGTCGACGAACCAGTCGAGGAGCGCAAACCCCTCCGAAAGAATCTCGCCGTCCTCGGTGATGAGGTCGCGCCAGCCGAACGGCAGGCGAATCGCGTTGAGGCCGAGGCCTGCGAAGTTGCGGAAGTCCTGCTCGGTCCACCAGCCCTTCCGGTAGATGCGATAGAGCTCGTCCGCCTTCTCCTTCCCGAAGCGCGCGGTGAAGCTTTCATACGTCTCGGTCTGGGTGTCGGCGACCTTGTTCGGACACATCCAGTTCTCGGTCACGAGCCAGCCGCCCGCGTTGACGCCGCGCAGCACGATCGGACGTCCGCCATCGGCCCGGTCGTAGAGCGTCTTGCCTACTGCCGTCACGTAGCCCGGGGGCTCGGCCATGCGCGAAGTCGTACAACCGGCGGCGAGCGCCGCTGAAAGAACTGCAAGGGGAATGGTCGTTTTCATGGTGGGATTATATCAAACCCGCGCCGATCGCAAAATATCCAAAGGTATATCCCGCCACTCTCCAACTCCAACTCTAAACTCCAACTACTGACCCCTGACTCCTGACTACTGCGCTGGAGTTTTTAACGCAGAGGCGCAGAGGCGCAGAGTACGCAGAGAAATAGGTGTCTATCACCGCGTGGTTTAACTCCGATCAGCAGGGCTCTCGCGCAGACGCTTGAGCGCCCTGCGGGTTCGGCTTCGCCGAATCTACCCTCCGCTGCGCTTCGGTGCATTCCCGCTCCGCAGAATTACATTTGCTTCGCACCCTTCATTCGCGTCTCGCTGAGCGACGCATGTCGGCTTTGAGCTG
>OCTX012244168.1_pt1 | contig 16276 bp, 14 predicted proteins | sample 1539691 | NCBI WGS metagenome assembly OCTX01 (sample SAMN02144231, study PRJEB22623) | gut metagenome | biome: sheep rumen | host: Ovis aries | place: New Zealand | reverse complement strand
GCCCGCCATGATGCGCAAGATCTACCTGTCGAAACTCATCCACGAAGGTGCTTGGGATAAAATCGCCATCGACCTCAACAAACGTCCCGTCGAAGGTGTCACGGGTGAAGGATTAGTGAACACGAATCTCACGAATCTCACAAATGAAAAAGATTCGTGTAATTCGAGCAATTCGTGTTCGTCTAAAGAAGAATTCTCCAATTCTCCAATTCTTGACTCCAATCTTGATTCATGTCTTTCGATGTCAGAAAGAAAGGAAGAAGTTGAAAAGGATCCGTGTTATTCGTGTAATCCGTGTTCGCCCAAAGAAAAAGTTCTCCGTGTTCTTTCGAAGTATGGAATCTACGATAATAAGGTAGTTTTATGGGGTACCGGTACCCCCCTCCGTGAATTCTTGTGGTCTGAAGACATGGCCGATGCCTCAGTCCATATCCTGTTGAATGTAAACTTTAGTGACATCATTGGCATCGAGAAGTATTCAAGTGTCCATTATGGAACCTCGACCGATGGAGCTGTTGACCGTAACCACAGTACGGGTCGTGGTGGTGCCATCCCGTCCTTGGGCGAAATCCGTAACTGCCACATTAATGTGGGTACAGGTAAGGAGCTGACTATCAGAGAACTGGCTGGCCTTATCGTTAAAACCGTGGGCTTCGAGGGTATAGTAGAGTTCGATGCCTCCAAACCCGATGGCACCCCTCGTAAACTGATTGATGTGTCTAAACTCCATTCCCTGGGATGGCATCATCATGTCGAGATTGAAGAAGGTGTCCAGAAACTCTTCGACTGGTATCAGGAGTCACTTGGACTATAACCTTTTTTAACGCTTTGATGCACTTTCTCGCTGTTTTTTTGGGTGATTTCAAGAATAATAATTATCTTTGCAAAAGAAATAGAATGGAGGTGTCTTCTTGTTCTCAGACTATTGATGACGAGAGATTTACCAATTGCAAACAATTAAAACCAGACCGTTATGAAAGTTTTTACTCATTTTAAGAAAATCCTTTTAGTGGCAGCGGGAGTACTGTTCACTACGCAGGCAATGGCCCTTACAGAAGAGGAGTTTAAGGCTAAAGCCATTGGAACATGGTTGACAACCAGGTTTGTCGATTTCTACTTGGAAAAGTCAACAGACTTTATTAATCATATCGATAATGATTTGAATGAGAGAAAGCCGTTGGTCATTAAAGCCGATGGTACCATAGATTTCAATTTTGGTCAGGAAACATTAACGTATTCTTTTGTGAACGGGAATGTTGTTGTCAGTGGCTCTATGGGCCCTTCTGTAGAGTTCGATACCGAAGGCAATCTGATTCTTTTTAGCAGAACAGATAACGAAGACTTTTATCATTCTACAGAATATCATTTCAAATCGGCAAAAGGTTCTGTCTATGAGGATTTTATGAACAATTGCTTAGGCATCTGGTTCGAGACGGGATTCTTTGACCATTCCATCATGCATGATATGGGAGATATGCCAAATGTGATGGATATTCCTTACGACAGTCGTGTTCCTCTTATAATCAACCCTGATGGAAGCATTGATTATAATTTTGGTAGTCAACACTGGTCTTATTCTTTCACTGACGATAAGGTGATAATTAGTGGTGCTTCGATGCCGTACATGAAAATGGTGGATGAGGGATCAATGATGCCATTGGAAGGTACCATGGTGATGTATAGTCTGCAAGATGATGATAATGCATATAGCTATCAAGGTTATACCTTTGAACGTGGAACAGGCACTGCCTATGGCGATTTTATGAAGTACTATTTAGGAACATGGCTAACCAGAGGTACTTATTATACTGAAGAATTATTAGGCGACTTTGGAACTGAAATCAATTATTCCTTTTCTCCGACGGATGATCGCTTTCCTCTTGTAATAAACAATGACGGAACTATTCTTCAACAAAATTACTCTGTGGCTAATAACTACAAATATTCATTTAATAAGAATGGGGTAGTCATAAAAAACGAATATGGAGTAAGTGGATATGAGTTCAAATTGATGCCCGATGGCTTCCTGTTGTTTGGCCTTAAAGATGTCTATGGCAATTTGGAAGGTTATTCCTATTCCAGGGAAGATGGTTCCAACGTGGCTGGAATCATGACAGACGTAAAGGAACTCCCTGTAAAGGCACAAGTACTTGATGGCGTGTATTCATTACAGGGTCTTTATGTAGGAAAGATCAGTGATTTGAAGAATCTTCCCAAGGGCATCTATATCGTCAATGGCAAGAAGGTATTGGTGAAATAGCCATACCTTTTGGCAATTATACTTTTAGACCCCATTTTTTCAAGAATTTGAGAAATGAAAGTCGCTCTAGCTGGAATAGATAAATTCTCTCATTCTCAAATTCTTGATAAAGATGATTTTGGGTCAAATCATAATAGTTATAAATAGCAACCCTTTTTAACGCTTTAGCGTATTTTTCCGTGGTTTTGTTTTGTCAATTCAGTATTTTGCAGTATCTTTGCAGCGTTTAAAAGTAGCAAAAGAAGATACTTGCAAGTAAAATATACATTTTCAATAACAAATCATGGTGAATACCAACATGTTATGCGAATCGATGAGGATGCTTGAGGCTTAATGCCTGAAGCTGTCAAGTTGTTTATTCCCTACCTCTTCTATTGCTGCTATGTGTAAAGACAGGATATCCTGTCAGGAGCCGGATGATAGTCTGCGGGACAATGTCCTCTATGCGGATGCGTGATCAGGATTTCTGTGACATCATGCGTAAGCACGATGAAAATAAACGTGTCCTTATTTCTGCATCCCCCGCGCCTCCGCGCCCCGTGCCATCGTAAACAATTACAAACAATATGAAAAGAATTCTTTTATTCTTGTCCTTAGCCTGTCTTTTCTGTATGGAACTGCAGGCCCAGTCTGGCATGTCCGACACGCAGGTGATGCAGTTTATCCAGCGTGAAGTAAAAACAGGTACGTCTCAATCCCAAATTGCTGTGAAATTGGTGCAGCGTGGAGTAAAGATGGATCAGATCCGTCGAGTACGTAGTCAGTATGAAGAGCAGATCCAGAAACGTGGATTAGGTACTGCTGCCAATGCAGCCATGGAAGATTTCGATGATCGTACACGCAGTGCAACGGGCAGTGATTATCAGGAAGTTATCACAGCCAAGGTGGGTACAGCTACGGAGATTGATGACAAAGCCAGTAATGTTCAGGAACGTGCCGAGATAGATGTGCAGACGGCTAGTGTCGTCTCGCAGGAAACTGTAGGGAAAAGAATCTTCGGTCATGATATTTTCAACCGGCAGTTACTCTCTTTCGAGCCGAACATGAATATCGCCACTCCCTCTAATTACGTGTTAGGACCTGGTGATGTGGCCATTGTGGATATTTATGGAGCCTCCCAGAAGACCATGTCCCTGACTGTTTCACCAGAGGGAACGATCACAGTTCCTGGTTATGGACCGATTCAAGTCAGTGGCATGAGTGTAGAGGCTGCTAATGGAAAGGTGCGCTCTTTGTTAGGTTCCCGCTATAGCAGTTCCAATATTAAGGTGACAGTGGGTAAGACCCGTACCATTATGGTGAATGTGATGGGTGCTGTAAAAGCACCGGGAACCTATCACCTGTCCTCTTTCGCCACTGTGTTCCATGCTCTCTACATGGCAGGTGGTATCACCGATTTGGGTACACTTCGTAATATCAAGGTGTCCCGTCATGGTCGCATTATCACTGTGGTCGATGTCTATGAATTCATTTTAAATGGCCGGTTGGCAGGTAATGTGATGTTGCAGGATGATGATGTTATTCAAGTGGGCACATACGATTGTATTGTCGGTATTTCCGGAAACGTCAAGCGTCCGATGTTCTATGAGATGCGTAAGAGCGAGACGGTGGCCACGTTGTTGAAGTATGCCGGGGGCTTTACTGGTGATGCCTATACCAAGTCCGTCCGTTTGCAGCGTTCTACCGGTGAACGTTATTCGGTGCATAACATCGATGAATTTGACATGGCCGACTTCAAGGTGGCCGATGGTGATAACGTGACTGTGGATGGAATGATCGACCGTTATGAGAACATGGTAGAAGTGAGGGGAGCAGTCTTCCGTCCGGGACAGTTCCATCTTGGTGAGAAGGTGTTTAGTGTGCGCAGTTTGATCCAGCATGCCGAGGGTCTTACCGAGGATGCTTTCCCTGCCCATGCCATCATTCATCGTTATAAAGCCGATAGAAGTTTGGAGGTGATTCCCGTGGATGTGGCTGCCATCATGGCCGAGTCAGAGCCTGATGTCCCCTTAAAGAATGAGGATGTCCTTTTCATTCCAACCCAGGCAGAAAGGATTAAAGAACGTACCTTAAGCATTACGGGTGAGGTGATGTCACCGGGAACATACGAGTTTGCGGATAACATGACCATTGAGGATTTGATTGTTCAGGCCGGTGGACTTCGTGATCAGGCGTCATTAGCCCGTGTGGATGTGTCCCGTAGAATTGATGATCCCCTGTCAACGGAGAAGTCGAGCAAGATTTCCGAAACTTATTCGTTTGGCATTCAGGATGGCTTGATTATCAATAAGGATAGTCGTTTTGTGCTGAAACCCTATGATGTGGTACATGTTCGCCGCAGTCCTGCCTTCCATACCCCTCGGACCATTCAGGTAACGGGTGAGGTTAACTTTGAAGGTGCCTTTACCTTGGAAAGCAAGAATGTCAGACTCAGTGATGCGATAGCGATGGCAGGTGGTGCAACAGAGGTCGCCTATCTTCGTGGAGCGCGATTGGTTCGTGTAATGGATGAAGAGGAGCGAGTCCGCCGTCGGGCAACTTTGGATGCCATCCGCAATTTGATGACAGATTCTCAAGACTCTATTGCATGGAAGAAAATCGATTTGGATAACAATTATGTCGTAGGTATAGAGTTGGATGAGGCTTTGAAGAACCCTGGATCTGACAAAGATGTGGTTCTCCGTGAAGGTGACCGTATTTTTGTTCCTGAATATACAGGTCAGGTCACGATTTCTGGAGACGTGATGTTCCCCAATACCGTGTTCTATGACAAGAATATGAGTTTCAAGGACTATGTGAAGCAAGCTGGTGGCTTTGGCCATCGTGCGAAAAAGTCAAAGTCTTTCATTGTATATCAAAATGGAACGGTGGGATTAGCAAAAAGTGGTGCGAAACCAGAGCCAGGTTGTGAAATCGTTGTGCCCAGTAAGCGCAAGAGGAACATCAACTTGGGTCAGATCCTTTCCATTGGCTCAACCCTAACCTCCATCGCCGCCATGGCCGCCATGGTCATCAACCTCACGAAATAATCCCCATAGCCGTACAGGCTCTATTCGTGAGATCCGTGCAATTCGTGTTCCTTTACCAAGCCGTATAGGCTTTATTAACTATCTGTGATCTCCGTGATTTCTGTGTGAAATACCCCAGCCGTACAGGCTGATAATATATCTGCCAAATCCGCCAGATCTGCATGACTTAAAAGCAACACATATAATTAGTATTATTTTTGCATGCAGATTACGCAGATTATGCAGATTTCCCCTTCTTATGTCCGTATTGGCTTTAATCATCCGCGTTTATCGAAGTAACCTCACCCAGCCGTACAGGCTTTTCTGCTATTTCCGCCATTTTTCTCTCCGCTACGCTATGAGTGACCGTTGGTTCTGCGGGACATAAACTCTCCAGCCGTATAGGCTCATTCAACATCTGTGATCTCCGTGATTTCTGTGTGACATTTAAGCCGTACAGGCGTTTCTGCAATCTCTGTGTTTTCTGCGGGACATAAACTCCCCAGCCGTACAGGCCCAAATATCTGTGTTATCTGCGATATCTGTGTGAGATTTTAAGCCGTACAGGCTCATTCAACATCTGTGATCTCCGTGATTTCTGTGTGAACCCCCAGCCGTATAGGCTCAAATTTTCAGTGTGAAATTCGAACGTTTCCGTGTAATAATCAAATAATATGGAACAAAACATTCAAAATATGAACGAAGACTCCTCCATCGACTTTTCCAAAATGTGGCAGTCGTTAAAGAAGCATTCACGTCTATACAAGATCCTGCTCCCTGCTGCTTTTTTACTTGCCTGTGTCTATCAGTTATCTTTGCATAACTATTACAGTTGCACTGTAAAGTTAGCTCCAGAGCTGAACAATAAGAGTCGAGTAGGATCCTTGGGAAGTTTAGCATCTCAGTTTGGACTCAATTTGGGCTCCGCTTCTTCGGGCATGGATGCCTTATACCCCACGTTATATCCTGATCTGATGAATTCTACAGATTTCAAGGTAAGCCTGTTCCCGATTCAGATTCACAAGCGTGACAGCAGCCGTCTGATGTCTTATTATGATTATTTAAAGAATGAACAGAAATCTCCCTGGTGGTCAGAGGCAATAGGTGGCACGATGAAGTGGTTGATTAGCCTGATTGCTGAAGATAAACCAGAGGAAGTGGAAAAAATAGATCCCTTCCAGCTAACAAAAATACAGGATGCGGTAGTGAAATCCCTGAACAAAAGAGTGGTTTGTGACGTGGATAAAAAAACATTGGTGATTACCATTAATGTAACAGACCAGGATCCGTTGATTGCAGCCACCGTGGCCGACTCTGTCCAGAATCGTCTTCAGGCTTTTATCACCAACTATCGTACCAGCAAGGCGCGTGGAGACTTAGAGTTTAACCAGAAGCTGTTTAGGGAAACCAAGGCCCGTTACGAGAAGGCCCGCCGTGATTTCGCCTCCTTTGCTGATGCCAACCAGGATGTCATCTTAGAGAGTGTCCGTAGCAAACAGACCGACCTGGAAAATGAGATGCAACTCCAGTATAACGCCTATACTCAGGTTGCAGCCCAGTTACAGGCTGCCGAAGCCAAGGTTCAGGAAGACACCCCTGCTTTCACCACTCTTCAGAGTGCCACAGTACCTGTGAAGAAGGCTGGTCCCTCCCGTGGCAAAGGTGTTCTCATCTTTGTCTTCCTCGTCTTCCTTGGCACCACTGTCTGGATTCTCCACAAAGAGAACCAGCTCAAGCCCCTCCTCGGTTTGTAGCCTTTCTGTTCGGGCCGTACAGGCCTTTCTGCTATCTCTGCATTTCCTGCGAGACTTTAATAGCCGTACAGGCTTAATAACTATCTGTGATATCCGTGCTTTCTGTGTGAGATTATCATGAGCCGTACAGGCTTTTCTGCAATTTCTGCTCTTTCTGCGGGCCTTTAAAACTATCAGCCGTACAGGCAAAAAATATCTGTGATATCCGTGCTTTCTGTGTGAGATTATCATCAGCCGTATAGGCTATTTCTGTGAGAAATCCTAATCCATGGGTGCATATATAAACATCGGCAACTCCGGCTTTCAGCGTGCCAGAAATGGTGAATACGTTGATAAGTCAGGCCTCATTTCTGTTGTGAACAGCACGCTTTTCACTGAACGAGGCTTCAGTTGTGTGACCCGCTGTCGCCGCTTTGGGAAATCCGTGGCTGCCAGGATGTTATGTGCCTATTATGACCATTCTTGTGATTCCCGTGCCTTGTTTTCCGACCTTCAGATTGCGAAAGACCCCTCTTTTGAGAATCATTTGAATAAATATCCGGTTATCTATCTTGACATCAGCGATTTCGTTACCCGTTTTATGGATGACAGCATCGTGGAACAGATGGATGAGCGATTGAAGGCAGACATCAGTGAATCCTATTCAGATGTAGCTATGCGCGATGATGATGATCTAATGGATTATCTCTTACGCATTGCCCTCCAGAAACGGTTACTGTTCATTTTCATCATTGATGAATGGGACGCTATCTGTCGTGAGTTCAAGGCTGGTTCTTCAGCAATGGATAAATATGTGAACTGGCTTCGCCGCCTGTTCAAAAGTGGGAACACTTCCCAGGTTTTTGCAGGTGTATATATGACAGGTATCCTCCCTATTAAGAAGTATAAGACCGAATCGGCGTTGAATAATTTTATTGAGTACTCCATGGTGGAACCCGGCAATCTGGGTGGCTTTTTTGGATTCACGAAAGATGAGGTACGTTCTTTGGCTGAGAAACATCATATGGCTTATGACGAATTAGAGAAGTGGTACGATGGCTATCAGGTTGGAGATGTCCTGTCTGTATTCAACCCGAACTCTGTAATGCAGGCTGTTCATGTGGGTCGTTGTCGTAGTTTCTGGGCAAGTACAGGAACCTATGATGCCGTGGCACGTTATATTCAAATGAACTTTGATGGATTGAAGGATGATATCATTAACATGCTGGCAGGAGGTAGCTGTAAGGTTGACCCTACCGGTTTTCAAAACGACATGTCAGTCATTCAGACTAAATACGATGTGTTTACGGTCTTGATCCACTTAGGTTATTTGTCCTACAACTGGCGAAAAGGCGAGTGTTATATTCCCAATCATGAAGTGGCAGGCGAGATGGCGAATGCGGTGAGAAGCAATGGATGGAAGCAGGTTGTTGATACCTTGGATGCGTCTGAACAATTACTACAGGCCACATTGGAGGGAGATGAGGAGACTGTTGCACGAGGCGTGGAAGCTGCACATGATGAACATACAAGTATCTTGTCTTATAATGATGAGAACTCAATGGCTTGTGTTCTCAGCTTAGCATACTATTATGCCAAGAACGACTATGTCCTCCATAGGGAATTGGCATCAGGAAAGGGTTTTGCCGACTTGGTGCTTATTCCGCGTAAGCATGTGGATTCCCCAGCCATAGTCCTGGAACTGAAATATAATAAGGATGCCGACACAGCTATTTCACAGATCAAACGAAAAGACTATCCTGCGAAAGTAGCGCAATACACGAACGATCTGTTACTCGTAGGCATTAATTACAATAAGCAGTCGAAGACCCACACGTGTCGCATAGAGCGAATCACCCAAGCCTCTTAACTCCCGTTTCCGTGTGTTAAAGCGGGTCTTTTTAAAAACATTTGCCGTATAGGCTTAATAACTATCTGTGCTTTGGCTTTCCCCGTAGGCGCCGATTTTCAATTCCGTGCTTTCTGTGTGACCCAATCCCAGCCGTACAGGCGTTTCTGCCCTTTCCGCTCTTTCTGCGGGACTTTAAAAGCCGTATAGGCTTAATATCTGTGATATCTGTGCTTTCTGTGTGACATTTATAACAAACAACTCCGTTGGAAACCCCCTGTTTTAGCTTTTTAGTGGCAGGTCCTCCGGATATATCAAACAAATAATAACAAAAAAAGTATGAGATTAATTATCGAACCCGACTACGATCGTATGTCGAAATGGGCTGCAAACTATGTAGCCAAGTGTATTAACGAAGCAAAGCCTACGGCAGAGAAACCCTTCAAATTGGGTTGTCCTACAGGCAGTTCCCCTCTGGGTATGTACAGAGAGCTGATTGCCCTGAACAAGGCTGGCAAGGTGTCCTTCCAGAATGTCATCACATTCAACATGGACGAGTACGTGAACCTTCCCGAGAATCACCCCGAGAGTTATCACAGCTTCATGTGGAACAACTTCTTCAGTCACATTGACATCAAGAAAGAGAATGTCCATATTCTCAATGGCAATGCCAAGGATCTGAAGGCAGAGTGTGAGAACTACGAGAAAGCCATTCTGGCAGCAGGCGGTATCGACCTGTTTATGGGTGGCATTGGCCCGGACGGTCACATCGCTTTCAATGAGCCTGGATCCAGTCTGCAGAGCCGTACCCGCCAAAAGACTTTGACTACGGATACGGTGATCGCCAATAGCCGTTTCTTTGACAACGATGTGAACAAAGTGCCCAAGACCGCATTGACCGTCGGTGTTGGTACTGTGATGGATGCCAAGCAAGTAATGATTATGGTGAATGGCCACAATAAGGCCCGCGCCCTTCAGCATGGTGTCGAGGAAGCTATCAATCACATGTGGACCATCAGTTGTCTGCAACTCCACCCCCACGCCATCATCGTCGCTGATGAAGCAGCCTGTGGTGAACTGAAAGTAGACACATACAAGTACTTCAAGGATATCGAAAAAGACAACCTTCTGTAAACTTTTAAGTCTGAGGTCTGAGGTAAGGTAACTCAGCCCTCAGACTTCCTAGCTAATGTAAACATCTGCATAACAGCCTGACACTGAGGGTAAAACTGAAACACCGTTTCCGGAGTTATCAGACATTCATCAGACATCTGGGATATTAAGAGAAAACGATAATAAAATATAGTGACATGTGTACTTTTTCCGAATCAAGCAGAGTGAGATTAGGTAATGCAGTGATGTACATCGCTGCCCGTGCCAAGTATCCTTACAAGACGGAGGTGCTTAAGCTGCTGTACCTGATGGAAGAGCGGATGGTACAAAAGTACCATGTGCCAATGCTGTCCATACCTTATTCTGTATGGCGACTTGGTCACGTGTCGGTGGATGTATTTGAGGAACTGTCCGATGGTCCGGTGCTGTTGGCAGACTTTGTGACGCTGCAGTTTAACGGGCAGGGCATTATGGTGAAGCCCAGCCGCATAGGCAAAATAATATCTGTGGTATCTGTGATATCTGTGTGAAATGATTAAAGCCGTACAGGCGTTTTTGCTATTTCTGTGACATACAGTAAAATATAAAGTGAGATAACGTGACACAACTTTCAGAGAAAGACCACAAGGCGCAGATGGCGGATATGGCATCTTTCGACGAGCAGATGCCGTGCATCGGAATCTTCTGGTACGACCCTCAGGAGCACAGTTTCTTTGGGGTGCATAAGAAGGAGATTACGCCAAGGATGGTGGAGGAGGCGGCCGATAAAGGTATGCCCTTCATCAACTATCCTAAGCTGCACCGGCAGATTTGGGCAAAGGAGTACTTCCGTGCTCAGGCCACCCATGAGCCCACAAAGTTCAAGGGCGACTACACGCAGGTGCCTCGTGGCCGTGTAGCCTGGAACATAGATAAGTTCATCGTGCTGGTAGGCAAGTGGGCCGAGCCTATCCAGACCGAGCTCTCCGAACTGCTGGAACAAGAGTTCTCCTTGCCGTACTTCGAGTTCGTCTATGACGAGCATTGGGACCTCGGACACGGCTGGTCTGGCGATATGCCCACGAGCCGTTAACCCCCTGCGGGAATAAATATTCCCTCAAACGAGTTAACTCAAATTAAGTCCTATGGATGTTGCATTCATTTTAGATAAGTATTTCAAAGGAAAGGAGGGTGTGTCGATTGACGTGTTTGATGCGCAGACGCTAAATGCTGTGTATCAGGATGTGGTGAATGCAATGACCTCACATCTCGATATAGAGATTAGCGTGCTCCAGGCGTTGAGCTATTGTCTGTATGAGATGATGGATAATGTGCATATCCATTCCGGAAAGCCTTTGGGCACGGCCATGACGCATTATGACGAGGCACAGAAGGTGTTGCGCATCCTGATAGCTGATGACGGGATGGGCATCAGGGCATCGTTGGCAGAGAATGAGAAATACAGGGATGTCACAGAAGCCGAGGCGCTCCGATTGTGCCTGGAGGACACCATAACCGATGGCAAAGGAATGGGTTTTGGGTTGTACACCACATCAAGGCTGGTGGACAGTATTGGCAAGGAGTTTATTCTGCATTCAGGCAGCCATAAGCTGATGATAAAGGATGGCCAGATGTCTATCATCGAGAACGGCTTTTGGCAAGGCACGCTCATATATATGGAAATAGGTACGAGCGAGGAGATAGACCCCAATCAGATAGTCGATCATCGTACCGATGTGGCCGAGGAGTATAACGAGACATTTGTAGAAACAGGAGAACTGGATTCGCTATGGTAGAATTTAAGTTTATTACATACGGAACCGATTTTGGTACCCGCGACATGGGGCAGAAACTCCGTGAGAAACTCTTGCCGCTGATTAATGGCGACGAGAAGGTGGTGCTTGATTTTACGGGAGTCAACGTGGTGTCCAATTCCTTTGCCGATGAGTGCATAGCGAAGCTGCTGCTGGAGATGCCACTGGCGGAACTGAAACGACGCACCACATTCCGTGGCTTGAACCCCTTGGCGGAACGTAGCGTTCTGGTAGCACTCCAGAGAAGGTACAAAGTGCTGACAGGGGCGTGAATGCGGGAATTCTTCTGCTCTTATCCGTGTAATCCGTGTTCCACTACCTCAGCCGTACAGGCGTTTCTTACCTTTCTGTTATTTCTGCGGGCCCTTATAAAAGTATTTGCCGTATAGGCTAAATAAATATCTGTGATTTCCGTGATTTCTGCGGGACTTTTTAAAACATCAGTCGTATAGGCTGATATTTATCTGCGATATCCGTGATTTCTGTGTGAGATTATCGTTAGCCGTATAGGCGTTCTGTATTATCTGTGATTTCTCCTTTCGCTATGCGTTTATATCCATTACTATTTGAGCCAAATCTCCACTCCGTGGTATGGGGTGGCAACCAGCTACGACCCTACAAATGCCTCGAGCCAACGGACGAACCGGTAGGCGAAAGCTGGGAGGTGAGTGCCGTGCCCACAAGCACGAGCGTCATAAGTAATGGAGAATGGAAAGGCAGAGATCTCATTTCTGTGATTGATGAGCACCCAGAAGAGATCCTTGGCAGGAAAGTAAACGAAAGGTACCATGGCAAGTTACCCCTTCTCGTTAAGTTTATTGATGCTAGGAAAGACTTGAGTATTCAGGTGCATCCTAATGATGAGATGGCTATGCGTGAGCATGGCAAGATGGGGAAGTCCGAGATGTGGTACATTATCAAGGCCGAGCCGGGAGCTCATCTCTATGCAGGCTTCAAACAGGAGATTACACCGTATGAATACCAGAAACGCGTGGAAGATGGTTCCATAACAGAAGTCCTAGCAGACCACCAGGTCAAAGCAGGCGATGTGTTTTACCTTCCCGCAGGTCGTGTCCATGCTATTTGTGGTGGCATTATGCTGGCAGAAGTACAGCAGTCTTCTGATGTGACTTACAGAATCTATGATTACAATCGTCCGGGTATGGATGGCAAACCCCGTGAGTTGCATACAGAACTGGCAGCCAAAGCGCTTGACTACCATGTGGAAGAAAACTACCGTACAGATTATATGGATGCCTCGAACAAGGCGATACACATTATTGATACGCCCTATTTTGATGTAAGGGTGATGGAAGTATCAAAACCCTTTCACCGGAATCTGAAGAAATATGATAGTTTTATCATTACCATGTGTGTTGAGGGTGACTGTCAGATACATATCCGTAGGACAGGTGATGATATCATATTAAAACAAGGTAACAGTACACTGATACCAGCAGCAATAGCTGATTATGATGTCACACCGCTGCAAGGAACTACACGTATGCTTGATGCATTTATTGATAATATGGATAGGACCTTTAGTCACAAACTGACACGGTTCCTACATTTGACAAAGCAATAACAACTTTTATGGCAAAACATTTAGTTATTATGGCAGGTGGCATTGGTTCCAGATTCTGGCCCATGTCAACACCTCAATGTCCCAAGCAATTCTTGGATATAACTGGTTGTGGCAAGACGATGATACAACAAACGTTTGAACGATATGATGGTATTATTGATATAAACCACGTTTGGGTGGTTACTTCTAAGGACTACAAAGACTTAGTCTTAGCGCAATTACAGGGAATTAACCCGCAACATGTGCTTTTGGAACCATGCATGCGCAATACAGCACCTTGTATTGCCTATGTCAGTTGGAAAATTTACAAAGAAGATCCTAATGCATTGATGGTTGTTGCTCCATCAGACCATTTGGTACTGAATAAAGACGTATTCAAGAACTATATTAAAAAGGGATTTAATTTCATAGGGACACGTGAAGGCATTATTACCATGGGTATGCAGCCCAATGAGCCAAATACGGGGTATGGATATATAGAACAAGGTGAAGAGACCATCGCAGGAGAAGGTGTTTACAAGTTGAAGTCTTTCCGTGAGAAGCCAGACTTGAGAACAGCTATTGGCTATTTACAGCAAGGAGGTTTTACCTGGAATAGCGGTATGTTTATGTGGTCAGCTGAAGTGATCGTTAATGAATTAAGAAAACACAATCCTGATATTGCTGCAATTATGGATAGAATAGCTCCGGCCTTGTTCTCAGACAAAGAACAAAATGTGGTCAATGAACTTTTTCCACAATGTCCAAAGATATCTATTGACTATGCCATCATGGAAAAAACAGACATTGCTTACGTGATGCCAGCCGAATATGGCTGGAGTGATTTAGGAACATGGGGCTCACTCCATGCTTTGACCCCACATGATGATAATAACAATGCTGTTATTGGAAAAGGCGTAAAGATAATTGATAGTACAGATTGCATGGTTAGAATGCCAGAAGATAAGAGAGTAGTTATTCAAGGATTAAAAGACTGCATAGTTGCAGAACATGATAACACCCTGCTTATATGCCAGTTAAGCGAGGAACAGAGAATAAAAGAATGGCATGATTAATATTTTAAATTCCAAGATATGAAAAAAGCATTAATTACCGGTATTACAGGCCAGGATGGCAGTTACTTGGCAGAGTTTTTATTGGAAAAAGGATACGAAGTACACGGAACCATTCGTCGTAGTTCAGTAGATTTCCGTGAGCGTATAGCACATCTGGAAGGACAGCCTCATTTCCATCTGCACTATGCAGATTTGGGCGACTCGATGAGTGTGTTGGGTGTAATTGGTAAGGTGAAGCCTAATGAAATTTATAACCTGGCAGCCCAAAGCCATGTTCAGGTAAGTTTCGACTCACCCGAGTTCACGGCCGATGTTGATGCCGTGGGTGTCTTAAGAATACTGGAGGCCGTACGTCAGTTGGGTATGACGGAGACTTGTCGCATTTATCAGGCATCAACCTCCGAACTGTACGGTAAGGTAGAAGAGGTTCCTCAGAATGAGAATACCCCCTTCCATCCTTATAGCCCCTACGCAGTAGCAAAACAGTATGGCTTCTGGATTGTTAAGGAGTATCGTGAGGCATACAACATGTATTGTTGTTCTGGTATCCTGTTCAACCATGAGTCAGAGCGTCGTGGCGAGACTTTCGTTACCCGCAAGATTACTTTGGCGGCAGCCCGCATCAGCCAAGGTTTACAAGATTGTTTGTATCTTGGCAATATGGATTCTTTGCGCGACTGGGGTTATGCCAAGGATTACGTGGAGTGCATGTGGCTCATCCTACAGCAGGACAAACCTGAAGACTTCGTAATTGCAACAGGTGTGCAGCATAGTGTACGCGAGTTCACGGAATTGGCTTTCAAGCATGCTGGTATAGAACTGAAGTTCGAAGGCGAAGGCCTTAAAGAAAAGGGTATCTGCGTAGCTGGTCCTGAGAACTTGATAGGTAAGACTTTGGTCGCTGTGAGTGAGGACTTTTACCGTCCTACAGACGTTGTCAATCTTTGGGGTGACCCTACGAAGGCAAAGGCCAAGCTCAAGTGGAATCCAAACAAGACCAGTTTCGAGGAACTTGTCAAACTCATGGTTGAGCACGACATTGCTAAGGTAGCCGCCGAAGGCGCCGCTGCTAAAGTCCGCACCAACCTCGCCGAGTACCTCGAAAAAGGCATTGTCAAATAAACATCTAAAGACACGAAAGAAACAAACAAATAAACATGTCTCTTTTATACCCTGAGGAGTCATATAAGATTACAGGTGCCATTTATGAGGTGCATAAAGAATTAGGTCCCGGGCTTTTGGAAAAGGTTTACCAAGAAGCCCTCGAAAAGGAACTAAAACTTCAGGGTATCCCGTACGAGCGTGAAAAGAGTTTCACTATTATGTATAAGGGCGATGCGCTTGAGCAGAAGTACATTGCTGACTTTGTATGTTACGATAAAATAGTCGTAGAACTAAAAGCGGTCGATGAACTTCTTCCCGTTCACCAAGCACAAGTCATTAACTACTTAGCCATTACAGACTATAAGTTAGGACTGCTTGTGAACTTCAACGCTCAAAAGATAAAACCAGAACGCATAGTTCGGTATTAGTGTTTTTAGAGTTTTTCGATGTAGATAATAGAATATAAGATGTTAAGTAAAGGAAGTAAGATATATGTTGCTGGGCACAACGGTCTGGTTGGCTCAGCAATTTGGAACAACTTAAAGCAACGCGGTTATAACAACCTTGTAGGCCGTTCCCATAAGGAACTGGACTTGACTGACCAATTAGCAGTGAGGAGATTCTTCGATGAGGAAAGGCCTGATGCTGTGGTGTTAGCAGCCGCATTTGTAGGCGGCATCATGGCTAACTCACTCTATCGTGCCGATTTCATCATGATGAACATGAAGATCCAGTGCAATGTCATCAGTGAGGCCTACGCCCATGGGGTGAAGAAG
>OCTX012219569.1_pt1 | contig 16276 bp, 13 predicted proteins | sample 1539691 | NCBI WGS metagenome assembly OCTX01 (sample SAMN02144231, study PRJEB22623) | gut metagenome | biome: sheep rumen | host: Ovis aries | place: New Zealand | reverse complement strand
TCACACTGCCCGAGGCTACTACCGACCAGTGGCAGGCTCAGGTGAAGTTCCATACTGACCTCACTACCAGTGCTGCCAACAACTACGACTTCTCTGCTGTCTTCAACAGCGACAAGGACCTGAACGGTGCTACTGTGAAGCTGGTGCTCGATGGCGACGATGGCGTGTTCTATTTCGCTGACCGTATCGACCTGAAGGCTGGTCAGGACTATATCTTCTGGAAGAGCGACATGCCTGGTATCGATATGAATAAGGTGATGCTGGTACTCGACTTCGGTGGTTGCCAGGCTAATACTACCGTCAATGTCTCGGGTATCGTACTGAAGAACCATGCTGACGATGACGGCACTGTACCTCCAACAGGAGGTGGCGACGATCCCGACCAGCCCACTATTGACTGGGATGCTACTTCATCTGCCAACCTTTGGAATGCGGTAGAGAACGGTAGCGCATTCATCAGCGTCACCCCGTGGTTTGCCAACGATGGTTGGTCACAGATTGGTGACCCCGAATGGAAACACGCAAATGGCGAGTGGACGCTGACCATTCCTGAAGGTATGGGTGGCAGCCAGTGGCAGGGCCAGTTCCCCATCAACACCTCACTGACAGCAAGCAAGAATAAGAAGTACAACGTCTACCTTGTATTGGAGGCTGATCAGGATTGTAATGGTGTAACTATTAAGCTGACTGAAACAAATGAGGCCGATGGTACCAAGCACGACGACAACTTCTTCTTCGCTGATCGCCACGATGTAAAGGCTGATGTACCATTTGTCTTCAAAGCCAAAGCTGTTACTCTGCCTAAGAACGATGCTCATGCCCTGTCGTTGTTCTTCGACTTCGGCGGTTCACCCATTGGCACGAATATCAAGATTAGCAAGATATATTTTGAGGAGTCTGTAGAACTCTCTTATGACGATGCCAACAACCTGTGGAAGGGTGTCGACGAAGGTCAGGACTTTGTCAGTGTTACCCCGTGGTTTGCCAACGACGGCTGGTCACAGATTGGCGATCCTGTATGGGAACACAAAGGCAACAAATGGAGCCTGACCATTCCTGAGGGTATGGGCGGCAGCCAGTGGCAGGGACAATTCCCCATTAATACCAAGTTGTCTACAGCGCAGAACGATGCCTATAACTTCCAGTGCACCATCCTGGCTGATGAGGATTGTAATGGTGTAACTATTAAGCTGACTGAAACAAATGAGGCCGATGGTACCAAGCACGACGATAACTTCTACTTTGCCGATCGTCACGATGTGAAAGCTGACGAGCCTTTCGTCTATACGATGAAGGGTGTTACACTGCCCAAGAACGATGCTCATGCTTTGTCGTTGTTCTTCGACTTCGGAGGTTCACCTATCGGAACCAACATCGTTATTAGTGATATCATTTTTGAAAAAGCAGAATAGAACAATTTAAACTATGAAAAAGAATATGTTAAATACAATGATGCTCTCATTTGTTGTAGCCCTGATGGGATGTGCTGAGAGTGACAAATACAGTTACTATGAAGGTGGGGCGGCTCCTGATGCCGCCATCACCATCTCGCAAGAGACATTCGCTGTGCCAGAAGATGGTGGCATTGTTACCGTCAATGTCACCACAACAGCCAAAGAGTGGGGTGCCTATGCTACGGACAACTTCATCAAAGTAGACTACGAGAATACCAACAGCTCCAGTGGTACCGTCACCATTACGGTGGAAGACAATCCTACTTCTTATGAGCGTACTGGTGCTGTAGTCATCATGTCTGGCAACAGCCGTAAGAGCATCGCTGTCTCTCAAGAAGCATCGATCGACTCTAATGCTCCCGAAGGATATAAGCTCGTCTGGCACGATGAGTTTAACAGCGGTTCTGAGTTGAATGCCTCCGACTGGACCCATGAGGTGCAGAATAGCGGTTGGGTGAACCATGAGTTGCAGAACTATGTCAACCACACGACTCCCCAGGGTGCAAAGGTGACGGAGGTACGCAACGGTAAGCTGCGCATCACTGCCTTGAAGGAGAACGGCAAGGTCTATTCAGGTCGTGTCTATGCCAAGGTCCGTGAGGGTTGGACGTATGGCTATATTGAGGCCAGCATCAAACTGCCAAAGGGTAAGGGCACATGGCCTGCCTTCTGGATGATGCCTGTCAACTTCCGCTCATGGCCTGCCGATGGTGAGATAGATATCATGGAAGAGGTGGGCTATCACCCCAACTATGTGTCGTCGAGCCTGCATGCCAATGCCCACGTTCATACCCAGGGCACTCAGGTGACCCACGAGATGCTGTGCGAGGGTGCAGAGGATGATTTCCATACCTATGCCATCCTGTGGACTGCCGACAACATTACCACCTATGTGGATGGTCAGGTACAGCTCTCTTACGACAATACGGGCAAGGGCCGTGACGACTGGCCTTATGACGATCCTTTCTACGTCATCTTCAACCTCGCATGGGGTGGCGACTGGGGTGGTTCCCAGGGTGTTGACGAGTCGGCACTTCCCACCACGATGGAGGTAGACTATGTACGTGTGTTCCAGAAGAATTAAAGAATAAATAATACATTGTTTTTAATGCTGAAAGTTCAAAGTATAATCATAACACTGATGGTCACTGCCAGCGCACAGGCTCAGCAACTGCCCAAGTACCTCGATGAGACGTTACCTGTGGAGCAGCGTATCGACGATGCACTCAGTCGGATGACACTCGACGAGAAGATTGCCGTAATCCATGCGCAGTCGAAGTTCTCCAGTCCTGGTGTGAAGCGTCTCGGATTCCCTGACCTGTGGACTGACGACGGTCCTCATGGTGTGCGCCCTGACGTGCTGTGGGACGAGTGGGTGCAAGCTGGTCAGACCAACGACTCGTGTGTGGCATTCCCTGCACTGACCTGTCTGGCGGCTACGTGGAATCCCGCTATGGCCAGTCTCTATGGCTCGTCACTGGGCGAAGAGGCACTCTATCGTAACAAGAGTGTTATTCTGGGCCCTGGCGTGAACATCAACCGCACACCGCTGGGAGGTCGTAACTTCGAGTATATGGGTGAAGACCCTTATCTGGCCTCGCAGATGGTGGTGCCCTATGTGCAGGGCTTGCAGTCGAAGGGTGTGGCATCGTGTGTGAAGCACTATGCGCTGAACAATGATGAGGAATATCGCCATCAGGTGAATGTCATCATCAGCGACCGTGCGCTTCATGAAATCTATCTGCCTGCCTTCCGTGCTGCCGTACAGCAGGGTGGGGCATGGGCCATCATGGGAGCCTACAACCTCTATAAAGACCAGCACAATTGTCATAACGATATCCTTCTGAACAAGATACTGAAGCGCGACTGGGGCTTCGATGGTGTGGTAATCAGCGACTGGGGTGGCTGCCATAACACAGAAGAGGCTGTCACCAATGGTCTTGATCTGGAGTTTGGCACATGGACCGATGGTCTGAAGATGGGACGTACCAATGCCTACGACAGTTACCACATGGCAGTAGCCTACAAGCAACTCATCCAGGAAGGAAAGTTCACCACCAAGGAACTCGACGAAAAGGTGCGTCGCGTGCTGCGCCTGTTCTATCGCACCACGATGAATCGCCACAAGCCCTATGGCTTCCTCTGTTCTGAGGCTCACTACGATGCAGCCAGAAAGATAGCACAGGAAGGTATCGTACTGCTGAAGAATGAGAAGAACCTGTTGCCGTTGAATAAGACGAAAGCACAGCGCATCCTGGTGGTTGGCGAGAATGCCATCAAGATGATGACTGTTGGCGGTGGCTCGTCTTCGCTGAAAGTACAGCACGAGATTCTGCCCCTCGATGGTCTGACATCAGCCCTCAGCCGTCAGACCTCTACCATCGACTACGCTCGTGGCTATGTGGGTGATACCATCCAGAGCTTTGATGGCGTGACGGTAGGTCGCAGCCTTCGTGAGACCCGTTCGCAGGCTGAGTTGACTGCTGAGGCTGTCGAGAAAGCCAAGCAGGCTGATGTCGTCATCTTCTTCGGAGGTCTGAACAAGAGTGACTTCCAGGATTGTGAGGGTCACGACCGCAAGCAGTATGAGCTGCCCTATGGTCAGAGCGAACTCATCGAGGCACTCTTGGCTGTCAATCCCCGTCTGGTGTATGTCAACATCAGTGGTAATGCCGTCGCTATGCCGTTTGCCAAGAAGGTACCTGCTATTCTGCAGGCATGGTTCCTCGGCTCTGAGGCAGGTAATGCCATTGCCGATGTGCTTTTTGGCGATGTTAATCCTTCTGGTAAGCTACCTTACACCTGGTATCAGCGTCTCGACGACTGTGGCGCACATGCCTTGAAGGCTTTCCCTGGCACTTGGCGTGATGACTACAAGATTATCGACGAGGAATACAAGGAAGGCATCTATGTAGGCTATCGTTGGGCTGACAAACAGAAGATTCGTCCCCTGTTCGCCTTTGGTCATGGACTGAGCTATACTACCTTTAAGTTGGGTAAACCTGTTGCTGATAAGAAACAGCTGACTGCTGACGAAAAGATTTCGTTCACTGTCAAAGTGACCAATACGGGACTCTGTGCCGGTGCTGAGACTGTCCAGCTGTATGTCAACGACAAGAAAGCCTCAGTAGACCGTCCTCTCAAGGAACTCAAGGCCTTCCAGAAGGTGTACCTTCAGCCTGGTGAGAGCCGCGATGTCACGCTGACCATCGGCTGCGACGCGCTGAGCTTCTATGACGAGGTGAACGGACTGTGGACTGCTGAGCCTGGTCAGTTCGAGGCGCTCATTGGAACAGCCTCCGATGCTCTTACAGGCAAATGTACATTTGAATTGAAATGATAGTTTGGTTAGTTAGATATATAAAGTAAGATTGATTATTAAGTAATTCCATGAAAGAATGTCTGGGAAGTAGTGATATTTTCCAGACTTTTTTTGTGTCTTGTTTTGTTTTTCACTCAACTTTTTGTATCTTTGCATGCAGAAACTAACTGGAATGAAGAAACTACTGATATTATTTACTTCTTGTTTTTCTCTTATCACTCCTTCAGCCTTCGGCCAGAGTGACCTGACGTCGTATTGCCGACAGATTGACGATGCCATAGCCCACTCGCAGGGCTATATTGCTGCTCACGAGCAGAAGATAGGTGAAGCACGTCATGCCTTGGCACTGGAGACCACGTCGAGGGGAAGATATGCTCAGAACTACCGCCTCTATGAACTCTATAAGTCGTTTGTCAGCGATTCGGCCATGTTTTTTCTCCGTCAATGCATCTCGCTGGCAGATGGTATGGACGACCAGTCGGCGGCTGTCCGTTGCCGTTCACTGCTGGCTATCCGCTGTTCGAATATCGGCATGTATGACGAGGCCCTAAACATCCTCGACTCTATAAAAGTGCAAAGTATCGACACCCTTTCTCTGGGTACCTACTATGAGGCGTACAATAATGTATATAGCGAGTTGGCCTATTACACCCATCTCGACAATATGAAACAGTTCTACCATGCTAAGTCTGAGCATTACGAACAGCTGATGCTGGCTTCCTTGCCGCCCACCAGCGAGTCGTGTTTCCTGCGTCGTGAACAGCGTGCGCAGGCAGAAAACAAACTCGACGAGGCCATGCGCATCAATGATGAGTGGATGAAGACTGTAGAGCCAGGGTCTCACCCTTATGCACTGGTGGCACTCTACCGTTATATTGAGTATAAGCTGCGAGGCGACAGCACGCAGATGATTCACTGGTTGGTAGAGTCTGTCTTGGCAGATATCCGTAATGCAGCGATGGATCAGGGCTCTATGTGGGAACTGGCCAACGAACTGATGCTACACGGCGATATTGACAAGGCGTCCAGTTATATCTGCTTCACCAGCGACTGTGCCAACCGCTATGGTTCCCGTCAGCGCAACTGGCAGATAGCACCCCTGCTGGCGACCATTGCCAAAAACTACAAGACGCAGAGCGAGCGCTATACTGCTCAGCTGTGGATAGCACTTGTCGTTATCAGCTTCCTCTTGCTGTGCATCCTGGGTGTGCTGCTGTTCTTGCATCGTCGCAACAAACAGCTGGCTACCGCTCGTAATGCGCTGAAGGAGTCCAATGACGAGCTGGCATCTGTCAATGCCCAGTTGTCGGCAGTCAACGCTCAGCTATCTTCTGTCAACGAACAGTTGTCAACGGTAAACTCCCAGCTGTCGGAAAGCAACCGCGTCAAGGAAGAGTATATCGGACGATTCATGAGCCTCTGCTCGCAGTATATCGACAAACTCGACAACTATCGTAAGATGGTGAATAAGAAGATGAAGAATAAGGAACTCGAAGAACTCTTCCTTCTCTCCAAGTCTACGGAACTGAAGGAGAAAGAGCTGGAAGAACTCTTCTTCAACTTCGACAGTGTCTTCCTGCACCTCTTTCCCAACTTCGTCAATGACTTCAATGAATTGTTGCAGCCTGAGGTACGTGTGCAGCCCAAGGAAGACAACCGCCTCACTACTGAAATCCGCATCTTCGCGCTCATCCGCCTGGGTATTGAAGACTCGTCGAAGATTGCCGAGTTCCTGCACTATTCTGTCAACACCATCTACAACTACCGAGCACGTATCAAGAATGGTGCCATCGGCAACCGTGAACAGTTTGAGCGCCAGATTAAGACGCTGTAAGTCAACAGGACACAGTCTGCAGACAGCAAAACGGCATAACAAAAGTGCTGAGCGGGATGGCTCAGCACTTTTGTGTTATTTGCGAGGTCAGCGGATTACAGGCCGAGACCTTTCTTGAGATTCTGTGCAGCATTGTCAACAGCCTCGTTGGCCTTCTGCTTAGCGGCAGCCTTGGTCTCCTCAGCTTTCTGGTTGGCAGCAGCCTTGGCATCCTCTACCTGCTGGTTGACAGCAGCCTTGGTGTTCTCAACTTTCTGGTTGACAGCTTCAACAGCGGCGTCCTTGGTAGCCTCGGCAGCAGTGGCGGCAGCGTCCTTGGTCGCTTCTGCCTTGTTGACGGCATTCTCTACGAAGGCATTGACGATGTTCTCCGGCTCTGTCTCTATGAGGGTGGTGATGACAGAGGCGGCGGTGGCATTCTGCTGGGCAATGGCCTTCACCTGCTCAGCATTCTCTATCAGGTACTTCTGCACGGCAGCGGCATAAGTCTTGGCGGCTGCGCTATCGCTGATAGCGAACTTGTTAACCGTCTCTTTTACCTTGTCGAGACAGGCTGCCAGTTGGTCGGCATCGCCTGCAGCGACGAATGCTTTCAGGTTGTCTACAACGGCATTGGCCTCTTCTTCGGGGTTGATGGCAACTTCCGTGCTGTCTGTTGCCTCTGCCTGCTGTGTCTTGTTACCACATGATGTAAAACCGATGGCAGCTATAGCCATCACTGCTAAAAGGATTTTCTTCATACGTTTGAAATTTTAAAATGCAGTTATTAGGTAAATTAAAACAGTTGTTTGATGATTATTTTTTCTTGTTGTTTTGTGGGAATGCCCTGCCTTCTCGCATGACGCGTATAGTCTCCGTGATGGCGGGGTCTTCGCTGTTGAGGTACTGTATCCAGGCCTCTTCCTTCATGATGTTATAGATGATGCGGCTCGTGATATAGCGTTCCAAGAGCTTGTGTGAACGCTGAATCATCAGATTGCGACGCTTCAAACCATTGTTGTCGGCATAGGTGGCAAACTTGTCAACGATGTTCTGGCGCTTCAGGTAGGCGGCCATCTCGTCGATAGACTGCATCTGGCTGAGCTTCTGGCGGTTTCCGTCAGTATAGCTGTAGGCGAACATGATAATCTGTCCGCTGATAGAAGCCTGCTTATAATAAGAGGTGACGTTGGTGGTGTCCTCGGCGACGAAGATGTCGGGAGTGATGCCGCCACCACCATACACGGGGCGTCCATTCTTGGTGTGATACTCCTTGCCCTCGTGCTTGATGCTGTCGCCAGAGAAGAACTCGCCATGTTCGTAGCGTGCCAGGATGTCCTCTTCGTAATCCTTGTTCTCGCCAGCGGTGTAGGGCTTCTGGATGCAGCGTCCTGAGGGCGAATAGTAGCGGGCAATGGTGAGGCGTATCATACTCTGGTCACCAAAGGCGATGGGCTGTTGTACGAGACCTTTACCAAACGAGCGGCGTCCGATGATGGTGCCTCGGTCGTTGTCCTGGATGGCACCAGCGAGAATCTCGGAAGCTGATGCCGATATCTCGTCGATGAGGATGACGAGGGGCATCTGCTGATAGCTGCCACGACCATCGCTGCGATACTCCTGTCGCGGAGACTTGCGGCCCTGCGTGTAGACGATGAGACGATTTTTGGGCAGGAACTCGTTGGCAATCTGTACGGCCGACTGCAGGTAGCCTCCCGTGTTGCCGCGCAGGTCGATACACAGATTCTGGAAATTCTCCTGCGACAGCTTGGCCAGGGCGATGAGCAGTTCGGGGTAGGTGTTCTCGCCAAAGTTCTTGATGCGGATATAGCCCGTCTCGTCGTCGAGCATGTAGGTGGCCGTCACACTCTTGGTAGGAATCTCGCCACGCGTAACGGTGATGTGGCGCAGCTTCTTCTCGCCATAGCGCAGAATACCTAACTTGACCTTGGTGTCCTTGGGACCCTTCAGGCGGTGCATGGCTTCCTCGTTGGTCAGCGTCTTGCCCGTAAAGGGTTTGTCGTCGACAGTGACAATCTTGTCGCCAGCAATGACTCCGGCACGCTCAGCAGGACCGTTGCTGATAATCTGCTGTACGCGGAGAGTGTCCTGGCGGATGGTAAACTCAATACCGACACCCGAGAAGGAGCCGCGCAGGTCGTCGTTAGCCTGCTGGATATCCTTGGCAGAGATATAGACGGAGTGGGGGTCGAGCTCTGCCAGTATCTGTGGCATCGCCTTTTCTACCAGGTCGTTGACATTCACGGTGTCGACGTATTGGTCGTCGATGATGTGCAGCAGGTTGTTGAGCTTGTTGCTGCTGCTATTGATGATGCTCAGGCGATTGCCCGAAAAGTGGTTGGCGTAGAATGTGCCAATCAAGATGCCGACGACTACGCTGAGTGCCATCATCAGAGGCATGAACCGGCTATTCTTCTTGTTATTCATTTTTGTTTCTATATTTAGTTATTCTCCCAGATAGACAACCTCAATGCCTGCGCGCTCCAGCAGTTCGATGCCGTCGGTGAGGCGATATTTCTCGCCATAGACGACGCGCTTGATGCCTGCCTGGATGATGAGTTTGGCACACTCTATGCAGGGCGAGGCAGTGATATAGATGGTGGCACCCTCAGAGTTGTTGCTGGAACGAGCCAGCTTGGTGATGGCATTCGCCTCAGCATGCAGCACATAGGGCTTGGTGATGCCGTTGTCGTCCTCGCAGACATTCTCGAAGCCGCTGGGCGTACCGTTATAGCCGTCGCTGATAATCATGTTGTTCTTGACCACCAGTGCACCTACCTGACGGCGCGTACAGTACGAGTTCTTAGCCCATATACGGGCCATCTCCAGATAGCGGAGGTCAAACTTTCTTTGCTTTTCTGATTCCATTTCTCTTTAATAATGCGTCAATCGTCGGCTCACCGCCACGGAAGCGGCGATAGAGCTCCATAGGATGTTCCGTACCTCCCTTGGAGAGTACTTCGTCACGGAAGCGCTGGGCCGTTTTCTGGTCGAAGATGCCGTTGCGCTTGAAGACGCTGAAAGCATCTGCGTCGAGCACCTCTGCCCATTTGTAGCTATAGTATCCTGCCGCATAGCCGCCCGCCATGATGTGCGAGAACTGTACTGTCATGCAGGTGTCGGGCAACTGTTTGCCCAGGATGGCTTTCTTCCACGCCTTCTTTTCGAAGGGGATGATGTCATCGGTGAACTCATCCTTCTTGGTGTAGTACGCCATGTCGAGCAGTCCGAAGCTGACTTGACGCAGACAGGCTGTGGCCGCCATGAAGTTACGGCTCTTGACGATGCGGCTGATGAGTTCGTCGGGTAGGGGCTCGCCCGTCTGGTAGTGGAAGGCGAAGGTGCGCAGGAAGTCTTTCTCCACGCTGTAGTTCTCCATGAACTGCGAGGGCAGCTCGACGAAGTCCCACCAGACGTTAGTGCCGCTGAGCGACTCGAAGCGTGTGTTGGCAAACATGCCGTGCAGCGAGTGGCCGAACTCGTGGAGGAAGGTCTCCACCTCGTTCAGCGTCAGCAGGGCAGGCTTGTCGGCAGTAGGCTTGGTGAGGTTCATCACCACGCTGACATGCGGACGGACATTCTCGCCCTTCTTGTCGATGAACTGTCCCTGGTATTCTGTCATCCATGCACCTCCCTGCTTGCCCTTGCGCGGGTGGAAGTCGGCATAGAAAACAGCCAGATAGCTGCCGTCCTTGTCGAAGACCTCGTAAGCCTTGACGTCAGGGTGGTAGACGGGGATATCTTTGTTTTCCTTGAAGGAGATACCGTAGAGCTTGTTTGCTAATCCGAAGACGCCCTTGATGACGTTGGACAGTTCGAAGTACGGACGCAGCATCTCCTGGTCGATGTTGTACTTCTTCATCTGCAACTTATGGGTATAGAACCCAGAGTCCCAAGGTTCCATCTTCAGCTTCTGGCTTTTAGCTTTTGGCATCTGGCTTTCGAACAGCTTCTTCAGTTCCTCACGCTCCTTGACGGCCGTAGGCTTGTAGGCATCGATGAGGTCGTTGAGCAGTCGATAGACGCCCTTGGTATTGCTGGCCATCCGACGCTTCAGCACGTAGTCAGCGTAGGTCTTGTAGCCCAGCAGCTGGGCAATCTCACGGCGCAGGTTGACAAGTCGTTTGCAAATCTCCAGGTTGTTCTCGCTGTTATCGTGCGTACACACCGTATTGCGAGCCATATACATCTCCTTGCGCAGCTCCCGCTGTGTCGAGTAGGTCATGAAGGGCGAGTAGCTGGGGAAATCCAGTGTGAATACCCATCCCTGCAGTCCCTGTTCCTGGGCTGTCAAGGCTGCTGCTTCGCGGGCTGTCTCAGGGAGTCCGTCGAGCTGTGCCTCGTCGGTGATGTGCAACTGGAAGGCCTTATTCTCCTTCAGCAGGTTCTGCGAGAACTGCAGGGAGAGCATGGAAGCCTCCTCCGTCAGTTGGCGCAACCGGGCTTTTCCTGTTTCGTCGAGCAGGGCACCAGAGCGCACAAAACCCTCGTAGCAGTTGTCGAGGAGCATCTTCTCCTCTGGCGTCAACTTACGATGATGCAGGTGTACCTTGCGGATGCGCTCAAAGAGCTGGGGGTTCAGTCGTACGTCGTTGGCGTGCTGTGTCAGGATGGGTTGCATCTTCTGTGCCAGCGCATCCATCTCGTCATTGGTCTCTGCACTCAACAAGTTGAAGAATACCGTGCTGACACGTGACAGCAGGTCATAGTACCCCTCGTCCTCTTCGGTGTTGATAATCGTATTGTCGAAGGTAGGCTTCTCAGGGTTGTTGATGGTCTTCTCTATCTGTTCGTTATCACGACGGATGCCCTCCATGAAAGCCTCTTCATAGTCTTCCAGACGGATACGGTCAAAGGGCACCGTGTCGTGCGGTGTTCCATAGGGTAGGAAGAAAGGATTGACACGCTTTCCAGGCGTCAAGTCTCGTTTCTCTTGTTCGTTCATACTAACGTTTTCTCTCTTTTATCCTGCAAAGATAGTGTAAATAGAGCGAACCGCAAAAAAAATTAGTATTTTTTTAATTTACATGAGCAATCGTTCCAGTAGCGGAATCTCGATACGTCCGCGATGGAGCGACAACTGTTGGTCACGCTGCATGGCGTTGAGGGCGTGACTGATGTCGAGACGACTGTCGTTCAGGTCGTCGGCAATCTGTTTCATCAAGACGTAGAAGGTCTTGGGACCAGCAGGGTAGAGACAGCGTGAGAAGAAGTAGCGTACCAGTCGCTCGCGCAGACTCTTGGGAGCTGTGCGCCATGCTCGGCGATGCATGCGCTGACTGTCTGTCGCCATGATGTTGAGCAGGTTCAGTCGGAATACCAGCTGTGTCTCCAAAAGCAGCATGATCTCTTGCTTGTCGATGGTGATGAAGTTGCACGCACTGTCGGCCTTGAACGTCGAACTGTAGCGCTGCGACAGTCCGAAGAGGCGGTCGGGTTGCACGATGTAGGGCGCCTTGACGCTTTCTACCACTCGGCAGCCGCCATCGTCGCTGATGGTCTCACACTGCAGACTGCCGTGTGTGAGGAAGGTCATGTGTGTACAGCTCTCGCCCTCCTTGACGAGACACTTTCCTGCGGCCAACTTGAGGAATCCCAGTTTGGTGTGCGTCACCACCTCCATCAGGTCGGCATGACTCATGCCCTGAAAGAGTGGAAATCGTAACAGTTGGTCGTAAATCTCCATGACTATTTCGCTATCTTATCCTGCAGACTGGGTGAATACCACACCTTGTTCTGGCCGTGGTCGTCGTAGATGATGTAGGCCATGAGGTCGGGGTTGCGCTCCAGCACTTTGCGTGCACCCTCAAAGCCCATTACCATGAAGGAGGTGGCATAGGCGTCAGCACGCATGCAGGTGCTGGTCAGTACGGTGGCCGACAGGATGTTGTGCTGTACGGGATACCCCGTCTTGGGGTTGATGGTATGGGCATATTTGCGCTTGCCCTTATAGTAGAAGTTGCGGTAGTTGCCACTGGTGGCCATCGCCTTGTCTGTGACGTTCAGCACCGTCTGCAACTCGTTGCCTTCTGCCAGTGGGTCGTCGGTAGGCTTCGTGACGCCTATCTTCCAAGGTACACGTTTCTCGCTGATGCCTCGTGTGACGACCTCGCCGCCAATCTCCACCATGTAGTTGCTGATGCCTTTCTCGCTCAGCAGGCGGGCAATGACGTCCACCCCGTATCCTTTGGCAATAGCCGAACAGTCCAGGACGATGCGTGGGTCGCTCTTGATAATCTGGTTACCATTGCAGCGCACCTTCTGATAGCCTATGATGGCCATCAGCGAGTCTACGGCATGCTTGTCGGGCAGCTGCTCGTGCTTGAAGCCAAAGCCCCAGGCGTTGACCAGTGGACCAACGGTGATGTCGAAGGCACCCTCCGTGTCTTCGCTAATCTTCTGGGCCTGCTGGAAAACTTCCAGGAACATGCGGGTCAGCTTGGGGTGCTGGTTGTTGTTGACGCGTGAGATGACGCTCTCCTTGTTGAACATCGACAGCGAGTTGTCGACCTCCTGCATCTTGGCAACTATCTCTGACTGCAGGTCGTCATCATACTGATAAGTGATGTGGTAAGTAGTGCCGAAAACAGACCCCGCACACTTCTGGTAGGGCATGGTGTGCTGTTGACGGATGATGAGGACGGTGCCAACGATGAGTAGTATCAGAAAAGGTATCTGCCAAAGCAGTCGTTTGTTGTGGTTAGTAGTCATATAGTAGTTCTTTTTGTTTCTCAGATGTCTATTATCACGTTAAAGTTGACGGACATGTTGTCGGAATCGTTGAGGCCAAAGCCTGGCACATACCACGAATTACCGATGTCGCCCTCCTTATGGAACAGTCGCCGCTTGTAGCGTACGGTCCATCCCAGATGAAACGGTCCCATGACTGAGGCATCGATGCCGAAGACACCTTCCAGCCAGTGCTGGTAGCAACTGATACCCTCCGTGCCGAAATCCGATTTCGTATTCCACACGTGGTCTTCCAACCCCTTCTCGTGGAGAATGTCGCACTTATAGTTGGTGAAGGCGTAGCGGAAACCCGCATAGATGCGGTAGGGACCGTGCTTCTGCTTCTTGATGTTCCAGTCCATGCCCAGCCTGAAATAGGGCGCTGTCGTCTTGTATGTCAAGTTGGTCACCTCGTCGTCGACGTGGCTGGCATGTCCCAGTCCTAATTCAAAGACAGGAAACCACTCGTCGTGCAGGTTGATGCGCAGGGCACCCTCGTACTCTCCATAGTCGCTGAGCATGAGCTTGGCAGGACCTACGAGGTCGAAGGACAAGGCAAATCCGCGGAAGAAAGGTATAGAGTCTTTTTCCAGCTTGAAGATCTTCTGACCTTGCGCATGCTGAGCTACTGTCAGCAGCAACAGCAGACTAACGGTCAGCCTTGAGATAAAGGAAGAAATGCTCTCTCTTGTCATAGCTAACTTCGCGGTTTTGGATGGTGATGGAGTCGATGCCGTGATGCGTCGTCTTTAACTCCGTGATATGATGGAAGTAGGTGGCGTGGCAGTCGACAGACTCGAAATGTGGCATGTTCTCCTTGCTGATGCAGATGGTGTCCAGCCATACGCCCCCCACCGTGTCCTTCAGCAGGGTGAAGATGGAGTCTTCCGACAGCGTGTGGCTGACGGGCAGTGCAAAGGAGGTGGCTGTTGAACCACACAGACGGTTTATCAAGATGGTGTCGCGCTTGTTGTCGGTATAGTTGATGCGATGTATCCAGACGGTCAGCGTGTCAATGCCCATCGTGTCAGTACCTCCTGACGGCCTTTTCAGGGCGTAGGTAGCCTCTACCCTGTTCTGTACGGGGCAGTCAATGCTGACGCATGAAGCGACGGCAGCAAGCAGTACTATGGCGATGATTATTTTTCGCATCTGATGGTTGTTTCGACCTGGTAATCGTTACGTCCTGCACTGTTGCGACTGATGAGGTCGCCCAGGAATCCCGCCAGAAACAGTTGGGTACCAATCATCATCATGGTCAGTGCTATATAGAAATAAGGAGAGTCAGTGACCAGTCGCATGGGGATGCCCTGGTACAGTGCCCACGCTTTCTGTGCGCCCAGGAAGAAGGCTGCAAAGAAGCCGATGATGAACACGATGGTGCCCAGAAATCCGAAGACGTGCATGGGTTTCTTGCCAAATGTTCCGAGGAACCACAGCGTCATCAGGTCGAGATAGCCGTTGACAAAACGGTTCCAGCCCATGAACTTCGACTTGCCGTATTGGCGCTTCTGGTGGTGTACGGGCTTCTCGCCAATCTTGTCGAAACCAGCATTCTTGGCCAGATAGGGGATGAAGCGGTGCATCTCGCCGAACACCTCGATATTCTTGACGACCTCACGGCGATAGGCTTTCAAGCCACAGTTGAAGTCGTGCAGGTTCTTGATGCCGCTGACCTTGCGCGTAGTGGCGTTGAAGAGCTTGGTGGGGATGGTCTTCGACAGTGGGTCTCCTTGGCTGCGGTTCTGCTTGTAGCCACTGACAAGGTCGTACTTCTCGTCGACAATCATGTGGTACAGACCAGGTATCTCGTCGGGCGAGTCCTGCAGGTCTGCGTCCATCGTGATGACAACGTCGCCTGCAGCCTCCTTGAAACCACAGAACAGGGCAGGGCTCTTGCCGTAGTTGCGGCGAAACTTGATGCCCTTCACGTGCTCAGACTTGGCGGCAAGTTCGGTAATGACTTCCCATGAGCGGTCCGTACTACCATCGTTGACGAAGATGACTTCATACGAGAACTTGTTCTCCGTCATCACGCGCTCTATCCACGCAAAGAGTTCGGGGATAGACTCGTCTTCATTATAAAGAGGTATTACTACTGATATATCCATCTTGTGAATTTACTTTTTTTTACAATTTACAATTTACTATTGACAGCCTCTCTCTTCATCACTGCGGCAATGGGCAGTCCCAGCACCAGTCCGATGGTGATGTTGAAAGACAGCATGTTGACAGCATAGTCAATGGGCCGCATCTCGGCCAATGCCTTGAGACTGACTTTTATCTGGTCGGTCATGCCGTAGAGTTCTATCATCTTCTTGCCCTCCTTCGTGCTCAGAACCTGGTTGATGGTGCTCAGCAGGTAACCGTTGTCGATGAAGTCAAAGTAGATGTACATGGCAGCGGCCAGCAAGATGGCGGCATAGAAGAAAGTCATGGCCGTATAGGCATAGCCGCGCAAAAAACTGATGGCTCCTTCGCGGGCTCCATCACGGAATTTACGCAGACGACTGGCTGCGAAGAAGGGCGATGCTACAATCAGTATCATGGATACCATAGCCCATAGGGGATTGGCAATGCCGAGGATGTAGCAGGCAAAGCTGCCAATCCACAACAATGACAGCAAAGCGCCGTCCTGACGTGCAAATGCTTTCAACTGACGATATTCTTCTGGTGTCATATTCCGATGCCCTTAATCGCCTGCAAAGGTACGAAGAAGTTAAGAGTTAAGAGTTAAGAGTTAAGAGTTTTTTTGCCTTTTCTAGTTAAAACTTGTTAAGATTGAAATTTTCTTAATTCTTAATTCATAATTCTTAATTAAAAATGTGTACCTTTGCAGCCGCAAAAACGGGCAGTCCTGTACGGCCAGCTCCCTCGGAATCCCCCAGGATGGGAACATAGCAAGGGTACTTGGTTGTAGCGGCGCGATGCAGACAG
>OCTX011838529.1_pt1 | contig 16278 bp, 6 predicted proteins | sample 1539691 | NCBI WGS metagenome assembly OCTX01 (sample SAMN02144231, study PRJEB22623) | gut metagenome | biome: sheep rumen | host: Ovis aries | place: New Zealand | reverse complement strand
CATTGTAGGTGGCAGAGCGCACACCCGAGAGGTAGAAGTCTACCTCAGGATTGGTGTTGGAGGCGCTGGGCTGGACCTGCAGGTAGCGCCCGTTGGAAATCTTGCCCGTGATGGCGGGGTTCTTTGCCGACTCGGAGACACGCACGCTGACGGGCTCGCCGGCGGTATTGAAATGGTTGGCCACCATGGTGCCCTCAGCCTCTTGGTGAAGTTCGGGGTTCCACGATGTCCACGGACGCATACGCAGGCTGTCGGTCACCCACACCGCGCCGTTGCTCTTGTCCACACGACGGGCGTTCTCAAAAAGCTGGGCAGCATCGTCGGCATAGACCTTTGACATGGTGGTGCTCACAAGGGAGTCGCACTGCAGCCGCTGTCCGGAGGCCAGCGTGCTGAGGCGGGAGTTGTCGTAGAGGTTGTTGTTGTAGAAGAGGTCACGCAGTAGCATGACGTTCACCAGCGAGTCCTGCAGACGGGCGGCATCCTTCAGCGTCACGACGGTGACCTTCTTCTCGCCGACGGTGGTAGAGGTGTTCTCCATGAACTCAAACTGAGGCACATAGTTATAGAGTGCCTTGATTTGTGCGCGCGCCTTGCTCCAGGCCTCGTTGGTGGGCAGAATCATGGTGTAGTTGCTGTCCTCGCGGTTGATGTAGGCATGGTTGAGGGTATAGAGTTCGTTGTGCTCGTAGAACACCGAGTCAAGGTAAGTCTGCTCGCCACCCACCACAGGCCCCGGCACGCTCTTCTGCTCATTGAGCTCGCGGGTGTCTAAGCTGTGGAAAAAGTCGCTGATGGAGTCGATAGGATAGGCCGCGTCAGGAAGCGACTCATAGATGTTGGGCAGGAAGGGAATCTTTCCCTTCAGCGCGTGTATCGTGCCGTTCTTTGCAGCCAGATTGGCCTCGCTGACCTCGACACCCTGCATCTGGTAGGTACCGTTGCCCCGGAAGTTCATCATCTTCTCGTTAAGCATGTAGATATTCTCCTCGACAGAACCCGATGCCGGGAAGTTGCTGCGCGCGATGTGGTTCTGAACAAACTGGCGGAGCAGACGGTCGCTGCTCTCGCCGCGAAGGGCGTCGTAGTCGAAGGTGCCGTCGAGGGGAGCCCACACGGTGTACGTCTGCGAGGCAGAGAGCACAGCGTCATAGCCCGTCTGACGGAGCAGGTCGGCAAACTGCGACATCTGTCCGTTACCCTCAATGTTCTGCCACAGCGTCCGCTGCTGCGTGGCCGTCACCTGCGTGTCAGCGTCGAAGTGGTCGTCCCAGTCAGAACAGGAAGAAGTGATAAGTGATAAGTGATAAGTGATAAGTGCTGTGCACAGCACACTCGTCACGTTCTTGTTTATCTTAGTAATCATTATGTTGGAGTTAAAAGTTTAAATTATGAGTTAAAGCCCCACCCCCGGCCCCTCCCGCGGGGGGGAGGGGAGTAGTTACCCTTTTCTCCGGCATCTCCGCCGCTGCCACTATTCCCGGTACGTCAGCACCGGGTCCCCTCGCCGCGGGAGGGTCTGCTGGGGGGGGAGGGTCTGCTAATACATATCTTCAGCATAGATGGTATTGTTGTAGACATTCTCGGGACAGAACTCGATATAGTCGAGGTGGAACTGCGCACCCGTGTTATCAGGCAATACAGTCTTGAATCGCAGCCAGTATTCTCCCTGCTCAAAACTCTGCTTGGCAATGATGCGCCGCAGGTCTTCACGGTTGGAGCGCGCCACGGTCGAGCCGCCCGGGCCAAGGGTGTAGTAGAGCGGCCCGCGCATATAGCCGAGGTTGTGCATGTTGTTGTCGCTCTCCACCCCGCGGTCGTCGGTAACGGTCCACAGACACCATCCCGTACGCGTGTCGGGCGTACCGTCGCTGTTGTTCGCAGGGACGAAGCGCATGTCCAGCGGTATGTCGAGCGCCTCCATCGCCGTCTGGTCATTGCTGCGCCCGAGGTAGAACTGCAGCATACCTCGCGCTCCGTTGGCCGTGTAGCCGATGCGCAGCTCGTAGGTGCCGTCGGGCACAGGCGGCAGACGCATGGCGAAGTCGTAGGCACCCACACAGAGGAACTCATCGCCCTCGTAGTTAGACCAGGCACCGTCGTCGGGTGCAAGGTAGCGCAGCTGCGTGTCGTCGCCGTTATACACCGTGAGGTGGTCGAAATAGTTGCTGGGGAAACGCACACGGCTGAACTCTCCACCATCCACGTGGGCCTTGATTTCTGCAACCCTCATGCCGCGAATACCGTTCGACATCATCTCGCCCAGCAGCGAGGTGTCGTCGAAGCGCAGACGCTCGTTCAGCGCCCCCTGCGGCACGTCGGCATTGTAGACCAGGAGGCCCTTCAGCGGGTGGATATAGCCATTGGCAGCGGCCACCTGGCTGTTCTGACCCTCCAGCTCCACACCCTCGAAGAGCACGGCGTGCATGGCGTTCGTTCCCAGCTCGGCCACACGGTCGGTGAGCGAACCGTTGGCCGTCCAACGGTTAAGGAGTCGCTTGCCGCTGTTGCGCGTCAGCTTGATCAGGGTGTAGGGCAGCATCGTCTCGTAATATTCGCAGAGCGTCACCTTCGACACCTGGTTGTAGTCATAGACAAGCTTGTTCCAGGGCACCTTATACTGCACGAGGTGATAGCGCACAAACATGTTGAGCGTGTTCCAGGGGTTTTCGTAGTCACTGCCCGTGCTGATGCTGATTTTGTTGTTGCGGGCGTAGTCATACCATCCGCTGCCGACCTCTGCGCAGGCGCCATACTGCTTTGCGGCGTAGGCCGCCATATCGTCGATGTTGTTGATGCCATTGGCCTTGAACACCTCATCGGTCTCAGCGAAGACGGTGTAGCCCAGCTCACACTTCTCGGGCACCCAGTAGGTGGTCTCGTTGGTCACCTCCCTGATGTCCACCTTCTGCTGAAGCGTGAGCGAGTCGGCCAGTCCCGTGACCTTCAACGCCTGCGAGAAGAGGGTGAAGAGGTCGGGGTGGCTCTCCATCTCGCCCGACACGAGGAGGTTGGAGCGCGTGATGACGTGGTTAATCTCGTGGAGTACGCCGTTCTCGAGTTCATTGTCCATGCTGGTGACGAGGGCGGCGCGGCTGATGACCACCTGACCCGAGATAGAGTCGATGCTGGTGTTGATGTCACGTCCCAGCAGCGTCTTGATGGTCATGCCGTTGCCCATGTTCACGCCGAGCACCTTGGTATTGAGCAGGTGGAAGAGCGCAATGTCTTGGCAAAGCGAGTCGGTGAGACCTTCCAGCCCACGGGCCGTCATGCCGTTGTGGGGCAGGTCCTTGTTCGTCTCGTCGGCATAGAGACTGTCTATGTACTGCGTCACGGCATCATTGTTCGGCGCAAAACAGGTGTAGGTGCCGTAGGCCGAAAGTATCTTGTCGTAACCTATGCGCCCCAGGATGTAGTTGAAGGAGCTGAACTGCTCGCTGCGGTTGGCGAGATAGTCCTCGATGGTCTCTCCGGTGAAGGTGTAGAGGTTGGACTCGTCGATGTCCTCCTTACACGCGGTGAAGGCGGTGAGGACTACGGCGGAGATGAGGATCTTTATGCTTTTGGTAATCATACTTATTACTTCTTACTTATTACTTCTTACTTCTCAGTTCTTTGAGGTGCTCTTCTCCTGCACGTACACGGGGTTCTGCCGGAGGAGGCTGTTCACCTTGGTTTCACTTTCCAGGATGGGCCAGTAGAGGTATGGCTCTGACTTCATCTTGTAGCTGACGGCATCGCCCTCTCCGCCTTCGCCATATTTTCGTATGACGAACTTAAGCATCTGCGGGTATAGCTCGGGCCAGTCATTGGCGTCGGCCAGGAGCTGGTTGATGTTGACTCCCTGCATGTGGCGGTAGCTGAACCTGACGAGGTCGAACCAGCGTTTGCCCTCGAAGCAGAGCTCGCGCTCACGCTCGGCAAGGACGAGCAGTTCGATGCCGCTTTTGGTGTTATAGTCTTCAAACTTCAGGGTGTCCTTGGCGCTCATAATCATGGAGCGCTTGTTCACGGCCTGCACGAGGTCGAAGGCCTGGCGCAGCGACTCCTGGTCGTCGTTGCTGGCGGAGAGTGCCTCCAGGGCCTCGGCCTTCATGAGCATGAGGTCGGTGAGGCGGTAGACAATCCAGTTCTGGCGGAACTCCTCGAAGGCACGCGAGTTGGTCTTCGAGTCGCCGGTGGTGCGTGAGAGGATGTCGGTAATGACTCCGGTGGTGATCATCTTGCGCACGCTCAGCTGCTGGGCCTCCTCGTTGTTGGCCTCGTAGACGTTGTTCCAGAAACGGTAGTCGTTGCGCGAAAGGTAGACCTTCTGTCCCTGAGTGGTGTTGGCGTTTTCGGCCACGGTGTTGAATATCTGCGAGGCCATGAGGATGGACGTGGTCTTGTGGTCGTCCTTGGTTCCCGACTGGTAGTAGTAGTTCTCGAGAGTGGTGTTGGAGTTGTTCTTGCCGTTGTACTGCCACTCGAGGATGCTCTCGTGGGCGTTGCCCTGATTGGTATTGAAGATGGTGGAAAAGGCCAGGGCCCCGTTTTCCAGATGATATTTGTCTGACGGGGTGCTGCTACTCACGCCGGCGGTATGATTCTGGTTGTAGTAGTCGTCCTTGGCGTCCACCACCTTGTCCACATAGTTGATGACCTGCTGGTAATCGCTGTTGCTGTGGGTCATGGATGCCCGCCACAGGTAGATGTCGGCAAGGAGGGCATCAACGGCGTCGCGGGTGATGTAGCCCCAGTTGCGCCAGTCGTTATAGCCGTATGCTCCCGACTTCATGACATACTGCTCAGCCTCGACGAGGTCGTCGATGCACTGCTGGAGCACCACGCCGGGAGCGCTCTGGGCGACGGCCATGGACTGGCTGTCGTCCTCGTAGGCCTGCTCCGTGAAGGGCACGTCGCGGAAGGCGCGCACAAGGTAGAAATAGCAGAGCGAGCGCAGTGCCAACATCTGGGCGCGCACGGTCTGATAGTCGCCCTCGGTGAACTCGGGGTCCTCGGCCATGACGTCAGTGGCATGGTTGAGAACGATGTTGCAGTTGTTGATGACCTTGTAGAACGAGGCCCAGGAGCTGAAGCGGTTGGTGGGCAGCAGGTTGACGGCGCTGATGTTGTCGAGCGTGTAGTCGCTGTAGTCGGTGAGCTTCACAAGCTCGTCGCTGCGGTAGGCTCCCCAAATGATGGCGCGCTCCTGGTTTTCACCGCTGAGCATACTCAGGTAGCACCCGTTGACCATCTCGTCGACGTCGGCCTTCTTCTTCCAGAAGTCGGTACCTACGGTGCGGTCGGTGGGATAGATGGTGAGGAAGTCGGTGCAGGAGGAAACGAGAAATGAGAAATGGGCAATGAGAAATGCTGCGCATACCACTCGCCATTTCACTATTTGACGGTTTGACGATTTTACCATATTATTATATTACTTTTTACGATTTGACGATTTGCGATTTTACCATTCTCCAGATGTCCCGGAAGGAGGAGGCAGGACTTTGAGCCGTTCCTAAGCCCGGACGTATTCTGAAGGGGTGGTTGGGCATGACACTTACGCGGAGGTCAGAAGCCTACCTGGATGTTGAATGTCATTGACTTAGAGCGTGGCGTCTGCGAGTTGTCGTAGGCTATGCCCCAGGAGCCGGGTGCGTGCTCGGGGTCGGTGCCACTATAGTTGCTCCAGACGAAGAGGTTCTGGCCAGAGAGGCTCAGCGTGAGACGGCGAAGGCCGAGGGGCTTGAGCATCTTCTGCTTGAAGGAGTAGGAGAGCTGGATGTAGCTCATGCGCACGAAGGAGGCGTCCTCGACGTAGCGGTCGCTGCCCAGCCAGTTGTAGCCGGTGTCGTACATGGCACGCGGCATCTCGGTGACGTCGCCGTTCTTGCGCCAGCGCCAGTTCACGGCTGAGCTCTGGTTGAAGGCATTGTACATCTCCTCGAGTCCCATCTTGGCCTTGTTCACAATCTTGATGCCCTGACGGTAGGAGAAGCTGGTCTTGAGCGACCAGTCGTCGTACTGCAGGTTGAAGCCGAAACCTCCGTTGAGATGGGGGTTGGAGTTGCCGAGGTAGACAATGTCGAGCGAGTTGATCTGTCCGTCGTTGTTGATGTCTTCGTAGATGGCATCGCCGCCCTGGAACTTATAGGAGGAGGAGCCGCTGTTGTTGTTGAAGTTATAGACCATGCGAATGGGCATTCCCTTGGAGTCCATCATGACGTGGCCCTCATTGTCGATAGCAATCGGCGCCGTCTTTCCAGAGGCGAGGAAAGTGTTGTTGATATAGTCGCGGAACTGCTCGGCGGTCCAGTTGTTGCGGTTCTTCATGTTGGCCAGGTACTCGTAGGTGTACTGGTAGACGCCCTTGTAGCGCAGGCCGTAGATAGAGCCGAGGGGGTTGCCCTTCTGGATGCGGTTGAGCCAGGTGCCGCGGCTGTCACTGCTCCACTCGCTGTTGATGCTCTGGAGCGTGCTTTCGTCCATGTCGACAATCTCGTTGAAGTTCTGCGAGATGTTGAAGTTGGCGCTGAGCGAGAACTTGCCGATGCGGACGAGCTTGTTGAGACTGACGTTGAGTTCCCATCCGCGGTTGGTCATTTCTCCCACGTTAGCCCATGCCAGCGAGGAGAATCCGGCTGTGGAGGGGATGCGCACGCCCGACATAAGCAGGTCTTTGGTGCGCTTGAAGTAGTAGTTGAAGTCGCCGGTGATGCGGTCGTCGAGGAAACCGAAGTCGCCACCAATATTATACTGTGTGGTGCGCTCCCACTTCAGCTGGTTGAGCTGCAGGCCCTCAAGATAGGTGACGCTCTTGGTGTCGGCAATGCTTCCGTAGACACCGCTGGTGTTGTACTTGGCATACTGCAGATACTGCGAGCCGGGCTGACGTCCGACGATACCCCACGAGGGACGGAAGGAGAGCATGGAGAGCCACTTCTTGGACCACTGCATGAAGGGTTCGTCGCTGATGTTCCATCGGGCGGAGACGCCGGGGAACCAACCCCACTTCTTAGAGTCGCCGAACTTGGTGGTACCGTCGGCACGCATGGAGAAGTCGATGGCGTAGCGCGACTTGTAGGAGAAGTGACCCGAATAGGTGCCCGACATGGAGCGCCACTGGCCGTTGGCGGTGCTCATGGTTTCGAGCTGCGTGTCGACGGTGGGCGACGTGACGGTGTTGGGCGCGTTCTTGTTGGCCACGGTCTGGCTGTTGTCGTTGCCGCTGGTCATCTCCCAACGGGCAAGCATGGTGGCATAGAAGTCCTCGTTGTTGAAATGGGGATTGAGCGTCAGCGTGTGACGGGTGGTGAAGGCGAGCGAGTTGTAGTCGTAGACCTGCGAGCGGTTATAGTTGTCGTTCTGCCATCCGTCGGTAGCGAGAGAGCCGGGCAAGTGCTTGGGCTCGCTCTTCGAGAAGATGTCCATGTAGACGAGTCCGGAATAGTTGAGCTGCGTCTTGCTGTCATCCTTGCCCAAGAGGTAGTAGTCGATGCGCATTTCGGGCGAGATGCGGTAGGTGTGCTCCTTTCGCCAAGCCAGCTCGGCAATGGCCACGGGGTTGCCCTGGCTACGGATGCTACCCAGCTGTTTTGACGAGGTGCCCGGTGCCGAAGAGCCGGCCTCATTGCTGGCACCCTCGGGCAGCATGATATAGAACTCGCCAGTGTCGGAGCCGTCGGCGTTCTGACGGTAGACGCTCATGTTGGGAGCCATCTTCTGGGCCCGGCCGAGGATATTGTCGTCGTAGTTACGGTTATTGCTGGTATAGGTGAGGGGGAAGGTGGTGCGGAAGGTGATGCGGTCGGAGACGAAGTAGTCGAGCGCGAGCTTGGTGGAGAAGCGGTCGAGCGTCTGCTTGATGATGGTACCGTTCTGGTGGTCGTAGCCCGCCGAGACGCGGAAGTTGGCCTTCTCGCCACCACCGGTGATGGTGATGTAGTGGTACTGCGAGATGCCCACCTGCTGCACCTGGTCTACCCAGTCGGTGTTGTTGTTCCAGTTCTCGAACTCGGCCCACGAGCGGTTGTAGTTAATCTCGTTGATGTTGGTCGTGGCCGATGCTGCCTGAGCGGGGTTGTAATACATCTCCTTGAGCATCATGGTGTAGTCGTCGCCGCTGAGCAGGTTGTAGCCCTTTGGCTGCCACGAGGCCTGCAGGCGCAGGGAGTAGTCTACACGAGTGGCTCCACGGGCACCGCGCTTGGTGCGTATGGAGATGACGCCGTTGGCACCGCGCGAACCCCAGATGGCGGTGGCTGCGGCATCCTTGAGCACGTCGATGGCCTCGATGTCGGAGGGGTTGACGGAGAGCAGCGAGGCGTAGGTCTCTTCGTTGGCGTTCTGGAAGTCGAAGTTCTCATCGGGGTTGTCGAAGATATTACCGTCGACGACGATGAGGGGCTCTGCACTTCCGTTGATACTGGTTACACCGCGCAGTCGCATGGAGGTTCCTGCACCGAGGTTACCCGAGTTGGCCACGATGTCCAGACCGGCAATCTGACCCTGCAGGGCTTCGTCGGCTGAGGTGAAGGCGAGACCCTCTACCTGGGCCATGTTGAACGTCTGAGCTGCGACGGAGACCTCGCGCTCGGGGATGGCGAGTCCGCCGTTGTTGAACTTCTTCTTTGCCGTGACGGTGACTTCCTTAATCTGTGTGGCATCCTGCAGCTTGACGTTGAAGGATGTCCGTGTGCCGATGGGCAGGGTGACGGTCTTGTAGCCCACGTAGCTCACGCGAAGCTTGTTTTTCGTGTTCTTGACAGACATGGTGAAGTTGCCATTGAAATCGGTCTGCGCGTTGGACACGATACGATTGTTGGCGTCTATCTCTACAACGTTGCACATCATCACGGGACCCATATCGTCAGTGACGGTTCCCGACACACGGGCTGTCTGAGCCAGCGCCGCCAGAGAGGAGCAACAAAGGAGCAATATACTTATGAGGATTCTCATTTTCATTTTCGATTTACGGATTTTCGATTTTCGATTTATTGAGTAAGGACACTTGCAAAGCAAAAACTCCTCTGCTACTCGCTAATAATCGGGTCATAGCGCCGGTATAGCTTGAGGTCGTAGGCACGACGGTAGGCAGCGAGCTTCTGACGGGCGTTGCTGCCAGTCCAGAGCGCGTCATAACGGTCGGTGTCGCTATGGGTGGAGAGTGGTGTGCTGACTTGGTGGACAACGGCGAAGGAGGAGGTGTTGATGGTGTGGGTGTTCTTGTTGAGCACGTAGTCGCGCGCCATCTGGTTGACCACCTTCGTGGTGCTGGCCGCATCAATCTCTATCTGCTGGCCTCGCTTGTCGGTAACGACGATGCGCCCGCCCCCTCCACTGACATTGAGCTTCACGCGTATGCCGAGGGTGTCGCTGCACGCCGTGGGATAGGTGCCGGCATCGATGACATTGTCGGCATAGACGCTGTTGTCCTGGAAGTGGTAGCGTATGAAGGCATTGATTTCCTCGACCATGGCAAGGGCCTTGTCGCGGGCTGCCTGCACTTCCTCGCTGACGGCTCCGGCGGCACGCTGCTCCTCGAGCAGGTCGTTGTACTGGTCGTAGAGCACCTTGATGTCGCTCCAGCGGGGCAGACCGCGGTCGTAGGCTGCCTGCATGGCGGTGTTGTCGGGTGCATAGACGGTGTAGTTGTACGAGTTGAAGTAGTTCACGTTGTCGGTGAGTCCGCCCTTTGCCGCGAAGGTATGGTAAGCGTCCATACGCTTCTTGTTCGTCACGGTGTTCACCTCGGCCAGTTTGTCGCTGGCAAATCCCATGATGTCGTCCATGTCGAAGTCGCTGCACAGGGCGAGGAACTCGGAGAAGCGCGTGCTGTCAGACTGGAGCACGGCGAGCACGGACTGCTGGGGCGCCTGTATCACGCGGTCTATGGCGTAGGCCGTTCCGTTCTTCTGGTTATAGACCTGGGTGATGTAGGAGACTGGTAACTGAGATGTCGAGGAGTTGGCGAGCTGTGCGCCGCTGGCGACGGTCTCGTTGGCGAAGTATATTTCTCCGCCGTGCTTGGTCTTGTAATAGCGGTTGGTGCCCAGTCGCGCTCCCTTTGGCAGCACGATGGTGTGGTAGTTAAGAATATCGGTGAGCTGCGAACGGAAGCTGGCCGTAGGCACCATGCCGATGGAGTCGCCCACCTGGCCGGTCACAGGGTCGTACTTCCACTGCGAGCAGTAGACGTAGGGTGAGCGCGGCGTGTAGTAGAACTTCAAGGCCCTGGGCTGGTCTTCGCCCAGGTATGTCGGGTCGACGTAGAAGCGCTGGAAAGCGTCGTCGGTAGGAATGAAGAAGGCGTAGTTGGCGCTCATGGCCAGCAGGTAGGCGTAGTAGTTGAGGCCCAGTCCCAAGGGTGTGGAAGAGGCGTTGCCGTCGTGTACGGCCACGTTCATCACGCGCATGTTGCTGCTCAGCGTCACGGGGGCCGAGACGGCAATCAGCGAGGGCGGCGCAAACATCTTGTTGAGCATATAGGCGACGCCGTTGTTGGCAATCTTCACATCGTAGGTGCCGTCACTGTTGCGGTTGATGACGTCCAAGGAGAGCCCCATGGGGTCGCTGGCCTCGTCCATGACGTGTCCGAACTTGGAGGGCACGGTGCCCACGAAGGAGGTCTGCATGAGGTTGTTCACCAGCTGCTGCACGTTCTGCAGGGGTATGGAGTCGATGTTCTCTGCCAGGTGTTCGGCCGTGTTGGGCTGCTTGCCGAAGGTGTTGATGAGGAACTCTCCCTCTCCTCCCGGCAGGAAATAGTTGCGAAGGGCTTCGTCGGTGGGCACGAAGATGGCGGCGATGTCGGTGCTGGCACTGGCGGTGCTGTTCTGTCCGAAAGTGTTCCATCCCGGGTCAAACTTCAGCTTGTACTGGGCGGGGGTGCCGTTGGGGTCGTTTGAGAGTGCCGCCTGCCCCTGCGACAGCTCGCTCATATAGCGCTTCTGGAAGATACTGTCTATCTGTTCCAGTCCGTTGGCCTGGGCGTAGTCATTATAGTTGCTGGTGGTGGCAGCGTTGTAATAAGGAGCCGAGAAGCGGTCCACCATGCGGCTGAAGAGGTTGCTCTCCCCACTGGTGCGAATGACCTCTGCCAGGTTTCCCGGCGGCAGCAGCACGTCCTGCATCTGATGGATGTAGCCGTTCTTGCAGGTCACGTCGGCATGGATGATTTTGTTGCGGAAGATGTAGGCCGAGTGCTTTTCGGCATCGTAGGGCGAACCGGTGAGCACCTCGAAGTCGCTGATGCCTCCCGCGGAAGCTACCTGGGTGGAGATGTTGTTGGCTGTCATCTGCTCTTCGGTGAAGTGTACCATCATGGGCCTGGTGGCATCCATCACGAAGTGTATGCCCTTGTCGGCATACTTGGCCCAGTAGCTGTTGTTCTGAGGCATCTGGGCGATGCCCCGTATATGGGTGATTGTGTCTATGACGCTGGCACCGGTGGTGTGCTTCAGGGCTTGTCCCTGCGTGACGGCGGTGCTACCGTTGCTGATGTTCGAGAGCATCTCCACGAGGAGTGCGTTGTCGAGCATGGAGCCGTAGAGCAGCTGCCGCTTCATGGCCGGCGTAAGATCTTCGTACTTAGAGACGCCCCACGTGTTGTTCTGGAAGAACCGTGTGAAGGCTTCATCGTTGGCAGGGAACACGGTCTTGGAGCCGGTCTTCCCCAGCGTTTCGGCGTAGCCGAGGTCGTCGATGAGGCGTACATAGTTTTTAAAGGTTCCCTCGAGCACCTCTCCCGCCTCGCTGTTCAGGCCCTGCGGACTGTTGAGGGCCTCGTAGATACTGCCTCCGAGCCATGCGGGGTAGTTGCCCTCGTCGTCCAGGTCGTAGTCGTCGCTACAGGCAGTGACACCGCTGAGGGCGAAGACTGCCATAGAGGCAAACAGCGTCTCACGTGCCAAACAAAGATAATGTCTATTCATAAGGAAAAGATTTCTACAACAGATTATGCTGATTATATGGTTTCGTTTTATTCATGTTGTGCATGAAGCACCCGTGTGTGTATGTTCACATCTTTATATAATATAGTGAAGCCCGCATAGCTTTCGTTAGTTTCTCGTTCGGGGCCGGCGCGTTTAGGCCAGCGAGGGAAAACAGGAGATGAGATTCAGAAATCTGACGCTCAAATCTCTCTATATATTTAAAAGATGAAGGCGGATTCCAGCATAGCTTTTCCGGTTATCCGGAATTAAGACTATTCTATGGAATCCGCCTTCATTCTTCAGTTTTCAGTCTAAAGGTTCGTATTAGAAGTTAGCTTTTCTGGCGTTAGCAGCCATGATAGAGATAACGTTGGAGATGTCAGCCACGTCTACTGCACCGTCGCCGTTGACGTCGGCTGCGGGATTTGCCTCACCCGTAGCCATGACGGTGATGATGTTCGAGATGTCTGCCACGTCGACAGCGCCGTCGCCGTTGACGTCACCCGGCTTAGCAGTGGAGAGCGGTCCGGGCCATCCCTCGTTGTCGCCCAGCTGGACAAGTGTGAGGGTCCATCCACCGACGCTGTACCAGTTGCCGGCGAACACCTTCTGAGTCTGGAGTGCCTCGCTACCGGTAGCAGTACCGATAAGCAGCTGGTGGTTGCTGACAGTTGCAGAGAGCTCCTGGTGCTGGAATCCGCGTCCGTTGCCATTGTTGGCGCTGTAGATGCTGGAGTAGTAGGCGTAGGTAGGATCGTCCTCTGCGAGTCCGCCCTCAATCTTCTCCTTAGCCTCCTCCCAGATGGGGCCGTGAGTGTCGCTGGCCACCTGCTCGGCGCCCTCGGCGTCAATCCAGGTGTTCATGGGAATCTCGGTGAAAGCCTTCTCGCCGTCCTCAGCGGGAGCGGTGAACACGTAGGCACCCTCGGCCGGTGTGCGGGTATAGACACCCACGTTGTAGGTTCCGTTGGGCAGACCCGTGACGAGCTGGGTGGCGATATAGCCATTCAGTCCACTGCCGTTATAGCTGTCGAAGTAGCGTGTGCTGCTGCCGTCGAACCACTGTCCGCTGGCAGTGTTGTTGTTACCGGTACCCTTCTCGATAGTCCAACCGTCCTCAGCCTCGGCATTAGGATTCTTGATGAAGGCGGTGTAGTCGGTAGCGCCCTCGGTCTCCCAGATAAGCTGCTTGTTGGCGTCGAAGACGACGGCCTTCAGCTCGGCGATGTATGCGTTGACGGTCTCAGCGTCCTTCACCTCGCTCATGAGGGCAGCCTTCTGCTGGGCCATGAGTGCCTCGATGCTGCTCTTAGCTGTGCCTTCAGAGGCGGCAGCCACTTCAGCGGCATTGTTGTAGGCGGTGACATAGTTGAGGTAGTTCTTCAGGAGGTTAACGCGGGCGTCAATCTCGGTGTAGGTAGCCTCCGAACCGGTGAGCCACTCGATGGTCTTCTCGTAGGCGAACTGCACGATCTCCTTGGCAGCGCCATACTCCTCGCCGTTAAGAGCCTCGGCCACGGTGGGCAGGGTCTTGCCGTCCATCATGTACTCCTCGTACTTAGCCTCACTGGCCTTAGCCGTTTCCATGGCCTCGCCGAGAGCGGTGAGCGTGGTGAGGTCGGCGCTGTTGGCAGCATTGGCAGCAGCCTCGAGGGCGGCCTTGTCAGCAGCGAAGTGCATGGTGGAAGCGAAGGTCTTTGCCTCTTCCACGGTCTGGGCGATGACCTGGTCGAGAGCGCCCGGATCGGCCTCGCCGAGATACCACAGCTTGAAGTTGGTGGCGCAGAACCATCCGGCCGAAGCAGTGCCGTTACCGGTACCCTCAGCACCGATGGTGAGCTTACCGTCGACGACGAGCACCTTGTCGCTAGTCAGTGTCTCCCATTCTTCAGTATCCCATCCTTCTTTGGAGAGCGCGGGCGACTCAGTCTTCTGCACGGTGCTCTTGGCGAATGTGTGCTGGTTGGTGGCGTATCCGCTCTGGGTGATGAGGTCAGCCGATACCTTGTAGTAACCGGAGGGCAGGTTGGTGAGGTCCTGGGCAATGCCAAGGGTGCTGGTAAAGTTTTGGTTCCATGCGTTCCAGCAGCTTCTTCCCCGCTGCCAGTTCAGACGCTGATCGCCGCCTGTGGCTCCGCTCTGATACCAGCCATCGCTGGTCAGGTCGGTGTTGGTGCCGCTGCCTTCGCCCTCGACATAGGTGTCGGCAAACGGGAATACATAGCCCTCGCCGGCGTTGCCTGTGGGTTCAGCCCCTGCCTTGATGAACCAGGGGTTCTTCACGAGGTATGTCCAGTCGGCGGGATTGCTCTCGCTGGCCTCCTGCGAGTTGTAGTAGGCCAGGATGGCGGCCTCGATCTTGGCGACGAGTCCCAGGAGGGTGTCAGCATCGCCGCTTTCACGCTTGCCAATCAGCTCCTCGTAGGCAGCAGTAAATTCGTTCAGTCCGGGGAAGGTCGTGGTAGACATCAGGTTCTCCATCTTGGCCAGTGCAGCGTCGATGGCGGGCACCTCGGCGAGTGCTTTCTTGAACTTTTCGATGTCGGCATTGGCCTGCTTCAGAGCGGCGGTCATGCTCTCCACCGTACCGCCAATCTCGCCGTCGATGTTGGTGGTGCAGTCGGTCATCTCCGAGACGAGTCCGGTCAGACCCAGGTCTGTGGCCTGAGAGATAAGCTCGTTAATATCGCCAATGGCAGCACCGAGGTCGCTACTGAGCAGCTCCTCGGGGTCAGCCTCGCCAATCTTGTAGAGCTTGATACCGTCAATCCAGATAACGGGCTGTTTGCTGGAAACATTATTCTGAGCCTCGAATCCAAACTCCATGGTGAACTCAGCAGTGGGAGTAAACTCGATAGTGTGCTTTACCCACTGATTAATTCCTTCCTCCGAGGAGAAGTCGGTATCGTCAGCAAAGACATCCTTACGGCAAGTAATCTTGCTGAGGTTTTTTGCTGCACCTGTTGCAATACCTGAGTTATAGACCATATACTCCAGACGATAGACAGCACACGGCAATTCTACCACCTGTGAATAAGAGCAGCTGTTGGTCCATCCTGCACGCAGCTGAAGCACGCCGGTATTGTCGCTCGTGTCGAAACCTTCGGGTTTAGCAGGAGGATCGACAGTGGTGAAAGCGCCATTGCTAGGACGGCCGGTGTTAAACAGTCCGGCAGGCATGTCATAGCGGAAAGAGCCAAAGTATACCCACTCCGGCTTTTGCGTCGTAGCGTTCTCAGGAGTTATTGACACGGCATTGCTTTTACCAGCCTGGAACGTTGTCGTCCATCCCTTGATAGTGGTGACAAAACCATTGAACGAATCATGCCCCTCATTATTTCTCGTATAAATGGAGCCATCGGCACAATAGTTCCAAATACTTGCTGCTGAGGTAGCTGTAGATGCTGCTTCCTTGGCGGCTGTTCCATCAGCATTGAAACTAATGTCCTCATCGAAACCAGCATTCTTAATGTAGCTGGTCACGTCCTCTTCGGTCTGTGCAACCATAGGCAAAGCCATGAGCGCACTGACTGCTAATAGTAAGAGTTTCTTCATGTTAAAAAAGAATTTAAGTTAGTAAAAATAGTATTTTAAGTTAGCATATACAAAATCCGCGTCAAAATTACTACATTTTTCTTGAACGGGAAGGGGTGAAATTCGTATTTCTTATAATTATTCCAAAAAGTTGTATCATCCGGCGGTGTTCATTTTCTCCACAAACTCGATTGGCGACAGCCCTGTCTTTCGGCGGAAGAGTGTCCGGAAATGCTTAGGGTCGCTGATGCCACACCGCTCGGCGACCATCTTCACAGGGCGGTCGCCGGCAGTGAGCCTATCAATAGCTTTGCCTATCTTGTAGTCGTTGACATACTCCTGAACGGACATCCCCGTGACGTCCCTCAGTCGCTTGTACAGGCTGGAATGGCTCATGGCAAGCGAATAGGCCATGTCGCCCACCTTGAAGTCGGCGTTAGTAAGGTTGGCTTCTACCACTTCGCTACATCGTGACAAAAACTCTTCGTTAGTCATTAGGAGGGAACTTTACTTTAGGCTGGTTCTATTAATCCGTTATATGGTGCGCAGCCGCTCCCCTCCCCTGCAGGGGAGGGGAGCGGCTGCGCATAATTTTCGTAATTTATAGAACATACCTTTACATATTCATGGTTGGAATGAGGGGGGGGGAGAAGCATATATATAATATGTATACATATAATTTATAAGTAATTTAGGCGAGCCGCCCGCACACTACGCACTGTTTCTTCAGTACGAATGGCTGATGGTTCCCGCCCAATCGGTGTTGGCACTTATCAGGAATATGTCGTTGCCCGCTGTGGGTTGCTCGCCGCTGTGGGGGTCATCGTCG
>OCTX012148332.1_pt1 | contig 16279 bp, 15 predicted proteins | sample 1539691 | NCBI WGS metagenome assembly OCTX01 (sample SAMN02144231, study PRJEB22623) | gut metagenome | biome: sheep rumen | host: Ovis aries | place: New Zealand | reverse complement strand
GTGCCGGTAGAGGGCCCCCTTGGTCATGCCCAGGGCCCCGGCGATGTCGCTCACCGACACCGCCTCGTACCCCCGCCGGCTGAACAGGTCCAAAGCCGTCTGCTGTATCCGCGCCTTCGTGTCCTTCATAGGGCCTCCTGAAAAAATAAACGGTCGTTTACAAACAGTATAGTAAACGATCGTTCACTTGTCAAGGGCGGAATCCCCCCGGCAAAGCGGAATTTCCCCAGCGAGGGCCCTTCCCGTCGCTTTTGGCCGGAGAGTGTGCTATACTTGAAAAAAACCAACGCGAAAGGAAAGCCATGAAGATCTGTTTGCTGAACGATTCCTTCCCCCCGGCCATCGACGGGGTGGTGAACGTGGTGATGAACTACGCGGACCATCTGCTTTCGGACCACGGGGCCCAGGTGACGGTGGGGACCCCCGCCTACCCGGGGGCGGATTACGGCAGCTACCCCTACCCGGTGATCCCCTACCAGAGCTTTGACACCACCGCCCTCATGAGCGGCTACCGGGCCGGGAACCCCTTCTCCGGGAAGGCGGTGGAGGCCCTGGGTGACTTTGGGCCGGAGATCCTCCACAGCCACTGCCCCGTGGCCTCCACCATCCTGGGGCGGCTGCTGCGGGAGCGGACGGGGGCGCCGCTGGTGTTCACCTACCACACCAAGTTCGACATCGACATCCACCGGGCGGTGAAGTTCCCGCCCATGGCGGAGGAGACCATCCGGGCCATGGTGGCCAACATCGAGGCCTGCGACGAGGTTTGGGTGGTGAGCCGGGGGGCTGGGGAGAATTTGAAGTCCCTGGGCTATACCGGCGACTGCCGCATCATGCACAACGGGGTGGACTTCGCCCGGGGCCGGGTGGACGAGGAAACGGTGGCGAAGGTCACCGCCGGCTACGACCTGCCGGCGGGGGTGCCGGTGCTGCTGTTCGTGGGCCGGATGATGACCTACAAAGGCCTGCCCCTCATCCTGGACGCCCTGAAGCTGGTCACGGACGCCGGGCAGGACTTTCGCATGGTGTTCATCGGCAAGGGGCCGGACAAGGAGAAGATGGAGCAGAAGGCCCAGGCCCTGGGCATCGGCGAAAAGTGCATCTTCCTGGGGCCCGTCTACGACCGGGACGCCCTTCGGGCCTGGAACACCCGGGCGGATCTGTTTTTGTTCCCCTCCACCTTCGACACCAACGGGCTGGTGGTCCGGGAGGCGGCGGCCTGCGGCTTAGGCTGCGTGCTCATCCGGGATTCCTGCGCCGCCGAGGGCATCACCGACGGGCAGAACGGCTTTCTCATCGACGAGACCCCGGCGGCCATGGCGGCCCTGCTGGAGAAGGTCTGCGGCGATCTGCCCCATCTCCGGCAGGTGGGCCAACGGGCCATGGAGGAGATCTACCTTTCCTGGCAGAGCGCGGTGGACGAGGCCTACGACCGCTACGGGGCCCTGCTGGACCTGAAACAAAGCGGCCGGCTGCCTCCCAAGCGGAAGCTGCCGGCGGACTATTTGGTGGCCCTGGCCTCCCGGAGCCTGGAGGAGCGGATCCGACGCCGCCGGATCCGGCAGGAGCTGCTCACCGACTTCAAAGAAACGGCCCAGGGCATGATGGAGAACATCCAGGAGGCCCAGAAGAACGCCGAGCAGCGCTGGGCCCAGGTGGCCGAGGACATCCGGCGGGAGCTGGACAGTCTGAAGAAGGGATGAACCCGGAAAAACATCCAGGGAGGGGACCCATGGACTATCAGGATATCAACGCCAAAACCATCGACCGCTGGGTCCGGGAGGGCTGGGAATGGGGTCGGCCCATCGACCATGAAACCTATCTCGCCGCCGAAGCGGGTCGGTGGGACGTGCTCCTCACGCCCACGAAGCCGGTGCCCCACGGCTGGTTCGGGGACCTGCAGGGGAAGAAGGTGCTGGGGCTCGCCAGCGGCGGCGGGCAGCAGATGCCCATCTTCGCCGCCCTGGGGGCAGAATGCACGGTGCTGGACTATTCCGAGGAGCAGCTCGAGAGCGAACGGCGGGTGGCCCGGCGGGAGGGATACGACATCGAGATCATCCGCGGGGACATGACCCGGCCCCTGCCCTTTGCCGACGGGACCTTCGATCTTATCTTCCACCCGGTGTCCAACTGCTACGTGCGGGAGGTGAAGCCCATCTGGCGGGAATGCCAGCGGGTGCTGAAGCCGGGCGGACGGCTCCTCTCCGGGGTGGATCACTATGTGAACTACATCGTGGACGAGACCGAAACCACCATCGTGAACCGGCTCCCCTTCGACCCGGTGGCCAACGAGGACCAGCGGCGGCAGCTGGAGGCGGCGGACGCGGGGATGCAGTTTTCCCACACCCTGGAGGAGCAGATCAACGGCCAGCTGGAGGCGGGCTTCACCCTCCTGGCCCTCTACGAAGACACCAACGGCGAGGGGCGGCTCCACGAGTTGAACGTCCCCACCTTTCTCGCCATGCTGTCCCGCAAGGACGGCTCCCGGCAGGCGTTGGAATGATTGGGGACGAGCGGTGCGGCCGGCTGACCGTATTCTATGAGGAGCCCTTTTGGGTGGGCGTCTTCGAGCGGATCGAAGGGGACCGGTTAAGCGTAAGCAAGGTGACCTTCGGGGCCGAGCCCAGGGACTACGAGGTGCTGGACTATGTGCGCCGCCACTATGGCGAGCTCCGCTTCAGCGACCCGGTGCCCCACCAGGTCCGGGAGAAAGCCGACAACCCCAAAAGGCGGCAGCGGACCGCGGCCCGTGAGATGCAGCCCGCCGGCGTGGGCACCAAGTCCCAGCAGGCCCTCCAGGCCCAGCGGGAACAGATAAAAACGGAGCGCAAGCGGATCACCAAGGCGGAGCGGGAGGCGGAGGAGCAGCGCCGCTTCGAGCTCAAGCAGCAGCAGAAGAAGGAGAAAAAGCGAGGTCACTGATGGTACGAGAGATGGACCCCAACATGACCAGCCGGGCTGCAGCCTACAAGCTGTGGATGGACGCGCCCAACCCTATGGTCACGTTTTTAAAGACCCTGGACGTGACGAATTTGGTCAAGGTCAGCCGCCGGCGGGGGCTGAAGTTCAATATGCTGATGGACTGGTGCATCGGCAAGGCCGCCGCCGGGATAGAGGAATTCTATACTCTGCCCGTGGGGCAAAAGCTCCTGCGGTACGACCAGCTGGCGGTCTGCACCATCGTCAGCAACCGGCAGGGCGGCGTCAGCTCCTGCGATATCCGGTTCCGGGACGATCTCAAGGATTTCAACCGGGAATACCTTGTTTGTACCGCCCAGGCGGCCGAGACCTGTGAGGATCGGGATTTGTCCCCAGAGTGCATGGTCATCGGCACCTCCGCCATGGTGGACACCGAGCTGGACGGGGCCGTGGGCATGAACAGCGGCATCTTCAACAACCCCTTTTTGATCTGGGGCCGGCATCGAAAGAAGCTGTTTCGCTATCGCCTGCCCCTGTCCTTTCAGTTCCACCACACTCAGATGGACGGAGCCCAGGCGGGCCGGTTCCTGGAAGCCCTGCAAAGTGAGATACGCCAACTTGCTCTATAGGAGGAAATCAGATGAAGAAATGGTATGACGAGGAATACGCCTTCACCGTGGAGGTGACGGGCTTTTTGCGGGGGGATCATACGGAGCGGTACTGCCGCAACGGGGAGCAGATCGGCGACACCTATACTTGCACCTACGGCTGCCCGGTGAACGGGCAGGGATACGGCATCTGCTCCAAGACCATGATGATGCTCTATCCCCTTATGGAGGCGGTGCGCAGCGGAGGCGATCTTGAAAATCTGGGGGGCGACACGAAGTATACCAAGACCATCGTCTGCCCCGACGGCTGCGTCATCTTCCGCCTGACGGCCAAGCCTTTGGGCAACCCCAACTTCCACAAGGGCAACTTTTGGAAGGAGCCATAGCCATGGAGTACAGAGAAACGATCCTTTTGAAGGACGGGCGGACCTGCGTGCTGCGCAACGGCACCTTTGACGACGGCCAGGCCATGCTGGACATCTATCTTCTGACCCACGGGCAGACGGACTTTTTGCTCTCCTACCCGGACGAGGCCGCCATGACCGCCGAGCAGGAGGCCCTTTTCCTCCGGGAGCGGACGCTGAGCGACAACGGCGTGGAGCTGCTGGCGGAGGTGGACGGGCAGATCGTGGGGGCCGCGGGCGTGGGCCCCGTGGGCAAAAAGGAGAAGGTGCGGCACCGGGCGGAGTTCGGCATCAGCGTGGATCGGGCCTACTGGGGATTGGGCATCGGCCGGGCCATGACCCGGGCCTGCATTGAGCTTGCGAAGCGGGCGGGCTATGAGCAGCTGGAGCTGGAGGCCGTGGCGGACAATGCGGCGGCCCTGGCCCTCTATGAAAGCGAGGGCTTTCGGGAATACGGCCGGAACCCCAAGGGCTTTCGCTCCCGGCTCACGGGCTGGCAGGAGCTGGTCTATATGCGGCGGGAGCTGAAGGAACCGGCGGCCGGGGCGCCGGCGGCGGCGGACAGCCCCCTCATCCGGGCGGCCGTGGCCTATGCGCGGGACCTGTTTCAAAACGACTTCGGCGGCCACGACGCGGCCCACACCCTGCGGGTGTATCAAAACGCCATGGCCATCGCCCACAGGGAGCCCCCCTGCGACCGAGAGATCGTGGCCCTGGGGGCGCTGCTCCACGACGTGGACGATCACAAGCTCTTCGCCACGGAAAACAACGGGAACGCCCGCCGCTTCCTGGCGGCGCAGGGCGTGGAGGCGGAGCGGATCGAGGCGATCTGCCGGGTGATCAACGCCGTGTCCTTCAGCCAAAACCGGGGCCGGCGGCCCGAAACAGCCGAGGGCCGGATCGTTCAGGACGCGGACCGGCTGGACGCCCTGGGCGCCGTGGGGATCGCCCGGACCTTCGCCTACGGCGGGGCCCACGGCCGGTCCCAGGAGGCGTCCATCGACCATTTTCACGAAAAGCTGCTGCGCCTCAGGGACGAGCTGAACACGGACACGGCCCGACGGCTGGCCGAGAAGCGGCACGGATTCCTCAAAGCCTTCCTGGCGGAATACGAAGAGGAGACCCGGCTGTGACGGGCCCGGTTCGGCTGACCGTGGGCGAGGAGACCTATACCGTCCTTCGGCTTTTAGGCCGCGGCAAGGGCGGCTATTCCTACCTGGCGGAGGACGGGGCCGGGCGGCAGGCGGTGGTGAAGCAGATCCACCACGAGCCCTGCAGCTACTACACCTTCGGGGACAAGCTGGCGGCGGAGCTTTGTGACTATGAACGCCTGAAAGCGGCGGGGATCCCCGTGCCGGAGCTGCTGGCCGTGGACCGGGAAGCTGAGCGGCTGGTGAAGGCCTATGTGGAGGGCCCCACCGTCTTTGAGCTGGTCCGGGACGGGGCCGACGCGACGCCCTATTTGGAGCAGGCCCGCCGGATGGCCGCCCTGGCCCGGGCAGCGGGGCTGAACATCGACTATTTCCCCACCAACTTCGTGGTTCGGGCGGGCCGGCTCTGGTATATCGACTATGAGTGCAACCCCTACATGGACCAATGGAGCTTTGAGAACTGGGGCGTTCGCTACTGGTCCCGAACGCCGGCCTTCGAGGCGTATCTGCGGGCGCAGGAACCGTCGGGAGCCGGCATGCCGGATCCACTACAATCGTTACAAAGGAGAGACCCATGATCGGATGCGGGATCGTCACGGGGCTGCTGTTTTTGCTGATGGCGGCCGTGCTGGAGCTGAACAAGAACACCCTGGCGGGCTTCGGGCTGCTGCTCCTGGCCACGGCGGGCTTTTTGCTGCTGTTTTCCCGGGCGCTGCAGGGGAGCCGCTGGTATCTGAAGCTGCTGGGGTACGCGGGGTATGTGGCCTGCTTCGCCCTGATCCTGCTGCTCACCTGGCCCCCCACCCGGCCCGTCCCCGCCTATGAGGGGAAGGCGCCGGTGTACACGGAGCCGGTGCAGACGGCCCAGGGGCAGGTTCGGGGGGTGGTCATCGCCGACGGGGCGGTGGAGCTCTACTGCGCCATCCCCTACGCCCAGCCGCCCGTGGGGGAGCTCCGCTGGAAGGAACCCCAGGACCCCCTGCCCTGGGAGGGGGTGCGCACCGGGGACCATTTCGCCCCCATGTGCATGCAGCCCACCCATCTGCCCATCTACGACAGCCTGGCCCGGATCATCGGCTATCACGACTATAAGATCTCCCTTCATGACAACTATGTGCCCCCCGTCAGCGAGGACGGGCTTTATGTAAACCTGTGGAAGCCCGCCGGGGCGGTGCGGGATCTGCCGGTGCTGGTGTACATCCACGGAGGGACTCTGCAGACGGGCCAGCCCTGGTACGCCGATTACGCCGGGACGGGCCTGGCCAAAGAGGGGCTGGTGGTGGTGAACCTGGGCTACCGGCTGGGGGTGTTCGGGTATCTGGCGGACGAGGGCCTGGCCGCGGAATCCCCCCACGGCACCACAGGGAACTACGGGCTGCTGGACCAGATCAAGGCCCTCCAATGGGTGCAGCGGAACGTGGCCGCTTTCGGGGGGGACCCCCATAACGTGACGTTGGCCGGGGAGAGCGCCGGCGCCGCCAGCGTCAGCGCCCTGTGCACGTCGCCCCTTGCGAAGGGGCTGTTCCGCCGGGTGATTTTGGAGAGCTCCACGGTGGCCTCCGTGACCCCGCCCCACTCCTTCCGCGGCTTTGAGGAGGCCATCGCCTCCGGCCGGGAGCTGAAGGCCCGCTACGGCGTCAGCACCCTCCAGGAGCTGCGGGCCCTGCCGGCGGAACGGATCGTGAACGAGGCCTACACCCAGCATCACATGACCCTGGACGGCTACGCCCTCACCGAGACCCCCTACGAATCCTATCAAAAGGGCGTCCACAACGAGGAGGCCGTCCTCCACGGCTACAACGCGGAGGAGAGCGGGCCCTTCATCCTGTTCAGCCACGCCAATCTAAAAAATTATGAGGGGAAGGTCCGGGCCTATTTCAAGGACTATGCGGACGAGGTCCTCGCCCTCTACGCCCCCCGAACGGACCGGGAGGCGGACAGCTTCTGGGCCCAGATCTACGGGGCGGTGTTCTTCAACTACCCCCACTACTGCCTGAACCGGCTGGCCGCCCGAAACGGCGTCCCGGCCTGGGAATACTGTTTCAGCAAGACCAACGGCCGCCTGGGCTGCTGGCACAGCGGGGAGCTGCCCTATTTCTACGGGAACGTCCCCGCCGATTCCAATCTCTTCGACGAGGGGGATCGGGCCCTGTCCCGGACCATCGTGGGCTATGTGAAAAACTTCGCCGCCGCCGGGGACCCCAACGGCCCCGGCCTGCCCCCCTGGGCCGCCGACGAAAGCAGCGAGACCCTTTTGGAGCTGGGGGACACCGTTTCCCCGGCGCCGGAAAGATACCTGGCTCTGTACGCCCTCATGGATCGGATGTACGGCTGGGAGTGAAAAACCCCCCGATATGTTGGGAAACGTTGCAATCTATGGGAAGGGATGGTATACTTTGGATATGAAAAAGATCATTGCCCTGTTCATCTGCATCTGCCTGCTGCTCCCCTGCCTTGCCTGGGCGGAGGAGACGCCGGCTACGCCCATCTCCTCCCTGTCGGACCTGAAAAAGATCGCCCAGGATCCGGCGGGCCGGTATGAGCTCACCTGCGACATCGACATGGGGGAGACCCCCTGGACGCCCATCCCCTTCTCCGGGGAGCTGGACGGGAAGGGCCACGGGCTGTACAACCTGCGGGTCCGGACCCCGGGGGACGAGCGGGCGGAGACCTACGACGGGAACTACAAGACCTATGACACCGTCTTCGGGGGCCTGTTCTCCGTGCTGGACGGGGGGCGGGTGTCGAACCTGTCCATCATCGGGGCCACGGTCTTTGTGGACACCTTCGAGCACTGCTTTTTGGGCGGCCTGGCCGGGTACGCCCACGGGGCCACGGTGGAGAACTGCGCCGTGGAGACCCGAAACCACCTGACCCTCGCCTCCATCAACGCGGGCGTGGGGGGACTGGTGGGCTTCAGCGTGGAGAGCACCTTCACCAACTGCCGGGTGGACGCGGAGCTGGTCTTCACCGACGTGAACACGGCGGACCTGTGCGAGGAGTTTCTGGGGGGCATCTACGCCTCCGGCTGCGGGGTGATCGACCACTGCGAGGCCCGGGTCCGGGGGTTCGCGGAGGTCTACGGCTACGCCCACAGCGGCGGCCTCATCGGCATGCACAAGCTCCCCAAAAACAGCAGATACAAGTCCTCCGTCTCCTATACCACCGCGGACACGGAGATCTCCTTCTTTGAGATCACCCGCTCCCGCCGGGCCTACTGCTCCCCCACCATCGGGGAGGACGCGGGACGGCTGTGCAAGCGGCAGGAGATGATCGCCACCCACTACGAAAAATTCGAGTCCCGGAAGGCCGTGATCCTGTCCCCGGAGAAGTGCGATTCCCCCCGGTACGAGACCAAGATCGTGGCCCCGGGCTGCGACAGCTGGGGCTATTCCGTCCGCACCTGCCAGGGCTGCGGCTACAGCTACCGGGAGGAATACGTGCCCCCGGCCCACCAGTATCAGATCGCCGAGACCGTGGATCCCACCTGCACCGAGGCCGGGTCTCAGACCCTGCGCTGCGCCCTGTGCGGGGACAGCTTCACCCGCTCCCTGCCCGCCGCCGGCCACAAATATCAGGAGGCCGTCACCGAGCCTACCTGCACCCAGGCGGGGGCCCGGGTGTTCACCTGTGAGGTCTGCGGCGACAGCTACGCCGAGGAGATCCCCCCCAAGGGCCACACCCCCGGGGAGTGGGTCATCAGCCGGGCGCCGGAGATCGACGTGGAAGGCGAGGAGCAGCGGCTCTGCCAGGTCTGCGGCGAAGCGGTGGAGGTACGGTCCCTGCCGCCCATCCCCTACACCCACGCGGAGCGGATCGAGCTTGACGCCGGGTCCTTGGAGCTGGTAAGCGGCAGCACGGGCCATATCGCCGCGGAGGTGTTCCCGGCGGACGCCACGGACAAGGCCGTGACCTTCACCAGCTCCGACGAGGCCGTGGCCGTCGCCCGTCCGGACGGGACGGTCCTGGCCGGGAAGCCCGGCACCGCCACCCTCACCTGCCTCAGCGCCGACGGCCGGGCCAGCGCCACGGTGGAGGTCACCGTCCGCTACACCGCCTGGCAGTGGGCGCGGCACTACGTCCTGTTCGGCTGGCTGTGGGAGGAGTGACGGATCTTTGGGGGGATTTTGCCGCTTTTTCTCTTTAGACAAAGAGAAAAAGCGGCGGAAAAAGAGAAACTTACCGATAGAAAAAAGGGGAGTATGCTTGGACGCATGCTCCCTTTTGTGTTGCTTTCGATAAGAAAAAAGCGGCGCAAAAAAGAGAAGCGCACTGATATAAAAAGGGGAGGATGCCGCAGGCGTGCTCCCTTTTGTGTTGCTTTCGATAAGAGAAAAGCGGCGGAAAAAAGAGAAGCACAATAAAGGGGTATAGCTTGCGTAAACGAAGCTGTACCCCTCAGTAAAGTTCTTTTGGGTCCCTTTTCTTTCAAGAAAAGGGACGCCGGCTTTCTATCCTTCCCTGTCCCAAAGAAAGGGCTCAGTCCCCATGGGGCGCCTCCAGCTCTCGCATATACTCGTCCAAAATGGCCGCCGCCCGCTCCACCACAAAGAGGCAGCGCACGTCGGGCCGCCGATACCGTTCCTTCAGCTGCGCGCACTGGATGCTGCCCAGATCCGCCCGGAACCGCTCCGTGAGCCCGGCGCAGGCTTCCCTAAGGCCGGGGGTCTCGTGGGCCCTGTCCCGCACCAGATGCTTCGACAGGGCGGCCATGGCCCCCAGCAGGGCGCCGCAGGTCTCCCCGCAGCCCAGGCCGCCGCCGAAGCCGCTGACCAGGCGCACGTCCTCCGGAGCCACATGGAGGCCGTATCTCTCATCGGCCCACAGCAGCACCGCTTCGGCGCAGTTGTAGTTCCCGTCCAAAAAGATCTCCCGCAGGGTCATAGGCACCTCCTACCAGATGTACGGCACCAGCCGCCAGCGCACCTTGTTTCGATAGGCTTCGTAGCCCGGCAGGTCCCGGAGGAGCACCTGCTCCTCGTTTTCGATCCGGCGGGCGATGAGCACGGGGTAGATCAGCATGACCAGCAGGGAAAGGATCGACCCCAGGATCAGCGGCATGGACAGAAACAGCAGCAGGGTCGCCGCGTACATGGGGTGGCGGACCAGGCCGTAGAGCCCCGTGTCCACCAGCTTCTGCTCCTGCTCCACCCGGATCGTCCGGGCCAGATAGGCGTTCTCCCGGAGCACCAGGCCGTAGAGCCCGTAGCCCAGCAGAAAGAGGACGGCCCCCAGGACGCTCACCCACCGGGGGAAGCGGAAAAAGCCGAACCGGAAGCTGAGCCCCGCCAGCAGAAAGGCCGCGAAAAACATGAGGCCGGACAGGAGGATCACCCGCTTTTGGGTCATCTCCTGCTCCCGGGCGTCCAGCCGCCGTTTGAGCCGGTCCGGATCCCGGGCCATCAGAAGGAGCCCCGCCAGGAACATGGGCACGAACAGCACCCCCATGAGGAGCCAGCCCTCATAAAAATGCAGGGTGCCTGCGGGCACGAAGAGCAGCAGCCCCACCCCCAGCACGCCCATGAGGAACTTGCCCATGGCCGTGAAAAACAGCTTTTTTGTCATAGCGGCGCCTCCCGATCCCCTTTGTATGCCCCTATTCTCCCACAGACCGGGCCGGATTGCAAGGCGGCGGCGGGGGTTGACCCGGAAAAGGTCATAAGAAAAACTTTTATCCGCATCATGAATCATAATTTGATTTTTTGGCGAGGATAGCATAGTATACATATATCCAATGGCTGCGAAACCGTTTTTGGAAAGGAGGAACCGGATATGTCCAGCGCCCAGGTGGATCTGTTTGAAAACAAATCGCCCTTCGCCTCGGTGGTGAAGCTGGCCCTGCCCGCGGTGTTGGGGCAGATCATCCTGGTCCTCTACAACATGGCGGACACCTTCTTTGTGGGGCTCACGGGCAGCGACGTGAACATCACCGCCGTGACGGTGTGCATGCCCGCCCTCATGTTTCTGCTGGCCATCGCCAACCTGTTCGGCGTGGGCGGCGGCGCGGCCTTCTCCCGGGCCCTGGGCCGGCGGGATCTGGCCCGCTGCGGGAACATCGCGGCCCACGCCCTCTACGGCTGCCTGCTGGGGTCCCTGCTCTACGGGGGGCTGTGCTGGCTGTTTCTGGACCGGTTCGTGGATCTGCTGGGGGGCGCCCACGGGGCGGTGCACCGTTTGGCGGCCCGGTATCTTTCGGTGACGGTGATCCTCTGCGGGGTGCCCACGGCCCTTTCCGCCCTGCTTTCCCACCTGGTGCGGGCCGAGGGCCGCTCCGCCCAGGCCAGCTTCGGCACGGTGCTGGGGGGCCTGCTGAACATGGCCCTGGACCCCCTGTTCATGTTCGTGCTGCTGCCCCGGGGGAACGAGGTTTTGGGGGCGGCCATCGCCACGGGCCTTTCGAACCTGATCTCCTGTTTGTATTTCGCGGGGCTGCTGGCCTTCCAAAAGACCTCCCTCCGCTTCGTGTACGACCGGGCGGCCTTCCGTGACGGCTCCGCCCGGGAGCTGCTGCTTACGGGCCTCCCCGCCTGCCTTATGACCCTGTTCGAGAACGTTTCCTACGCGGTCCTGGGGGCCAACATGGCCCGCTGGGGGGTGGCGGCCCAGGCGGGCGTCGGCGTGGCCAAAAAGGTGAACATGCTGGCCCACTGCGCCGTGCGGGGCATCGCCCAGGGGGTGCTGCCCCTGCTGGGGTACGCCTACGCCGCCGGGAACCGGGCCCGGTTGAAGGAGATATTGCGCATCGCCCTCACCGCCGGCGTGTCCCTGTCCGCCCTGCTCATGGGGGCCTACCTGCTGCTTGGCCGGCCCTTGGTGGGGCTGTTTTTGCCCGAAGGCGAATCCCGGGAGATGGGGGTCGCCTTTTTGCGGATTTTGTGCCTGGGGTGCCCCTTCTCGGCCCTTGGGTACGGGGTCATCTCCTTCTTCCAGGCGGTGAATCGGGGCGGCACCTCCTTTGTGCTGGCCATGCTCCGCAAGGGGGCGGTGGACATCCCCCTCATGTTCCTGCTCCAGAGGGCCTTGGGCGCCCCGGGGCTGGTGCTGGCCACGCCGGCGGCGGATCTGCTGTGCTGCCTGGGGGCGGCGCTGCTGCTGTGGCGCTGGTTTCGCCGAACCTCCCCCCACGAGCTGCCCTCTCTGACGGGCAGAGAAAGGATGGCCCACGCATGATCGACAGCAAGCTCTATACTCTTTTGAAGGTGGCGGAGCTGGGGAGCTTCACCCAGGCCGCCCGGGCCCTGAATCTGACCCAGCCCGCCGTCAGCCAGCACATCCGGGCCCTGGAAAGCGAGCTGGGGGCCAAGCTCTTTGAGCGGTCCGGGAACAGGCTGCTCCTGTCCAAGCAGGGGGAGCAGGCCGTGGCCGCCGCCAAGGCCATGGTGGCCCTGTATCACAATCTGAAAAGCAGCCTTTCCGGGGAGATGCGGGGCGCCCGGGAGCTGACCATCGGCATCACCCACACCGTGGAGAGCAACCGGATCAGCCAGGTCTTCGCCCAGTACGCCGCCGCCAACGAGGGGCTCACCATCCGGCTGGTCACCGCCACCCAGCCCAAGCTCCGGCGGAAGCTGAAGAACTACGAGATCGACCTGGCCATCGTGGACGGGGCCGTGGCCGACCCGGAGCTTTTGCAGCAGAAGCTGGACGTGGACAAGCTGGTGCTGGCCACCAGCCCCTCCCACCCCCTGGCAGGGAAGGCCTCCGTCACCATCGAGGAGGTGAAGCGGGAGAAGCTGATCTTGCGCCTGCCCGGCTCCGGCACCACGGACATGTTCATCTCCTCCTTGGAGAGCCGGGACATCCGGGTGGACGATTTTAACGTGATTTTGGAGGTGGACAACATCGCCACCATCAAGGACCTGGTCCGGCTGGAGTACGGGGTGTCCGTGCTGGCCCAGAGCGCCTGCTTCGACGAGGTCATGAAGAAGAAGCTGGCGGTCATGCCCATCGAGCATCTGGACATGGAGCGGACCATCAGCATCGTCTACGCCCCCAACTTCCCCTACGGGGATTTCATCGACGAGATCCAGGAGATGTACCACCGGGTGTGAGGGTCGCCCCCGCCCTTGCGCCGCGCCCCCTTGACAGGGGGCGTTTTTTCGTTCCGTTTTGACAAACGGATCAACGGGAGGACAAACGATGGAACGGCGGGTTTTCGGGACACGCCCTGCGCCCGGCCGGGTTTTGAGGCCCTCCGGGGGGCTTTGCAGCGTATGGACCCCTTTTCCCCATGTTTTTCTTGCAGGAAAGCGGAATCTATATTACCATAGAGGCATCGGGAGGAGGACGGTATGAACATCTATCTTGCCTTTACGCTGTTCGCCCTGATCATATTGGGCTACTGGATCATTTCGGAGCTGTTCGCCATGCTCTTTCGCTTTACGGGCCTGCCCGAGGAGAAGGCCCGGTTTCAGGTGATCTCCCTGCTCACGGGCTGCGGCTTCACCACCCACGAAAGCGAGCTGCTGCTGACCACCCGGCCCCGGCGGCGGCTGACCCGGATCACCATGCTCTTCGGGTACGTGTTCAACATCACCATCGTGTCCGCGTTCATCAACGTGTTCTTCTCGCTGAAGATCTCGGAGCTGGCGGCGGATCTCATCAGCAGCCTGATCCCCCTGCTGGTGATCCTGTTCATCCTGGCCTTCATGCGGGTGCCCGCGGTCCGGGCCTGGGGGGATCGGCATATCGAACGGCTGGCGGGGCGCATCGCCGGCCGGGACACGGCCAACAGCCTTTGGCCCATGGACTACATCGGTCAGGAGACCATCGCCCAGGTGTCCCTGAATGAGGTGCCGGAGGAGCTGCAGAACAAGCCCCTGTCGGAATCGGGGCTGAAAACGGAGCACAACATCATGGTCATGCTGGTGGAGCACCCGGGCCGCCAGGCGGAGCCCGCCAATGCCCGGACCGTGTTTCAGCCGGGGGACAAGCTCACCGTCTTTGGGAACTACGCCGTCATCGGCCAGGTCTTTCACGCCCGGGAACGGTTTTCGGAACAATAAGTTTTTTCCTGAAACGCCCCCCTTCCCGCGGGAGAGGGGGTTATTTTTTGGGGAAAAACGTGGTATTCTATCCCCATGAAACGAGTTTTTTGCATCCTGCTGGCCCTGGGGCTGCTGCTGGGCTGCCGGGGAGAGGCAAAGGCCGCCGCGCCCACGCCCTGCCCTGCGACCCCGGCCCCCACGGCAGGGCCCACCCGGAAGCTGACGGTGTCCCCCCCAACGCCGGGGCCCACCGTGACGCCCTTGCCTTCCCCCACGCCCACGGCCTCCCCCGCGCCCACGCCGGAACCCACGCCCACGCCAGAACCTACGCCCACGCCGGAGCCCACCCGGGACCCGGACCGGCCCATGGTGGCCCTGACCTTTGACGACGGGCCCACGGTCTATACGGAGCAGGTGCTGGACCTGCTGGAAGCCTGGGAAGCCAGGGGCACCTTTTTCGTCATCGGCAGCAGCCTCAGCGAAAAGACGAAGCCCATCCTCCAGCGGATGGCGGACATGGGCTGCGACATCGGCAGCCACGATCTCACCCACGCCGATCTGACCCGGTTCTCCGCCGCCGCCAACCGGAAGCGGATCGAAAAGATGCGGGCGCGGATCTCCGCCCAGATCGAGGGCGGCTACGACGTCCGCCTGCTGCGGCCCCCCTACGGGTACGTGAACCAGGCCCTGCGCCGGGCCTGCCGGGAGGGGCAGGTGGCCTGCGTCCGCTGGTCCGTGGACACCCGGGACTGGAGCAACAAGAGCCCCTCGGCCATCCTGAAGATCGTGAAAAAGGAGGCCAGGGACGGGGCCATCCTGCTCTTTCACGACCGGCTCCCCACCACGGTGACGGCCCTGGAATCCGTGATCCCCTACCTGAAGGAACAGGGGTTCGACCTGGTCACCGTGACGGAGCTCATCGAGAGCGGCGGACAGCCCCTTCAATACGGGGCGGACTATCGCAAAAAGCCGGGCCGGTGAGCCCGGTTTTTCGGGGAAAGCCGGGCCGGATTCCTTGACAGGGGGCGGTTTTTTCCGTACTATCTTGACAAACGGATCAAAGGGAGGATTTGCTATGGAAATGGTGGATTTTCGGGACATGCCCTACGCCCGGCCGGATTTTGAGGCCCTGAGGGCCGCCTACCGGGACACCGCGAAGAAGCTGAAGGAGGCCCAAAGCTACGCCGAGGCCCGCTCCGCCTTTTTCGCCTTGCAGGAGGCGGAGGAGCGGCGGGCCACCATGGCCGTGCTCTGCTCCGTCCGCAACACCATCGACACCACGGACCCCTTCTACGACGGGGAGATGAAGTGGCTTCGCACCGAGAACGCCTCCCTGATCCCCCTGGGCAAGGCCTATCGGCAGGCGTTGGCGGAGAGCCCCTTCCGGCCGGCGTTCGAGGCGGAGTTCGGCAAACAGATGTTCCGGCTCATCGACGCGGGCCTCAAGACCAGCGACGAGCGGATCATCCCGGACCTGATCCGGGAGGGGGACCTGTGCCAGCAGTACCAGAAGGACAGCGCCCTGGCCGCCACGGAATTCCGGGGAGAAAAATGCAACTTCTACGGCCTCCTCAAGCACATGGAGAGCCCGGATCGGCAGGAGCGGAAGGAGGCCTTCCACGCCTGGGCCGCCCTGTATGAGCAGATCAGCCCCCAGCTGGACGCGGAATACGACGAGCTGGTGCATCTTCGGGACAGGATGGCCCATACCCTGGGCTTTTCGAGCTACACGGACCTGGCCTATCTGGACCGGCGCCGGTTCGACTACACGAAGGACGACGCCGCCCGTTTCCGCCGGCAGATCAAAGAGGTCGTCACCCCGGCGGTGGCCGCCATCCGGGAGCGGCAGCGGCAGATCCTGGGCCTGGACAGGCTCTGCTATTACGACGAGGCCGTCCTCTTCCCCGAGGGGAACGCGGACCCGGAGGGGACCATGGCGGAGCTGGTGGAGAAGGCCCTTGCCATGTACCGGGAGATGAGCCCCGAGACCGGGGAATTCTTCGAATTCATGGTGAAGTACCACCTGTTCGATCTGGAGACCCGGCCCGGCAAGCGCATGGGCGGGTACATGACCCGCTTCCCCGGCTACAAGGCACCCTTCATCTTCAGCAACTTCAACGGCACCAGCGCGGACGTGGACGTGCTCACCCACGAGGCAGGCCACGCCTTCCAGGGGTATCTGGCCATGCGGTCCATCCCCGTGAGCATGCTCT
>OCTX011772279.1_pt1 | contig 16279 bp, 13 predicted proteins | sample 1539691 | NCBI WGS metagenome assembly OCTX01 (sample SAMN02144231, study PRJEB22623) | gut metagenome | biome: sheep rumen | host: Ovis aries | place: New Zealand | reverse complement strand
GGACAATATCTACAACCTTCGTGATTTCAAATTTCTTGAGTTGTTTTCTCAGGAAAGGAATCCATGGCTCGATGCACACCACACAGATGGCATCAATGTCCGGGTGGTTGTCAAACAATTCTAGTGTATATATTATGACAGGCTTGCCGTTCAGTTCCAAGAATTGTTTTGGACGGCTCACAGTGTTCATACGTTTACCGCTGCCTCCAGCAAATATAACTGCGATATTATTCATTTTTATAATGTTATTTCTTATACTTTCCTACTGCGAATGGAAGATAGCGGTCAAGTAACTGATGAATTATAACACATGCTATGAGTATAAAGACCGATACTATGAAATTATGCAACAAATTAGTTTGGTTGCAGTGATTTCTGTAAGAATAGACGAACAATTGTTGAATACAAAGAATTGTAATCAGTGCTTTTGCAGACAAGGTAACAACAGGTCTTGATTTAAATTGCATGCAGATAGCAAGCACTCCAAAAGATGAGACAAATGCATTGGCATAAAAGACAATTGCATTGAGGGGAGTTAATAAGTACCCGAACCGTACGACATCCGTACTTACTCTGCCGTTAAGCCTTGTCAAAGGAATGCTAATCAATAGTAGTGCAATGCCCACTATCAAAGCCTGTCGTTTTTCGCACCATTGCTGTATTTGTTTTTTATATCGGAACCCACCATAGAAAAAAGGCATAACCATAAGTGCATTGCCAATCCTCAATAAAGCGCGGTTATGGAAAACGACTAACGATAATACAAAAACAACACATAGTACTGCAGGCAATATCCAGCGTCGCTGTGTAATCGCATCAGTAATCAGTTTACACCATAATAAAGCCAACAGGAACCATGTGGGACCATCTGGTGGCGTTTTACCTTTGATGATGTTTATAGCAGATGCTTGGAAAAAGTTCCAGTAATTGCTAAGAATACTTACATCTGGATTATATGCATGTCGATCCCAAATATGTATCTTTCCTAAAATAGGCCATAAGATAAAAAATATCAGATTGAAGAACAGAAATGGCACAATAAGCGTCTTCAGGTATTTCTTCCATGCTATACAACCCATATCTTTGTGAAGCATGCCACTGACCAAGAAGAAAAATGGCATATGGAATGCGTAAATATGTGGACGTACTAACTCTTCATCTTTCAGCAAAGAATGACCAAAAATGACTAAAAACGCAACAAATACCCTCGCATAGTCCAAATACGGGAGCCTTATTGCTATTTGTCGCTTTTTTCCCTCCGTCATATATATTATATTGAAAGAACCTGTTATTTTAATATTATAAACGATAACTAAGTATTTTTACCGACAGCAAACGGTATGCGTCGTTCTAAATATTGATGGATTAAAACACATACAATAAAAATCAAAAAAGATGCTAATAAGCAAAGCGGAACATCTTGAATGCGACCAATTATACGTACGAATGCAATATGTACACAAAGTATCGTAATTAAGGCCTTTGCAGATGTAGTTATTATGTTGTTCTTATGGAGTCTCATGCAAAGAGAAAGAATCCCTAAAGATACAGCAAATGCATTAGTATAGAATATAAGAACGTTTAACGGGAGCATAACTTGTCCGTAACTTATAGCATAAATACTGATATTTCCATTTGTCATTGTTGCTGGTATGTTAATTAACAATAAACAAATTGCGAGAATCCATAAGTTCTTAGTACACCATTTTTGGATTATATCTTTGTATCTAAATCCACCATAGAAAAAGGGAAGAGCCATTAAAGCATTTCCTATTTGCATGAATGGTTTTGGATATAAAGCAATGCCAACGACTCCAATTAGTAGTAAAATGCTTATGTATGGCATATACTTGTGTTTACATAGTAAATCAGTTGCTATTTTGCACCAAAACAATGCAAGCAAAAACCATGTTGGTCCATCAGGACCACCTTTCCCGGAAACAATATCTATAACAATTTTACCAGTATAGTGTAATGATATGTTCCAAATACTGGTGTCTTTTGCGAAAATGTAACTCGGACCACCATTCCAGATACCAACTTTCCAAAATATGGGCCATAGGACAAAAAACAGCAGGTTGAATGAAATGAATGGTATAATAAGTGTGCGAAAGTATTTCTTCCATGCAATATATCCCAGGTCTTTGTGAAGCATACCGCTTATTATAAAGAATAATGGCATGTGAAAAGAATAGATATATGGACGAATAATCGTATCGCTGCTGGGTAAAACATGTCCGAATATCATTAGAAAAGCAGCAAAAACGCGTGCATAGTCCAAATACGGGAGTCTTTCTTTTCCGTTAATTATACCCATTAGTCAAAAAACTTGTAGTATTAGATGGTATTCCAATCTAATTTTTCTCCATTTATATACCCGTTAATCTTTCTGGCAATATCCTCACTGGCATGACCGGTTTCTACGACTCCAGTTTGGAGAAAGAATTTTTTGAGATTATTCTTGTACTGTATGTCATCAAATCTCATTATGACCTCTGACAAACCTTTTTTATTGGTGGCGTATGGGAATGGAAGGTCGTCTAATTCATAATAGACTCCTCGCCCTTCTTTATAACTATCATAGTCTGTGGCGAAAATAAAACAAGGAATCTCTCGTAACGCGGCATCAAACAGACAACTGGAATAGTCAGAGAGAAGCGCATCTGCTGACAAGAGAAGTTCCTGCATGTCAGGGTAGAGAGTAGCATCAATAACTGATGATGGTATATCCTTCTTCTTTCTTATTTCTTCAGCGAATAAAGGATGCCATCTAACCATGATTATCCATTCTCCGCCAAATCTTTCTTGTAAGGAAGATGCTAGGAGGGCGAAATCCACGTCATAAACGGTAGTGTCAATCTCTTTAACCTTATAGAAACTATCTCGGAACGATGGGGCATACAATAAGATATGTTCATCTTTAAGTCCAAATTCTTGCCTTACCTTATCACGTATCTTTCTGTTCTCAGTGAAGAATATATCGTTTTTAGGATAACCGCACTTCCATATCGGACCTTTATATCCGAATGTGTTTCTATATATGTTTGACAAATGGTCTGACTGCGATATGAAAACGTCTGCCAGTTTGTTCGTTGTGGCTATTTCATCGTTAATATACTTGCTGTTGCAGTATAGTGGAGAATCGGTGTCCAGTTTCTTTATTCCAAGTCCCCCGTGCCAGGTCTCAATAAAAAGTTGTCCTTTCCTCTTCCTAATTTCTTTCTGGAATCTATGGGTGTCTATAACAACCTTTGCTGTCGCTATTTCGTAAATAGATTTTAATCTTAGGTTCCATGACTCTTTCCTAATCCAAGAAGGAACAGCATATTCATGCCCATTCTCTTTCAGCCATACCAAGTCTATCTTGTCATTTATTTCATGCAACTTTTCTAGAATATACTGCGGATTGTCTCCGTATTTTTGTCCTTTAAATGAAGAGGCCACGACTTTATTCTGCAAAGGAAATAGTCTAAACAAATAGAATGGGACTATTTTCATGCAACTCTTTATTTGGCTTATTAGTTTTATTATCTTAGCCTTCATCGTAAATCTTTGTCAAACCGAGATAACAGGCATACCACTATATCCCTAACTGAATAAGGGTCTCGTCAACAATCTGCTGCATGCCGTTGGCATCGTAGTGGACGCCATCAAGCGTTGTCGCCTTTAAATCGGTCAAATCAACCGTTTTTAGTTCATAATGGTCTGCAACTTCCCGTAGGACATCAATATATCCTTGGTCATTCAATTTGTCTTCAATAAATATGATGACCTCTGCATTTGGGTAAAACTGAAACATCAGCCTCACAAGTTTGTCCAGCGCAGATGCAAATTTACTCTCGTCTAAATCTTCTAACGGTGTGCTAAAATCAAGTGTTCCTACAGGTGTTTTTTTCCTTTGGTCGTTAATACCACCCCAGAAAAGAATGACGTCTGGATTACCAAGATTGCCAACTCTATCAATAAAACTTGGATATGTAGGATGGGTGTTGCTCACTCTTCCTGCGGAGAAACTCTCGTTTATTTCAAGTTTTGCTCCAAGGGCGTTTATAAGTTTCCACCACCAAGTGAGTTTCACGTTAACAACATCGCCCTTTGGGTAGAAACTCCTATTCCCTTTTTGTATGTACCCGGAATACGTACCTCTTGAATGACTGATAATAGAGATTTTCTTTCCTTGGTACGGATTTGTCGGATCGGTTGGGAAATCTATCGATTCCTCTTGGTTAACGGGTATAATGTCATCTGTCTCACATGCCACAATTGACATTGTGACAAATAGTAACATGACGAAATAGAACCTTTTCATAGTGAAAACATTCATTTAGTTCTCCCATTCAATCTTATTCCCGTCAATGAATTGAACAATTTTCTCTGCCACGTCTTTACCGGCATGTCCCGTTTCTACAAGCCCTATTTGGTCAAAGAAACGTGTCACATTCTCTTTATACTCTTTCTCGTCAAAAGAAGCGACAATCTTTGCTAAACCTTCGTTGTCGCAAGAGTGGGGGAAAGGCAATTCGTCAAGTTCGAAATAAACTCCACGGTCTGCTTTATAGGCTTCAAAGTCTGTAGCAAATATAAAACATGGAATATCTATTAATGCTGCATCAAACAGACAACTTGAATAATCGGAAAGAAGAGCATCAGAAGCCATCATCAATTCCTGCATGTCTGGGTAAGACGTTGCATCTATGACATAATCAGGAATATTCATCTCATGTGCAATATGTGAAGCGAATAATGGATGCCATCTTACCATTATTGTCCACTTTCCTCCAAATCTGTAGCATAGTGATTCGTGAAATTTGTCAAAGTCTACATTATAGAAACTAACGTCAATGGTTTCATAAAAACTATCACGAAAAGATGGAGCGTACAACATAATTTGTTCGTTTTCTTCAAGACCGTATGTTCTCCGTATATCCTTACGTTTTTCATTCCTATCCGTAAAGAGGATGTCGTTTTTCGGATAACCACATTTAAAAATTGGTCCTTCATATTTAAATGCTCTTCTATATATACTTGAAAGAAGATCTGATTGTGATATATAGACATCTACAAGTTTATTTGATGTTTTAATTTCACTAATCAGTGTTTTATCGGCACAGAATTTTGGGACATCTGTTTCCAACTTCTTGATAGCTACACCGCCATGCCATGTCTCAATAAACAGTTGTCCTTTCCTTTTTCTTATCGAACTTTTAAATCTATGAGAATCTATGATAACCTTGGCTGTGGATATTTCATAAATTGTTTTAAACTTCAACTCATATGGTACAATACGAATCCACGAAGGAACTTCATAATTATATCCTCGTTGCTTGAGCCATATAAAGTCTAACTTACCGTTTATCTTTCGCAATTCTTCAAGTATATATTGCGGGTTGTCCCCATATTTCATACCTTTGAAAGTGGTAGCAATGACTTTGTCTTGAAGGGGGAACAGTCTGCAAATATAGAAATATATGCTCTGAACAAATAGTTTGTACGGCTTTATTGATTTGCGCAAGAACCTTTTTATACTCCTTTTGTCCATGGATTGTATTATGTGTTATGGCTTACCTTATGTAACTGCGAATCTTCCTAATATAGTAGTATATAAAGGTGTATTTGTTTTTGAGAAGAAAGAAATAGAACTTTTCCTTCTTTGACAATCCCTCTAATTCTTTATTAAAAAGATGTTTATCTAAAAAAGAAGAATTCAACGCATATAATGCCTCTTCCTTAAATGATGAGTATCTTGTTTTTTCCTTTGAATAACAACTATCCAAATATCTTCTCAGGTGCTCTAAAAACTTGTATGGCGCTGTGGTAATCCATATTTTTTTGATATCTTCATCTTCCATCCTGCTCCAAAAGGCTACATAAGCATCCCACCTCTTACGACTCAATGTCGCAGTGGCTTGACCGTCATGAGAGACATAATAATACAGTGGCTCTTCAGAATTGTAGAAAGAATTAATCAGATACATTAATCTCAGTGTCCCGCATTGATCTTCTCCATACCAAAGCCCATGTCCTGCATCAAGAATTTGTCTTACAAAACACTTTTTAATCATTTTTGTACATAAAAAGGGAGGAAATGACTCTTTCCCTATTCGTGGATTCCACCCTAAGCCGGGTATAAGAACTTTTTTTATGCCTTCTTTATCGTAGAAGCCAAAACTGCTTCTAATGGATAGTTTTGCACCTCTATCTCCGACTCTGAAATACTGGCAACATGAAACATCTGCGTTGTTTCTTTCGATGCATTCATATAGATGACCGACGTATCGTTCGTCAACATAATCATCTGCATCAATGAACGTTATGTAATCTCCTTTACTATGCTCAAATGCTGTAATCCTCGCTTTCGCCACTCCTTCATTCTTTTTGTGCACAACGACAAAACGGGAGTCGGCAACTGCATATTCGTCACAAATGTCTCCACTTTTATCAGTGCTTCCATCGTCCACCAAAATGGCTTCAAAGTCTTTAAATGTTTGCGCTTGGATGCTCTCAAGACATGGGCGAAGGTATTTTTCTGTGTTGTAAACAGGAACTATTATGGAAACTATTGGCATAAGCGTAACACTAAAAAATTATTCTTCTTTAAGTTCTCTCTTCCTTTTTAAAAAGCCTCTTTTTAGCATGCGTAGATAAAGAATGAAATCACCCTTATACCGCATTTTTTTGATAGCCCATATCAGTAGCAGTGGGTGCTTGGGGTAGAACCAGAATATCCAATTCATACCGCTCAATCTGTATTGTTTGAGTCCATTTCGGTATAATAAGTCGTTTACTCTAGACGCAACATCAATACGAGACTTTATCTTCTCCACGTTAGGAGAAAACACAAGTGAGCCAGAGTTCTGTGTGGCACAATACAATGGAACAGATATAGTCGAAACCTTCTTTGCTTTAAGCCCAACCATTGTTGAGAACATCGTGTCATTACCTGCGATAACCTCTTCAAAACAAAGATGATTATCCATGATAAAAGTCCTTTTAAGGAATTTCCCGCATGGAGAGTACGACTTGTATTTTAGAAGGTTTAAATCGTTGTTCTCAATGCCTTTCTTTATATTTGGCACTCTATCGGGTATTAACTCGTTTGTCACCCCGTCTCTTGAGTCAAAATAGAAATAAATAATATCGTTGTCAGACTCTTTGTTTTTGTCTAATATCTCGAACGTGTAGGGGTAGAAGTAATCGTCTGCATCGGCGAATAACAGCCATTTGCCTGTCGTACGCTTAAGGCCAATATTACGTGCGTGACCGGCACCCTTACCTGCTTTGTCAAAGACAATTGTTATTCCCTTCCGTTCTTTTCCTGGGAAATGGTTGAAATCAACCTTTGATGGGTCACTGTTGTCATCAACAATAATTACCTCAATATCATCACGCTGTGGTATGGAATCCAAGCAGCGCTGAAGTAAATCTGGTGTGTTTTTATGCGGAATGATAATGGAATATAATATTTGATTTTCCATGTCTCGACAAATTACAATCGTCCATCAATTAATTCTCTGTCAAGTAGACCTTTTACATCGTAAACAACACCATTGTCATTCTTTAAGAACTTACGTACATTTACATCTGCAAATTCCTTGTGAGCCACAGCAAGAATCACAGCATCGTATTTGCTTTCAAGGCACTGCATATCGCCCTTTGTTATATCGATGTCATAATGATGCTTAACGTTCAGAGCGTCTGCCCATGGGTCAAATACTGTGATGTTGTTTGTATATTCTTGTAAAGTATGATAGATGTCCACTATCTTCGTGTTGCGAATGTCTGGACAGTTTTCCTTAAAGGTGATACCAAGAATAAGAATGTTGGCATCCTTAACCATTACCCCCTTCTTGTTCATCAATTTTATGGTCTCGTTGGCAACGTATGCACCCATGCCGTCATTCAGTCTTCGCGCATTGCTCATAACGCGTGGCAATACACCATAAACCTGTGCTTTCTGAATGAGATAGTATGGGTCAACACTGATGCAATGGCCACCGACCAAACCAGGACTTAGTTTGATGAAGTTCCATTTTGAGGAGGCAGCTTCGATGACATCCCTGGTGTCAATGCCCATTGCATTGAATATCTTAGCCAGTTCGTTCATGAAGGCTATATTAACATCGCGCTGAGAGTTCTCTATTATCTTTGATGCTTCAGCCACTTTGATAGAAGGCGCTTTATGGGTGCCGTTAACAAGCACCGCATTATAAACATTATCTACGAGGTCTGCGATTTCTGGAGTGGAACCTGAAGTGACTTTCTTTATCTTCTCTACGGTATGAAGTTTATCACCCGGATTAATGCGTTCTGGAGAATAACCTGCAAAGAAATCGACATTAAACTTGAGTCCAGATACCTTTTCAACGACAGGAAGACACTCCTCTTCTGTCACTCCAGGATATACGGTAGATTCATACACAACTACATCTTCTTTTGAAATGACCTTGCCAACAGTCTCACTTGCGCCCCAAAGAGGTTTTAAGTCTGGACGATTGTTCTCATCAACAGGAGTGGGGACTGCCACTACATAAAAGTTACAGTCTCTAATCTTTTCCAAGTCTGTAGTGCATACAAAACCATTTTTTTTAATTGCTTCTTGAAGCAATTCGTCAGCCACTTCAAGTGTCGCATCATGACCTTGCATCAATGCATCAACACGACTTTGGTTCATATCGAACCCTACAGTCTTAAACTTTGTACTGAAAAGACGGGCAAGTGGGAGACCCACATAACCAAGGCCTATTACGGCAATTTTAATATCTTTATTCATAATAATTTAATATCTTTATTCATAATAATATTATTACTTACAAATTCCATACTTCTTCCCACATCTTTCTTGTATCTTCCTGAATATCAGGTGATACCTTCTGAAGTTTTATTCTAATCTCCGAATTCTTCTCTTCAGAAATGAAATCTAATACTTTTTGTTTTGCTTTTTCTATATTATCAAGAGGGAGTACACAGTCTTCTTGTTCGAAGTCTTTAAATAACTCAGCATATTTGTGGCTCCAACTAGTAGCAAGACATGGTACGCACGAGTTTAATGTTGAGGCGACACCATGAAAACGTGAAGATATTACTAAGTGTGCAGATGAAATCATTCCTTTTACCTCCAATGCATTGAGACCAGTAACCACGTCAACTCGACCATTTGTTTCATCTTGAATTTGGAAAGCGATCTTCTCATCGTCTTTTCCTTCATGATTTAATAAATAAACCTTATGCCCAGTTCCCCTTATTGCTTCAATAATTGAAGACATGAAATGGACATAATCGGATAACATGATGTTACCATGTGTTGTCATACGGACATTGGGTATTACGCATACCGCACCTTTTAAGTGTTCATTGCCAGCGGGGAACTCTCCATGCACGAGGGATGTGAAATCTGTGTGAAGTTTAACCTTGTCCATGTTTATAAGTCCAGACAATTTGAGATAATTATAAGATACTCTTTCTCGTGGCATAACGATGTCAGCATATTCTTCCAAACAAGATAGCATTCTCTTTGTATCTTCTCTTTCGATAGGTCCGAATGCTTGAGGTAAGAATGCTATTTTTGCTCCTTTCTCTTTGTTCCGTTTAAGCAATAATGCCCACTTTTTGATTTTATGTTCCTTGTGATTCCACTGATCTGTAATGAAGAAACCGCTTGCATCAATAAAATACTCAGTTCCATTAACAGCATATACATCATCAAAATGAATTTTACTGATGTGAAGTCGCCTTGCTATGCCTTCTACATGGAATCGCTTAAACCATTTTTGCCATTTTACAATCGGCTTATATCTCAGTTCAAGATTCGTTTTTATATAAGATAATCCTTGTGGGTTATTATGGGCTTCAATATAAACTATGGCATCAGGGTATTTCCTCTCTATTTCCTGCAAAATAGCGTAGAGCATTAACTCTGCTCCTTTGTTGACTGTGCCAATTCCAGATAGTGTTATTCTTTTTCTAGTCATGGTGAAAATGATAATTATCTTTATTTATAATTCTTGGCAATGTTCCAAATCTTTTCCCCTATTATTTTTTTTATATCCATCTTAATTCTTAGTTTCGCAAACCTAATCTTTTGCTTTCGCTCGAATCTTGTGCGTGGATTGAAGCGAATTCTTTTACCCGCCTCCATGGTATTTATGCTTTCAATTTCTTCTTTGGTGAGATGGAAATCAAAAACCTCAAAATTTTCTCTTATATGATTTTCGGACGATGATGCTGGAATAGGAATACATAGAGTGTCAATATGCCAGCGAAGGATAATTTGGTTGATGCTTTTACCATATTTCTCGCTAAGACCCTTGAGGACAGGATGGTTATGCAGTTCGCTATCCATTCTTGCAACAGGGGAGTAAGACATCACTTGGATGTTGTTGTCATTGCACATCTTCACTAATTCTCTCTGTTGGAAAAGTGGATGACGTTCAAATTGGTTTATAACGGGTTTTACCCTACATATTTTTAGCAACTTTTTTAAATAACCAGCATCAAAATTGCATACTCCAATGCCTTTAACCAACCCTTTGAGATACAATTCTTCCATCATTCTCCATTCTTTTTCCCAAAGATAGGGGAAGGGCCAATGCATGAGATATAAATCTACTTGTCCAAGTTTTTTTTGTGTTTCCAAGAAACAATGTTTGAGATCGGATGTCCTAAGTGGCTGGGAAAATTTGCTAATCACCACCATGCTATTCGCAGTTGTCTTCGATAAACCTTCACCAACGAATACTTCATTACGATAATTATCGGAAGTGTCAATCATCCGATATCCAATATTATATGCTATTGGGACATTTTCCACCAAACTCTCTTTTTGCGGGAATGTACCATAACCTATCTGAGGTATAAGTAGTCCGTTGTTTAGTTTAACATATTCCATTTGTCAGATAACATATTTCTCTTTGAGTATTTGAAGTGTAGTTTCTGGAACGTATTCTTTAATAACATTAAAGTTTCCTTCTTTCAAAAGTCTTCGCACTTCTGTAGCATTGATTACATGCTCATCATCTATAGACAGACGTGGAATCTCGCAGAACTCCATTCCATATAGAGGAAGGATTTTTCGCATATTCTCATTATAATTGGAAGTAACGGGATCAAAAGGTTCTTCTCCGGCAAAGCGTTTTTTGATGTTCAACGGCGATGCAATGTATTTGCAGAAGATCTCGAGATCCATGGTGACGTCAAAGTTCTTTTCCTTGACATAGTCTTTCATGAAATACTCGGGAAACGTGAGTGCCGATATCATAAATTTGCCACTTGGGACCACGACTACATTTTCTAAATCTGCAGTTCCCTGTTTTACCATCTCCAGGCGGTCGTTGAATTTAAAGAAAGACTTGTCTTCCTCAACGACAAAAACATAAAGCCGGTCAACCTGCTTGGCAGCATGTTCTATCAGATAGCGATGACCTTTTGTAAAGGGATTGCAGTTCATCACGATCCCCCCACATACGGTATCTGCAGAGGGAAGTGGGTTGTCTTTTCGTATATCTGCAGTATATTGTTCGATTTCCTTATAAAACTCATGGTTACGTCGATTTTTAAGGTACTCTTTGAGATAAATTGGCTTTAGGTCTTTAATGAGTTTGTCATCTACAGGTCGACAACTAAAGTCGTGAGATACCAAATCATCAACAATTAGTTCAGCGGCTATAGAATAACCAATATGGTTCATGTGACCAGGTTTATCGAAGAAGCACCATTTGGCTTCTTCGTGTTTGTGCCAATCATGGGTAATCTCATGATACCACACGCCCACATCTTCCCAATGCTTTAGCAAATGTTTGTCTAAATGCTTCATGTAGAAGAGCACAATGTCACCTTCTTTCATTCCTATTGATTCGTTCAGGAAGTTGTGATCAATGTATTCGTCGGTACCACCCCATAGGCCATGGTTAACAACCTTTATGTCATTGATACCTTTATTATTAAGCCATAACTGTATTTGGCTTGACAGAGAATTTTTGTCTTCAACAGCATATCCAAACGCTCCACAACGGCCATAGATGTGGAGTGTGCGTTTATATTTTTCTGGCTGATAACATGTGATTCGCTTGCCTTGAATGACATTAATATATTCTGATGCGCAGTCTTCGTGACAATACCCGTCCCCCTTTTGTATGACTTGAGGAATCTTGCCAATTTTTTCCACATACTCTTTGCTGTATAGTTCTCCAAAAATCTCTTTGAGGTCGTCCTCGTATACGTCAATGTTTTCGTACATTTTGGGGAAACTAAGCCCTAAATCCATTCTGCGCTGAGCGGATGGAGAATAGTTAAAGTTAACTTTTTCTTTACCCACTCGATTATAGAAATAAACAGGAATCTTTTTTTGTGCAAGAAGTTTTAGTGCATCAATTAGAGCAAAATTTCTTTCTGCATTAGAAAACTGCAACTGGGGATTACATGTTTTTATTCCTATTTTTTTGGCTAATCTTCTTATTGTGAAACTTGAAGATGCAAGGATTTTATTTTTGCCAAAGCAACAGGGAATATTAAATAACTCATGGAACCGTTCTATAAATACAATTTTCTCATTGTATAGAGTGTAATAGGATTTTATGATTTCCCGTTGCTCTTTGTTTGTCACAGTCATTTTATGATTGATAATTCGTTTTATTTTGTGTTTTATTTTGTCAGTTGTGGTTTCTTTTTTGAAAATAAATATTTTTGCTGCTTTAAAATATCCATGTTTTTTTAAATATGATAAGAAGGCAGCACGATTAGGATTCTCTGAGGGGCAATTATGAAGATGACGACAACTTGAGAGCGCCAACTCTTTATCCGTTTTTTCTATCTCCATATACTTACTTGATTTCTCAAGCAAATATGTACCTTTCTCACTGTTAACAGTAATAAGAGAAACACCAATATTATTTTCTTCACCATGAAATTTACCAGAATACTTCCAAAAATCGGCTAAAGTCAAATCGGAGCACCTTGGTAATTTGGCATATCGGCAACAACCACATGAAGGTCTGTAAAATAAACCTGCTAAATATCCTGCGTGGAATGGTTGTGTAATTATTTTTTCCTTTTCAATAGAACCATCGTCATACGTTATTTTATACTGGTTGTTCTTTTTCCATCCAAGAGACTTGTCACGAAATATCAAGTCGACAATACGCTTACCTTCTTTTGCCTCTTTTTCTTCACGGTATGTTCTCCATACTTTTTGAGAAGGTACTCCATGACATACTATATCACATGTGTATAGGTTGTCATATGGTTTCCGCAGAAATGATAAAAGTCCTGCGATTTGACATCCTGTTCCACAATAAAGAACTGCCTTGCCATCTTGTAGGTCTTTTTTTACTTCTGTAAAAGTGTGTCTTGTATCGCTTTGAAGATATTTTGAACGTCTTAATTTTTTAGCATCTTCTAAACTATCAGTTCTAACATGTTCAATGATGTCTACATCCTTTTGCGTTGCTCCATATACGACACCTTTCTCTTCTATGACAGCTTGTGCAAATGCCCATGATGCACCACCGGAAGATACCTCTAATAGTTCTTTCTTATTAATAAGTTGCCCAGCATAGAATTGAGGGAATACAGACTCTGAAGTCGTGGCTTTATATGAGTCTGTTTTAAATGGACAAACCTTCTCACATAAACCACAATCAATGCAGTCCTCCTCCTTTACATGTGGATACCAGAAGCCGTCTTCATCCTCCTGAAAAGAAATAATAGCCTTTGGGCATATATTTAGACAAGCACCACATGCCGAACATAGCTTTGAATCACTTATTTCAATCATTAGAATTGTGTAGAATTAATAAACTATCTTGTAGACCGGGTAATCATGGTTCTCTCGCTGTTAACGTATTATTTAGTAAAGTAGTATAAAAAATGCGATTGTACAGCGGTGCAATGCGGTGCGATTTAAGAGTATGATAACTCGTGTATGGTGCTTGCGATGGTTGCCAAACGGAAAAGATCTTGGTAATCATGTATTAGGTGATTGCAACTATGGATGCCAATATGACATTTATCCGCTAAAAAAAACTTTGAAAATTTCCATTTTGAAAATCTTCCTTTATAGGGCATCTTCATAATCAAATTCTTCTTTTATCTGGAATCCTGCTTTCAAATATGTCTAAATCGCAGAAGTGCTTGAAGATGCTTTTATACAGATATGTATGTGGAATAATTCATGTGCAATCTTATATGGCTTTTCACACAAGGCTTTTGATGACCTTACATGGATTTCCTCCAGCAATGCTATCTGCCGGTATGTCTTTAACCACGACAGATCCTGCGGCAATAATACTACGAGCACCAATAGTTACACCTTTCCCTATAATGCAATTGGTTCCAATAAAAACATCGTCCTCGATGATTACAGGCGCTTTTTTTGTCCCTTTCCCTAATTTGGAATCTCTCCTGCCTTTCCAGTCAAGATCATGGTAGTTGGTGTCATATATTCTTGTGCCACCTCCAACATTTACATACTTGCCGATGGAGATAGAGTCTGTACAATGAATTAACACACCGTTGAAACCGCTATTGTCTCCAATTGTTAAAGTTCCGTTCTTACCGACTCTTATTCTACAACCGGCATACCAACTAGTATTAAAATAATTGTTAAACCTCACATTGTTCCCAATGACAAGTTTGCTTTTCGGGTCGTCTAGAATAATTCTAGGCACTCCATTGTAAGTTTTTATTCCTTTGCCGTGCGTTATGCCTAAAACATTTAGTTTGATTTTCCATATTGAATTGTAATAGCAAAAGGAAAAGTGTGAACTTATTTTTTTCCAGAAAAAGTACATGGATAGCGTAGCTCTTTTTGAATTCATATTTGTTTTAAAATATTATAAATGTAGTAGATACGAATCTATTATGATATCTAAATAATGCCTGCAAATTACCAATTCTGTCGTTGCAATTTGGCAAATTTCAGACGAAGTTGATTCCTATAATCATTACTCTGAGATTTTTCTACTTAACATGATTTGTATATAAAATCGGTGCCACTTGGATTCGTCGCTTGTTTCATTGTCATTATCGAATACTCTCTTACCACTTGGGGGCGCGTTAAAAAAAATAATATGTGAAAATAGGCAGCGTATATATCATCTTATATTCTCTTGCCACTCGGGGCTTGAGCACTTTTAAATGAAATTTAATGTAAATTGGCTGTCTGCGATTAATCGGCATATACTGTGAATCTATTGCCCGCAAATGGGAATCTTTAATTCATTTATTCTCATTTGGGCGAGGGCTTTATTTTGTTCTATTTGATAATGAGACAATGCCTTTAGAAATTCCTTGGTGAGTGGTGCTATTGTCATGCGTTCCGCACTTATATCCACAAGGTCTTTATATAACTTTTCTATCTTGTCAAGTGTATCATGTCTTACAGTCCCGTTGGCAAGCGTATTCTCTATATCTTTGGCATCCTTGCTGTTTAGCATCAACTTTATCTGGTCAAGGGCACGTTTGTCTTCGTCAGTAGCCTCAGGGAGAATGATTAACGATTCAATAAAACCGAGCAAACCACCAATGAAGTTCACGAAACTGTCGTGCCATTCTGATATGTATTGTTGTTGAGTCATATTATTGTAATTAACCTTTCTGTCGTTTTCTGTGTCTACAATAATTCATCTATATGTGTATAGGTCTATAGCCTCTTGTAGTCGCAATGCTTATGGATAATGATTCAGGGTTAATGGTTACCATTGAACTTGCTAACACATATACATAATATGGAGGAGTATCTGTTATCTCATCATCTATACTATGCTCCCCATCCTTCTTATTGTCACATTTTGGGTCGTTTATAAATGCATCAATCAAACTTGCTTCTGCGAAGCTGCACTATTCGACTCATATACTGGCTCTATGGCTTCATAATTGCCGTTATAATCCGGTTCTTTGAGTCTTTTTTAAGCAGCATCCCCGTTTTGCCTATTTTAAAAGATAAACAGGTTTGGCGTATTTCCTTAATACGTGCAGTCGCTTTTTCTAGAGGGTTGCTAAAAAACGTCATATTCTTTTCCTTTTCATTTTGCGGTTCCGTTGTATGTTATCGTGCGTTGGTTTCGTCGTTATTTCATACTAAGTGCTGAGGACTTTCGCTAACAACAGCCCTGCGATTACGTTCTACTTGAATTATGCGATCCGCATACTCCTTTACCTTGTTGACAATCCACATATAAGCAGTACTACCTTCGTTGTAGTCAGCTTCGGCAAACATATCTATTCTTCCTTCTTCTCTTAACAGCTCAACTTGCTTGAATGCACGGATATCTCCTTTAGGATAGAT
>OCTX012124931.1_pt1 | contig 16281 bp, 18 predicted proteins | sample 1539691 | NCBI WGS metagenome assembly OCTX01 (sample SAMN02144231, study PRJEB22623) | gut metagenome | biome: sheep rumen | host: Ovis aries | place: New Zealand | reverse complement strand
AACGCCGTGCTGCCAAGAAGGCTGCAAAGAAAGCCAGGAAGGAGCAGGCAGCGGAATGATAGATTCGGTCAAGAAGAAGGGCGGCGTAAGAGTTGGAGCTGGAGCAAAGCCAAAGTATGGCTGCAAGACGGTCACAATGCGTGTGCCAGCTGATATGGTAGATGAGATCCAGGCATTCATACTGAAAAAGAAAAATATTGAACCGAAATATAAGCCAGATCCGCAAATTGAGGGACAAGTGACCTTCGAGGAACAGATCGCGGCAGCGGAGAAGCAAAAAGGAGAAGATTACGATGATCCGGTTCTATGATGACGATCACAAATCAAGATACGAAGATCTGATGCAGCGTATGGCAGCTGAGGACTTGGATACGAACCGTGCGGCGTTCGCATATTTGGTTGCGTTGGATCCAGTTTGCCGCGATCATATCCGAGATCTCTATGATTTCGAGGATGGCTGCATCCATTCCGATGCTCTGGCTGCTGCATGGCAGACCGGCACGAGCATGAAAACGACACGCCTGGCATTCAATTTGTTTACCGACAATACGGCTTGGACTGACGATCCAGAGCGACTGGCACCGGTCGAGCTATTCAGCTGTGAATATGCGCCATACTATTGGCAGGCGATCAAGATCAGATTCCCGCAATATACGAAATAAAAATAGTGCCGCCGATGTGTCCAAAGCACACCGGCGGCTGTTATTATTTTATATTGTCATAGGATTATTCAGATGCGCTCCGGAGCAGTTGCTGTTTTAATAATGTGAAATCGACTGCATTGACAGCACCGTCTGAATTCATGTCACCGGCATAATAATCTGTGATATCACCGTCACACAACAGATATTTGACCGTCATAACCGCATCCGCAATGTCTACTTCGCCGTTTGCGTTGCTGTCGCCTTTTTTCGCAAAAATTGGCGGAAACCAGCTTTTGAAATCGTCATCATAGGCATACGGAATAAGTCCAAGATCATCTCGAAGTTGTAGAGCCAGCTTGAAGTGTTCCTCAAAGTCCATTTTTTCATTTGGAACGATGTTATACATAAAAGAAGATTTCTTTTCTTCAATCTGTACTGTACAAGGCAAATCATGTTCTTCAATGTATTCTTGCAGTAATTCCGGTGTTAACGCATAAGTGGTATTGTTTGGATTTTTGCTGGAGTAATATCCTGTAAGATACGGGATATAGAGTTCATGATGTTCGTACACCTGACCTGGATAATAGAAATTACCGGTATCAATCAGATCCGCTTCGGATAGTTCCTGATAGATTGCATCAAAGGTTGCCTTCATTTTTTTTTCGTCAAACTCATCCCTTTGACGATCGCGTACATGAAAACAAGTTGTGTTCGTACTGTCTATCCGGAATCCGCCGTCCAAATCTTCTGGAAAATATTTTTTTAGTATTTCACTTACTGTTTCTGCTGCTTCGGGTGTTTTGCTGTAAATTACAGCGTAGTTACTTGTGCGAATATTAAAACCAAGTGCTAATGTTTCGCTTTCATTTAACATGAGATTGGAATCATAGTGCTCGTTTGAGTATCGCGGATCAGCAGATACAAAATAATCCAATATATCAGATCTGACAGCAAACTCTTGGAATAAACTTTTATCGTCAATCGCTGCTTGACGCTGCGAAGCATAGTTTGCGTTCAAGTCATCTTGATCCGGAAGTGCATCTGCATATATGGTGGATGAGCAGATTGATATGCAGCAGGAAACGATTAACGCGATATTTTTAAGCCTTTTCATATGGAGTCCCCCTAATATACAAATAAAAGGATATTTACTCAAACAGATTGCAGAGTTTGATCAATTCATTGATGTCTTGACAAGCGTCTGTTTTTTCAAGTGACAAATATTCTAATTTTCCAATATTTTGGAGTGCAGGAGCAATTAAATAGCCATATTTTTCTTGCAATTCATTACAATCTGCACGTGAAATATTAGAGCCATACTCCTTAATAGCATTTGTTGCAGCTTTTAATTGTTCTCTTACATCACAAAGATACTCACTCGGTTTTGAATAGAATACATTGAGATGAAGTGCATTGGTAATGATAAACTGTGCTGTTCTGGCATCAAAATTCTTATACCCAGATTGTGTTGCAATATCAAAAACTTGATCAAAATATGGGATAGACTCGGTAATTAATTCATCCGCAGCTCCATTTTCGTCATCTGTTATTACATAAGAAATGGAGTCAAAATCAGGAATAGAATGCGCATATGCAGTAATCTTTTCAGTGTATTTATTATATATTTGAGCGAGTTCATCAGAACAGAACATTTCGGACTCTGGAGTGCTTTGAGGAGAACTAGATGGGAAAAGAACATCAATATAGTGATAAGTTTGACTATATGGATCCCATGTTTTATAGTTGCTATCATAATAAGTATTGGTAGTAGAATTATAGCAAATGGATGCTGTGTTGTTGCTTGATTTATTAAAATATAGAATTGGATTGCCGTAAGAGATTGCGCTAGTGAACGGTGCTGTACTTGAACTGTGAATTACTTCCAATCCGCCCCATTTGGAGTTGATCTCAATAGGGGTTCCATCAGAAGCCCAGTCTGTCACTTTAGCAAAGTGAGCAATATTATTATTTGAGCCGTAAGCGATAACATGACAAAAACTATGATTAGTTGTTGTGTTTTGTGTGTATCCTTTACCGTCAAGATAGTATACTACGGCAGCATTTGTAGCATAATCCCCAAACGGCCACAACCAACCTTCAGATTCAGCGTGAATCGAATACGAGAGGCAATTGTAGATTGCATAATCTCCGAAATTACTATAATTGCCTGTTTTAAATGATATGAAACTATTGTTAGTCGGTGTGTTATAATAAATGGTCGAGTCTCTGTCCTCATACCAACTTGTTGATTTAGCTAAGACGTCGCAATTAATTGATGTAGTAGAAGTGGTGTTATCGGGATGGGTGACTGTAAAATCAAGACGATTCTTGAGAAATCCTGAATTGTACCATGGACCATAATTTTGAATAGAAGCAGTATTGAATGATCCGCCACCCAACCAGTAAATTGGAGAATCAAGGGTATATGAAGCAACATCTACAGTAAAGTTGGTGTTTGTTCCGGTTAAAGGCTGACAATGGTATTTGACCTGGGCATTTGTAATTCCATCTCCGTCATATAGCCCAAAATAGTAGGTGGTGTCCCGTTCCAAGAAACTATTGTTATCTATCCAATATAATCCGACTTGTGCATGAACTGGGATTGTTGTGACTATATTGAATGAAATTGCAAGTGCGACTGTCATTGAAAGCATAGAAACTAATTTTTTCATACTACCATCCTTTCTTTATGATGAAGGGGAATGTTCTTTTGTAAGGAAAATGATAGTACATTGGAATCACATCCTTTCTTAGTAATACTGAGAAAAAATATCCATTTTCATTATAAATCATAGGAATTGTATTGTCAAGGGCTATATATGCAGAAAATGTGGATTATTTTTATGTGTGAATAGCGGGGATATAATCGAGTCATGAGCTATCGACATAGAACTTATATGCAATACAAAATGTAACACGTATTGTATTGCATTTTATTTTAGAATGTGATATAATATAGATGGAAGGAAGTGAATTAGCGGATGCTTTTTGAATGGGATGATGAAAAAGAGCAGATAAATATTAAGAAGCATGGACTTAATTTTGATGTAGCAGCGCGAGTGTTTGATGATCCGGATCGACTGGAAATCTATGACGAGCTGCATTCGGATCAGGAAGATCGGTATATTACGATTGGAATGATTGGCGATGTGACTTATATTGTAATGGTGGTGTATACTGAACGCGGCGAGGCAATTCGGATTATCTCAGCGCGTGCAGCGACCAATCGAGAGAGGAGGCTGTATTATGACTATTCGCAAGGAAATTGATATGAAGAATCCATTGACTGATGAGCAGAAGCAGATGCTTGAAGCTCTGAAAACCAGACCGATCACACCGGACGAGGATTGCCCTGAACTGACAGACGAGCAACTGAACCGGCTTGCAGAACTTGCACAGCAGCGGCGCGAAGAAAGAAACAAGCAAACGGTTACGCTTCGGCTTTCTCCGCAGGCGCTGCGAACAGCAAGATCGCTTGGAAAAGGTTACACATCCGTTTTAAGCAGAATCCTCGAAGGTGCGCTTGCGGATGGAGAAATCATCAAGCACTATCTTTAATAAGCAAACAAGGGGCATGATGTTTACGAAACATCAGCGCGTGTTGACGAAACAAGTGTAAACACGGCTGATGCAGCGTACTATTGGCAGGCGATTCAGATTAGATTTCCGCAGTATACGAAATAGAAATAGTGCCGCCGATGTGTTCAAGCACACCGGCGGCTGTTCTGATTTATTTGTCATGAAGAATCTGTGTATCAATCGAGCTTTGCGATTTTGCGGAGGATTGCGGTTACATCGTCAAGCATGATATTACCGTCCTGATTTACATCGGCATTTTGCTTGCCCTGTTCGGTGATGACAGCTGTGCTGTCCTCAGTGCAGAAGCGCGCAAGGAGAACCGCATCCGAGACATCAATCGAGCAATCAAGTGTCACATCGCCGGAAATTGCGAGCGCATTCTGACCAAGTGCGTTCTGAATTGTTTCCAAGTACCAGATTCCAGGACGGATTCCAGTTCCTTCGTAAACATCTGCTGCGAGTGTAAACTGCTCGGCAAAGCTCAGTTCATGATCCGCAGTAATCATATAGGTGCTCCATGTTTTGATGATGCCTTCTGGTAATTGTGATTCATGGATCTGCTCGGTGACTGCATATTCAGGTTTGTTTTCAGCCAGCCAATTCTCGACCTTATCTTTGTCAAAATGCGCTGGTTCATATTCGCCAAAGCCTAATACTTGCTCGTAATATGCACTTTGCCCCCATGTGTAGAATTCTGTAATCAGACCGGCTTCTGCAAGGTCATGCATGATGCCGTCCGAACGCTCTGGAGTACCTGCCTGTTCAGTCTTATCACAGAGTTCATATAAATGCGGACCGGTGCTGCTGCCGTCGTTCAGTATATAAAACGTCGGGTTAAGGCTTGCATAATCATTCGGCACACGCTGCTGATATGTTGTGCTGATTTCCGGATAATACTGATCCAGGATTTCAAGCATCTGCTGTTCTGCTTCAGGTTTATCGGAACGGAGAGTAAAATGCAGCGCATTCATTCTGGGCGAAACAACATACGTGCGGCAATTATCAAAGTATACACGTTCGATCTTGACCTCACCGTTTTTCGGATCAGTCACTTCTTTGTCATAATAATCCGTTATGTATTGCATATACACCTGATATGATGCATCCGAACCGCTGAAATTCAGCATACCCTTATCATCCAGCGGTATCATATCCTGAAATGCAGTTTCAGTTTCAGATCCGACCAGTGTCCAGATTTGCGCAGATGCCGGTTGAACAGGCATTACAGCGCAAATCATACCTGCGGCTACAAGCATTGCCGCAATTCTCATCGTCTTTTTCATGATACTCCCCACCTTTCTAGTGATCAAGCTCAAAACTCAGGCTATCTGTCAAAAGTGCCTGATATGCGTCTTCATCTGTCAGGGCAACATATTCTGCGGTGCAATTTTCCGGTTCAACTGTCGGATTTTCCGGTAGCGGGATTGCATACCGTACCATATACTCAGATATTTCATTTGTTTTCAGGTAAGAAACGGTAAGTTTCAGACCGTTCTGTGTGTAATGACAGCCTGTTATAGCGGTATCTTTGTATCCTGTTATAATGGTAATGTCGAGAAGCGGCTCTTGTGTCAGATCAAAATCCTGCGGAATCGAAAATTCCTCACGCAGAAGTTCATATTGACTGGGAAGTTCAAAGAACGGATCAGGCTGCTCGAATGGTAAGCGTCGAAATAAACAGCCAAAATTCGGTGCTTCACCTATTATTAGTTCTGAGGGCGAATTACTGACGGAACCTTTCCAGAGCGGTACGGTAATAGATTGCTGGGTAGTTGTCATAGGCAGAGTAATTTCCGTTATTATAGATGGAATGGTCTGTATCGGTTTTGTGTTGACCGACTGCTCAGCCTTGAACTGCTCGGTTTCAGGCGGTTCTGTTGCAGCCGGGGTATCTGTTTCAGTAGCAGTAGCCGAAGTAGCAAGAGAAGCTGTTGTGTTCACGGTAACAGTCACAGAATCAAATGTCGTCTGAATTGGTGATGTTGCGGTTTGTGTTTCAGTATATTCTGCAAATTCAGGAGCAGTTGTAGTTGATGTGATGACTTCTGCCACTGATTCAGGCGGTTCTGTGATCTCCGGTGTCCGGATTCTCAGCTTCGGATAGATAGCTGCGGAGATTATCAGAATAAGACAAGCAGCAATAGGTGAAGTGATATACCATATTTTTTTCCGTGTTACATGTTTTGAAGTATATACAGAAGTAAGCATATCATCCGGAAGTTGATTCAATAGCTTGGAAAGATCCCATTCATTCACAGCAACCCTTCCTTTCTTAGATATGTTTGCAACTTTTTTCGGATATGCGATAATGTTGCATGAACATTGTTTTCACTCATCCCGAATTCGATTGAGAGATCAGAAAACGAAGAGAATCCCCAATATCTTCGTATAAACAAAGCTCGCTGCTTATTTGATAGTGATTGAAGAAATCTCGTTATTGCTGAAAGCAATTCACGCTGTTCCAACTCGCAGAGTACATTATCCGAAGCTGGAAGTAATTCTGACAATTCGTCAAGTGATGCGGGATTTTGCCCTTTTCCACGTTTATTTCGTTTTTTTGCTTTGCACCGATCAAGGGCGTTGTTTCGGACGATTTTTATGAGATAGGCGCAGAAATTTTTGGGCTGCGTAGGAGGAATAGTGTTCCAAATCTGCAAAAGTGCATCATTTAAACATTCTTCTGCATCTTGTTCGTTTTCTAGGATATTACGTGCGACTGATCGACAGAGCGCACCATATTTCTCAGCAGTTTCTATAAGCGCCTGTTCATCTCTATTGTTTAGCATTAAAAGAATTCTTTTATCATCTATGGCAATCACCGCCTTTGCGTTTTGCCTTCATTTATTAATGACGACAAAACTCTTAAAAACTTAAATGGCAATTTTCAAAATACATATATTTTCGAATAGGTATGGCGCGTAGCTAAGATATTATTAACACATCCAGATTTATGGTGTCTGATAGGACAGAGCCTTCCGGTAAGTACACCGAAAGGCTCTGCGGTTTTGCTTGATATGAAACTATTTGCAGATAAAATCAATAGAACGAATTAATTTCTTTGGCTGTATATCTGGCAATTTTAACGGCATCGCTAACATCTACATATCCATCTGAATTTACATCCCCAGCAAGTAATTGCTGCGAATTGAATGTAACATTATGGGCTATATAGCTTAGAACAAGAGTATTGTCAGTATCATCAACATATCCGTCATTGTTTACATCACCTAGAACAGCAATGAGGTAGGGGAGATTTGAAGAATTTGTTATATTAATTGAATTATAGAATGTGGAATATGGTGTATTAAGATTTGAATTGAAACGGAGCGTAAATAAACTTCCAGTACTATATATTGTTGCTCCAGAGTAATTCGATGAAAGTTTCCAATTTGTTGTATCATTAGGATCCGTTGACAGATAGTATGACATACTGGAACCTGATGGAATGGCTGATCCATTGATTAATCCTGCAAATGTTTGATAATTCTTTTTGTAGATGGTATCGAATCCGAAACTTGATAAACCGGATGAGCTTTGCTTATTCACACGTATAACGATATTTTGTACTTGATTCGGTGTTTTGACATACTGTATGGCTTTATAGACATTCAATCTACCGGAAGTTGCAATTTTGCCGCTATATGAACTAATATAATCCACATTCTTTAACAGAGCCTCTTTTAATTCAAGCGTAGTTAGATTAGGATTATATGAAAGCAGTAGTGCTGCAGCACCTGTTACCATAGGGGCTGCCAGTGATGTTCCACTTGCTGTAACACAAGCACCAGTATTATCTATTGCAATCACATCTGCTCCGGGTGCGGCTAAATCAACACTTGTTACACCGAAATTAGAGTTGAGTCTTAAACTATCATTGGCTTCTGATGCAGCGACTGCAATAATATTATCATTCGGCAAACAAGAAGGGGAATGGTCAGTTGAATCGGTACTGATCCCTTTATTTCCAGCGGAACAAACCACTAATCCAGTATAGTTATATATTTGCATTTCCAATGAGGTATCATAAGTATATGCTCCTTGAGAAATATTAACGATGGGAAGATTAAGAAATTGTGCATAAGATAGCGCGGTAATTAGATAACTTCCGATATTTGCTGTTGTTGCACCAAGTGTTTGCAAAGGAACTAGGGTTACATTCCAGCAAGCGCCACATGAACCAGTAGAGTTATTTCCGATTGCGCCTACAACACTTGCAACCATTGTGCCATGCCCGTCTGTATCATCGGAGGTTAATGTATTGTTATTGAACACGTCATATCCTAGACTGTAGTTAACATTTCCAATTAGATCAGGGACATAAGCAATGCCAGTATCTATGATGCCTACTTTAACATTTGAAGATCCAGTTTCAATATCCCAAGCATCAAAAAATTTTGTGTTGGAGTATCCGTAATAACTTGAAAAATTACTTTGGTCATTTGGAATAGTAGAGCATTCTTCATAATAGAAATCAGGTCCAACTGAGAGGACGGAATCACACTTTTCCAGTTCCTCGATAGCAGTCAATACGCACTCAGGAGACTGTTCTTCAAGATTGAATTTCAGAATTTGGTGAAAATCAACTTGTTCAAGATATTCTTTCTGTTCATCTTCAGTCATGGGCATATATGTCAAATCATCAATAGAGGTAATATTGCTTACGGGAAAATCATCAGTTTTCCATTCTTTATTGAGACTACCGTAAGATCTTTTTAATACAACGAGGACACTTTCCTAGCTGAAATCGTTCTCACCAGAAGGGATGTAAGGGATCAGTGCTTCTTCATTTTCTTCGGCGGCAGCAGTTAATGAAAAGGACGGGATTAACATACAGATTAAAGTGATTACCATCAAGCAGGACAACAGTTTGAACTTCTTCATAATTACCTTCCTTTCGATGTTGATAGCTTACATTCATAAGATCATTACAGAAGGGAAAATGGTACATCGGAATCACGTCCTTTCATTATATTTTGAATATAACTTACCATTATACATTATACACTAATAAATTTGATTTGTCAATGGTTTTACAGAAAATGTTGATAAAACCTTTACCTCTATAAATATAATGTTTGAAAGTATGGAGTTTTTCTAGGTTATTCTAAAAAATCGTTTGAGTACACAAATATAGAATGACATAAATATTAGGTATTTGTACACAATGACAGCAATTACCGATCAAGAAGGTGTTGACAAAATATAACTTATGCGTTATAATATAAATAGAGAGGGGTGTGATAGCTTGCACGAGATTATTTTCTATGAAGATGCCGCCGGAAATAAGCCTGTTCTGGAGTTTATACAGGAGTTGCGGAGCAAAAATGGCAAAGATGCGCGAATCCGGCTGAATAAAGTGCTTGAATATATCAAAGTATTAGAAACATCAGGCACAGCAGCCGGAGAACCGTATACGAAACATCTTGACGGCGATATATATGAGCTGCGACCGATCAGCGACAGGATCTTCTTTGCAGCAGCAGTCGGAGGACGCTTTGTATTGCTGCATCAGTTTCATAAGAAGCAGCAGAAAACGCCGAAACGGGAAATCGAACAGGCAAAGCGTGAACTAAAGGATTTTCGGGAAAGGAGCGAGAAAAAATGAGCGTAACACTGAATGGTCATACTTTTACGACTTGGGACGATGTGGAAAAGGACATTTTTACACCGGAAGAGATTGCAGAAGCCGAGCTGAAGGCTGCAATCGTGGCTGAAATGGTACGAGCACGGAAGGAAAACGGTATCACCCAGCAGGAACTTGAAAAGCGCAGCGGAGTCAGACAGCCGGTTATTGCTCGCATGGAAAAGGGCAATACTCATACGCAACTTGATACGGTTCTGAAAGTGCTTGCAGCAATGGGAAAGACACTTGCTGTTGTTCCGATCAGCGATAGCAAGCCGAGCACAAGCACAAAAGCCGGAGAGGTTAGAGCGTCATCATAAAACCAGCAAGGGGCTATCCGTTTGGATAGCCCCTTGCTTTTCTTTTCAGCTTTGTGAGTTGTTCTTTTTCGGTCTGCCCATTGCGGTTGAAAAGTAGCTGCCGCGCCGGTCTTGTTCTTTCAGGAAAGCAATCATCTTTTCTTTATCGCCGTCATGGTATTCATCTCCAAGCACAGAGTAGATAGCAGCGCCCATTTCGATCAGATGCTTAGTGCGGAGTTTTCGTTCTGCTTGTGACTGCTGTGCGCGAAGCTTTTTCTCCTGCTCTTTGAGCTGTTTTTGCTTTTCCTGTAATTCGGAAATGCGTTCTTCATAAGACTTTTTTTCTCTTGCCATAATGCAAGACACCCCCTTTTCAGTTATTATAGCACGAAAGCTAATGCGTGTCAAGTGAAAATGTACGTGCAGGGTTGACGGATCGCGTGTTTTGTGCTATACTATGTATAGCACCCTGTTAAGGGCGCACTTACACACCACACAGCAAAGCTGCATGGTGTATTCGTTCGTGCGTGAGGGCTTTGCCCCTCAACCCCACAAGGAAAGGCTTTGCCTCTCCTTGACCTCTCCACGAGGAACGGCTCTGCCTTTCCTCGACTATTCCGCAAGGACGTTCCTTCCTTGACTTCCCTTGCCTGTCTGAAAAAGAAAAGAGGTGCAGCATGGCAATCTATCATTGCAGTGTAAAGGTCGGCAGTCGCTCCAAAGGTCAAAGCGCGATTGCTGCTGCTGCATATCGTGCCGGTGAGAAACTGACCGATCACGAAACCGGTTTTGTGTCTGACTATACGAAGAAAGGCGGTGTAGTATATTCCGAGATTGCATTATGTGAAAATGCCCCTGCGGAATATGCCGACCGTCAGACACTATGGAGCGCGGTGCACCAGATCGAAAAAGCAAAAGATGCAAGGCTCTGGCGTGAGATCGAGGTTGCACTTCCGAAAGAGTTTAGCCGGTCAGATCAGATTGAGACTGTCCGCGATTTTGTAAAACGCCTGACCGATCAGGGAATGTGCGCAGACTGGTCGCTGCATGATAAGGGCGACGGTAACCCTCATGCGCACATCATGCTTACGACACGAAGCATTAAGCCGGATGGAACATGGGCACCGAAAAGCCGGAAGGTCTATGATCTGGACGAGAACGGAGAGAAGATCTTCCAGAAGATCGACAAGACAGGACGCAAGCAGTATAAGTGCCACAAAGAGGATTACAACAACTGGAATGCATCGGAGCGCGTAGAGGAATGGCGCGCAGCGTGGGCGGAATGCTGCAATGCTAGGCTGACTGAGCGTGACCGGATCGACCACCGCAGCTATGAACGCCAGGGCATCGACCAGATACCAACTGTACATGAAGGTTTTGCCGCCAGAAAGATAGCATCCGCGGGCAGAAGATCTGACCTTATTGAAAAAAACAACGAAATTAAGCGAAAAAACAGCCTTTTGCGGTCGATTGCAGTGCAGTTAAAGGCTATAGGTGAAGAAATAAAGCAGCTTGCAGCCGAGCTGACCAGAGAGAGAGGGGAAGTTATCAATGCAGGAAAACAACGAATTGCCGAACTTTTCGCCAGAAGAAGTCGCGCAGTTGATAGCGATGACAGAGGACTTGCAGACGGAGAACGAGCAGCAGAGGGAAGAATTAAGAAAGCTGCACCGTCAGCAACAGATCGCCTTATCGGACAATCAAAGATTGAGCGCAGAGCTGCAAGCAGCCATACAGGATTTGAAGGATCTGAAAGCGGAAACAGAGGAACTGCGTTCGGATCTCCGACAGGCGGAGCAGACGAACAGACAGATACAGCGGCAATTATCCGAGCAGCAGACGCTGTCCTCGCAAGTGCAGAAGCTGACGCAGCAGCTTTCCGAGAAACAGAAGCAGCTGCAAATGCTCGAAGCCAGGGCAGCGGAGCAGATGCAGCAAGCAGAAGTATTGAAGCAGGAACAGGCGCAGCGGATGCAAGCCGAGCAGAGAGCCAGGAACGAAGCCGAGAAGAACAAGACTTTGCAGAATTTACTGGACGAATTGAGCAGAACATCAGACAGCGAGCTGCCGACAAAGCTGAACGCGCAGCTCAAAGAGAAAGACAGGCAGCTATTGAACGAGCAAGAGCAGAAAAAGCAGCTAGAGAAGAAGCTGAGCGCCACAATCGCGGCGGCTTCTGCCGATAAACAAGCTCGTGACAAGCAAATATCGCTGCTTAGAACTGAACTGCAAGCCCAGAAATTCGATAAAGAGAAGTATTTGAGAGGGCTTGAAAGCCGGGAACGGGATCTCCGGAACGGTCAAGCAGCGCTCCGAAGTGACCGAGAAGCCTTTGACACTCGTGTTCAGAACAAAGCTCAGGAGATAGAAAAGGACGTAATAGCTGACTATGAAGCCAAGAAAAGAAGCTGCGAAGCGGAACGGTCACGGCTCATAGCACAGCAGAAAGCTGAAAAAGACACTATTGATGCAGCAGTAGCAAAGAAAGTCAAGGAACATACCGACAAGCTGGACGAACAGGCAGCCAAAGAACGAGCTGAACAGGACAAGAAGCACGAAAGCCGAGAAAAGGAACTGGAAAAGAACTGGAAATCACGTAACACCGCACTTACCGCCAAATATACGAGTATCATCGGATTGACCTTTTCAGTCTGTCTGATCAGCGGTATCGTGGCTATGATATGCTTTGTCACAGCGTTTGTGCACGGCTTGCTGCCGTTCATCATTACGGACGGTAAAGAGATCGGCTCCTGGATCAGCAGCGATTGGCACGCTATTTTCCGGCATCCGTTCGCATTGAAACATGCGATAGCTCCTATTTTACAGCTTTTCCTGCCGGTGATATTCCTGATTGTTGTCGGAATATGGACAGCCCTGGACTTTGAGGATCGTAAATGGGTGCTATTTGCCGATAAAGTCAGCATCATATTTATAGGGAGCGGCATCGGTATATCGTTCGTATTTGGAAAGCAGCTATCAGCGATCGGATTGAATACAGTAATGCTGCCGATCGCCGTGTATCTGCTGTATGTCCTGGCGCGGTGGCTCTTTGAAACCGGTGCCATTGATGGATTAGCCACCCTAGTGACCAGGCTGACGGATTGGTGGCATGACCTTGAACCGAACGAAAAGCAAGGCAATGTTCTCCTTGCGGCTATATTTATTATTGCAGCGATTATGGTTTACAAATGGATCACTTGAATTCGTGACAAAATCAGAATTGACAAATCGCTTAGAACATGATATAATGGAAAGGTAAAAAAAAGGAAAAAACACTTTTGATAATATAAGCGTGCTAGAGGGCTCTCAGAGCCTCTTTCGCGTTGCGGCGTTTCTTTTTTTCTTTTTATGGCTTGACAAATTCAAGCCGATATTTTATAATATGAAATGTGCAAAAAATTCATTGATAATATAAGCGTGCTAGAGGGGCTCTTAGAGCCTTCTCGCGTTGCGGCGTTTCTTCTTTCTTTGCGCCGCTTTCTTTCTTCTTCAAGAAAAGAAGAAAGAAAGCGGCAACGCCTGCGGCTCGTTTGTGTTTCGTTAGTGAGGTGGTCTGTATGTCTCGGAAATCCGCTGCGCTTGAGGATGTTTGGCGTGCCGGTGTTCCCTATGACTTTTTTGAAGCTATGGAGTGTGAGCCGGTTCAGGCAATTGATCTCTATACTGATATGTTTCGTCTTGGTGACGGTTTTATTCAGCGGAATGGAGAAAAAGGAAACCTGAAGGCGAATCCGATTGCCTATTATAGGAATGATCGTGAGCCGGCCGGTCATTTTCGGATTATGTTTGAGGATGAGTTTGACGAGATCCTGCTGACATTACAGGAAGCTGACTTTGCGATTCTGAACGGCATTACCTATTTCGGGCGACGAAATGAGCAGGCTCACGCGAGCAAGATGTATTCGCTGATTTTCGATCTGGACGGGATCACGGAGCAGAAGTTGCGGAATTTCTTTAAGCAATGTGCTGGCGGTGTGATTCCGAGTCCGAATTATATCGTCCTGTCCGGTCACGGTCTGCATCTGTACTATATCTTTGAGCAGCCTCTGTCTCTGTTCCCGAACATTAAGCTGCAAGTCAAGGAATTGAAGTATGCGCTGACGCGTCGGATCTGGAATAAGTACACTTCGACGCTGGATGAGCCGCAGTATCAGGGGATCAATCAGGGGTTTCGTGTTGCTGGTGGCAAGACCAAGAATGGCTGCTCGTTCGATTATTCTGTTGTTTTCCGGTATCGTAAAGAATTCTTTTCTATGGCTGAGCTGAATCAGTTTGTGCCGAAGGACAGTCAGATCGACGAGCAGAAGATCTTTAAGGAGACGAAATATACGCTTGAGGACGCGAAAAAACGGTTTCCGGAGTGGTATGAGCGTGTTGTTTTGCAGAAGGAGCGCACCGTCAAGAAGTGGGATATTGCCGGTAAGGTTCACGGGGATAACCCGTTCGCGCTCTATGATTGGTGGTTGACACAGATCCGGACTGGCGCGACTTTCGGTCACCGGTACTTTTGTGTTATGATGTTGGCTATCTATGCAGTAAAGTGTGATGTTCCGAAGGAACGGTTAGACCAGGATGCCGCTGACCTGATTCCATATTTGAATGCTCTCGGAGATGAGCCGTTCACCGCAGCGGATGTAGAAAGTGCTTTGGAGTGCTACGATGACCGGTACGCTACTTTTCCGCTGCGAGATATAGAAAAACTTTCTGCCATCGAAATTTCGCGTAATAAACGGAATGGTCGTACTAGAGCGGATCATGTGAAGCTTATGAATTTTGTTCGTGATGAATTGAACCACAATGAGAACTGGCGAGATGGTAATGGACGTCCGAGTAAAGATCGTGTTGTGTATGAATGGCGGCAGCAGCATCCAAATGGGAAAAAAATTGAATGTGAACGAGAGACAGGTTTGAGCAGACACACTATTTTGAAGTGGTGGGATTATAACGAGCATATAAAAGATGAGTCTTGATACTTGCAATAATTCCAGAAACGTAGTACAATAATCATAAATATTGCGTGAATCCTGTTTGAAGGGAGTATTTTCATTGAGCAAGACAATTAAGCAACTCGCGGAGGAATTAGGCGTAAGTAAGACTGCTATCCGTAAGCGGTTTTCGGCGGATTTCAAGTCTCGATATGTGGAAACTTCTGCTGATGGCAGTTTCCAGCTGTCTGATGAAGGGTGCAAACTTATAGCGGAAAGTTTGCGGAAATCACCGCAAACTGCGCAAACTCCAGGGGTGGAAACCACCGCAAACCAAAGTTTGCGGGTTTCACCCGATATTCAGCAGGGTACGATGGGCATATTGACCGATCAGCTAGCCGCGAAAGACGAGCAAATCAGGGCGCAGCAACAACAGCTCATTACAAAAGATGAGCAAATCAAGATGATGCAAGCTCAGCTGTCTGCAAAGGATGAACAGATTACTCAACTGACTGCTGCCTTGCAGCAGCAGACCTCTGCTTTGGAAAGCACGACCGCAGCCTTGACAGCAGCACAGGCGTTGCACGCGGCGGATAAGCGTTCGCTCATGCTGCTAGAGGATAAGGAAAATGAACGAAAGCTGTCGTTCTGGGAACGCCGTGCTGCCAAGAAGGCTGCAAAGAAAGCCAGGAAGGAGCAGGCAGCGGAATGATAGATTCGGTCAAGAAGAAGGGCGGCGTAAGAGTTGGAGCTGGAGCAAAGCCAAAGTATGGCTGCAAGACGGTCACAATGCGTGTGCCAGCTGATATGGTAGATGAGATCCAGGCATTCATACTGAAAAAGAAAAATATTGAACCGAAATATAAGCCAGATCCGCAAATTGAGGGACAAGTGACCTTCGAGGAACAGATCGCGGCAGCGGAGAAGCAAAAAGGAGAAGATTACGATGATCCGGTTCTATGATGACGATCACAAATCAAGATACGAAGATCTGATGCAGCGTATGGCAGCTGAGGACTTGGATACGAACCGTGCGGCGTTCGCATATTTGGTTGCGTTGGATCCAGTTTGCCGCGATCATATCCGAGATCTCTATGATTTCGAGGATGGCTGCATCCATTCCGATGCTCTGGCTGCTGCATGGCAGACCGGCACGAGCATGAAAACGACACGCCTGGCATTCAATTTGTTTACCGACAATACGGCTT
>OCTX012033389.1_pt1 | contig 16291 bp, 17 predicted proteins | sample 1539691 | NCBI WGS metagenome assembly OCTX01 (sample SAMN02144231, study PRJEB22623) | gut metagenome | biome: sheep rumen | host: Ovis aries | place: New Zealand | reverse complement strand
AGCATGACGGCGAGAAGAGTCTTTTTCATATTCTTTCTCCTTATTCGGCGTGAGATAATGGAAACGGAAAACGCTGAAAACTACCGAACTATTTTATCTCTTTATCGGCGTAAAGTCAACAGATTGTGAAACGGTGTGAAAGAGAAAAGAACAGCGGGACAGGAGCGTTATCCTATCCCGCTGTTTTCAGATCAGCTCAGCCTTCCCGGCCCTCGGCGGCAAAGGGCTTGCCGCAGTCCGGGCAGAAGCGCGGGGGATGCTCCGGGTCGGGATTGGTCCATCCGCAGCTGTCGCATACATACGGGATGGCGTCCTTCGGCTTATCCGCGCCGCAGGTACCGCAGACCCGGCCGCGGTTGAAAGCACCGCACTTTTCGCAATACCAACCGTTGAGCGTGAAGCTTTCCGGATCGGCGCTGTCCTCATCATCGGCATGGGCGGGGGCTTCTTCCGAAGACTGAGGCTCTCCATCCTCCTCCGGAGCAACGACGGGAGCGGCGTATTTTTCCTCCTTGCGCATCAGCTTTTCCTTTGCATCATCAAGTGTCGCACCATGAGAGGACGCAGCTGCGCTCACTTTCGAAGAAACAGCGGCACGTGAACGCTCTGCCTCGGCACGGGCGGCGGCTCTGGCGGCGCGTTCGTCCGCCTCATCCAGCTCCTTTTCACGCCGGGATATGATAACAAGCGAAACCGCTGCGGCAATCAGAGCCAGAATCAGCACGCCCATCAGGATCAGCAGAAAGCGGCTGGCGCTGTTGTGCTGGGCATTGCGGCTCGACGTACTGGGAGCGGGGGAGGGAGAGACAGTCTCGGCCGGGGCAGGAGTCGGCGCGGCTGTGGGCTCCGGCGTGGCGGCAGGCGCATGTGTCACCGCAGCAACGCGGGAGGTCGTGCGCGAACTCTCCTGGCCGTCTTTCACGCTCCATACCGTGCAGTAATAGTAAACGGTCCCATCGGTCTCGGGAGGAACATAGGTAGCGGAGGTGGCGCCGGGAATGGCCACATCCTGGCCGTCGGTATTGGCGCTGCTGTTTTTGGCGCTGCTGTACCACTGATAGTACAGTGTGCCGCCGTTGGGGTCGGAGGCAACGACGGAGAGCGTGTCGGAATCAGTCGTCACAAAGGGATCCTTTGTAATCGAGGGACGCATCAGTCCGCCCTTTTCGACCGTGATCAGCGCACCCTTGGAAAAGGCGGAGGTGTTGCCCGCGCCGATGAACTTGCACACGGCCTTCCAGCCGTTGAGCTCGTAGGGGATGCTGTTGAGCTCCAGGGTTTCCTCGTCGTAGCCGTTGGCGTAGGCGCCCTTGAAACGCGTATCGCCGCGAAGATCCTCTGCGTCGATCGTCTCACCGTTCGGCCCTTCGAGACGCCAGATGATTTCAATGGCGTCGTCCGCACGGGCGATGAAGTAGCAGGTGCCGCCCTCCATGACCGTCTCAGCCGTAGGATCCTTGGTGATCGTCGGCGCAACCGGGGCAGGCGTGGGCTCGGGAGTAGGTACGGGGGTAGGTTCCGGCGTCGGCGTGGGAGCGGGGGTAGGTTCCGGCGTCGGTGTGGGCGCAGGCTCGGTCACGTGAAGCGTGATCGTATAGTTCTCAGCGCCATCGGTAAAGGTAACCTTAAGCTCACAGCTGTAATCACCGGATGCCGAGGGCGTACCGAGAAGCTTGACCGCGCCGTCCTTCAGCGTCGGGTCGACGCCGGAAGGAAGGCTGCCGCTGACAAGCTCAAAGCCGGTGGCAGTGACCCCTTCGTCCAGTGGAATCGTATAGTCCAGCGCCGCGCCGAGATCACAGGAGATCTCCGGCAGATCCACGGCAAAAACACCGATGGACAGAAATGCTGCAAACAAACTGAGAATCAGCAGGAAAGACAGCAGGCGCTTAGCGGAAAGTTTCATTCGATCTATCTCCTTTAAAAAAGGTTAACGGACATTATGTCACCTTGGGTTTCATCATAGCAAACTTTGTCTGTTTTTACAAGGTTATTCACGTTTTTTAAGCAAAATTCATAAATGGAAGCAAAGAAAAACCGGCGCCGTCGGCGCCGGTTTAACGGGCTGGATTTATACTCTTTCGCGGTTTCTGCCAATCTTGATCAGACGCACGATGATCGGGCTGAGCACGATATTGAACAGAAGCTCAAACAGGAAGTTGCCGCCCACGAGACCGAAGATCATATACTTTCCGACGCTTTCAAAGCCCATGGCCGCCGCCCACTCGCTGATCGTGGGAAGGAAGAAGACCAGGCAGCCGAGAAGGAAAATGCCGGTGTTGACGACGGGGCAGATGATTGCAGCCGCGACGACGGCGGGATCCAGACCCTGTTTCTCTTTGCCCTGGGCACGATCCGAGGATTTTGTACCGAGTCCGGACAGAGCTTTGTAAACTGCACCGGCACACAGACCGGCGAGCGCGCCCTTGAGCAGAACGACCAGGATCGTTCCAAGCGGGCTAACCACCAGGAAGGCGGCGGCATCACCGGACAGGAGAACGACAAGGCCGAAAACAAGGCCGAACCACGCGCCGGCGAGGGGGCCGTAGAGCGCGGCGCCGACGACGATCGGGATCAGGACAAGGGAGATCGAGAACGGGCCGAAACGGATAAAGGCGCCGAGAAACTGCAGGATGACGACAACGGCTGTCAGCAGCGCCATACCCGTCAGCGTGCGGGTGGAGATACGCTTCTTTTCCATATTCTATTCCTTTCTGCTGTCGCTCCGGTCAGGCCGGATGCGGCGCAGCATTATGATAGTACCGCCGAAAGGGCTTGTCAATCGTCAGTTTCGGTTTTCGTGTCAGAGAAAAACAGACGGCGCAGCGTCCCCAGCAGCGGCGGGAGAAGAAGAGAGAAAAGAACAGCCGTGATCACGCCGGCGGCGATCCGAAGCAACAGCGTCGGCAGCGCGGCGACATAGGAATACGAGTAGACCCAGCTGTCCACATAGAGAAAGAGCGTGTTGAGCGCTGTGACGAGAAGAGCGGTCGAGACGGTGATGAACACGCACTGAGCCGTGTTCATGGAAAAACCATGATGCTTGGCGTACAGCCCCACCAGCAGACCGCGCAGTCCCGCCGGCAGGATCCAGAGAACCGTCGTGGCAGAAAAGCCATAGGTGATCATCTGATTGAGAAAACTGCCGATAAGACCGACGGCCAGACCGTCGAGTGGGCCCAGCAGCGCCGCCCCGATCAAAATGGGCAGGGAGTCGAGCGTGATCTTCATGCCGGGCAGATTGATCGAAAACAGGCTCAGCACGACAAACATGGCCGCAAGCATCGCGTCCAGCGCCAGACGCTTTGTTTTTGTAATTTTCACAGGGACACTTCCTTTCGTGTCTCATGCGGTTCCCGCATCACTGACGCGCCGTTATCAGCAGAGCTCGTCCGCTGATGCAGGAAACCGGTATCAAAACCCAAGCGAAACGGCCACCGCGTCGCAGACAGCGTCCGCGCGGGCGGTGTATTCGCGCTCCTTTTCCGCCATTTCCGCTGCAAGCGTATCGGCATAAGCCCTGTCATGCATCAGCGCGGTGTTGACCTTGACGTTGATCACGGCGCCCTTCAGCGCACCCCTGGCCAGCGCGGCGGCAGTGGCCGCGTCAGAGAGAACAAGACGGCTGCCAAGGGCGGCATAGCGCTCCGCCAACTCGACTACCTCACAGCAGAGAGAGACGATCCGCCGCGGCGCATCCGCGGCCTGACGCAGGGCCAGTTCCAGGATCTGCTCCCGGTCCGGGGCATCTTTCGGTAGACCATAGGCACGGGAGAGCGGGGCAAAGGCAGCGGCGTCTGCGTCGATCATGGCGAGAAGCGCCAGTCTCGCCGTCTCGGCTTGCCTGCCGAGCGCGACCAGCTCCTCCTCATGTGCGGCATACTGCTTTTTCCCCACGGTCAGAGCGCCCACCATGGAAGCAAGCGCCGCCGCCAGGGCGCCGCAAAGCGCCGCGGCGCCTCCACCGCCCGGAGAAGGGAGAGAAGAGGCGAGATCGGACAGAAAAGCATCCAGCGTTTGTTCTTTTGCCTTCATAAGCTGCACGCTCCTTTCAGTACAAGCCAAGCTGATAGCGCACGCTGCCGGCCAGATAGATCGAGCCGGCGGCGCAGACCATCCCATCCGCTCCGGCATGCTCAATGGCGGTGAAAACGGCATCGGCAATGCTATCACAGACGGTAATGCTCTTGCCGAAGGAGCGCAGCGCGGCGGCCAGCTCTTCTGCCGGGAGCGCCCGGGGGCTGTCCGGCGCGGTGCAGACGTATTCATCCGCTGCCGGGTCGAGGATTTCGGCCATTTTTGCGTAATCCTTATCCCGCAGCACGCCGAGCAGCATCACACGGCGCGTCTCGGGAAAATACTGCAGCAGACTGTCGCGTATGACCTCGGCACATTGGGGATTGTGTCCGCCGTCTACGATGAAAAACGGATCGTCCCGGCAAAGCTCAAAGCGTCCCGGCCAGGAGGCGGCATACAAGCCGTGCTCCAAAGCGTCCTGTTCGATCCCCCAGCCGTGCGAACGAAGGAAGGAGACACATTCAATGACGACGGCGGCGTTTCGGCGCTGATGGGCACCGAGCAGCGAGAGAGCGTAGGTTTCGCCACGATAGGAAAAGACCTGTCCTTCCAGACTGTCAAACTCTACGTTCAGGGAGGAGAAATCCGGGATGGCGAGAGGCGCGGACAGCTCATCGCAGCGGCGGCGAAACACGTCCAGTACCGAGAGAGACTGCTCGTAGACCACACAGGGGACGCCGCGCTTGATGATCCCGGCTTTTTCTGCGGCGATCGCTTCCAGCGTGCTGCCGAGGACCTGTGTGTGGTCCAGACCGATGTTCATGATGACCGTGCAGGCCGGATGCTCGATCACATTGGTGGCGTCAAAGCGGCCGCCGAGTCCGGCTTCCAGCACGACGACGTCGCATTTTTCCTCGCAGAACCAAAGCATGGCTGTTGCGGTGATCAGCTCGAATTCTGTGGGATGCTCTTCCATCTTATCGGCCTTTTCTTTTACCTGCTCCACGCAGCGTGAGAGCGAGAGGGGATCGATCTCCTCACCGTTTACCTGCATGCGCTCGGAAAAACGGTAGAGATAGGGAGAGGTGTAAAGACCCGTGCGGAAGCCGGCGGCGCGCAGCACGGAGGCGAGCATGGCCGCACAGCTTCCCTTGCCGTTGGTGCCGGCGATATGGACAAATTTCAGTTTTTTCTGCGGATCGCCCAGCTGCTCAAGCAGCGCGCGGATCCGGCGAAGGGACGGCTCAGCTCCAAACCAGTGTGCGCCGTCAAGATAGGAGAGGGCTTCTTTATATTCCATGCTTATGTCTCCGTTAGATTCTCTGCGGCCTCGACCACATGCGAGGCGAGAATGGTTGAGGTCACGGCGCCGATTCCGCCGGGAACGGCGCTGATGGCACGTACGATCTGCTCGGCAGCCTCGTGATCCACGTCGCCGCAGAGCTTTTGCCGTGCTTCGTCATAATTGATGCCGATGTCGATCACGATCTGCCCGGGGCGCATGTGCGCGGCCGTGACGGTGTTGATATGGCCCGTTGCCGTGACAAGGATATCCGCTTCGCGCGTCACGGCCTTCAGATCCGCGGTGCGCGTATGGCAGACGGTGACGGTGGCGTGCTCGCGCAGCAGCAGCAGCGCGGCGGGACGCCCGGTGACAAGGCTGCGGCCGACAACGACGGCGCGCTTGCCGCGGATGGGGAAGTCATAGTATCGCAGCATCTCGATCACAGCCTGCGCGGTGCAGGGGAAGAAGCCGTGTTCCTCGCCGGCGTAGACGGCGGCCATGGAGCGGGAGGTGATCCCGTCCACGTCCTTTTCCGGCGCGATCACGTCGCATATCTTGCGCACGTCCATCCCCTCGGGCAGAGGGCGGAAGAAGAGGATCCCGTGGATCGCGCTGTCGGCGTTCATCCGCTTGATGAGGCAGATAAGCTCGTCCTCGGTGACGCCGGCGGGAAGCACATGCTTTTCGATCGCGACCCCGAGAGAGTCACAGCGCTTTGTCGCGCTGCGCTCATATGACAGATCACCCGGCCGCTCACCGATGCGGATCATCCCGAGACAGGGGACGACGCCCTTTCCCGCGAGCGCGGCGATGCGCGTTTTTAGGTTTTCACTGAGCGCCTCGGCCACCGGAGCGCCTTTCCATACTTCAGCCGGCATAGTTTTCACCTTTCGGCGTGCCGCAGCGGGCACGCTTTGCATTTCATTACAATTTTACAGTATACCATATACCGGGCCGCAAAGGAAAGAGGTTTCTTATAAGAAAAGCGGTATGCCGCAGCATACCGCTTAACAGTCAGCTTGTTGTTTTTTCCCGTTCTTTTTGCGCAAGGTCGTTGGTATCGATTGAACCGCGGAAAACGACAAAGCGATCGTACAGATATTCCAGAACAAAGTTCGCGATCATGTTCAGCCCCGTCACGATATACTCGTTCCAGCCGAGCCCTTCCGCCAGATAGTTGCCCAGATAAGTGGAAACGGGCGTAAAGACGGCATAGAACAGCAAAACCAAAGCCATCGCCTTCGGTACGTTGTTCGCGCTCTGAAAGGTGAAGCGACGGTTGAGTGTGAAGTTCCAGACCACCGACAGGATCAGTGCGATCAAATAGCAGGGCCAGTAGCTCCAGCCGGTCAGTTCATTGAGCAGTGAGAAGGAGACGATTTCTATCAAGCCGGCCGAAATCGAGAACAGCAGAAACTTGATCGAGCGGATCAGTTCTTTTTTCTTTTCGGATCTATCCATCTTTCCATATCCTTTATGTAAAATAGGGCAGGAGAAAACTCCTGCCCTATTATATCAAGTTTTTGAAGCATGTCAAGGAAACAGAGACAATTACAGCTCGGCAATGACCTCGCATTCCAGCAGTACGTCTTTCGGAAGCCTTGCCACCTCGACACAGGAGCGCGCGGGGAAGGGAGAAGCAAAATACTGGGCGTAGATCTCGTTGATCTTGCCGAAGTCGTCCATGTTCTTGATAAATACGGTTGTCTTGACGGTCCTGGAGATGTCGCTTCCCGCGGCGGCAAGCAGCGCCGTGATGTTGCGGAAGACCTGATGGGCCTGGGCCTCCAGCCCTTCGGCGAGAAGACCGGTCTCCGGGATGATGGGGATCTGGCCTGAGGCGAAGACAAATCCGCCGGCGATCTGCGCCTGGGAATAGGGACCGATCGCGGCAGGCGCTTTTTCGGTAGAAACGGTTTTCATGTAAATTCCTCCTTCTGTTCGATCCAATCAGATCTCAGATTCGACAACATAGCCTTTTTCGCGCAGCGCGCCGATCACGGCGTCGCCGTGCTCTTCACCGCCCACCTCCAGCGAGACGTGAACGTTCGTCTCGTTCGGGTTCAGTCCCTCGCTGAGCTTGTCATGCTCCAACTGCAGGATGTTGGCTCCCGCTGAGGAGATGACGCCGAGCATCTGCATCAGGCTGCCCGGACGGTCAACAAGCGTGACAACAAACTTGATGCGGCGATGACGGGCAACAAGGCCGCGCTCGATGATGCTTTGAATAAAACTGACGTCAATATTGCCGCCGGAGAGTACGCAGACCACGCGTTTGCCCTTCACGTCCAGCCTGCCGCTGAGCACGGCGGCCAATGGCGTGGCGCCGGCAGGCTCGACAACCTGCTTGCAGCGCTCCAGCAGGAGCAGGATCGCGTCGGCGATCTCCGTGTCGGACACGGTAAGCACGCCGTCGGCATAGCGTCGGATCAACTCCACCGTGATATCGCCCGGCGCCTTGACGGCAATGCCGTCGGCAATGGTGGAGGCGCTTTCGGTGGTGATGAGCCTGCCCTCACGGAAGCTCTGCGCGATGGCGTCGGCACCCTCGGCCTGTACACCGTAGACCTTTACGCGGGGATTGAGCTGCTTGACCGCAGCTGCCACGCCCGCGAGAAGCCCGCCGCCTCCGGCCGGTACGATCACGATATCCACCGCGGGCAAATCGCCCAAGATCTCCATACCGAGCGTGCCCTGGCCGGCAATGACCTCCAGATCGTTATAGGGATGAAGAAAAGTAGCGCCTTCTTCCCGGCAGATCTCACAGGCGCGGGCATAGGCGTCGTCATAGCAGTCGCCGGCGAGCACGACCTTTGCCCCGTAGCCCTCGGTTGCCTGCACCTTGGCAATAGGAGCGGCCTTGGGCATGACGATCGTGGCGGGGATACCGAATTTCTTCGCGGCATAGGCGACGCCCTGCGCATGGTTGCCCGCCGAAGAGGCAACGACCGAGCATTTCTCACCCCGTTCGACCATGGCGGCGATTTTGTTGCTGGCTCCGCGGATCTTGAATGAGCCTGTCTTCTGCCGGTTTTCGCATTTCAGGTAGACCTTTCCGCCCGTCATGGAGGAAAAGGTGGAAGAGAGGTCCAGCTCGGTATGATGTAGAATCGGCTTAAGGCGCTCCTGCGCCAGCTCGAAATCTTTCAGCTCGAGTTCCATATGCGATCCTCCGATCAAAAATTTTCCAAATTTTATTTTACCCTACCGGGAGATAAAAAACAAATACGGATCAAAAAAACGTCATTCGGCACAAAAGCGAACGACGTTTTTTATGGATTTTAACGCCTGGGAATGATTTCGATCCAGTAGCCGTCCGGATCCTCGATAAAGTAAATCCCCATGGCGGGATTTTCAAAGCAGATGCAGCCCATCTTCTCATGCTTTGCATGTGCCGCGGCCATGTCATCGGTCATCATGGCAAGATGAAATTCCTGCTCGCCCAGGTCATAGGGCTCCGTCCGGTCGGTGAGATAGGTCAGCTCCAACTGAAAATCGCTCACGCCGTCACCCAGGTAGTTGAGAATAAAGCTGCCGTCGGCGGCCTTCTTCTCTCGCACGACCTTGAGCCCCAGAGCCTCGTCATAAAACTTCAGCGAACGCTCCAGATTGAGGACATTAAAATTGAAATGATTAAAAGAAAAGGACAAGGTTGATCGCCTCCTGTTGTATCATAAACTCACTATACCATGTTTTCTGCCCGGATTAAAAACGGATCGTCTCGCGCTTTGGCGCTGTCAGAATGAAACGCTGTTTTGAGAGGGCGCCTTTCCTTATTCCGTGTCAGTAAGCGACAGAAGCGTCTGTGTAAAACCGTATCGCTCCGCCAGCTCCCGGCAGCGGGGGAGATTTTTCTCACGCGCGGACCGACGGCGGACAGCACGGATCATCAGATTCTTCGGAGAATGGGCAAAATCAATAAACTCAATCAGATCGACGGCATAGCCCATATCCTCCAGCACGTCAGCGCGGATCGCATCGGTCAAAAGGGCGGAGAGCCGCTCCTTGATGATACCGTGCTTGAGAAGGATATCCAGATCGCCGCCCTTGCGGATCGTCTGGTTGATCTCATGCTGGCAGCAGGGGACGGAGAAAATATAGTTCGCGTTATGCCGCACGGCAAAGTCCAACGCATAGTCTGTTGCCGTATCACAGGCGTGCAGTGTGACGAGCAGGTCGATCTCCTTATCCCACAGCCGATCCTTTGTGACGTCGGCCACCAGGAAGCGCAGCTTGTCATAGCCGTATTTCCTGGCAATGGCGTTGCAGCGCTCCACTACGTCCTCCTTGAGATCGTATCCGATCATGTCCACGTCAAAGCCGCGCTTGACGGCAAAATAATAATAGAGGATAAAGGTCAGGTACGACTTGCCGCAGCCGAAATCCAGCACCGTCAGCTTTCCAGGCTCAACGCCGGAGAAGGCGTCGTCGATCAGCTCGACAAAGCGGTTGATCTGCCGGTATTTGTCATATTTCGATTTGACGATCTGCAGCTCCGGCGTAAAAACGCCAAGGTCCACCAAGGCCGGGATGTATTCTCCCTCGGCAAGAAGATAGTGTTTTTCCCGATCATGCGAGGCTGCGCTCTCGCCGCCGGGGCGGGGAACGGAGGACTTGCCGCTTTTGCGATAGCTTCCGTCGCGCCTGAGAACGTATTGGGCCGAGCCGTCGCTGCGGATAAGAAGGACCTGACGGTAACGGCCGTCGAGCGTCTCGTCGGCAAAGCGCAGAAGCGCTTTCTCATCCAGATTCAGATGAAATGCTTTTTTATCCCGGATCGATTCGGCCTGAAAGGAGAGCTTGCCGCCCAGACGGATCGGTCGAATCGTGACCTTTTCATATTCCGCGGCGTCGGTGGGCTGGGAAAAAACAGCTTTGCTGAGTTGAGGAAGAGAGGCGGAGAGTTCATTTTTCAGTGTCGGCATGGAAGATCCTCCCCGTCAGATCAGCTTTTTCAGATTCAGCAGCGCGGCCTTCAGTTCGTTCTTGCTGTAGGAGTTGTTCTCGTCGGCGAGAACCGCGGCGACGGCGTCCTTCCCGCTGACGCCCCGGGCGATCATCGCGTCGACAAGCATCGCCTCGGCGGAGACGGTGTGCTCGGTCTTGGTGAAGAGATAGCTCTCCTCGATTTCGATTACGACGGCGTATTCGCCTTTTTCATAATTGCCCTTGGCCAGGAGCTTTTCCTTGACCTCGCAGGGGGTGCCGCGAAAGCTCATTTCATGAAGCTTTGTCAGATCGTTGCACAGACACATGCGAACGCCGGCCTTGCTCTCAATAAAGAAATCAACCAGCTCCATAATGCGCTTGGGACTCTCATAGAAAACAAAGGTTCGGGTATCGCCCCGGCGCAGCTTTTCCAGCAGCTTTCTTCTCTCAACGTTCTCGCGGGGGAAGAAGCCGTAAAACAGAAAGCTTGACAGATCAAAGCCGGAGACGGAAAGAGCCGTGACCGCCGCGCAGCAGCCCGGAACGCCGATCACGTCGATGCCCGCCTCCACCGCGGCGCGGATCAGCTCGTTGCCGGGATCGGAGATGCAGGGGGTGCCCGCATCGGTGATGACGGCGACGCTCTTGCCCGCGAGCATTTCATCGACAAAGTAGCGTGCTTTGCCGTATTCGTTGAATTTGTGGTTGGACACAAGCTTGTTGCGGATCTCCAGCTTGCCCAGCAGCACCATCGAGCGGCGCGTATCTTCAGCCGCAATCATGTCAACAGAGCTTAAAATGTCGCGCCCGCGCGGGGACATGTCGCGAGAATTGCCGATGGGCGTCGCGACGATATAGAGTTTTCCAGTTTTTGTTTCTTCCATTGTAACCGTCCCCTAAAAGTCCTCAGTGTATTGTTTGCTCCTGCGCGGAGCCGTAAGATCATAGCTGTCGGCGATCATGCGTCGTATCACGTCCTCATCCACGCTGCCGTCGAGAATAATCCCGCTCCAGTGCAGCTTGTTCATATGATAGGCCGGGACGATCGAAGTAAATTCCCTGCGCCAGAAATCGCCCCAGGCGGGATCGTTCTTGACATTCATCCAGACACGCCCGCCGTAATCAAAGATGAGAGCGAAGATCTTCTTGTTCGAACTGTGGCGCATGCAGGTATAGTTGGCGTCGTCAAAGGGATAGTCCTCGTACGCGCCCGGCATTTCCAGACAGGCGTCGATAGCCTGCTGACGTGTCACCATATGCGTATCCTCTATTGCATGTTTTATCCAGTATATCACGCCATAGGGCGGTTGTCATCCAAAAGCTGGCGCAGGAATGAAAGAAATCACTTGAATTCTTCTTTGATTTAAAGTATTATTCAATTGAACTGAAAGGAGGTCTGCATATGGAGTTTAACGTAAACAGCCCGATCCTGTTCGTCGTGGCGGGTTTTGCTGTCGCGGTCGTGCTGGCACAGTCGATCTGCTTCCTGATCAAGGCCTGGCGACGCGCGCGCGATTTGGGGATGGATATGAAAAAACTTGGGAGAACGGCGCGCACGGCGGCTATTTTTACGATCGCGCCCGCGGCGGCGATCGTGATCAGCGTCATTACGCTTTCGAAAGATCTTGGAGTCCCGCTGCCGTGGCTTAGGCTCAGCGTTGTGGGCAATCTTTCCTATGAAACGATCGCGGCCACGAACGCCGAGAGCGCAATGGGTCTGACCTTCGGTCAGGTCAGCTCACTGACGGCGCAGCAGTATGTTACGATCGCCGCCGTCATGACCGTGAGCATCCTGATCGGTATCTGGCTGGTACCGCTGATTGGCGAGAGGCTGCTCAACGGTATGATCACATTGGAAAACCGTGACAAAAAATGGGGAGAGATCTTTTCCGCCTCAATGTTCATCGGCATGATCTCGGCTTTTATCGGCTATGTGTTCTGCGACTTCTCCGGCATTTTCCGCGGAGATCTGTCCGGCTTGATCCCCGTGTGCGTCATGACCGTGTCGGCCCTTGTCATGACGGCGCTCGGTCTTGCGTCGAAAAGAAAAGGGCTGCGTGTGCTGGCCGATTATGCCCTGCCTGTCAGTCTGATCGCGGGCATGGCAAGCGCCGTGCCGTTCACGGCCTGGCTGGGTTGAGAGGAGGAGAGAGAAATGAGACAGGAATCCGCATATCTCCGCTCCGTCCACAGAGAGGGGCGCATCTGGAATATCTCTGTGGCTGTGATCCTGCTGCTGGTGCCAGTCGCGGTTGCACTGATCTATCGCACGATGCCGGACTGGCACGGCTTTGCGCTCGGTCTGCTTGCAACAGCGCCGATGTATTGGGCGGTCGGCGCGATCGAGACGGTGACCTATGTGCCGATGCTCGGCGCCGGAGGCTCGTATCTGTCCTTCGTGACGGGGAACATTTCCAATCTCAAGCTTCCGGTCGCCCTCAACGCGCTTGAGCAGGCAGGGGTCAGCATCAATTCAGAGGAGGGAGAGATCGTTTCCACGATCGCGATCGCCGTGTCGAGCATCGTAACGACGCTCATCATCATTCTCGGCGTCGTGCTCATCACACCGCTGACACCGCTGCTGAACGCACCGGCTCTCGCGCCGGCCTTCGCTCAGATCCTGCCCGCGCTTTTCGGCGCGCTCGGCGTCGTGTTCATCTCAAAGAACTGGAAGATCGCGGTCGCGCCGGTTTTGCTGATGCTCGTGCTCTTTATTGCGATCCCGGCGCTCAATGCGGGCACGGTCGGCATCATGGTGCCTGTGGGCGTGCTCTTTACGCTCGGCGTTTCGCGTATTTTGTATAAAAGGGGGATCCTGTGATGATCGGATGGATCGTTCTTTGCCTGCTTGCGGTGCTTGCGGCCGTTATTTTGATCCGCACGGCGCTATTCCGGCCAAAGGAAGCGGCGCAAAGCGAACCGGAGGCGGTCAGCTTTGATGCGGAAGCGGCTCTTCAGGCGCTGGGGGATTTGGTGCGCTGCCGCACGGTATCCAGCTATGACCCCGCGCAGGAGGACGATGCTCAGTTTGAAAAACTCATTGCCCTGCTGCCAAAGCTGTATCCGAATGTAAATGCGCGCTGCCCGATGATGCGTCTGCCCGATCGGGGACTGCTCTTCTGCTGGAAGGGACAGGGAAACGGCAAGCCCGCCGTGCTGATGGCGCACTATGACGTTGTTCCGGTGGAAGAGGAAAACTGGGACGTCCCGCCGTTCGAGGCGCTCGTCCGCGACGGCGCCATGTGGGGGCGCGGCACGCTGGATACCAAGGTCACCTTCAACGGAATCCTCTCAGCCGCAGACAATCTGATCGCTTCAGGCTTCACGCCGCAAAACGACGTGTATTTTGCCTTCTCCGGCGGGGAAGAGGTCAACGGAGACGGCGCGGTGCATATCGTCGATTTCTTCAAGGAACGTGGGATCGAACCGGAGTTTGTCCTGGACGAGGGCGGTGCCGTCGTGGAGAACGTCTTTCCCGGCGTCAGCGAGCCCTGCGGTCTGATCGGGATCGCAGAAAAAGGGCTGATGAATCTCGAATTCTCGGTCTCGTCCGGCGGCGGACATGCCTCGGCACCCGCGCCGCATACGCCGATCGGGAAGCTGTCGGCCGCCTGCGCAAGGATAGAAAACCGCCCCTTCAAAGCCCACTTTACCAAGCCGGCGCTGGAAATGTTCGATACGCTCGGACGGCACTCTACCTTCCTGTATCGTATGATTTTTGCCAATCTCTGGTGCTTTGGCTGGGTGCTGGATCTGCTCTGCAAAAAGCAGGGAGGCGAACTCAACGCGCTGTTGCGTACGACGGTGGCCTTTACCCAGATGCAGGGCAGCAAGGCGCCGAACGTGATCCCGCCCTCAGCTGTAATGGTGGCGAATCTGCGTCTCAACCCGCATGACAGCGTGAGGAGCGCGCTGATGAAGATCCGGGATACGATCAAGGACAAGGACATCTCGCTTAAGGTGCTCCAGTCCTTTGAGCCCAGCCCGATTTCACGCACGGACTGCGAGGGATGGCAGCGCATCTCACGCGCGGTGGCCGATACCTGGAAAGGCTGTCTCGTCGCGCCGTATCTGATGGTCCAATGCTCTGACAGCCGCCATTACCGGGATCTTTCCGACAGAGTATACCGCTTCTCCGCGATGGATCTGACAAAGGCCGAGCGCGGCACGATCCACGGCAACAACGAGCATATCCGGCTCGAAACGGCGTGCCGTGCGGTCGAATTTTTCATACGCGTCATGAAGCAGTGCTGAGGAAAAAACAACACGGCTGCGTGTCGAATAAGACACGCAGCCGTGTTGTTTCGCTTCCGGGATCACCCCTGCCTGTGCTCGGCCTCCTCCAGGTAGGAGCTGCCGCCCATGGCCGCGTAGAGCGCGTCGTGGATCGCCGGATAATCGGACGGATCGATCCGATCAAGCTCGGCAAACATGGGGGAGAAGTGCCAGCGCAGAATGTCGCGGGCATAGGCGTCATAAAGCTCACGCCCAAAAGAGTTGACCGTGATCTTCAGCTCCTTCCGGCTGCCGGGCAGGTAATCCTTTTCCAACAGCCCCTTTGCGACAAGACGGCTGACGATCTTGGTAAAATTGCTGCGCGTGATGCCAAGGCGCGCTGCGATCGCGGACATGTTCTCGTTGCGCTCCTCGTTTTCCAGCAGATATTCCACCACCTGGATCTGCGCATAGGAGTAGCGCACGCCGCGGTATTCCATCTTTTCAATTTTATAGGCGGCGGCGTAAATGTTGCAGTAGTGGATCAGCGCGTCCACAACGTCGCGGTACTGACCCATCCAGGAAAGCGTCATATGGCATCCTCCGTTTCTTCTGCCTGTATTTTATCAGAAAAAACGGATAGGAGCAACAAAAGTTTTGCGTTATTGGCTCTTGATTTTTGTGAATTTTGGCGATATACTATGCATATAGTTTCCACAGGAAACAAACAGGAGCCCATATTCAATGGGAAAAAGAGAAAGGAAGAGTGAAATGAAGCTCAGCAAGAAAACCAAAACTCTGCTATGCGTTGCTCTCGTACTGATCCTGCTCGGCAGCGCGCTGGCGGGCCTGTTCAACACGGGCATCGGTGCGACAAAGGTAACGCGCATTTCCTTCGACGGGGGACACGGCCGTCTCAGCGGTCTGCTCTATATGCCGAAGGATGCCTCTGCGGACAACCCCAAGCCTGCGGTGATCGTGACGCACGGCTATCTCAACTCCGCGGAAATGCAGGACGCGAACGCCATCGAGCTTTCGCGCCGCGGCTTTGTCGTTCTGGCGCTGGACCAGTATGACCACGGCCACTCCGCACTGGATCACAGCGTCTATTCCGACACCAGCTTCTTTGGCATTTGGCTGCCGTTCTGGGCCAACTCCATGAACGACGCCGTACAGTATATGTACGACCAGCCCTACGTGCTCAAGGATGAAAACGGCAATGGCCTGATCGGCGTGACCGGTCACTCGATGGGCGGCTTTTCCAGCACGCTGGCGCTTGCCTTCGACGAGATGCAGGCGGCCGAGAGCGGCGTGCGCAAGGTAGCCTGCGGCTTGTCCGAGGGCTCGGACTTCATGTACACGTCCTTTGTCGGCGTGGACGCCGCGACGGCTGACGCGCTCGGCGGCGGGCGCACGATGGGCAAGGTCTGCGCCCAGTACGACGAGTTCTTCTTCAACGATCCCACCGTCCAGGGCGGCACCGTGCGCCACAAGGACTATGTCTCCACGCCGGACGGCATGGCCTTCCTGCAGCAGACGGCGCCCGCCCAGGCCAACACCTGGTACGATACCTCCGACGGCGGTCGCCGCATCATCTATGAACCCGCGCAGACCCACCCCTGGAACCACTTCTCCGCCACCACGACCGGCTACGCCATCTCCTTCTACCAGACGGCCTTTGCCGATTATGCCTCCCTGCTCAAGGACATCGCCCCCAACCGCCAGGTCTGGCAGTGGAAAGAGGGCTTTGAGTGCGTGGCCCTGGTCGGCTTTGTGATGCTGATCCTCGCCCTGGCGCAGATCCTGATCGAGCTGCCCTTCTTCAAGCTGGCCAAGACCGGCGAG
>OCTX014530146.1_pt1 | contig 16293 bp, 9 predicted proteins | sample 1539691 | NCBI WGS metagenome assembly OCTX01 (sample SAMN02144231, study PRJEB22623) | gut metagenome | biome: sheep rumen | host: Ovis aries | place: New Zealand | reverse complement strand
ACATGAGCAAGGAGCAGAAAGCGTATTACCAGAGGATGAAGTCAATGTACAGCCTTCCTGATGGAAAGGGCATTACAGAGAGCAGGAAAGAGAAGGAACTTATTGCAGCCCTCCAGAGTGGAGATGTATCTGCAGTCGAAAGCTTGAAGAGAGGCGGATATGGAACGTAAAGTGGTCTGCCCCTTCTGCGGGCATACGTCGAATATCACGTATGACAGTTCTGCTGAGTGCAAAGGAATCTTTGTCCGATGCAAGGCAAGGCACTGCAAGAAGATATTCGAGATCAAGATAAATAAAGGGAACCAGACAAAGGAGGTCAAGTAGAGCCGTTGAGCCGATGACATCACAGGAGGTGTGTATTGAGCTACGACGGCACTCTAAAGTTCGATACTAAGCTCGACACATCGGGCTATCAGTCGGGCATTGATAAGATCAGAGGGATCGGGGCCGGGGCCGTAGACGTTACGAAGAAGATCCTGACTGCCGCGGCCGGCGCCGTCACCGCGATCGGAGGATATGCGACAAAGGTCGGAATGGATTTTGAGGCAGGAATGTCCAAGGTTGAATCCATATCGAGCGCATCCGCCCAGACCCTGATCAATGACGCTGGTGAAGTCGTCAACGGTCTTGACGGACTTACAGATAAGGCTAAGGAGATGGGCGCGACCACAAAGTTCAGCGCCACAGAATCGTCTGAGGCCTTATCTTACATGGCGATGGCAGGATGGGACGCGCAGGAGATGTACGACGGTCTTGCCGGCGTCATGAACCTTGCAGCCGCATCCGGGGAAGACTTAGGCACGACTTCTGATATCGTAACAGATGCCCTTACGGCCTTCGGGCTGAAGGCGAAAGACTCCGGTCATTTTGCAGATGTCCTGGCACAGACCTCTGCATCAGCAAACACAAACGTCTCGCTCATGGGCGAGACATTCAAATATGTTGCCCCTGTCGCGGGAGCGATGGGATTTAATATTGAGGACTGCTCGCTTGCCATCGGCCTTATGGCCAACAGTGGCATCAAGGGTTCTCAGGCGGGTACTGCACTTCGGAATGTATTTACGAGACTCGTTAAACCGACAAAACAGTCCCAGGAGGCGATTGAAAGGCTCGGCTTGGAGATCCAGAACGAAGACGGTACAATGAAGAGCCTTGATGACATCATCGGCCAGCTGAGAACGAGTTTTGCCGGGTTGACTGATGCAGAGAAGGCAAGCTATGCATCCGCATTGGCGGGTCAGTATGGCATGTCCGGACTCCTTGCTATAGTTAATGCTACAGACGAAGATGTGAGCAGTCTGAAGGATAGCATCGGAAGCTGCGATGGAGCTGCCGAACGCATGGCGGAGACCATGAATGATAATCTCGCCGGTGCTATTACCATCCTTAAATCATCGCTTGAAGGTCTCGGTATTACATTCTATGAGGGGCTTGAAAACCCTGCAAAAGAGGTGGCGCAGAGCCTTATCGGTATCGTTAACGATATGAATGCGGCTCTCGCTGAGAACGGGCTGAGCGGTCTGGGAACTGCTTTCGGAAATGCTCTTGCAGAAATAATGCGGATGGCGCTTGAATTCGCCCCGAACATTATCAACACGGCAACTGATATGGTCCACGCCACGGCACAAGCTATCCTCGATAATAAGGAGGAGTTCGGTTCTGCCGGAGCGAATTTATGCACAGCCCTAATCGAAGGACTCATCAGCGTAACAGGTGACATATGGACAGTGGCGGTCGAACTTCTGGCACAGTTCCTTGCCGGCGTCGACCAAAATATGCCGAATATCATTGCGAAGGGAGCGGAAGTCCTCGAGCAGTTAGCAAAATCACTGATAGAAAACGCGCCGTCGATCGCATCGTCAGCCGCATCTATAATCGGACAGCTAGCACAGGCTCTTATAGAGCATCTTCCGGATATCGTTGACACTGGCCGGCAGATCATTCAGGGAATAATAGATGGAATCAGTGAAGCATATCCTGGATTAGGTGCTTTCCTTGACGGGCTGTTCGGTGGCTTGACAGAGTCACTCGGACCGGTTCTCGAAGGGGCATTCGGTGCGCTGAAGAAGATCTTTAAGTTATTGGGATCAATTAAGCCGGAGACTGCAAGAAAGCTAGGCGAAGCTGTAGCGAAGATCGTAAGTGCGTTCATAGCTTTTAAGACTATTAAGACTGTAACAGGAACGCTCTCAGCCATCGGCAATAGCATGAGCGGCCTCGTCGGCAACACGGTTTCAGCGGCATCAAAAGCGGTTGAAGCTTACCAGCTGTGGGCCGGTGGTGCAGGAACGCTTACTGAAGTCCTTGCTCTGGAATTCCCGAGGATCGGTGGAGTTGTCGCAAAGATTGGCGGCCTTTTCGGATCCGGCGGTCTGCTCTCATCGATAGGTTCCGGACTTGCGGGAGCTGCATCAACGGCAGCAACAGGAATAGCATCTCTCGGATCTACTATTATCACAGGACTGGGGGCGGTCGTAGCTGCTATCGGTGTTGGACCACTCATTGCGATCGCTGCCGCCATAGCTGCAATCATAGCAGTCATTTGTAACTGGGATGCGGTCAAGGAGTTCTTCACCGTAACGCTGCCGAACTGGTGGAATGAAACAGCCTGGCCGGCCATCACTGGGGCGTTCGAGGCTGCTAAACAGTGGCTGACAGAACTGCCGGGCAAGGTTCTTGAATTTTTCAATGATATCCTTACCCAGCTCGGAACATGGATTACAAATATCAGTGATTGGATTTCCCAGAATATTCCAGTCATTATTGACTCTATTGTCAATTTCTTTAGCGATCTGCCTCATAAGATTGGCTATGCTATCGGTTATGTCATAGGAACGCTGATAAAATGGGGTGCTGATGTTATTTCGTGGATAATCGAGAATGTGCCACGAATGATTGAAGCAATCTGCGAATTCTTCAGTGAGCTCCCGGGAAAAATCTGGGAGTTTCTTGTCCAGACATGGAACAACTTCGCGCAGTGGGGCAAAGACATGCTCACCAAGGCGAGGGAATCTGCCTCGGAGATTATCCGCTCAATAGGAGAATTCTTCAGCGAACTTCCCGGAAAAGTATGGGGATTCCTCACCGAGACTTTTAAAAGATTCAAACAGTGGGGAACCGATACCATAAACAGTGCGAGAGAGACTGCGTCAAAAGTCATCGATACCATTGGCAGTTACTTCAAAAATCTCCCGGGTAAAGTATGGGGATTCCTCACCGAGACTTTTAGAAAACTCAGACAGTGGGGCTCAGACATGATCAGAGAAGCCTCGGATGCTGCGTGGAACATATCCTGCTCCATCGTTGATACCCTTGCAGAACTTCCTTGGAAGATGGGCGATATTGGTTATAACATCGTCGTAGGTCTGTGGGATGGCATCAATGGCATGATCGGATGGTTTCAGGATCAGATCTGGGGATTCTTCGGGGGCATTATAGATGGTGCACAGGCGGCGCTTGGCATATTCTCCCCCTCTAGGAGAATGAGAAAGGAAGTTGGTAAGTATATTCCGCCGGGCGTGTCTCTTGGTATGGAAGATGCTATGCCGGACATGCTGGCTGATGTAGACAAGCAGATGGAAGAGCTGTCAGACCATATGACAGCAACAGTATCGGCCCAGACCGCCGGCATTACTCTGAAACAGGAGACCGCCGCTGGTTACAGGGCGCTCGAGATACCGAGAACGGATATGGATGATACCGAAGATGGTGATCAGCCGATAACGCTCTACCAGACGATCAACGTCGATGGCGAACCGCTGTATAAGAAAGCCACACAGACGACAATTAAGGAACTGAATGCTCAGCAGCAGGCTGATGACTGGGCGAAAGGGAGGATCTAAGTCATGGTAACGAAATATGCTTTGTATAACGGTGACGGATCGTCACTGGACAGAGGCCTTTTCATGACAGCATTCCCTGTCTTCGATATGCCCGGTGAGGAGGTGTCACACGAAAAGATTCCCGGCCGCGAAGGTACTTTGACGGTCCATACCGGAACGTACCCGGACTGGAAGATCACGTTGGAGTTCGAATTCATTTGTGATAAGACGGAGAACTATGAGAAGACTTTGTCAAGTCTCATCAAATGGCTCAAAAAATCAGACCGGATCTCCTTCACGGATTCTTCTGAGCGTATCTACCGGGTCAAGAAGGTCGAGATATTGAACATTGTCCGCGACGAGGATGTAGTGGGTGATTTCACCTGCATATTTACGTTATGGCCTGGCATTTATCTTGTTGATGGATTCCAGGAGACGACATTTACGTCAAGGACCGTGGTCAATCATTATGATTACTGCAAGCCTGTTTACAAGATCGCCGGCGAGGGAGTATGTGAGCTGATGGTAAACGATTATGTCATGGAGGCGAATGTTGGCCAGAACATTACGATAGATACCGAGCTGATGATCGCCTACCGGACAGATGGAACGATGATGAACACAAGCGTCTCAGGAGACTACGAAGAGATGTGGCTGCGTGCTGGTGAGAACGATGTTGCAATCACCAGTGGATTTACGCTTACAGTCATACCGAGATGGAGGATAATGCAATGATACAGATATACGATGTAGGGAATCGCGCATATGAATGGAATGGTGATGCCAGTCTGATTCCCTCTGAATGTGTGCTTAACGCGGACCTAAACGGGTCGTGGACCTTGTCGATCAAACACCCTCTTGATGAGGACGGAAGGTGGAAACATATCGACAGGGAGGCTGTGATCGTTGCCGATACCTTCATGGGGGAAAGACAGCGTTTCCGGATCCGCGTATACAACAAGAGTGACAACGGGGTAACGGCTACTGCCGTCCCCATTTTTTTTGATTCTGCGAACGACTGCTTTCTCATGGATACAAGGGTTTTAGGATGTACCGGACAGCAGGCACTTAACCTTATGATGAACGGATCTGCCTATTCCGGGATATCCGACATAACGTCGGCCGCCACGGCTTATTTCGTAAGACGGAACCTTATGGATGCCATAAACGGGGATGCTGCACCTACCTTCATTGGAAGGTGGGGAGGGGAGATACTGTACGACAACAACCGCGTGATCATCAACAGCCGGGTAGGTTCAGACCGCGGCGTAGAAGTCCGATACAAAAAGAATATCCGGGGGCTGACATACAATCTCGACATGTCCAATGTTGCCACAAGGATCGTCCCCCTTTCATTTAATGGCCATAAGATCAGCGGGAATACCCCATGGGTAGATTCGCCTCTCGTCAATCGCTACGAGATCGTCTATTACAGGGAAGTGGTATTTGATAATGTGCGGATGGCCGAAGACGCGACTGGCGATGCGAACGAGATCGTATGCACCTCGCAGGCGGAGCTCGACACTGCACTGCAGGCACAGGCCGAAGCGATGTTCGTGAACGGCGCGGATAAGCCGGAAGTCACTTTAAAAGTAGACCTCATTGCACTCAGCCGGACAGAAGAATACAAGGATTATCAGGAACTTGAGGATATCGGTCTCGGCGACACGGTGCATGTGCGCCATGCATTGCTCGATATCACGACCGAGGCGAGAGCGGTACATATAGGTTATGACTGCATCACTAAAAAGGTCGTGAATGTCACTCTTGGGACGAGCGGGTATGACATGTTCAAGACTTCGTCAAGTTTTATGCACCGCGTATCCGGCTCGTTCCGGGATGATGGGACGGTGATGGCGGAATATGTCAAAGGCATCCTTAACGGCATGGAGACACAGCTGAGGTATCAGAAGTCCATCGCCCAGAGACAGGATGTCCGGTCGATCCTGTTCGAGGATACGGATCCGGAATCGAACACTTACGGTGCTCTGGCAATCGGAACACAGGGAATCGAGATTGCAAAAGAGAGGCTTTACGATGACTCTGACTGGAACTGGACTACGGCGGTCACGGCGATCGGACTCAATGCCGGCGCTGGCATCTTCGGACTTATATCGGACAGGCTTGGCCGGAATTACTGGAACCTTGATACCGGTGACTTCCATCTGTCGTCGGCGGCCTACGTTGATGATGACGGGACGCCTACACAGCTGGGGGATTACATTGTGGAATCCGCATGCTCGGTCGTGGTCTCTCTTTCAAATACTTACCAGGCCATTCCCACTGACCCTGATGGTGTTTATGCTTCCATCGGTGAATGCGAGACGGATGTGTTCGTCATGTATGGAGCAAGGGATGTAACAGACCTTGCCGTAATTACGATCAGCAACAGCAATACGACCGGTTCCTATAACTCCGTGACACACAGGTATACGGTCGAGTCCCTTACCGCAGATTCCGGATATGTGCTTTTTACTGCGGCATACAGGGGGAAAACTGCTTCCGTGCAGATGAACCTTGTCAAGGCAAAGCAGGGAATCACAGGCATTCAGGGCTTGCAGGGTGCCGATGGTGAAGACGGAATAGCCGGCACATCTGTGACTGTCACGTCCACGTCGATCATGTATCAGGCGAGTGACAGCAACACTACCGTTCCGTCTGGAACATGGAGCAACTCGGTCGTCAGTGCAAATGGCAGGTATCTCTGGACGAGGACGATCGTCAATTACAGTGACGATACGACTACGACATCTTATTCGGTCTCGCGTCAGGGCTTGGATGGCACGAACGGTACGAATGGTATCAACGGTGCAAACGGAAGGGATGGAACATCCAATTTTGTCCATATCAAATACTCCGATGTATCAGACCCGACGGACGCTGACCTGACGGAAATCCCATCGGATTACATCGGCATCTGTGTGGATAACAACGCTGCAGATCCGGCGACCGCATCATCCTATATATGGTCCAAATGGATCGGTGAAGATGGTGCTGACGGTATCAATGGCAGAGATGGCACGGATGGGTCATCTGCCTATGTTCACTTTGCCTATGCGACTTCCGCAGATGGCCGGAGCAACTTCAGCGTGACGCCGTTCAACGGTGCAACGTATATCGGTGTAAGGTCCGATAATACTGTGGCTGATTCAATGGTTTATTCGGACTATACATGGTCACTGATCAAAGGTGCGGACGGAACATCCGTCACGATCACATCAACGGAAGTGAGGTACCAGGCGAGCGACAGCAATACGACAGTGCCTTCGGGAACGTGGAGCAGCACTCCTGTTTCCGCCAACGGCCGTTACCTGTGGACACGGACAATCGTGAATTACAGCGACGGGCACAGTACGACTTCCTATGCAATCTCAAGGCAGGGAATTGACGGGACGAACGGCACGAATGGCGTTAATGGTGTGGATGGCAGGGACGGCACATCGAACTATATCCATATCAAATATTCACCAGTAGCGAATCCTGCCGATATCGACATGACCGAATCACCAGATGAGTATATTGGTATCTGCGTCGACAATAACGTTGCGGATCCGTCCACAGCGAATTCTTATACATGGTCAAAGTTCAAGGGTGAGGACGGTGAAGACGGCATTCCCGGAACGAATGGAACGAACGGTGTCGATGGAACCAGTTCGTATGTGCATTTCGCATATGCTACGTCAGCCAACGGCCAGCAGAACTTCTCAACATCGCCGTTCACCGGAGCGACATACCTTGGAGTCCTTACAGATGCCAACATCACAGATTCTACCAACTATTCTGATTATGCCTGGTCTTTGATCAAAGGAGCTGATGGCAGAGATGGTGCTGATGGTACATCCGTCACCATCCTTGGAAGCTATGACAACCTTTCACAGCTGCAGACAGCTCATCCAACAGGATCCACGGGCGATGCGTATATCGTATCTGGGGATCTTTATGTGTGGGCCTCGAACGCATGGACAAATGTTGGCCAGATCCGCGGACCTGCGGGTGCTAATGGAACATCAGCGTATGTCCACTTCGCTTACTCCACATCTTCTGACGGAAGTGCGGATTTCAGTGTTACCCCGTTCGACGGTGCGCTTTACATGGGTGTGCTTTCCGACACTAATCAGGCGGACAGCATGAACTATTCTGATTATACATGGTCCCTCATCAAGGGGGAGGATGGCACATCGGTAACGATCACATCGACTACTGTCCGCTATCAGGAAGGGACGAGTGCGACGACAAGGCCGACCGGGACGTGGCAGTCATCCATCCCGTCTGTAGCCGGAGGCAATTATCTCTGGACAAGGACCATTGTGAATTACAGCGATGGTACGAGCACAACTGCGTACTCCGTGGCAAGACAGGGTGTTAATGGAACAAATGGTACGAATGGAACGAACGGCACGAATGGAAGGGACGGAACATCGAATTACGTTCATATCAAGTATTCGGCTGTTGCAAATCCTACAAATTCACAAATGACCGAAACGCCTTCAGAGTATATCGGTATCTGCGTCGATACAAATGTGGCCGACCCCACAACCGCCAGCTCATACACCTGGTCTAAGTGGATTGGTACGGATGGCACGAACGGCATCGATGGCACGAATGGAACGGACGGTACTCCGGCTTTCGTACACTTCGCTTATGCGTCTTCAGCCAATGGTCAGACTGATTTCTCGACGACCTATTTCAGCGGTGCTTCATACATCGGCGTAAGATCTGATAACACACAGGCCGACAGCAACAATTACAGCGATTATACATGGTCACTTATCAAAGGCGAGGACGGTACATCCGTCACTATCACGTCGACATCCGTAATGTATCAGTCCGGCAATAGCGCGACCACCGCCCCCACCGGGACTTGGAAATCTACTGTTCCTTCTGTTGCTGCGGGCAAATACCTGTGGACGAGGACCATAGTCAATTACAGCGACGGTACGAGCACGACCGCGTACTCTGTGGCAAGGCAGGGCGTCAATGGCACGAATGGCACGAATGGCGTAGACGGTGTCGATGGCAGGGATGGGACATCGAACTATGTTCACATCAAATACTCTGCAGTCGCGAATCCGACGAATGCCCAGATGACGGAGACTCCTTCCGAGTACATCGGAATATGTGTGGATACGAATTCCGCTGATCCTACGACAGCATCTTCCTACACATGGACGAAGTGGATCGGGGAGGACGGGACGAACGGCATAAACGGTACAAACGGAACCGATGGTTCTTCTGCGTACGTCCATTTCGCTTATGCGACATCGGCAAACGGCCAGCAGAACTTCTCGACGACCTATTTTGATGGCGCGGTCTATATTGGCGTAAGGTCTGATACGACTCAGGCCGACAGCACTAATTATCAGGATTATGCATGGAGCAAGATGAAGGGCGATGATGGCCGGACTCCGTATTTCCACATCAAATACTCATCGGTCGCAAACCCGACTACATCTTCGCAGATGACGGAAACACCGTCGGCATATATCGGAACATATGTCGATTATACGCAGGCAGACAGTAATGACCCGTCAGCGTACACTTGGAGCAAGTTCCAGGGTTCTGATGGGGCGAACGGAATCGCAGGCAGGGATGGAACAGATGGTACGACATACTATCTCCACATTGCCTATGCCACATCAGCTGATGGAAACACCGGATTCTCAACAACGGTGAGCGAAGGCAAGACCTATATTGGCACCTACGTAGATACAACGCAGGCCGACAGTACAACCGCTTCCCGATACTCATGGAGTAAAATCAAGGGCGATGACGGTATGAACTTCTTCATGGTCCCGTACTATGCCCCTAACTTTAAGAGATCTTACAATGGAACATTCAATGTCAACACGATTCGCGTCACTGCGTACTACAGGCAGGGCGAAAATACAGCGAGGGCTACCTATGACAAAGCAGCATGGGTTATTGCCACATCAACGAATGGGTCAACATGGACGGATATCTACGATGATCGGGCAAAAGCTGCAGACGACCGGTCGGCAACACTGTTCTGCTACATAAAGGGGCAGGCTAAAGGGGCAACCTATACTGCCAGCACTAAGTTAACGGATACGAACAGCACTTCAAGCAGATTCAACATAGATTGGTCGGTGTCTCACTTCCGAGTACAGATGTACTCCGAAACAAACGTGCTTCTTGACGAACTTGTCATGCCTGTCTATATGGATGCAGCTTCAATGACCCAGGAGCAGATATTTAAGCTTTTGACAAACGATGGGGCTATCAAAGGAATCTATCAGGAAGGTAATCAGCTGTACATTAACGCCTCATACATCAAGACGGGAACTCTGAAAGTGGGAGGTGCAGACAACACATACGGTTCTATTGCTCTTTATGATCAGTCAGGTAATGAGGTTGGGTCATTTGACAAAGATGGATTGAAGCTCATCCATGATAATGAATATGGAGCATATCAAATGCAGTACAGTATGGATGGGATTTTGTATAAAAAAGGTAATAGCAATTTGGTCAAAATGGAGATTGAGTACATTGATTATATAGATTCCAACACGCTGAATCCGTACTACGACCATGCAAACTTTAAGTTGACAGCCCAACAGTTGCAGCTTGCATCACAAGATGGACGTCCTCTTGAGTTAGGGTTCTATCGTTACAGTGATTTTGATAACTTGGTATATCCATACACCTTTGAGATAAACAGGGCGAATTTCTCCGTCCCCTTTACAGCATCCCAACTGCATGCCAGAAATGGTTATTCGGGGAATTTTACGGTCAAGGGGCGAAATGACAACGAACTTAAATTGTATTTTACTGATGGAATCCTGACAGATTTAGTTTCATAAGGAGGGGTTAATATGCACATGGATATGGTGAAAAACTTAATTGGAGGGACTGTGAACAGTTTTCTTGCGCAGGAGGCAGTGACGCCTACTGAAATGAGGTATATCCTCAAATCTATTCTCTCAGAAGTAGCCGAGTTGGAAGCAACACGGCAGAATCTTTCCTCTGTCAATCAGTCGAATCAGAAGCAGGAGGAATTGAATGTCAAGAATTGATGTCAGCATTGTTCCGGGTGGAATCCCGCCAACAATCAACGTGAGCCAGTACGATGTTGGCCGGGACATCGATGTCAAGATCGACATGGGAGACCTGACCATATCGGAATCGCTCACCTATCTTCTGGAAGTAAAAAAAGCCGATAGGCATGTCACAAACGCGACAGGCTCCGTCCAGAACGGCGGAGCCTTTGTCCGTTTTAAGACAACTCAGCAGATGACAGCGGTCGAAGGGCTTGCGATCTGTAAGGTGCGTGTCAAATTCGGTACAAATGACCTCGGCACAGCCTTGTTCTATATGAACGTTGAGGAGACTCCGTTCAACGAGAACGCAGATCTTTCCGATTCTGAGATCTCGCCGCTTCTCGCCGCCTTGGCAGCGTCGTCAGCCGAGGCTGTTGAGGCTAAGGAGGCTGCTGAAAGAGCAATGGCAACGGCAGAGGCGGCGGCTAATGCTGCACGGAATATTGCATCATCCATATCGGGTTCTATGAACCAGATACAGGCCAACACCGATGCGTTAGCAACGGTCACGGTCGTGACAGACGAAGTGACCGGTCTGCGGTACAGGCTGTCGGTAAGAAACGGAGAAGTATATATGAAGGAGGTATCCGACGTTGAAGATGATTCGTAACACAGTAACAGCCGGTCAATCATCGATATTCACATTTGATGTTAAGGGCTGCGAGTTCCTGATTCTTAATTTCACGGGAGCAGATATTTTTGTGTCTTGCGGGACAGAAGAAGCAAAGGAAGACATGATGCGTATCGGCGAAGATATGTGGCGCCAACACACCTGCCGGACCGATGACTGCAAGTACAGATCGGTCGATAAGATCTATGTCCTCGGCGGCGAAGGCGCTGACGGGGAGGTCGAGATCGAATGCTTGAAATGGTAGGAGGCTCTTATGCGGGGGTTGTCGGAAATGGCCTGTATGGCCATTTAACTCTCCCCGGAGGCATCAGGATATATTTAACCGGCGAGGTACTCGAAATCGCAAGGAAGGCGAAACTGGAGGCCGTCATGACCACTGAGGGAGTGCTGTGCATCACAGCCTCAGACAGGGTCCGCCTCGCTGTCAATGATGGAGTTCTGGAGGTAAGTACAAAAAATATGGCGAATACCGTAACGGTCAAAGTGAGCCCGTCCCTCGAAGGGGTGCACGATCCGACCAAAACATATGACCGCCTGAGCGTGGTCTATGACGAGACCACGCAGGTCTCGTATATATCGAGGGATGACGTTCCTGCCGGCACTGCGCTGTCAAATGCCAACTACTGGCAGCCGTACACATCGGTGCAGGCACAGCCGCATATCATCGATTCCGTCACTGGGGCAGCGTATACCATCCAGATCGCGAACGGTGATGTCTTGGCAAAACAGATGACATGATGGTCATAAATAACAGACTGAGTGTTATTCTTTAACATTTTGGAGCGTGAGATAACAAATGTATTAAACTAAGGAGGACGTTATGTCAGATATTTATTTAGCTTCGCGGGAGCGGCAGGACCTTATCCTGTCCTATGTCCAGGATATCCTGAATGTCGTATCCGGGCAGGATGAGCTTGCAAAGACCCGGATCGCGGCAAACTACTTCCGTACACGCGCGAGCCGTTATGCGAATCTGGAATTCGGGGCAAGCTGGCCGTCATGGGCCACATCCAACCTCTCTGCGGGTACCCGTACAAAGAATGCAGCTAACCTTGTGGCGTATCCGTCGACAGACCAGTCGGCTGCCCGGAACGACTTCGATACATATTTCTATGGGATGATCGTTAATGGCCATGTGAACTCCTCCGGAGAGTTCTGCGTCGATTACTTTGATACGGATGCGGAGTTCAGCCGGGAAACAAGAGATACATACATGCTCTTCCCGACCCTGTACTTCAAGTATGATTTCACGAATGGTGAAGAGATCGACCTGTGCCTGTCGAGGAAGACGGGATATGCGCCCGTGGGACCGGCGATCAAGCCGAACGGAACGGTCCGGGACTTCATCCCGATCGCCTGCTATGGCGCGTCGCTCAACAACGGTGTTCCGATGTCCGTATCCGGAGCAGACATAGCGCATCATATGTCGCATAATGTCAATATAACCACAGCCGCTGCAAAAGGATCTCAGTATGCGATGGAGACGGTACAGGAGTACGAGTTCCTCAACATGATCTTCCTTGTGACCTTTGCAACAAGGGATACCCAGTCGATTATGAAGGGGTGTACTTCTTACAGCATGCAGCACACTCTGGCCGCAGGCGAGACAGGGGTGTCAAGAGTTATTGTTACGAATGCACAGGCTGCCAAGTTCATAGTCGGGTCTATTGTATCGGTTGGTCTTCCGGATGACGCGACGAAACTTGACCGTAACTATGCATATATGCATAACATCGTCGATCGTAAGCCGATCACTCAGATCACCGATCTTGGGAACGGAAATAGCGCTATTTACATTGATACTGGCGGAGAGACTTTTAACACAACTACCGCGTGTTATATTTCCGCTATGCCGTGGCGGAGCGGAACGACGGATGGAGTTCTCGGAACCTGTGGCTCCCCTGGAAGTAACTCGAGCGGTGAATACCCATATAAGCTCTTCGGCGTTGAGTGCGCATGGGGGCAGTTCATTGTACTGTCTAATGTCGTATATAAGGTTACAGCCGGAATCGGCAAGATGTATGTTGCATATAACACATCGAATGTTACGACCGGCGCTCCTACGGAGAACTACTCAGAGGTCGCATATACGGTATCTGGCATTGGTGGAAACAATGGCTATATTTCGGTTATGGGATATGATGCGAACAATCCGTTCGTACGCTTCCCGATCGAAAGAGACGCGACCTCGACCACGGGATACGCGGACAGCACCTATGGCATGAACAACAACACGGAGAGCTCGAATTTCGTCAGAGAAGTCCTTGTCGGCGGCTACCTGGCCAATGGGGCTAACGCGGGGCGCTTCTGTGTCGCCGTGTACCACGCTCTTTCGATCGCGACCTGGTACTATGCCGCCCGTCTTTCTGCTCTGGGAGCGTGCGGCGCAGCCGCCGCTTAGGGGGTGAATGCCGTGCAGACGGCAGAGGGGGGCTTCCCCCTTCAAGTCCCGCGAAGCGGACAATTTTGAAGAACTAAAAATCGGTATCTCCCAATAAGGACTCATGACGCGACGGGCTGTTCCTTGTCGGCGGCAACCTGAACAATGGGGCTAACGCGGGGCGCTTCTATGTCAACGTGAACAACGCTCTTTCGAACGCGAACTGGAACTATGCCGCCCGTATTTCTGTATCAGAGCGTCATGTTTCGTGGGGCTTGACCCCACCCCGAAAGGGCTTTAGCAGAGCTTAAAATTGCTGAACCAGCACTGGCAGAAGGGCAACCGGAAGCCGGCCCCATGACGGTAGTGGGCATGGGTGGGACCTAGTAGTAAAACCGAACGGCCTTGAATACAGAAAGAAAGGTGGATCTATGAAGACACACTGCAAGGAAGTGAATATTCGCGATATTGGATTCATCGTCGACTCTATACTGGATTTTATGGACAGCAACAAGTGCGGAAAAGCATGGTCCAGAAGGATATTCCATAAGTTTTCAGGGAAATCAAACCGATTTTTGAAGGAACATATGAAACCAAGAGACCCGTTTCTCGAAGAAACTGCGCAGCTGATGGCGTTTGAGATATCAGACGCCATCGCAAGGCGCCGTGTCCGGGAACACATTATGGAGAACCTGGTCGGTCAGAAGGTGATTCGGTACGAGCCGATCAATGACTGCGGTTCGCGGAAGATGCGTACGCTGGGGATTGAATGCGCCATGCTGAAGATCTACGAGAATCTTTTCCGGTATGCTGCCGACCCGCTCTTTACGGCCAAGGTCGGAGAGTATCAGGTCGCATCGATCAAGGGAAAGGGACAGAGCTACGGCATAAAGGCGGTCAAGAAATGGCTGTCAAGGGATGTTGAAGGAACAAAGTTCGGGGCTAAGATGGATATCACGAAGTGCTATCCATCCATACCCCATGACAAGCTCCTTGCGATGCTCGACAGGGATATCCATAAGAACGCTGACATGCTGTACCTCATCCACACCATCGTTGGGATTTATGAAGAATTCCCGGATCCGGATGCAAAGTTCCCTGCTGAATCCGGAATTTTGATAGGTTCTCCCGCAAGCAAGGATTTATGTAATTACTACCTGTCAACCCTTTACCACTATGCCTCAGAGCGGCTTGCGAAGGTATCGACCAGAAGAGGAAAGACAAAGCGTGTCCGCCTCTTCTCCCATATCCTGATATACATGGATGACATACTCATCTATGGGCCGAACAAGAAGGACATCCACTTAGCTGTGCGTATGATCATTGATTACTGCCGGGAACAGCTCGGCGTCAAGGTCAAAGACAACTGGTCCGTATTCCGATCATCATATCTGGACAAGCATGGAAAGAGGAGGGGCCGGGACCTTGATTTCATGGGCGTTGTCTTCCATGGGGGGACGGTGAGCGAGAAGCAGTACCCGGGGGCAAAGAAGCGGCATAAAAAGATATGGGTCACGATCCGTGACAGCATTTTTCTCCGTGCCCGCAGGAAACTGAACAGGCTCAGCCGCAAAGTCCGGAAAGGGGAGCAGGTATCAATAAAGCTGGCCAGAGGCGTGGCGGCGCAGTATGGCAGTTTTAAGAGTTCAAACAGTTACCGGATCAGACGGAAGTATGTCGATGGTCTGGTGAAGATAGCACGAAAGATAGTCAGCGACTACGAGAAGGGTAAAGGATATCAACAAAAAAAGTATTATAAGTTATGGAGGATAGCTTATGCATAAAGTTAACAGCGGAGTTCCGCTCGATGACCTTCTTTACATGGTGCAGGCCGACGGAACAGCCCAGATCTGGATACGCCAGAATCAGAAAGAAGGGGTGATGGCTGATTCTGAAGGGGCTGAGGTTACGATATACGAAGCTGATGAGATATTTGCGATCGTCACAGCAGCAAGTGTAGCAGAAAGAGAGATAAGGAACGATATCGCGTTCTGGTTCTCACAGCTTTCCGATAAAGAAGAGGGAATCAATGCAGACTATCTGCAGATTGAAGCTGTGCGTGCGGCAAAACGCTCCGAGATCTCCCGGATCTGCAATGAGACGATCTTCGCCGGCGTGGACGTCACATTATCTGACGGTTCTGTGAAACATTTCTCGATGACCGATGAAGACCAGCTGAACCTGTTCGGTAAGCAGGCACAGCTTTCGGCCGGAATGGATCAGGTAGAGTATCACTCTGATGGAGAGGCATGCCGGTTTTATTCGGCTGCAGATGCCATGCTGATTATCAATGCGGCAATGGCTTTCAAAACATTCCACACGACGTACACGAACTCAGCATTCCAGTGGATAAAGGCACTCCGCAAGGCGTCGACAATCTCGGCTATAACGTATGGCGATGCC
>OCTX012280742.1_pt1 | contig 16296 bp, 12 predicted proteins | sample 1539691 | NCBI WGS metagenome assembly OCTX01 (sample SAMN02144231, study PRJEB22623) | gut metagenome | biome: sheep rumen | host: Ovis aries | place: New Zealand | reverse complement strand
TTTAACTCGCAGAAGGTGTCTCAAAGAATTTAGAAAATCACTAGCGTGATTTATGAGTATATAATAACAAATCATGTACAATAAAGTATAGTTATTTATCAAACAGTTATATACATCTAACTATAATACTCTTTTTATTAAATCATGTCAAACCATAAACCATTCCTTGTTTTTCATTATATTTTTATCGTTTTACAATAAATTTTTCTTGACATTCATATCATCTAATAATATTATATGTGCAGAATTACATTTTAGGATATACCAAGATGTGGTTATCAAATTAATAAAGAAATGAGGTTACTAAAAGTGAAACAAAGAAAGATAACTTATTTACTTAAAGCTGTTGCCATTGCCCTGGGACTCTTAGGAATTGCTTTCTTTGGAAGCGCATTTGTATATGCATTTATATATAAGCCCGACTATCAGGAAATTGTCCCCGGATATCTGAGGGAAAATGTAGTATTCATCATGATTACCGGAGTAATATGCTATGTTATTCTTTATTTCTTCTGGAGAATAATAACTGAAATCGGAAATGACAATTCATTTTCTATGGAAAATGTAAAAAACTTCAATAATATGGCATTCTGCGGATTACTTATTGTTATCGAGTATATAATCCGTATAATAATCTGGTTAATAAAGGATAATTTAAATCTTGTGGCACTTTCCTATACTCTACTAAAGATTATTGTTTTCATTATATATATAATCCTTTGCATAGCTATGGCTAAGCTTGTTCATAATGCTTATGATATAAAGACAGAAAATGATCTTACTATATAGGAGGTGTCGGCATGATAATAGTCAATCTTGATGTTATGCTGGCAAAACGAAAGATGAAGGTATCTGAACTTGCTGATAAGGTAGGTATCACGCTGGCTAATATATCAATACTAAAAAACGGTAAAGCAAAGGCTGTTCGTCTGGAAACACTGGATAAAATATGCCAGGTTCTGGACTGCCAGCCGGGAGACATCCTGGAATATCAGGAATAACATATGGTGTCATAAGATACTTTTGACACCCAAATCATGATATACGGAGGACATAATAAATGAATAATAATATCCCATATAATCAGACAACTAATAACAATATACCAGGCCCGAACTATATTCATAATGATTCCGGGGCATATAACACTACCATCCCACCATATGCCGTAAATAAATTTACAGTTCGTCAGGAAGATGCTACCACTCTTGATTTCAGAGATAAAATGGCGCGAAAACTGGGACTTGGTTCTTTAATATATGCATTTATATTTACCATATGCCTCTATAACAATCTTACCGGTATCACTATGCCTCTATTTGGTATAGCAACTATTATTTATATGTTATATGCTCTTAAGCTATACGATATAAAAATTAAAAAACTCAGCTGGTTCTATGCATCAGTTTTTATGGCTCTAACCATATCTAATTTCCTTACCGGAAATATGATGATTCAGCTCTTTAATTTAGTTGGAATTATATTTATGATCTTCATATTTCTTCTTCATAACGTATATGATGATGAACGCTGGAATTTTTCAAAAACAACTTTGGCCTGCATTGAAAGCTTCTTCTACTCCATAGGTGCTATGGATGACTTTGCGAAGGATATGCGTGTACGTCATACCAGAAGTAAAGAGGAAAATATCGAATCTTCTAAAAAAAGTAAATTTAAATATGTATTACTGGGGCTTGTCATCTCAATTCCTGTAACCGGAATCATACTTATTCTTCTCTCAGAAGCAGATAAAGTATTTAACGTATTTTTATCTGAATATCTTAGTTTTGATATTCGGATTGGGACTGTTATAGGTATAATCATAACATTTGCTATAAGCTTCTTTGGCTCATACTGTATACTCAGGTTCTTCTCTAAGAAAGTAATCAAGGAAGAAGTAACAGATAAAAGAAGTCTTGAACCTATAATAGCCATAACTGTTCTATCTATAATATCGGTTATATATCTCATTTTCTCAGTTATACAGATTCTCTATCTGTTCTGGGGAGGTATGAAGCTTCCTGAAAACTACACATATGCTCAATATGCCAGAGAAGGTTTCTTCCAGCTCCTTGCTGTAAGTATCATAAACTTTATGATTGTTCTCTTTGTAAATAACCACTTCAGAGAAAATCTACTACTAAAAATACTTATGACTATAATATCAATCTGCACTTATATTATGATTGCATCCAGCTGTATGAGAATGCTTCTTTATATAGATGCTTATCTCCTTACTACACTCAGAATCCTTGTGCTTTGGGGACTGGCAGTACTTTCAATTCTTTTTATTGCAGTTATTATATCAATATATAAGCATAGCTTTCCTTTGTTCAGGTACAGTATCATAGTTGTAAGTATATTATATCTTCTACTTGGATTCGCGCATCCTGATTATATAATAGCAAGTTATAATCTGTCCCATATGGATAATGATATTAAATCAAAAAAAATCAGTCAGGATTATGAATACCTGACCAATCTTTCTTCTGATGCCGCTCCTGCCATATACAGTTATAAGGAACAGTGGGCAGACCAGTATTTTAATAATAATTCATATTGCTGCACAGATAAAAGCATAAGAAAATTCAATCTGTCAGCATATACATTTAAAACATTAAAAGAATACAGATAGTATTAAACCATAACATTTAATACATTTCTAAGGACTTTCATTTCTATATGTGTTTCATCTCCAATATACTCTCCATCAGCATGAAGCACCATCGGCCTATCAGCATCAAAACAAAGAGCTTCTACATCGCGAAGAATAAAGCCTTTCTTCCCTTCATGCTTTGCTCTGGTAAGCGCCGGAAGCATAAAAAATGTCTTCCATTTGGGTATACCATTTACAGCGCATATAGAAAGAAGTCCATCTTCAGGAGATGCATTAGGATTCATAGGAACTCCTCCACCCTCTGCGAAGAAATTCATAGCGGCAAGAAATATAAGATTATCATAGTATTCTTCTTCCTCAAAAGCGGATTTAATTCCATTAACATCCGTTTCAGATTTTTTTAGCTTTACCCTTACCTTATATGTTTCCATACTAAAGAGCGTTGATATCGTTAAAATAATATACGAAAGGCTTCCTATACCAAATCTGTTAAGAAATCTTTTTATCCTGGAATTAAGATTCTTTTTACATACTATAGCATCCAGACCTATACCTGAACTGATGCCAAAGTATCTGCTGTCTCCATTCCCTCTTATAACCTCACCTATGTCTATATTCCTTCCTTCAACAGAGGAAAGAATAATATCAAGTGCCTTTTCAGTATCTTTGGGAATTCCGAGTCCTCTTGCAAAATCATTTCCTGAACCGGTAGGAATAATTCCAAAACGTATTTTGGGAAAATCAGATATTCCATTCAATACTTCATTAATAGTACCGTCTCCACCAACAACAATAAGTCTGATATCATCACCGGGCAGCTGCGATATTTTTTTTGCAAGTTCAGCTGCATGTCCGGCTCTTTTAGTAACATAAGCCTTATAGCTTATATCCTTATCTTTCAGAAGATCATGAACTTTATTCCAGGTTCTCTGAGCTTTTCCGCTTCCACCTGTATAATTTACAATAAAATAATACATATTCTTAACCCTTTTCTTCAAATACATAATCCTTTTCCGGTAAAACTGCATTTAGTATAATTCCTGCCAGAGAACCTACAGCCAGACCTGATAATGATATGGTCATGCTTCCAACACCAATATTTAAAGCTCCTGCCGAACTATATGTAATCCCTATTGAAAGTACAAGAATTATAGCTGCAATTATAACATTTCTTGATTTACTGAAATCAACTTGATTCTCCACTATATTTCTGACACCCACAGCTGAAATCATTCCGTATAAAACAAGTGATATTCCGCCCATTACAGGAGTCGGAATTGCAGATATACAGGCTGCAATCTTAGGGGAAAAAGAAAAGATCATTGCAAATACAGCTGCTATTCTTATTACTACTGGATCATAAACCTTTGATAATGATAATACTCCGGTATTTTCACCATATGTAGTATTTGCCGGAGCACCGAATAATGAAGCAACTATTGTTGCAACACCATCTCCCGTTAAAGTTCTATGAAGTCCTGGATCCTTTATAAAATTTCTGTCAACTGTCGAAGATATAGCAGATATATCACCTATATGCTCTACTATTGTTGCAATAGCTATAGGAACAATAGTTATAATTGATGTAATTATAAGCTTGGTATCAGGATTTCTAAATATTGAAAAAACAGTATCGCTCATTTTAAATGGAAGTCCTATCCACGCTGCTTCCCTTATACCATCTAAGCTGGCTCTGGAAAATAGTCTTAGACTCTCTATACCACCTATAGTTATATATTCAACTCCGTCTGCTCCTGTTATGGTTTCACCAAACATAAGAGCAAGAAGTATCGCTATGAAGCATGAACTGAGTACTCCCAGAATTATAGGTATAATCTTAATCATACCCTTACCATATATATTACAAACGATGATTATAAAGATTGCGATGACTGCTATAAGCCAATTGGTTGAACAGTTATCGACTGCTGATTTAGAAAGAGAAAGACCAATTCCTATAATGATAGGGCCGGTTACAATAGGAGGGAAGAACTTCATTATCTTCTCTACACCAAAAGATTTAATAAGTGCTGCAAGTATTATATATACTACTCCTGCACACGCCACACCTAAACAAGCATATGGCAGTAATTCTTTTTCACCATTCGGAGCTATCGCAGCATAACCTGCCAGAAAAGCAAATGATGAACCAAGAAAAGCAGGAACTTTTCTTTTAGATATTAAATGAAACAGTAAGGTCCCCACTCCTGCAAATAAAAGAGTTGCAGATACACTGAGCCCCGTGATAGCCGGAACCAGAACAGTTGCCCCAAACATAGCAAACATATGCTGAATGCCAAGTACCAGCATCTTGGTCGGTCCAAGTTCCCTGGCATTATACACAGCACTCTGCTCATTTTTCTCTGATAATTTATCCTTACCCATAGCTTCCCCCTCAACATAAGATTAAGTATATTTAATAAACATACCATTTTAAATGATAGGACAATAACCTTTAAAAGTAAACAATTATTTTCGTCTGATTTATACATAATTAACTAAAACTTTTCATATGTCACTACAAGAAAAGTCGAGGAATGACATATTGGAAATTTTTGTGATAAATATAAAAAAGTTTACATTAAACGCATTTTATTGTAAGATAACAGTTGTGCAAAATGTTACTTAAATGTAACACAGTATTTATATATTAAGGAGGGTAATCATGTTAGACAGACCTAGTTTAAAAGAAAAAGGCATGTTCGCTTTCAAGAGAAATTATTGGCCTTGCGTTCTAGTAGCTCTTATTCTTGGATTTGTATCAGGAGGTGGAAGCAGCTCTGGAGGCGGAAATACATTCAACAGATTTAAGAATAATAATTCATCTGGCTCTTCATACAATGATGATTCATTTGATTTAGATAATCTTGATCCAAATTCACTTGATTTTCTTGACCAAAATCACGGTGACAGCTCTAACGCAAGCAAAGCCGGAGTATTTGCTATATTAGGCGCTTTATCCGGAATATTATTAATAATCGTACTTCTCGTAACAGCAGTCGGACTTGCATTTAGTATATTTGTAGCTAATCCTTTGATTGTCGGATGTCGAAGGTACTTTGCAATTAATTCATTTGAAAAGCCTAATTTTAATGAAGTAGGTTTTTCTTTCAAAAAGGGAAACTATTTAAATATCGTTAAAGTTGAATTCATGAAAAATCTTTTTATTTTTCTATGGACTCTTCTACTAATCGTTCCTGGTATCATCAAGAGCTATGAGTATTATCTTGTTGATTATATTCTTTCTGAAGATCCTACAATCAGCTATAATGATGCCCTTGAACAGAGTAAACGAATGATGGATGGATATAAATGGGCTACATTTGTTCTTGAATTATCATTCCTTGGTTGGCAGATTCTTTCAGTCTTTACATGTGGTATTCTTTCATTATTTTATGTAAACCCATATATCAATGCAACAAATGCAGAGCTCTTCCTTTTCCTTAGGGACAAATCTTTCCCGGGAGCTGCTCCATATTATGTGCCAAGTTTTGCTACAGGTTACAGTGCACCTCAGGGAGCTCAGCAGTTTAATCAGAGTCAGGGACAGCCATATAATCCGAACAATGTTCAGCCGGTATCACCTGCAAGTTATGCTCCAGCGCAGCCATATAATCCTACAGTTAATACCGCAGCCCCTTCACAGAATTCATATAGTATCAATAATAATAATCCTTCACAGCCGGAATCACCTTCATCTACAGATTCATCAAGCATGAATCCTTCAATTGATCCGGACAGCTATTATAAGTAAAGATTATTTTCCAAAGAAAATGCCATATCACCTCAAAGGTGATATGGCATTTTATATTTAATGATACTTCACACATATAACAAAACAAACGATATACCTGTCTTACTTCGTACCAAAAATACGGTCACCTGCATCTCCCAGACCCGGACATATGTAGGCATTCTCATTGAGACATCTGTCTACATTACCTATATAAATCTCTATATCCGGATGTGCCGTAGCAAGCTTATCAATACCTTCAGGAGCGGCAATTATACACAGAAACTTAATATTTTTACCACCGCTCTTCTTTATAAAGTCTACTGCTGCCACTGCTGATCCACCTGTTGCAAGCATTGGATCAAGAACAGCTATCATTCTCTGATCTATAGGGTCAGGTAACTTACAATAATATTCATGAGGTTCATGTGTTTCAGGATCACGATAAAGTCCTACATGTCCTACCTTTGCAGTTGGAACAAGCGCTGTTATTCCATTTACCATACCAAGACCTGCACGAAGAATCGGTACTATGGCAAGCTTCTTTCCATCTATCATAGGAGACATACACTTCTCAATTGGTGTCTCAACTTCAACATCCTTTAATGGTAGATTTCTTAATGCCTCGAATGCTTCAAGCATAGCGATTTCTTCAACCAGCTTACGAAATTCGTTAGTTCCTGTGTTTTTGTCACGAAGAAGTGATATCTTATGCTTAATAAGCGGATGATCCATTACTGTGACATTTTGATAATCCTTGTACATACATTTTTCTCCTTCCTACTGAACAGTTACATTTTATATATTTTCCAGATATATTTCTTCTATAAAATAAATCCTTGAAGAATAATCTGAAAATACTCTTGTTTTATTGTTGAAACCTGTGCCTGCATAAGCAGGTGAAAGTTTTATTCCTGCATTCATCATTGCGCTGCCGAACATATTCAGGTCTTCCTTTTCACCATCCAGCTTATAGAATCTGGATATTATATCCTGAGTTAATGATCCTGTTTTTATATGTATCGGAGCAACTGAATTAACAAGGTCACCAAATTCTTTAATGTTAATCTTTATTTCCTTATTATACAATCTATAATACTTATTGTCATCAAGTCCGGCAGGCTTATAATACTGATAAGCATTATTTGGAGCGGCACTCTTTTGAACAATCATACCAACAGCCTTTTTCCTGTCATCTGAAACAACAGTCCATTCAGTTATATTATTATTTGGTCTGTAGATTACTTCTCCAGTTATTTCCATAAAGCTTCGTCCTCTATAAAAATGACCAAACTGAAAAACATCTCTATATTCTTTATATGTCTCTATCTGCTGCTTTATCTTTTCAAGCTCTTCCTTAGTCATATCACACAGATTACATTCGTATCCGAGACTTCCGAATGATGCAACAGCAAATCTTGTTTCTAGCGGAGTTACGCGAAGTGTCTGATGATTTGGCACACCAGATACATGTGAACCCCAGCAGCTCTGAGGATATCCGTAACTATAACCTGTCTGAATATCCGCTCTTACAATAGCATCTGTATTATCGCTGCCCCATATCTGTGGAAAATACCTGAGTATTCCAAGATCAAAACGATTTCCTCCTGATGCACACCCTTCGAAGAGTATATTTCTGAATCTGTCAGTAAGAACCTTCATGCATCTGTATAATCCCATAACATATCTATGCAGAAGTTCTCCCTGTCTATTATAAGATGACGAACCACCATCTTCCATAAGTGCTGATGAATAAATATCAGTAAATGTCCTGTTCATATCCCATTTGACATATTCTATATTTGCAGATGAAAAGACACGCGACATAGACTCTATAATATAATCCTGTACATCTGTTCTGGACAGATCGAGTATCCTCTGTTTACGTCCCTCACTATGAGCTCTATCCGGTATCTGTACAGCCCAGTCAGGATGTGCCCTATACAGATCAGAATCTACATTAACCATTTCAGGCTCAACCCATATACCAAAAGACATTCCCAATTTATTTATTTTATCGGCAAGCCCTTTAATTCCATTCGGAAGCTTTGCTTTGTTAGGTGACCAGTCTCCCAGAGATGAACTATCATCATTTCTCTTACCAAACCATCCGTCATCCATAACAAAAAGTTCTATTCCAACATTACTTCCTGCTTTAGCAAGCTTTAGAAGCTTCTTCTCGTTTATGTCAAAGTATGAAGCTTCCCAGCTATTTAGAAGAACAGGTCTTTCTTTTCTCGAAAACTCAGGTCTGATTATATGATTAAGAATAAAGTTATGTAAACTATAACTCATTCCATTAAAACCTTTATCTGAAAATGTCATCACTGCTTCAGGTGCTTCAAACTCCGCTTTCGGTTCAAGCTTCCAGCTAAAGCCTCTTGGATTTATTCCCCATATAATTCTTGTTTTATTGAATTCATTTACTTCAGCAGACTCATAATGATTACCACTATATATCAGATTAAATCCATACACCGAACCTGCATCCTCTGTTGCATATGGATCTGCTATCATAAAAAAGGGATTAGCGCTGCTTGACGAGGTTCCTGTATAACTGGAATTTACATATTTACCCGAATAAAGAGGATGTATCTTACGCTGCATCTCCCTTGCCCACGTCCCATTAAAGGTTGACATAACATATCCAGAGCCCTGCATATCTATCTGGGCGGACATTAGTCTTTCTACTGTTACAGTATATTCACTATTATTTTCAAGCCTTGCAGTTCTTGTTATTACATCTTCTTTTTCAAAAACATAATAATCTAGATATAGCTTTATATCATTATCTTTATCCTTCAATACTATTTGAAGATGATTACTTTCTCCCTCAAGTACTTCTTCGTTTTCATCAGCTCCATATGACGACGGAAGTGTTTTAAGGGAGCTTTTTATATTATCAACTACTGAAGATTCATATACAAAATCAGAAGTCCTGCTGCCATCATGATTAATAATTACAGCAAATGCCTCCCTATTATCTCCTTTTCCTTCAAAGGACGCCTCAAGACATATATTATTCAGAGTGAGATATGGATAGTCAGCGCTATATGTATTATTATTACCTGACATAAATTCCTGTCTCTCATATAGTCCATCCAGAGAATGGGATACCCTGATTTTTTTACCATAATACATATGCTCCAGATGTCCTGTTGGCATCAGCCTTATGGCATATGTCGTATTATTAGTATTTAATATAAAATATTTATCACCATTAATTATCATATATTATCCTCTGTCAGCTATTTCCTGAGTTATTTCTTCCATCTTCTTATCAGTTAATATAAATTTATTTTTAAAAACAATTATAGCTATAAACAGACCAATAACAGGAATTATCGTCATTGTCATTCTAAGTCCGAGCTTTGCAGATGCTGCAACATCCTTAGAAAAATCATATAGCTGCTGAGCTTCATCACCTGATGAATCCTTTAATTTATTTAACGACAGACATATAGATGCTATAAGTGCAGCTATACCCGAAGCAAGCTTTACAACAAAAGTCTGCATAGAGAATATAACTGATTCATCTCTTCTTCCATTTTTCAAATCACCATAATCAACTGTATTTGCAAGAAATACAGTAGTAAGAACCTGCAAAACTCCATTAGCAGCAAATATAAAGAAACCAGGTATAAATAGAATAAATACATTAGACATATTTATAAATGCAATAGCAAACAGCACTGCATAACCTATAATAGCACTTGATAAACATATATAAAAGATCCGGATATTACTTGCAAATTTTCTTAGGAGCGGATAAAAAATCATCATAGAAAGAATCTGAACAGCTCCACCAAACATATTAAATAAAGTATAGCTTCCCTGCCATCCTTCTCCACCAAAATCATATTTGAAAAAATAAATTACAAGATTAGAGGTTATATAAATAGAACAGTTAATAAGAACAATAGCTATTACAATAGTCATAGCCTGATCATTAGATATAAGCGCCTTGAACATCTGTACTACAGATGGAGAATCCATATCTACTGTCGCTTTTTCTTTTATATTGATACAGGTAACAGTAATAAATACTATAAATAAAACTGCTATAATAAGTGCAAACCATTTAAAGCCTGCTATCTCAACCTGCCTTGCTGATGCATCTGCACCAGCGATTCCCTTACCTATAGCATTTACTATCATAACAGTAAAAATAGTTACAAGAGCAGAGCCTACTCCTGCGCATGAGCGGGCAAGAGTTGTAAGCCCTTCCCTTTCCTTTCCGGTCCTGGTAAAAGCCGGTATCATTGACCAGTATGGAATATCCATCATGGTATAAGTAACACCCCAAAGTATATAAGTAACAGCTGCATATGCTACAAGCCCCTTTGCATCAAGAGATGGAGGACATGCAAACATCAGAAACAGAATTACAGCATTTGTAAGTGTTCCAATCATAAGCCAGGGTCTGAATTTTCCCCATCTGGTCTTCGTTTTTGCAACTATTATACCCATTACAGGATCATTAAATGCATCAAATATTCTGGCAATCATCAGAATGACTCCCATAGCCATCGCATTTACACCAAGAACATCCTGAAAATAATAAAGAACGTAGCTCGCACTGAGCATATAAACCATGTCTTTTCCTATAGCGCCAAGTCCATAGGATACTTTTTCTTTAAAACCAAGCTCCATATACCTTCTCCTTTTCTTTATTAGAGATTACCTTGTTTCAACCTGGAATCTCACTTCCTTTGAATCCCCAAATTGCGGTGTGATAATAAGCTTTGCTTCACCTGCCTTACCAGTGGTCTTAACATATGTACCCCCCATACCACCCTGAAGGCTTATAATACTTGGTCCGATAACTTCAATAGGACCGATAGTGCTTAAGCTGATTGGATCATTCGCAAAAGGAAGTACATTTCCATTATCATCTACAAGTCTGATTCTAACAGCAGCAACATCATAACTATCTGAATCAAGAAGAGTATTACTACTAACACTGATATCAAATCTTGATTCTTTCATCGGTGCTATCTTAAGAGTTTTTACTACCTCATTATTTTTTATAGCTTCAAATTTAAATTCTGTTGATTCTCCACCCCAGTCACCAATGTATTTATTAAACAGGGCAACAGCCTCTGTCATACTCATCTTATATTTGACACTGACAAAACCAGCCTTTGCCATCATTTTCCTGGACATTCCATAGAGTCCTACCTTCGAAACTTCGTTCAGTAGTTCTTTTACATCTTCTACCTGTTTTGAACCCATCTCAGGCTCGCCTTCAGCTATAGCATCACCTATATAATCATCTATAAGAACCGGTCCATGATTTAAGTATTCATACTTTGAATCATTCATATTATATTCTTTGATGAAACGGTCATTCTTATACATTTTTACGCTATCTGCATTTGATAAAATATATACCTCGCCTCTGTTTCCTCCCGGATGCTCACCTATATCCATGGTTGAACTTATCATCAGAATATCATTTTCATCCTGCTGCATAGCATATATATATGATGCAAGCTTAGGATTACGGAACATATCCATAACTCCATGATAACAGATACGGTCTCCACTACCAAAATCTTTATGTGTATTATAATCAAACATACACCATCCAAAGGATCCTGTAATATCACTATGCTTTGCAACTTCATTCAGGACATTTGCATGTCTCTTCATATGCTCCATACGATGTTCTTCCCAGTCAAATGGTTTTGTAGGATACATATGACCATTATATTCACTTATAAGATATGGCTTATCCATATCGGAAGTAACATCCTGCTTCTTCTCACAACCTTTATTGGTTCCAACATGAGAGAAATCATTATAAGTATATACATCTTCGAAGAGATTACCCTTCTTATAACATCTTACTCCTCCGGTTTGTCTTGTAGGGTCAAGTTCTCTACATAACTCGTTGGTTCTCTTATAGAATTCATCATCATCAACTGATTCATTTATACGTACTCCCCAGAGAATGATAGATGGATGATTTCTATACTGTATTACCATCTCCCGAAGATTTTCTACAGCCTGATCCTTCCATTTACTGTCTCCTATATGCTGCCATCCAGGAAATTCAGTAAATACCAGAAGACCGATTTCATCACATCTATCTATAAAATAATGTGACTGCGGATAGTGAGAGGTTCTTACAGCATTAACTCCCAGCTCATTTTTCAATATATCAGCATCCATAACCTGCATGGATTTAGGCATAGCATAGCCAACATACGGATAACTCTGATGTCGGTTTAAACCTCTTATTTTAATCTTACGACCATTTAAATAGAATCCGTTATTTTTAAATACAGCCTTTCTAAAACCGATTTTTATATCCAGCTGATCAAGAAGCTGTTCAGTTGTATCACTCTTTTTTATAAGCTGTGTCCTGACTTCATACCTTGCAGGATTATTTATATCCCATAGTTCAGCTTCTCCGGAGAGATTATCAATCTCATAAATATTTAATTGATTATTTCCTTTAAAATGCGCATCATCAAGATATGTATCTGAAAGCTGTCTAAAAACATCATCAGTTGTTTTTCTTATAAACTGCCTTATATAAAGCTTTGAATCAGAATTAACCGCATCGGAAAAGGTGATTTTAGATATAATCTGGGATGTTCTAACCTTGATAAATCCTTCTTCCTCAAACTTATCCGCGAGTTTATATGTTATAAATAAATCCTTAATATATTCCTTCTCTTTTACATCCAGATATACATCTCTATATATACCTCCATATGTCATATAATCGATAACATATCCAAATGGAGGAGTATTAAGACTTTCTCTGCTATCACATCTTACAGCTATAATATTCTTCTGACCATATATGACATGATCACTTATATCTGTAGTAAATGCTGTATACCCCGTATGATGCTCTGAAGCCTTGATTCCATTTATATATAGAACAGCATCATGTCCTACTGCATCAAATGTAATAAGGAGCTTCTTACCTTTCCAATCCTCCGGTATATCAAGAACACGCCTGTAAATGCTTACTATCTGATACAGGCTCTCATCAAAATAATGAAAAGGAAGTTCCTTAACAGTATGAGGCACTCTGACATCAGCCATAGATGCATCATTATAATCATTTTTTATCATTTCTTCTGAAAAGCTTTCAGAAAATTTCCAATCATTATTTAAATAAATCCTCATCCGTCACCTCCATAACAAAACCTGTTAATTCTTGTAAAAAAGTCCGAACTTTTGTTCGGACTTATCTACAATTAATATTATAAACTGAAATGAGTTCTTAAGCAACTATATTTACTATAAATCATCATTCTTTTTCCTTATAATGATGAGCCTCTTCAAGCATCATAGACTTAACCTTCATAAGTCTGACCTGAGTAGATCTCTCATTTTCATCGAGCTTCATAGTAATATATTTTATACTCTCCTGAGTCTCAGGAATGATAACATGCTCCAGAGCATTTACACGACGTCTGGTCTTCTCTATCTCTGCAGCCATAAGCTGACAGGATTTCTCAACCTCAGCAAGTTTTAACATATCCGGAAATACATCTGACAAAGATGTAACAGCCATATCCAGATCTCCGGAAGTAAATGCAAATCCATAAGAATATATATCATTCTCATCAGGGGTACGAGTCTTGAAGTCAAATACAGGAATATCAACACTCATAACATTCTTTTTATCCTGAACAAGACTAACCTCCTGTTTAGGAGCCATGAGCGCTGTTCGAAGAGTCTGTTCAGACATACCAGCCTTTGCCAGAACGAAGTTTTTATTAGCCGCTTCAATTCCCTTCTCCACCTTCTCGCGAAGCTCCATATTGACCTTTACAAGATCAAGGAACTCACGCATAAGTTCATCACGTTTGTCTTTAAGAAGCCTGTGGCCCTTTACGGCAGTATTAAGTTTTTTCTTCAAACGTGTTAATTCCATTCGTGTTGGAATTATGTTCTGTGTTGCCATACAATACCTCTATTATTATCAAATAAAGAAAGCTTCGCAGACGCTTTCCTAATGTTCGTTCGCATAGATCGTTCGTTTATTCATGATAAAAATTATGCAAGCATATTTTTATCATGAATAAACTCACTAATATGCTTTATCGTTCATAGTATTCATCCAGGAATTTGTCGTTTATACGTTTCAGCTCGGAACGAGGGAGTATTCTAAGCAGTTCCCATCCGATATCAAGTGTCTCCTCTATGTCACGGTCTGCCTGATATCCCTGTGATACATATTTCTTCTCGAACTCCTCTGCGAACTTAGCATAAAGAAGATCGATATCTGTTAGGGCAGCCTCTCCGAGGATAACCATAAGTTCCTTAGCTTCTTTACCACGGGCATATGCTGAGAACAGCTGATTCATTGTAGCAGCATGATCTGCTCTTGTCTTTCCTTCACCTATACCCTTATCCTTCAGACGTGAAAGTGAAGGAAGTACATCGATAGGTGGTGTAATACCCTTTCTGTAAAGCTCACGTGAAAGAATAATCTGTCCCTCTGTTATATATCCTGTAAGATCAGGAATGGGATGTGTTTTATCATCTTCAGGCATGGTAAGAATAGGAATCATTGTTATAGATCCATTCTTTCCTCTCTGACGTCCGGCTCTTTCATACATAGTTGCGAGGTCAGTATACATATATCCCGGATATCCACGACGTCCTGGAACTTCCTTACGGGCAGCACTTATCTCACGAAGAGCATCTGCATAGTTTGTTATATCAGTCATTATTACAAGAACATGCATTCCTTTTTCAAATGCAAGATATTCAGCAGCTGTAAGAGCCATACGTGGAGTAGATATACGTTCTACTGCAGGATCATTGGCAAGATTTATAAATAGTACAGTTCTGTCTATTGCACCACTCTCACGGAATGATTCTTCAAAGAAATTAGCTTCTTCAAATGTTATACCCATAGCAGCAAATACAACGGCGAAATCCTCGTCTTTACCTTTAACCTTAGCCTGACGGGCTATCTGTGCTGCAAGCTGCGCATGTGGAAGACCAGATGCTGAGAATATAGGCAGCTTCTGTCCACGAACAAGTGTATTAAGACCATCTATGGCTGATATACCTGTTTCAATAAACTCTGACGGATAAGCCCTTGCAGCAGGATTCATAGGAAGACCATTTATATCCATACGTGCATCAGGCAGAATTTCTGGACCACCATCTATAGTACGACCAAGTCCATCAAAGACACGACCAAGCATATCTCCTGATACGCCTAGTTCAAGTGAACGTCCAAGGAACTTTACTTTACTGCTTTCCAGGTTGATACCCGTAGCAGCATCAAAGAGCTGAACCAATGCATTAGAGCCATCTATCTCAAGAACTTTACAACGTCTCTTTTCACCATTTGCAAGCTCTATCTCACCAAGCTCATCATACTTTACATTTTCTACATCCTTAACAAGCATAAGTGGACCTGCCACTTCCTGTATAGTACGATATTCCTTCGGCATTAGTCTTCCTCCTTTCCAATAAGTCCTGAAAGTTCACTAATAAGCTCATCATGAACTTTATTATACTGTGTTTCTATATTTTCCTCTAATGTATACTTATAACGTCCTATATCTTCACGCACTTTCATGGACACTATATCATTGATATTTGCCCCATCTTTAAGCGCTTTTACACTTTCAGCATAGAATTGATATACAAGCTTCTGCATATAGAACTGTTTCTGCATAGAAGTATAAGTATCTATCTCATCAAATGAGTTCTGATGAAGGAAGTCCTCTCGAATTGAACGGGCTGCTTCCATCTTAAGTCTATCCTGAGGTGAAAGTGCATCCATACCAACCATTTTAACGATTTCATTAAGAGATGCCTCTTCCTGAAGAAGACTCATAAGCTCCTGTCTGGTCTTCATCCAGTCTTCATCGACATTTGTATCAAACCAGTTCTTCATCTCATCAAGATAAAGACTATAGCTGTTAAGCCAGTTAATAGCAGGGAAATGTCTCTG
>OCTX012288040.1_pt1 | contig 16310 bp, 7 predicted proteins | sample 1539691 | NCBI WGS metagenome assembly OCTX01 (sample SAMN02144231, study PRJEB22623) | gut metagenome | biome: sheep rumen | host: Ovis aries | place: New Zealand | reverse complement strand
CCGGCCATGGAGATGGAGGCCGATGCCGGGAAGTGGTCGGTACTGCCTGCAGCCGTCGGATTCTTGTCAGGCATCGGATTCCTGCTCCTGCTCGATGAACTGACTCCCCACCTGCACATCGGTGCCAAAACGCCTGAAGGCCCTCGCTCGCATCTCTCCCGGACAGCGATGCTGGCACTGGCCGTCACCATCCACAACCTGCCCGAAGGCATGGCCGTAGGCGTCGTTTTCGCCGGTGCCGAAGAAGGTGCTTCAGGCCTGTCCCTGGCCAGCGCCCTGGCCGTAGCCATCGGTATAGCCATCCAGAACGTGCCGGAAGGGGCCATCATCTCGATGCCGATGCGGGCAGCAGGCAACTCGAAGTGGCGCTCATTCGTCATCGGCAGCCTCAGCGGAGCCGTTGAACCGATAGGCGCCCTGGCCGTGGTGCTGCTGGCCTCTCTGACGACACCGGCCCTGCCCTATCTGCTGGCCTTTGCCGCCGGCGCCATGTTCTATGTGGTCGTGGAGGAACTGATACCTGAGGCCTCAGAAGGAGAGCACTCCAACCTGAACACCATCGGCTTTGCCGTCGGGTTCGTGCTGATGATGGTGCTCGATGTAGTGATGGGATAACTCAAAAAAGGTAAAAAGGTAAAAGGGTAAAAAGTAAAATTAAAACTTATATAACTATGACAAATAAGACAAAGACCATTCTGGCCGCTCTGCTGGCAGTCGTTGCCGTCAGCACTGCCACGGCTGGCAAGAAGAAGCCAGCACAAGAGCCGCCTAAAGACCCCAGCGAGATGGTGGCCTATCTCTTCACCTATTTTAATAGCAATGCCCCCGAAGACGAGCAGATATGCTATGCCATCAGCGACGACGGCTATAACTTCACCCCGCTAAACCACGGGGCACCTGTCATCACGAGCGACACCATCGCCCTGACCCAGTGCGTGCGCGACCCGCACATCCTGCGCTGCGAGGACGGCAAGACCTTCTATATGGTGGCCACCGACATGCGGTCAAGCCACGGATGGTCGAGCAATCGCGGGATGGTGCTGCTCAAATCGACTGATCTCATCCACTGGCAGCACGCGACGGTCAACTTCCCCACCCGCTACACCAAGCGGTGGAAGAACGTCATCCGCGTCTGGGCCCCAGAGACCATCTACGACCGTCAGGCTGGCAAGTACATGGTGTTCTACTCCCTGCGCACCAGCGACCCCGACTCGTTTGACAAGATCTACTACCAGTATGCCAACAAGGACTTCACCGACCTGGAGGGCGAGCCGCGCTGGCTCTTCGATGCCGGCAATGCGACCATCGACGGCGACATCGTCTACAACGAGGCCGACCAGATGTATCACCTCTTCTACAAGCAGGAGTCCGGGCGCGGCATCTATCAGGCCGTAGCCAAGCACCTGACAGACAAGTGGCAGATGCTCGATGGCAATGTGGAACAGACCAAGGAGGCGGTGGAAGGCGTCGGTGTGTGCAAGGCCATCGACGGCAAGTCGTGGATCATCATGTACGACTGCTACGGCAACGGCCACTATCAGTTCTGCCGCTCCGAGGACCTGAAGACCTTCCAGTTTGTGCAGAATACAGAGACCAAGGGGAAGTTCACTCCCCGTCACGGCACCATCATCCCCATCACGAGGGCAGAGAAAGAACGTCTGCTCCACGAGTTCGGCAACTTCCGTCAGCCCATCCTGCCCGGCTTCCACGCTGATCCCGAAGTGCTCTACTCACAGCAGACCAGGAAATACTATATCTACAGCACCACCGACGGCACCCCCGGCTGGGGCGGCCACGACTTCAGCGTGTTCTCGTCGACCAACCTCATCGACTGGACCGACGAAGGCAAGATGCTCGACGTGAAGGGCGACCAGGTGAAGTGGGCCACGGGCAACGCCTGGGCCCCCTGCATCGAGGAGGTGAAGCAGAAGGACGGCTCCTACAAATACTACTTCTACTACTCTGCCCACAACCCGAAGACAAACCGCAAGGAGATCGGCGTGGCGACAAGCGACAGCCCAACAGGGCCTTTCACCGACTCCGGGGCGCCCATCGTCACCGACGCCGACCGTCCGGCAGAAGCGCGTGGCGGACAGGCCATCGACGTGGATGTATTCACCGACCCCAAGACGGGCAAGCACTACCTCTACTGGGGCAATGGCTTCATGGCAGGTGCCGAACTCAGCGACGACATGCTCTCAATCAGGAAAGAGACTATACGGCTGCTGACACCGCAGGGCGGCACGCTCGACACCTGGGCCTTCCGCGAAGGCGCCTACGTGTTCTACCGTAAAGGCACCTATTACTTCCTCTGGTCGGTCGACGATACAGGCTCTCCCAACTACCACGTGTGCTACGGCACCAGCAAGTCGCCGCTCGGCCCCATCACCATCGACGAGCAGAGTTATATGGTCATCCGCCAGAAACCGGAAGACCGCATCTACGGCACGGCCCACAACAGCATTCTCCAGATTCCGGGTAAGGACGAGTGGTACATCGTCTACCACCGCATCAACAAGAACTTCGTCGACAAGCGGTTCGGCGGAGGCGTGCCAGGCACCCATCGCGAGGTGTGCATCGACCGGCTGACCTTCGACAAGCGAGGCCGCATCGTCCCCATCATTCCCACTCAAGACGGACCTTGGAATTGAGAATTGAGAATTGGGAATTATGATTACCAAGATAAACAATTGAGAATTGGGAATTATGAATCATAAATTGTGCATTGTGAACTGTGCATTAATGCTGCTGCTGACGGCCTGTACAAGGCAAGAGCGGCAATACGTGATCGGCATCTCACAATGCTCGGAAGACATCTGGCGAGAGAAGCAGAATGCCGAACTGCGGATGGGCACCTACTTCCACGACGGCGTGGAACTGCGATTCGCCTCGGCCTACGACAGCGACCAGCGCCAGATAGAGCAGATCGACAGCCTCGTCGCCTCAGGCATCGACCTGCTCATCGTGGCGCCCAATCAGGTGGCTACCATCTCCCCCGCCATCGACCGTGCCTACGACCTGGGCATCCCCGTCATCGTGTTCGAGCGCAAGACCAACTCGAAGAAATACACCGCCTTCATGGGAGCCGACAACTACGAGATGGGGCGCCTGATGGGAGAATACATTGCCACACGGCTCAACGGCCAAGGCAAGGTGATGGAGATTATGGGACTGAAAGGCTCGTCGCCCGCCATCGACCGCGACAAGGGGTTCCGCGACGCCATAGCCCAGTATCCACACATCCACTTCGTCACCACACTGCAGGGCGACTGGACCGAGCAGAGTGCCTACGATGCCGTGAAAGCCTGCACAAGCGATCTGTCGGATATCGACTTCGTGTTCGGGCAGAACGACCGTATGGCCATCGGTGCCCGTAAGGCACTGGGAGAAGGGGTGAAGGCCCGCTTCTGCGGCATCGACGGCCTGCCAGGCGAAGACGGCGGCATCGCCTGCGTCCGCGACTCCATCCTCGACGCCTCTTATATTTACCCCACCCACGGCGACCAGTTGCTCCAACTGGCCATCGACATCCTCGACGGCAAGCCATACCAGAAGGAAGTGCAACTGATGTCAGCCCTCGTCACCCACGAGAATGCAAATGTGCTGCTGATGCAGTACGACGAGATGATGCGCCAGGGCAACTACCTCGACCAACTCCACGAACAGTCGGACGCTTATATGCGCCAACTCGACCTGCAGCGCACCATCACGTTGCTGGCCATCGGCCTCATCGGTCTGCTGTTGGCTGTCATCGTCAGCATCTATCTCTACTTCCTCCAGCGGGCCCGCATCCATCAGGAGCGCACTCAGATGGAGCGCGAACAACTCGACTTCTACACGCAGGTGAGCCACGAACTGCGCACCCCCCTGACACTGATTGAGGGGCCGTTGGCCCAACTGGCAGAGACCCGCGACATCCAGAACGCCGGTGCCGAAGCCTCAGGACTCTTCGCCATCATCCAGCGCAACACCCACCAACTGACTCAACTCATCAACAAGATGCTCGACATGCAGGTGGAGATAAGAGAGCGCGGAATTCTTCGGGGGAACGGTGGTGCGGAGGAGCGTGGGACTCCTCGAGGGAGCGGTGGTGCGGAGGAGCGTGGGAGCGAGAATACTTCAGAGGCAGAAAGTAATCTCGCCCCCCCGTCCCCCCACACCTCCGCACCCCCGATCTCAGATGCCCTCACAACCATCCTGATAGTCGATGACAATGCCGACATCCGGGCCTATCTGCGCACCATCCTGCAAGGCCGCTATCAGGTCAACGAGGCCGCCGACGGCCAGCAGGGCCTCTCGCTGGCCAATGAGATCGTGCCCGACCTGATTGTCTCCGACGTGATGATGCCGGTGATGAACGGCCTGGAGTTCTGCCAGCGCATCAAGGGCGGAACGGCCACCAGCCATATCCCAGTCATCCTGCTGACAGCCCGCGCACTGAGCCGCAACCAGATAGAGGGCTATGAGAGCGGAGCCGATGCCTATATCACCAAGCCCTTCCCGGCCGAACTGCTATTGGCACGCATCGACAATCTGCTGAAGAACCGCATCCTGCTGAAAGACCTGTTCAAAAATGAAGAAATCATGATGCACAGTGCGCAAACCGCCACCGCCCTCCCAACTGCGGCAGGGGGGAATACCGATTCTGGGGCAGAGAACCCGACTTCGGCGGCAGCAAATTCTTGCGTCCCTTCGGTAGCAAATTCTTCACTCTCCACTCTTCATTCTTCATTAAAGAAAGAAGACCCCTTCCTGCAGAAGTTCCACGACTTCATCGAGGCGAACATGACCGACAGCGACCTGAGCGTGGAGACCATCGGCGCCGAACTGGGACTCTCGCGCGTACAGTTGTACCGCAAACTGAAAGCCCTCACGGGGCAGTCGCCCGTGGAACTGTTGCGCAAGGCGCGGCTGCAGAAAGGGCGCCGACTGCTGCAGTCCACCACCAAGAGCATCTCGGAGGTGGCCTACGAGGTCGGTTTCTCCGCCCCCTCCTACTTCACGAAGTGCTTCAAGGATGAGTTTGGCGTCAGCCCCTCCGACATCTCATAGCCGCATCCCCCTCCTACAGGAAAGGCAACGGGTAGACGCGTCAGCGGGAATGCGTGGGACTCTTCGGGGGGCTTCCCCGAAAAAGTCACTGCAGGCTTATCAATCCCCTCTCAGTTCCGTCGGATACTGCCCGAATTGTTTCTTGAAGCAATTTGAGAAATAACTGGGTGTGTGGAAGCCCACCTCGTATGCTATTTCTGATATACTCTTGGTGGTTGTCGTAATCAGCGTATAACCGCGCTGTAGGCGCATCTCACGCAGCAGTTCCACGGGCGATGTGCCTGTCAGGGCTTTCACCTTGCGATAGAGTTGCACACGGCTCATCCCCAACTCGTCGCCCAAGTCATCCATCTTCAGGTCTGGATTCGGCAGATTGCGCTGGAAGGCCTGCTTGAGGGCATCGGCAAAGAGTTTATCCTGAGTGCTCAATAGGGGCTGCTGTTCCTCCTGCCTGGCATCCGCCAGATGACGCAGCGTCTGCCGGTTTTTCAGCAGATTATAGATCCGGGCCACAAGCAGTGGGGCACTGAACGGCTTGATCAGATAGGCATCAGCGCCATGCTCATAGCCTTCCACCTGTTGCGACTCTGCGCTGCGGGCCGTCAATAGAATAACGGGAATATGACTGGTTATATTGTCCTCTTTAAGCCGACGACAGAACTGCAGGCCGTCCATCACGGGCATCATCACGTCGCTGACCACAATGTCGGGCACGCACTCCCGGGCCAGTTTCAGACCACTCTGCCCGTCAGGTGCCTCTATGACATAGAACTTATCAGCAAGCAGCGTACGCAGATAGCGACGCATATCAGCATTGTCGTCCACTATCAGCACATTGGCCAGTTCATCAGAGTCGTCCTGCTTCATCTGTGCCAGGCGTTGCCCCTGCAAATTCTCCGTCGCCGATTTATGCTGCAGAGCCCATTCTGCCGACGCATCATCAACGACAGTCTGCCCAGCCCCCATCTTGAAGTTCAACACATCAGAGACGACGGTTTCCAGTTGCGCGATGTTCCTTGCCACGATGTCTATCAATTCCTGCCAATCTCCCTTCAGCACTTTGGCATCCTGTATCTTCTTCACAGGTCCGGCCACCAGTGTCAGTGGAGTGCGCAACTGGTGGCGGGCATTGGTATAGAAGGCCGTCTGCTCGTCGTGCATCGCCCGGATACGTCGGTTGGCGGTTCGTGTCTTAACCACTGCCCGCCATATAAGCAGTATGCCCGCCAGCAGCAGCAGCATCGCACAGACGCACACTGCTATGATTTTGCTTTGTATGTTGTAGAGTCCGAAATAGTTCTCCAGTTTATCCTGGATCACCACCAGATTCTCATTCTGCCGGAGCAGTTCATTGGTGGTGGCGGCCACTGACCAGGCATTCTCCTTCACCACGAGGATACCCTGAAGCCTGTTCTCCCGCTGGTAGGGGCGGCCCGTCAGGATGTCGAGCGCCAGCCTGACTATCTCATCCCCTCCTGTAGGATAGACATACGTGGCCGTCTGATGGCCGAACTGCACGTAGTCGAGACCTTCGCCCGGCATACCGTCGATACCGAATATTCTGACCTTGCCTTCCGTCCCGGTCTCCACCACAGCCTTGTAGGCACCCGTTGCCATACCGTCGTTATGGCAGAACACGATATCGGGCAACCGGCCTGTCTTGATTTGCTCCATCACGATGCGGTAGGTTTCCTCTGAACTCCAGTCACCCTCGCGGCAGACATAGTCCAGTTCGTCGTGCCCCGCCAACGCCTGTGCAAATCCCTGATGGCGCTCCCGGGCCGGCGAACTGCTCATCAGTCCAGTCACCTCCAGAATCAATGGGACAGGTCCTTGATTCGTCATCCCTCGGGCCACGTCGACGACGTTGATGCCGACGGCCTTTCCTGCCTCCACATTACTGCATCCGATGAAGGCGGTATAGTTGTCGGCCTCCACCTTGCGGTCGAAGCAGATCACGGGGATGCCCTTGTCCCTGACCCGCGAGACAGCGGCTGAGATGGGGGCTGCCTCGTTGGGGGCCACCACCAGCAAGTCGATGCCCAGGCTGACCAGACTGTCAATCTGCCTGATTTGCTGCTGCGTATTGTCGTCGGCACTGGCGATGATCACCTTTGCATCCTCACGGTAGAGGTGCTGGGCTGCCAGCATCTCGTGATTCACCTTGTCGCGCCAACGCCCTTTACCACATTGCGACACACCAATCTTGTACACCTTGCTGCCACTGGAGCAGGATGTCAGCACGGCCAAGCCAGCCATACTTATAATAAGGTACGCAAGGAATGTTCTCGTCATCATCATTACAGTTTTCGGTTTCTTGGGTGCAAAGATACAAAAAAATACAGAAACTGACATAAACGATATGAACTAAGACGGCACGATTTGTTACATCGTATCATTTTTGGCAGGTTTTGAATCATTTTTGAAACATTTGTTGCATATATTGAGGTAATTTTGCATCAAATTTTAAAATGACAAACGTTTACTAACCCTTTTAAAAGAACAACAATGGAACAACTAAAAAGAGCGTTACTAAGTTTCGGACTCTTGCTTGTGGGTACATTATTGTACGCGCAGACAGAGATCCATGGCACCGTGGTCGATCCTACGGGTGAGACCGTGATCGGTGCGACGGTAATGGAGAAAGGAACGTCGAACGGCACTGTAACCGACTTCGACGGAAACTTCACACTGAAGGTTGAAGCGGGCCGCACGCTCGTCTTCTCCTACATCGGATTCCTGACCCAGGAAGTGGCGGCACAGAACGGAATGAAGGTGACGATGCAGGACGATGCACTGATGGTAGAGGAGGTTGTGGTGACGGGCTATACCACCCAGCGCAAGTCCGACCTCACCGGTGCCGTCTCTGTGGTGTCCCCCTCCGACCTGGCCAAGCAGAATGAGAACAACCCCATCAAGGCCATGCAGGGACGCGTGCCGGGCATGAACATCTCTGCCGACGGTTCACCCTCCGGTTCGGCCACCGTCCGCATCCGTGGTGTCGGTACCCTCAACAACAACGACCCCCTCTACATCATCGACGGCGTGCCCACCAAGGCTGGTATGCACGAACTGAACGGCAACGACATCGAGAGCATCCAGGTGCTCAAGGATGCCGCCTCTGCCAGCATCTATGGCTCGCGTGCCGCCAACGGTGTGATCATCATCACCACCAAGCGCGGCAAGGAGGGCAAGGTGAGAATCGACTTTGACGCCAGCGTCGCCGTGCAGACCTATGCCCACAAGATGAAGGTGCTCAATGCCAAGGAGTTCGGACAGGTGATGTGGCAAGGCTATGTGAACGACGGGCTCGACCCCAACTCCAACGGCCTGGGCTACCGTTACGACTGGACCTACGATCAGCAGGGACAGCCCATGCTCCGCAATATCACGATGAACAAGTATCTCGACGCTGCCGGCACAACACCCGCAGCCGACACCGACTGGTTCGACAAGACCACCCGCACCGGACTGATCCAGCAGTACAATGTATCGCTGAGCAACGGCTCGGAGCGCGGCTCATCATTCTTCTCCCTCGGCTACTATAAGAATAAGGGCATCATCAAGAGCAGCGACTTCGAGCGCTTCTCTGCCCGTATCAACACTGAATACAAACTGGTGAAGATCGGCGATAAGAACCTGATCACCGTCGGCGAGCACTTCACGCTCAACCGCACCAGCGAAGTCAATGCCCCCGGCGGATTCCTGCAGAACGTATTGCAGTTCAACCCGTCGCTGCCCGTCTACACGACCGACGGGAAATATGCCGGGCCCGTGGGCGGCTATCCCGACCGTGAGAACCCTGTGGCCCGCCTGGACCGCAACAGCGACAACCGCTACAGTTACTGGCGCACGTTCGGCGATGCCTTCCTGAACATCAATCCCCTGAAGGACCTCAACGTCAAGACCACCTTCGGTATCGACTATGCCCAGAAGCAGCAGCGCATCTTCACCTACCCCATCACAGAGGGAACAGTGGCCAACCCGATCAATGCCGTGGAAGGCAAGCAGGAGCACTGGACCAAGTGGATGTGGAATGCCGTGGCCACATACGCCCTGGAAAAGGGCCTCCATCGCGCCGACGCCATGGCCGGTATCGAGTTGAACCGCGAGGATGACACCAACTACAGCGGCAAGAAGTTCGACTTTGCCGTGCTCACACCCGACTATATGTGGCCCAATGCCGGTGTGGGCGAGGCCGAGGCCTACGGCTCAGGCGAAGGCTACACGCTGATATCCTATTTCGGCAAAATCAACTATAACTATGCCGACCGCTACCTGCTCAGTCTGACGATGCGCTACGACGGCAGCAGCCGCTTCGGACGCAACAACCGCTACGGCACCTTCCCCTCTGTCAGTGCCGGATGGAGAATCAACGAGGAGAAGTTCCTCAAGAATGTCTCTTGGCTCGACAACCTGAAACTGCGCGCCTCGTGGGGTCAGACCGGTAACCAGGAGATATCCAACATCGCCCGCTATACGCTCTATGAGAGCAACTACGGCGAGGCAGGCTTCGGCGGACAGAGTTACGGCACCAGTTACGACATCGCCGGTACCAACGGCGGACAGACGCTGCCCAGCGGATTCAAGCGCAACCAACTCGGCAATGACAATCTGAAGTGGGAGACGACGACTCAGACGAACATCGGTCTCGACTTCGGCATGTTCCGCAATGCCCTCTACGGCTCACTGGAGTGGTACTTCAAGAAGACAAAGGACATCCTGGTCTATATGCCCGGCATCGGCGTGATGGGCGAAGGCAGCAGCCAGTGGATCAATGCCGGCGAGGTGGAGAACAAGGGTATCGAGGCCAACATCGGCTATCGCGGCAATATCGGCGACTTCCAGTACGACCTCTCAGGCAATATCGGCACCTATCGCAACAAAGTGACAAAACTGCCAGAGACCATCGCTGCCAACGGTACCTTCGGCGGCAACGGCGTGGAAAGCGTCGTGGGACACCCGATGTACTCACAGGTGGGCTATGTCTACGACGGCATCTTCAAAAGCCAGGAGGAGATCGACAATCACGCCAGTCAGAACGGTGCCGGCATCGGCCGCATCCGCTGGAAGGACCTCAATGGCGACGGCATGATCACCGAGGCCGACCAGCAGTGGATCTACGATCCGACACCCGACTTCACCTGGGGCCTGAACATCTATCTGCAGTACAAGAATCTCGACTTCACCATGTTCTGGCAGGGTGTGCAGGGCGTCGATGTCATCAGCGACCTGAAGAAGGAGACCGACCTCTGGAGCGGTCTGAACATCTCCAACCTGAACAAGGGCCGCCGTCTGCTCGATGCATGGACACCGGCCAACAACGATTCGAATATCCCCGCCATCAGCATCATGGACAACAACAATGAGAAGCGCGTCAGCAGTTATTTCGTAGAGAACGGCTCGTTCGCCAAGTTGCGCACCATACAGATCGGCTACAATATTCCCAAGAAGGTCTGCGAGAAAATCTATGCCGAGCGGCTCCGCATGTATCTCTCAGCCCAGAACCTGCTGACCATCAGCAGCAAGAAGTTTACGGGCGTGGATCCCGAGAACGCCAACTATGGCTACCCGATTCCCCTTAATATCACCTTCGGACTGAACGTATCGTTTTAAGAATTGATAATTGATAATTGAAAATTGAAAATTATGATTACTAAGATAAAAAATTGTGCATTATGCATTGTGCATTGTGCATTGACTCTCCTCTTTATCTCCTGCAGCGACTTCCTCGAGGAGCACACGCCACAGGGGACACTGAGCGACGAGCAGGTGAAGACACCTGAAAACGCTGAAGCCATGGTCGTGTCAGCCTATGCAGTATTCACTACGGCAGAAGACATCAACTCTTCCTTCTCTATGTGGAACTTCGATGTACGCAGCGACGATGCCTACAAGGGCGGAAGCGGCACAAGCGACGGCGACGTATTCCACCAATTGGAGGTTCAGCAGGGTGTGCTGACCAAGAACTGGAACATCAACGACATGTGGGTGCGCCTCTACAACAGCCTCTCACGCGTAAACACCGCCATCGCCCTTCTCAACACCACCGGCGACGACTACACGATGAAGCAGCAGCGCCTGGCCGAGATGAAGTTCCTGCGTGCCTACGGCCACTTCCTGCTGAAGCGTCTCTACAAGAATATTCCCTTCGTGATGAACGAAAATCTGACTTACGACGAGTATAACGAACTCTCTAACCGCACATATACCAACAACGAGGGCTGGCAACTCATCATCGACGACCTGATGGAAGCCTACAACACGCTGCCCCAGACTCAGGCCGACAAGGGCCGCCCGACGAAGGCCTCTGCCGCCGCCTTCCTGGCAAAGGTATATCTCTATAAGGCCTATCGTCAGGATGACGCCAACAGCAATCAGGTGACCAGCATCAATGAGGGCGACCTGGAGAAAGTCATCGAGTTTACGAACCCCGCACTCTACGCCAACTACGGTCTGGAAGATGACATCCACAACAACTTCCGTCCTGAGGAGCAGTATGAGAACGGCAAGGAGAGCCTTTGGGCCATCCAATACTCACGCAACGACGGCAGCACCTACGGCAACCTGAACTGGAGTTACGGCCTGATTCCCCCCAACATCCCTGGTGCCACGGATGGTGGCTGCGACTTCTACAAACCCTCACAGAACCTTGTGAATGCCTATCGCACCGGTGCCGACGGACTGCCCCTGCTCGACACGTTCAACGAGAAGAACTACGACAAGTCCAGCGACAATGCCGACCCGCGCCTGTTCCTGACCATCGGCATCCCCGGACTGCCCTATATGTTCAACAAGAACTATATGATGGAGGAGACCAGCATCTGGAGCCGCTCTAACGGACTCTACGGCTACAATGTATCGCTGAAGCAGAACGTAGACCCCGCCCTCATCGACAACTATCTGATCAAGGGCAGTTACTGGGCCTCGTCGATGAACCGCATCGTCTTCCGCTATGCCGACGTACTGCTGGAGCGCGCCGAGGCATACGCACAGTTGGGACAGGCCGACCAGGCCATCAGTCTGGTCAATCAGATCCGCACCCGTGCCGCCTCCAGCACACAGATGATTGGCAACTATCAGAATGCCTATGGCGTGAAGATGTACATCTCCAATTACAAAGGCACCTATTCCAAGGAAGAGGCCATCAAGATTGTGAAGATGGAGCGCCGCCTGGAACTGGGCATGGAGTGCGAGCGATTCTTCGACCTCGTACGCTGGGGTGATGCTGCGACGGTATTAAACAAATACTATGCCGAGGAGATCAAAAGTTGCGCCATCTACAGCGGTGCCCACTTTACGGCCAACAAGGACGAGTATCTGCCCATTCCTTTCGAGCAGTTGTCAGCATCCAACGGACACTACACCCAGAACATTGGCAACTGGTAAGAGACTGATAATTGAGAATTGAAAATTGAAAATTGAAAATTATGATTACCAAGATAAGAAATTGTGCATTGAGCATTGTGAATTGTGCATTGTTCTATTGTGCATTGTGCATTATGAATTGTGCATTGATAATATCCTGCAGCAGCGACCACGTGAGCGACCTGCAACTGAGCGGCGACTGCATGGTGGAGAACATCCGACTCGACAATTACGAAGGCATCATCGATCTTGCCTCGCGAAGCATCCTCGTCCGTCTGCCGGAGGTGTATGAGACATCCTCGATGCAGGTGACAGCACTCAGCATCTCCGACGGTGCCGAATGCAACATCAAGCAGGGCGAGACCTTGAATATGGACGCGGCCAAGGTGCTCAGCGTCAGGAACGGCGACGTGGTGCTGAACTGGACGCTCAGCGTGCTCCACGACGAAGCCCGTATCTCGCAGTTCGTCATCAACGACATCTACCAGGGAGCCATCGACCAGGAGTCGAAGACCATCACAGTCTATGTGCCCGGCTCCGTCGACATCACCAGTCTGGTGCCCACCATCACCTATAGCCAGAATGCCACCGTCACGCCAAGCACAGGCGTGGCTCAGGACTTCTCACAGCCCGTCACCTATAAAGTGACCAACAACTCAGCCGAGAGCACCTATACCGTGACGGTGATTGCCATCGAGAAGCCGAAGGCACTCTTCATCGGCGAGGCACCTGTGATGAACGACCTCGATCCGGAAGCCAAGGCTGCCTGCCAGTGGATGCTGGGCAACATCGGCGGTTCACTCTACGCATCGTTTGCCGACCTGCGCGCCGGAACGCTCGACCTGTCGGAGTGCGGGGTTATCTGGTGGCACTACCACGTTGACGGCGGTGTCGACGGCCACGATGTGTTCATGGCCAAGGCTCCGTATGCACTGGATACAAAGAACGAACTGCGCCAGTTCTATGAGAATGGCGGCTCACTGCTGCTGACACGCTATGCCACTAACCTGCCGTCGTTCATCGGCGTGACAGGCGACGACGAGTGGACAACGCCCAACAACTGCTGGGGCCAGAACGAGGACGGAGCCGAACTCTGCGGCGGTCCCTGGAGTTTCCGCATCTTCGACGGCCAGAACGACCACCCGATGTGGCAGGGTCTTGTTCAGGGTGACAATCCGCAGGAAGTGTACTGCACCGATGCCGGCTATCACATCACCAACTCCACGGCCCAGTACCACATCGGCACCGACTGGGGAGGCTATGACGACCACGCCACCTGGGAGGCCCGCACCGGCGGCAAGATCCTCGGCGTAGGCGGCGACGGTGCTGTGGTGGCATGGGAATATCCTGCCCACGACGGCAAGGGCGGCATCATCTGCATCGGCTCCGGCTGCTACGACTGGTACTCTTACACCTATGAGGGCGGCTACACAGAGAAGTTCCATAAGAACATCGAGATCATGACTCAAAACGCATTCAATTACTTAACGAAATAACCGATTATGAAGACAATAAAGAATTATCTATTGGCTGGCCTGGTGGGCTGCGGCTTGACCGCAGCCGCCGCCACCCTCGCCTCCTGCAGCGACGACGACTTCGGCCCTGACGCCCCGAAGGACTGGGCTGGCACATCCACATTCTTCAACTCAACCGACGAGGCGGGCTTCCAGACCTACTATAACCCCGCCATCGGGCGCTGCGGCGACCCCATGCCCTTCTACGACCAGAAGGCAGGCGACTTCAAGGTGCTCTATCTGCAGGAGTACGAGAACAATGCCACCTACAACTACCATCCCATCTGGGGCGTCGCCACGAAGGACGGAGCCCACTACGAATCGCTCGGCGAGGTACTCGCCACCGGCACTTCGGCCTGGGAACAGGATGCGGCACTCGGAACGGGCTGTGCCGTCTACAACGAGAGCGACGGGCTCTACTACATCTACTATACCGGCCACAACCCACAGTGTAAGAACGTGGAGGCCGTGATGCGCGCCACCTCTTCCGACTTCAAGACCTGGACGAAGGACAATGCGTGGATGCTCAAGGGCGACGACTACGGCTACTCATCCGTCGACTTCCGCGACCCGCAGGTATTCAAGGCCGACGACGGTCTCTGGCACATGGTCATCTCCAGCAATCTCAAGTTCGCAGAGTTTACGTCGAGCGACCTGAAAAACTGGAGCCACGCCGCTCAGTTCCCGATGATCTGGGACCGCATGCTGGAGTGTCCTGACATCTTCAAGATGGGCAACTACTGGTATCTGGTCTACAGTGAGGCCTATCGTGCCTCATGGAGCCGTAAGGTGAAGTATATGATGGCCACATCGTGGGACGCCCTGAAGGCCTGCTTCAACGATCCGGGTGCCAACTGGCCAAAGGACGGCCATGAGGGCGTGCTCGACAGCCGGGCCTTCTATGCCGGAAAGACGGCCTCCGACGGCACCGACCGCTACATCTGGGGCTGGTGTCCCTATCGCACCGGTGCCACCATCCACGACAAGAACGTCAACGTGGGAGCCGGCGGCGAGCCCAACTGGTCGGGTGCCCTCGTCTGCCACAAGGTCATCCAGCACAGCGACGGCACCCTGACGCTCGGCGAAGTGCCCGCCATGGCCGCCAAATACAGCAGGACGGCCGCTGCCGACGTCGTCGCATCCCAGGGATACACGGGCGGCACGCTCACTGGCGACAATGCCTACGTGCTCTTCAGCCGTCTGGGCACCAGCAACCACATCTCACTGAAGGTGAAGACTTCCAACAACTGGGACAAGTTCGGCATCTCACTGGTGCGCGGCTCCGACTCCAAGCAGTACTACACAATGGTGGTCAATCCGGAGTGGGAAGACGGCCGCAAGGTGAACTTTGAGCAGGAGGGCGAACAGGGCAAAGGTTTCATCGAGGGCATCGACGGCTACAACTTCCAGCGTCCTTCCGACAATGTCTACAACATCGACATCTACACCGACAACTCCGTGATGGTCATGTACATCAACGATGTATGTGCCTACACCAACCGTATCTATGGCATCCAGAAGAATTGCTGGAGTGTCAACAACTACGGCGGCTCCATCACCGTGAGCGATGTCAAGGTCACTTGCCAGGAGTGATGGCTGATGACTGATGGCTGAAATCGCCCAAGACTTGCATTGAGGTCTTGGGCGATTTCTGTCCTATGTATTAATAACGTGGGGCACGTGCGGGCTCCGTGGCATGCGCCGGGTCCATACTTTTCTTTAAACAGCCACCATCCGCAGTGTTAAATCTGTCGCAAACGATTGCACTTAAGTAATCCTAAAATCCGCAATTATGCCTATCTCTACCCCGTCATATATATATTGCACCCTATGTTTGGCTACCAAGATTGTGGAATTTGTGATACTACATAAAAAATTTAAATGAAAATAGGTGAAAAATAGGAAAAACATACACCATTACATCTAACATACTGAGGTATAGAAGTTTAAGTGGTGTAGGTTTGCCATATTTCATATATAAAACCTACACCGAAAGCCAAATTAAGAATAAAAATAGGATAAAATTAGTGCTATCTATCTGTGTATAAGCCTGTTTCACGATAACAAAAAGACTTGAAACATTTTGTTTCCTGCGATGAAACACTTTGTTTCTTCAGAAGAAACAAAATGTTTCCAATGTAAAAATAACTACGAAACAAAATCCTGACTGATGACACAGACGTCAAGTTTCGACGGAAAAAGGGGCACTGGTGTAGGTTTGCCTTTCTAAAAATAGCAAACATACACCATCTATCTTTTTAATAATCAGCGATATATATAAAAAGGTGTATGTTTTTGGCCATTTTTGGAGAAATTCGCAAGAAGATAGGACAGTTTTTGATTCACCCCACCCCTACCCCTCCCCTTTAGGGGCGG
>OCTX012253107.1_pt1 | contig 16310 bp, 14 predicted proteins | sample 1539691 | NCBI WGS metagenome assembly OCTX01 (sample SAMN02144231, study PRJEB22623) | gut metagenome | biome: sheep rumen | host: Ovis aries | place: New Zealand | reverse complement strand
GAAGGACTTCCTTTCCGACAACGCCCACTACATAGAGTTCTACAATGAGGACAAGAACAACGCGTTCGACAACAACGCCCAGGGATATTATGACAAAATATCCAAATACGAGTATTTTGACTCGCCATTGAACAAGGTGGTGCTTCCATGGCTTGCCAACAATCCGGGAAAGATAAAGAAAATCAAGGCGAGAGAGGTGAAGAAGAAAGAAACGATCGCCTCTTTCGAATCCGTCATGTTCGTCATTCCGAGTGGCGACAGCTATATCCAGCTGGATGCCAAGCAGGATAAGGACGGAAACTATGATCTGCAAATCCCTGGATGGGCAGACGTGGACTATTCAACGCCGATCTATGCCATCGCCCGCAACTCAGCAGAGTCGTCATATTTTGACGCCGGCAAGATGATGCAGGCAAACTATGCGGAGAGGACACATAAACTTAACATAGTGTCGTTGGTGGGTGATTTGGATGCTTCTTATAAAACGGCTGTGGAAAAATCACTGAAAGATATTTATGGTCGACTTGGTATCTCATGGACTGTAGAGGTTACAAAACTCGACAACGATACTATCAAAAATGTAATTTTGGATGACGGATTGTCTATTACGGCTGATGATGAGAGTAGTTGGAAGAGCGAGACAAGGGAGATGCGCACTATTCGCAAATTGTATCAGCACTCCGTTACAACTATTGACAAAGATGCCGCATATCTGTTTGTCGTGAACCATCCAGAGGAGAAAAATTTCAATGGAGTAGAGGGCGATATGCCTCGAAGCCAGTCAGTGGGGTACATTTTCAAGGATAATGTGACAGATGCGTCAAAATTCGGTCGCCTTGTAGCCCACGAGATAGGTCATGGTGTGTATAAACTTCAGCATACATTCGATTATGACGGATTGAAGGATAAGAAGGAGCAGACCGATAACCTGATGGACTACAATGGAGGAGACTTCCTCGCTCACTACCAGTGGAGAGTCATGCAGGACTCTGTCATGTTTGTGTGGGGCTTGTTCCAGGATGATGAGGATGGATTCGCATTTGATAAAACTTATAGTGCATTTTGTTTTGACGATAGTGATTTGTCAGAAGCTTTAAAAGAGGATTTACGTTATTTTTATCTTCCTGATGGTCGCATTGTTGATCTTTCCAAAACATCGAATTTAGTATGTGGATTCTATGATGAGAAAGACTCATATCCAGATGCTCGTGGTGCAATTTTCTGTTTTGATATAGATTCATATAGAGGCTATCATGTATATGCAGATGGTACTAAAAACACACTAGGATATGGATTGAAGAATAATAAAACAGTGCTCCCATGTAATGCAATTTTAGCAGACAATCAAAACGTTGAAGCTTATAGGGTTTTTAAGACAGACGATGGATTATTAGTGAAGTCTTCAAAAGGAAAAGTTTTGACAATTCATGTGAAATTAAAAACATGTAATTGTAAAAGTAAAATACTTCGTTTGTCTCCTTCTTTTTTGAATTCAAATTCGTTTGTCTTTTATAATCCATATTCTTATTATAAAGAAAACAATATGGGAAAGAACATGTATTACATGGGAAAAAACTATTTTCTTCCTATATCTGATTATTACGAGGAAAAAGGAAAAAATCAAAAGAATGTTGGTTTTTATTATCGCGAGTATAATAATAAAAAAGACTTGTTAGATGAATTAGAAGCATGTGAGAAATATAAAGATGCATATGGAGAAAAGGATTATAGAGACGAGAGAAAAAATGTTTTTGAGGCTGCTCATAATTCTTATAATGGATATCCATTAAATTCTCCTTTTTCAATGACAGCAATAAAAGACGAACATGTCAAAACTTCTGTGTTTAATGTAAAAAATGCATTTGAAAAAATGAAACCATGGGTTGATAAGAATTGGCAAATGACAAGTGTTACAGGAAACCCTAAGTCAAATAGACAACGTTTTTATAAAGCATCTACTATTGGAAATGAATTGGATATCGCAAGTTATAATAATGAATTAAAAGATAATGTATTATATGAGGTATATTACGATGCAGCTAATGGGGTTAATGGAAAAACTGTTTTCTATAATTCGGAAGAAATTCGTTATGTTTGTTATGGATATATCATGGCTTATATGAATTTAAGTGCTTACGAGGCGGCTTTCTCGGCATTCAACTTTTTTGATAAAGAATACTCATCGGATCCTTATGATTGGGTAAATGAAACTAATTATAATAGTATAACAGTCCCTTTTTTACTAAAAGCAATGTATGACGGATATTATTATTATGGCAATAGAATGTTTCAGAGTAATTTTGTTCCTGAATCTTTTGGTATGTATACATTGTATGACGAGAAAATGCTTCTCGTAGATTTGGATTATGATTTAAGTGATTTGGCTATTGATTTTATTTTTCTATACGGAACTGGGTATTCTGCTCAATCGGCAAAAGGAGCTATTAAAGTTGTTGGAAAATTTACCATTGGTATGTTGGCAGATGCTTTATTACAAGTTGGTTTTATGATGATGGCAGATGAAACACTTACGTTTAAGGAAGCTTTTTATAAAATCGAATGGGATAAAGTAGTAAATTCAGGAATTGAAAATCTATATCCTAATTGGTTATCTGCGTCTTATCTTGGTTGTCTCAGAACACTTTTGAAAACATTGGATAATGATGATCGTAATTTTTGGAAAGCTGCAGAAACTTGTATGAATTCTTTTTTGAGTAATTCGATTGCTCGTTTTGCTACCAAAAAAATATGGATGATAAATAATGTTGATATAAATTTAAGAATAATTTTTGAAAGAAATCTAAGGTATCACACTAGACATTTCTTGCAACAATTAGCATCTTATGGCTTCAATAGAGATACTTTAGAATGGTTCGTTTCTGATATCGTAGGAAAAAAATTCTTTTCTGACTATAAACATGAACTGGATTATATCCATTTTAATGAAGAGTAACGTTCTAAATTTTGAGTGAAAATGTCAATTGGAAAGTTTATTGAAGATTTTTTGTCTGGGAAAATAAAATCTAAGCAACTTTATTGGATTGCCTATTTAGGACTGTCTATAATGGAACTTTTAACTTTATACGCACTAATTGTGGATTATGATAATTTAGTTTTGGGTCCAAGTGATTCGAGTAAAGGAAATGCATTTACAACAGTCCATATGATTGGCGGAAAATGTTTAGTTTTTTTTGTGATAATCGTTCTATTGATTTATTCTTTGTACAAAACATATTGCTATTGGAAACATAGAAAATAAAAAGTGAGTGAAGACAAATATTGCCTTGTATTGTTTTTTTCTACGTAAATAAAGATGGACGGTACGTGTCAAGTCTAAAAGAGATGTTGATTTTCGAAGATGGGCAAATAAAGTCTTGAAGGAATACCTTGTTAAAGGTTATGCCATCAATAATAGGGTGGCGGCATGGTTGATGATTTCGCTCCGTCTGCTTGAAATTTTCTATTGTCGGTGATAAATGGATACAGCTCCAATGCAAAAAAAATCATAGCCTGTATTTTGACGTATGTGGAAAAGTGCTAATTTTACGGCCATAAAAGTTTGGAAATGAACAAAGTGAGGGCGGCATACAAAAGATTGGACTACAACAATGGCGATTTCTTGGCTCACTACCAGTGGAGAGTTATGCAGGACTCTGTCATGTTCGTTTGGGGATTGTTCCAGGATGATGAGAATGGAATGTGGACTATTAGAAATCTTTTTTTTAATATTGTTTGTTTGGGAGATTTTGCTGATGTTTTTTCTGTACTTGGTCTTACAACTACAACAGAGACAAATTGGGATGATATTACTAAGTGATAGAACATTATGTCGTTTAAGAATAGAGTTTTATATTTGTTGAAACAACGTTTGAGGAATCCTTTTTTGGTAGGTTATTATGCATTTATGATTATGATATTATTTGTTATATCGTATAATGCTAATGCTACTGTTGTATATAGGTGCTTTTTCTTTTTAATACCAATATCGGGATTGATTTTACACTTAATTGTTCCTATTCTAATAGAATCAAAATATTATTTAATAGGTGTGTGTGAGCATAATGGTATTGTGTCTATTACCTATCTAAAATATAATACAGAAATGATTTTTAAAACACAAAAGAATCTATTAAAAATTAGGAAAGTAGAAGAGCAAACTAAAGGGATTGTCTTTGATGAATCTGTTGTAATAGGAGAGAAAACTTCAAAATTTTATTTTAAAAAAAGAATGGTATTTTATCTTTTTGAAAATTCAAAAAAGGAAATTCTTGAAAAAAAATTGCAGAAAATTATTGCAGATGTTGTTGATCCTATTGAAGTATCTTTACCGGGGCTTAAGAAATAAAAGAAAATGAAATAATTTTCAACCGGCATATTTGATGGCCTGAATACTAAGGATTGATGGAAGATGATGGGATAAAAATGATATTAGTCAGTTTCTGATTTACATTGGCAATGACGGAAAATCCCTTTGAAAGTCGGGTTGAAAAAAGATACTGTATGGCTTACTCAACAACAGATGGCGGACTTGTTTCAGTCGTCTAGGTCGAATGTGGTTGAGCATATCAAACACATTTATGAGGAAGAAAGTTCAACTTGTCGGAAATTCCGACAGGTTCAAACAGAAGGAAACCGACAGGTTTAAAGAGAGTTGCCTTTCTACAATCTCGATATGATTATATCGTTAGGCAGAAAAAAGAAAAATACACTTTGTATAAAATAAAATGAAACTAAAAAATGTTTAGCTCTGCTGGGCATCCTTTTATTCGCTGTGGTGGCGGCTCACGCTGACATCGCAAAAGATTGATGGTTGACGGTTGATGGTGGAAGGTTAAATTGATATTAAATAAATAAAGAGTGCCGCTTAATAGTGGAGACGGCACAGAGGAAACTAAGCTAAAAGCTAATAGCTTATTTTCATCTCCTAATTATTTAATAGATTTCGCAAATTGTGTAAATTTGCAGAAATCAATCAGGAAGCCAAATGAGAGTGGAAAATAAAGAAAATATACAAAAGTTGCAGAATCTGCCCATCGGTATACAGGATTTTGAGAAACTGCGTTCTGGAAACTATCTGTATATAGACAAGAGTGCAATTATGTACGAACTTGTCTCAACTGGCTGCTATTTCTTTCTTTCCCGTCCTCGCCGTTTCGGCAAGAGTATGCTGATCTCCATGCTTAAAGCCTACTTCCTTGGTAAAAAAGAGTTGTTCAAAGGTCTTGCTGTAGAGCAGTTGGAACATGAGTGGCTTGAATATCCTGTTTTGCATTTGGACCTGAATACAGCGAAATACATAGAGGAAGATTCTCTCAACAATGTTTTGAACAATGCTCTTGAAAAATGGGAAGCCTTGTATGGATCTCGAAAGAGTGAGGTTGATTTCGGACTACGTTTTGAAGGGGTCATTCAGCGTGCCCACGAAAAGACCGGTCGACGTGTGGTGATCCTTGTTGACGAGTACGACAAACCGATGCTGCAGGCAATTGGCAATGAAAAACTTCAAGATGACTACAGAGCCACATTGAAGGGCTTTTATGGCGCACTCAAAAGTATGGATGCCCATATAAAGTTTGCCATTCTTACCGGCGTAACCAAGTTTGGAAAGGTCAGTGTGTTCAGCGACTTGAATAATCTGAAAGATATATCTTTAGATAGCCGATACTATAATGTTTGTGGCGTCGACCAATCGGAGCTTCATGGGGTGATGCGTCCGTACGTTGAGCGTCTCGCAAGTGAGCAGGAAATATCGTTGGACGAAGCTTATTCCGAACTGAAAAAGCGATATGACGGATATCATTTCTCGGAAGACACAGATGGCATGTATAATCCGTTCAGCGTGCTCAACACATTGGATTCCTGCAAGTTCGGCAGCTATTGGTTTGAGACAGGCACTCCTTCATATCTGGTCCAATTGCTCAAACTGCACAACTACAACCTTGAGCAGATGGCAAACGAAGAGGTGACATCAGATATCCTGAATTCGATTGATTCGACGTCGACGAATCCAATTCCCGTCATCTTCCAAAGCGGATATTTGACAATAAAAGGTTACGAAAAAGAGTTTGGGGTATATAAACTTGGTTTTCCAAATGAGGAGGTAAAGGAAGGATTCCTGAAATACCTGATGCCATACTATACACCTGTGAATGAGAACAATACAGGGTTCCAGATTATGAATTTTGTGCGTGAGGTGCGAGCAGGAAAAGTTGAAGATTTTATGAGCCGTCTGAAAAGTTTCTTCGCCAACACGCCATACGAGCTGGTACGCGATCTTGAAAACCACTATCAGAATGTGCTGTTTATCCTCTGCAATCTCTGCGGACTATACACCAAAGCCGAATACCACACCTCTGTGGGTCGTATCGACATGACCATCGAGACTCCTGACTACTGCTACGTGTTTGAATTCAAATTCGAGGGGACTGCTGAAGAAGCTTTGCAACAGATAAAAGAAAAGCAATATGCCCTCCCATTCATGTCCAGCGGCAAGAAAATCATCTGCATAGGAGCCAATTTCAGTGCGAAGGAGAGAAATATTGAAAGGTATGTGGTGGAAAGCTAGAGGCTAGTAGGGTATTGGAATGTGGGGGTGATTGAGGTCAAAAAAATAAATTTATGCTTTTGTTTGCTCATCCAATAGCGAAAAAAACTAAATTTGTAGAAAACTAAAGCTGATTGATCTATGGATATGGATTTCACTGTAAAAACATTAGGAGAGTGCAGGATTAAGACTCCTCTTCATTTGTCGAAAGTTAAGGGCGACGGTATATATGATTTCGTTGAGGATGGTGAGCGTGTGCTTTACTCTTCTTCTCTTCGTGAAGTGATGAATTCCGTTAAGAATGGCGAAGATCTGGTCTCTTTCGAAAAACCAGGTCCGAAGGAATTGATATATTTCGAGCCTGCGAAGACGAAGGTCGCAATCGTGACTTGTGGTGGCTTGTGCCCTGGATTGAACAATGTGATCCGTGGTTTGGTGACACATCTCTACAACCGTTACGGTGTGACGAATATTGTCGGTGTTCAATATGGTTACGCTGGTTTGAATCCTGATCTTCAGATTCCATTCATTGATTTGAATCCAGACTTGGTGGATGATATTCACAAGGATGGTGGTAGTATGTTGGCTTCTTCCCGTGGACAACAACCTTATGAAATAATCGTCGACACTTTGGAAAGAAACAACATCAATATTTTGTTCTGTGTCGGTGGCGACGGTACTCTAAAAGGTGCCCACGGTATTTATAAGGAGATTGAGAAACGTGGTTTGAAGATCGCTGTGGCTGGTGTCCCTAAGACTATTGATAACGATATCAACTTGATTGAGAAGTCTTTTGGATTCGAGTCTGCTTTCACTGCCGCTCAAAGCATCATCCTAAACGCCCACTACGAGGCTAAGGGTGCTATCAACGGTGTGGCATTGGTGAAACTGATGGGCCGCGACTCTGGTTTCATCGCTGCTAACGTGGCTTTGGCTGTGCCTGATGTGAATTTCTGTCTGATTCCTGAGATGGATTTCGACTTGGACAATCCTGAGACACAAAACGGTTTCTTGAATCTTTTGGAAAAACGTTTGGAACGTAAGAAACATGCTGTTGTTGTCGTGGCTGAAGGTGCTGGACAACAGTTCTTCCAGGGTGAACGTAAGAAGGATGCTTCTGGCAATATCCTGCACGAGGATATAGGTGTCTTTATGAAAAACCAGATCACTGAGTATTTCAACAAGAAAAATATTCCGATCTGTGTGAAGTATATCGACCCAAGTTATATCATCCGCAGCATTCCTGCAAATGCTAACGACAGTAAGTTCTGTGAGCAGTTGACTCACAATGCTGTCCACGCAGCGATGGCTGGACGTACTGATTTTGTCGTCGGTTACTGGAATGGCTCATTCACTTTGTTGCCAATCGAAGCTGCCACAGCACAACGTAAGAAGGTCAATCTTGAAGGCGAGTTCTGGTGGAGCGTCGTCGAGGCTACAGGTCAGCCTTTGGTGATGAAATAAATCAGTATCAAGAAAAAAATAAACCGAGCTATTCTTCGTGAATCAGCTCGGTTTTTGTTTTCCATACGTCACCAAAATAAGTATGGACGTTTTGAATGATTGTTTTCAAAAGACGTTTCTGTTGTTGATCTGCTCTCTGTATTTCTCTTCGTCGAACATATAGAGAGTTCCTGGGCGTCCCACTCCTTGTACACGCTCCTCCGTCGGCACAACATAACCGAGCTGAAGCATTTTCTTATTGAAATTGCGACGATCCAACTCTTTGCCAATGACTGCCTCGTAGATAGTCTGCAACTGTGTCATTGTGAATGTTTCGTTTAGAAGATGGAACACAAGAGGCTCATATATAATCTTCCAGCGTAGTTTGTCTAATGCCATTTTAATGATCTCCTCATGGTCGAATGCAAGTTCCGGCAATTTGTCCACAGGATACCATTGTGCTTTTGCCGCATCGTCGCCAGCAACGACTGAATAATCGTCCTGACGAATAAAAGCAAGGAATGCAATTGTCATCACTCGTTCACGAGGGTCACGATCCACTGCTGTAAACGAGTGGAATTGTTCTAGATAAATATCTTCCACTCCCGTCTCCTCTTTTAGTTCACGCAACGCACCATCCTCAGCTGTCTCATTTATGTTGATGAAACCGCCTGGCAGAGCCCAAGATCCTTTGTATGGTTCAATACCTCTATTGATTAGCAACAGATTGAGTGATTTGCCGTCGAATCCAAAAACTACAGCGTCCGCAGTGACCGCTGGGTGGGGATATTCATATGTATACATAGCAGTTCTTATTTGTTGTTGGACAATGCAAAAATACAGATATTTTCTAAAAAAGCACTCTTTTATTGTTGGTTTTACACAAAACATCGAAACTGCATATTTTCTATGATTTTTTTTGTGGCGAGCTTGCTTAATCCATTGTGATATATTTGAAAAAAATCGAGAATGTGCATATGCATATTCTCGATTTGTTTACATCATTTTTCTTTGTTTTGAAGGGGCTTCCTTCCCCTACATTTTTTATTTGAACTTTTTCTCTTCTTTAGCTTTCAACTTGCCTTTTTTGAAGTCTTTTAGCAGAGAGTCAGTATATTTGTCGGATCCTGTGATTGACTTGTTTTTGTCGTAGTAGTTCAGCATCTTGCTGAGTGCGAAGTAGTGCATGTCGAAGTTGTGGTCTTTCTGTTTGTTTTCTAAACAGTAAATAATGCAACCTGCCATATATGCCCCCATAAGTTGAATAGATATGTCCTTATCTTGGCAATGCATAAATGGACTTATTTCATGACTGACAGTGAACAAAATTTCATCAGATGCTTCTACCCAAACAAACATGTATTTTGCTGCTAATCTCGATTCATAGATGTCGGCTGGAAGTTCGGCATCCAAGTAAAAATTTGCCGTCTTCAACGCAATGTCGTTGTCTTTGCGACATTCGTCTGCATTTGCATACTTCTCAATTTGCAGAATTGTGAAGTCTGGTTTGGCGAAACTGGCAACAGCTATAAACGCCGTGATTAGGAGTGAAAAAACTTTTTTCATTGTGGTTCCTTTCTTATTATTAGTTTATTTTCATTTGGCTCGAACGGATTTTTTGTCATCCAAGCTTTGTACGCATCGAGAGTTTTCTGATTCTCTTCGTTGGCAACGTATGTTTTGTACTCGTCGGCATAGACATCTTTGAACAGATCCATTGTGTAAGCTTCGAAGTAACCAGCGTCGATCACTTTCTTCTGGTATTCAAACAAATAGTTCGGATATTTATCTTTCCAGTCATCATATGCGTCTGCTGCTACTTTACGGATCTCTATGAAATCAGATATTGTAATAGTATCTCTTTTTTCAGATTTTAATTTGTCAACAGCGGATGATTTAAGAATTTCCAATTCGTAAAGCATTTCGAACGGAATGATAAGGTTCAGCCCCTTTATGTTGACTGTGTGCTGTTGGGTAAGTGACACATGGAGGGTGTCATTTTCCAGTTTAATTGCCTGCCCAAGACGTTTTACCATTGCATCCTGTATGGCGACATTTCTTTGTCCTTTTTCCAATAGAAGGAATGTTTCTCCATAGATTAGCCCCCAAATAGGTTCGGTTGATCCTAAAAACAGAGCACTTGCGCGGTAGTATGGAGATGAGTATGCCGGCTCTACTTCCATCGCCTTTTCATATAAGTTTATAGCTCCATTGGGATCATTCTCCATAAGCATGATATTTCCTTTTTCCATATAAAGGCATCCTGCTTTGGGAAATTTCTTCAATCCTTTGTCATAGCTTGCAATCGCTTTCTTACGGTTGCCCATATAGTCATGCACGTTTCCCTGTAGTTGGAAGAGTTTGTCTTCAACGTCGGAATTGCGTTCTATCTTTTGTGTGATTTTTAGGGCTTCTGCATATTCTCCTTTTGCTACTTTGGCCAATGCCAATTCGTAGTTTATTATATAGCTTTTAGGGTTGTCGGCAAGCAGATTGTTGTATATTTCGATGGCAATGTCGGGCTTGTTGTTGTCGTAATAGCTTATGGCTTTCTGCATCTCATCCTTTTCGAAATCGCTCAGCCCGGATTTCTTTGCGTTTGCTGTCAAACTGCCTAAAAAAAGCAACGATGCAATTAGGATTTTAGTTGTATTCATAATGAAATTTTTGTGTTGTCGTTATTGTCGGTACGAGTCAAAACATATATCGCACTCCACAAATGTAAAACAAATATTGTTTGATTCCTAATAATTGTACGTTTTGCTTGATTCTTGACCTGAATTTGGAGTGAGATGGTTTTACAAAAAATCGTGTGCATCTAATGACACACACGATTTTTTATAGTGAAGAATTGAGATTTTCCAACAGTTACGAATTATGCATTATGAATTATTGCAACACCTGATCCCAATCTTTCCAAACAGGTTCTCTTCCCATTTTCTTCAACGCATTCATCACCTCTACTGCAGTTCGCTCGTCTGAGACGTGGAATTGCTCAAGTGCCTGTGGATAAGAGAAATAGCCGCCTGGCTCGGTTTTGCTCTCTGCAGACATTGTTGTCACTCCCAGTGTCGCCATGTTGTCGCGGATATTGGCTGGTTCACGTGTCGAGTAGCTGATGTCGATATCGTGGTCGAAGATGCGGAATGCGAATGTCAACTGTGCAAGCTCTTTGTCGCTCATGATGACGTTGGGCTGGAATCCTCCGTTTTCTGCCACACGCATACGCGGAAAATTGACACTGTATTTTGTCTTCCAGTAGTTTTTCTCCAAGTAGCGGACATGGTATGCCATCATTGTCATATCCGTACGCCAATCTTCAAGACCTACCAACACTCCCATGCCGATGGAGTGCACTCCTGCCTGAGCCATACGGTCGAATCCATTCAGTCGCCACTCAAATTTCGACTTCATTCCACGTGGGTGGTAAACGTTGTATCTTGCCTTGTTATATGTCTCCTGGAAACAGATGACTCCGCTCAAACCATGGTCGCATAGCTCAGCATATTCTTCTGTTGCAAGTGGCATGACCTCAATTTTGATGTTGGCAAAATATTTCTTGGCTATGTCGATGGCATTTGCAAGGTAGGCGACGCCAGCCTTTGCCGGGTTCTCTCCCGTCACCATCAGGATATTCTCGAATGGGGCAAGCTTCTTGATTGCTTTAAACTCATTTTCTATCTCTTCCATTGTGAGAATCGTGCGTGCCATTGGATTCTGAATGTGAAATCCGCAGTAGACGCATGAATTGGTGCATGAGTTTGTCAGATACAATGGAATGAACATTGATATTGTCTTGCCGAAACGTTCGAGTGTGATTTGTCGGCTCTTCAATGCCATCTGCTCCAAATATGGTTCGGCTGCAGGTGAGATGAGAGCCATGAAATCATCTACTGTTAGTCTGTCTTTAGCCAAGGCCCGACGCACATCAGCGTCTGTCTTTGCATAGATGGATTTCGTAGTGTCATCCCACGAAATCTTCTCTAATTCATCTGAAAACATACCTTGTTTATTTGTTTTGTTTATTGTTTGCGATTATTAAACCTATAAATATCAGCAGTGTGCCTGCAACAACCCAGATTGTTATTTCGTTTGTGAAAAAAATGGCTGCTGCCACTGCGGAAATTATTGGAAGAAGATAAAGAAAATTGTTTGTGTTGGCTGCTCCGACCTTGTTGAACGACAAATTCCAAAGCCACAGGCTGGCTCCACTTGCTATTAGTCCAAGGTAGAGTGCTCCGACAATATGAGCCCATTCCAGATTCTCCCATGTCTTTGCCAGCGACGGTGCGTCATTGTCGAATAGGAGTAGGGGAAGTATTGTGATGGTGCCATAAAAAAACAATCTTCGTGTGGTCTGCAATTCCGTCACCTCTTTTGGCATAATGGTCAATAGAACTGAATATATCGACCATGATATTACCGATAAAAAGGCGATGAAATCACCCAACGGACTTAGTTTAAGCACAAATACTCCGTTGAATACGACGCAGGCAACACCAGCGAGTGCTATCAGACTGCCAAACACAAACTTCTTCGTCAGTTTCATCGTTCCTAGAATGATGCATCCTAACGCTGAAAAAATTGGCACTGTGGCACAAATCAGGCTGACGTTTGTGGCTCCAGTGAGTCGCAATGCACTATATTCAAGGAAAAAGTAAAGGCTGCCTCCCGACAATGCGATGAGGAACATCTTCAATTCCGTCTTAGAAAACTCCATCTTGTATGGTTTCGGGCAAATGATGCACAATGCGATGTATGCCATCAAAAACCTGCAAAAGATGAGTTGGAACGGCGACACACCTGCCTCAAGAATCGACTTCGAGATCACGAATGTCGTTCCCCAGATTATAGAAACTATAAGCGCAGGAGCGTATTTTAATGCGTAATGCATAATGCAAAATTATAAATTAGTGTCTCGTTAAATGATGTTGACCATTCCAAACATGAGGATTGTTAAGGGCGGAACGCCCTAACCTCCACGTCCCTACCGCGAACCCGTAGGGTGAGCGTTTTTTGATATGTGCTTGCATTGTGCTCGCACAATAGGAGCGGCTATACCTCATTATGAATTATTTGATCTTGAGCGCATCTCGTCCAAGTCTCATCGCACAGAAGTTCGGACCACACATAGTGCAGTATTCACCGTCTGTATGGTGAGCCTCCTCGAATATCTCACGAGCTTTCTCAGGATCCAACGACAAGTGGAATTGATCGTTCCAGCGGAATTCAAAACGTGCTTTTGAAAGTGCGTTGTCACGTATTGCTGCTCCAGGATGACCTTTCGCTAGATCGGCGGCATGAGCTGCGATCTTATATGTGATTACTCCTACACGCACGTCGTCTTTATTAGGCAAAGCAAGATGCTCCTTTGGAGTGACGTAGCAAAGCATGGCTGTGCCGAGCCAACCGATTTGAGCGGCTCCGATGGCTGATGTGATATGGTCGTAGGCAGGTGCGATATCTGTCACAAGTGGTCCGAGTGTGTAGAATGGGGCATTATGGCAGTGTGTGATCTGTCGCTCCATATTCTCCTTGATCTTGTGCATTGGCACATGTCCGGGACCTTCTATAAATGCCTGAACATTTTTGTCCCACGCGCGTAGAACAAGCTCACCCATAGTGTCAAGCTCTGCAAACTGGGCTTCGTCGTTTGCGTCTGCTGTACAGCCTGGGCGCAGACCGTCTCCAAGGGAAACAGCAACGTCATACTGGGCTAGAATATCGCAGATGTCGTCGAAATGTTCGTAAAGGAAACTTTCCTGATTGTGAACCAGACACCATTTGCTCATGATCGAACCTCCACGAGAGACAATTCCGCAAAGTCTTTTATCTGCCAAATGGACATTGTGGCGACGGATACCTGCGTGGATAGTGAAGTAGTCCACTCCCTGCTCACACTGCTCAATCAATGTGTCTTTGTATATTTCCCATGTCAAATCCTCAACCTTGCCGTCGACTTTTTCAAGAGCCTGATAGATAGGCACGGTGCCCACTGGCACAGGACAGTTGCGGATGATCCACTCTCTTGTCTCGTGAATGTTGGCTCCTGTAGAAAGGTCCATGAGTGTGTCGCCTCCCCATTTGCAGCTCCACACGGCTTTCTCAACCTCTTCGTCGATTGTTGAAGTGGTCGCTGAATTTCCGATGTTGGTGTTGATCTTCACAAGAAAGTTTCTTCCGATGATCATTGGCTCGCTTTCAGGGTGGTTGATGTTTGCCGGAAGCACAGCGCGTCCTTCCGCTATCTCCTTCCTCACAAACTCGGGTGTGATGTATGTGTCGATGCCGAGCTCCTTGCAGTTCATATTCTCACGGATGGCAACGTATTCCATCTCAGGAGTAATGATGCCTGCTTTTGCGTATGCCATCTGAGTGATCTTCGCACCCTTCTTTGCTCGATATGGTAGAGCAATATGTTCAAAACGAAGATGATCGAGACTCTTGTCGGCAAGACGCATCTTTCCGTATTCAGATGTTATCTCTGGCAATTGCTCCACGTCGCCACGGCCTACAATCCATTTTTCACGGAATCTCTCAATACCTTTTTTCAGGTCGACGGTGATGTTCGGGTCTGAGAATGGACCTGATGTGTCGTAGATGAAGACGGGAGCGTTCTCAGTCAGTGTTTTTTTGCCATTGTCGTCAATCGACACAGTAGGTGTCAGATTCACCTTCTGCATTCCCACCTTTATATCTGGGAACATCTCGCCCTGCATGTAATATTTCTCACGCTTAGCGTAATGAGTCGTTTTTTTATCTTTATCTGCCATATTTGTTTTTTTTAGCGATAATAAATAAGTTTTTACCACAGAGACACGGAGTCATCAGAGATACGCCATTCGTGCGTATATTATGATCTTGATCCTCTATGAGAAAAAAGAGTGCACTTCGTGCTTCTGAGTTTTAGAGTCACATTACTAATCTTTTGATTCCATTTTTTAATAGAATTTCGTTAAAGTTAATAAGTAATGCGACTTTCAATTTGGCAAGCTTAAGATATGTTAGTGTTTGTGCTGAATAAATAGGTTTCATTTCGGACACCGATTTTAATTCGACAACCACACTATCTTCAACTAGCAAATCTATGCGATATCCTTTGTCAAATACAATTTCTTCATACACAATAGGCATCTCTTTTTGGACCTCTACTTTTAGACCTCTTTTGCTCAATTCATAAGCAAGGCATTTCTCGTAGACGGATTCCAATAAGCCTGGACCTAATGTTTTGTGTACTTTTATCGCACAGTTTATAATTTCGCCTGTTATCTCATTTGATTCCATATTTTCTCTTTTTCTTTCTCCGAACTCTCAAAAACCTCTATGGTGAATAAATAAACACATAGATTTTGTAACAAAGGAACGAAGTGAGTTATCCGAAAAAACTCTGTGTTCCTTTGTGTCTCTGTGGTTTTTCCCTCTTACCCCAAGAATGATGTTAGAGGTGAGCTTGCGACGGCTTCTCCTGCTGTCACGGCTCCAAGACCTGCCTCGTATGCCTCTCGTCCACACTTGACAGCATCACGGAATGCAACAGCCATACGGACGGGATCTCCTGCCACTGCAATTGCTGTGTTTACCAGACAAGCGTCGGCTCCAAGCTCCATCGCCGCTGCTGCATGGCTAGGTGCTCCGATTCCAGCGTCTACAACAACAGGAACATTTGATTGTTCGATGATGATTTTTAGAAAATCTTCTGTGCGTAAACCTTTGTTTGAACCGATTGGCGCGGCAAGTGGCATGACTGTCGCAGCACCTGCTTCCTCAAGTCTCTTGCAAAGCACAGGGTCTGCCTGGCAATATGGCAATACCACAAATCCAAGTTTCACCAACTCTTCAGTCGCTTTCAATGTTTCGATAGAGTCGGGCAACAGATAGCGAGGATCTGGGTGGATTTCAAGCTTCAGCCAGTTTGTGCCAAATGCCTCACGGCTCATCTTGGCTGCAAACACGGCTTCCTTTGCGTCGCGCACACCACTTGTGTTTGGAAGCAACTGTATGTTTTTGTCTACAATATGCTTTAGCATATCATCATTCGCGTCTCCTAGGGAGATACGCTTCATCGCTACGGTCACCATCTCAGTCTCTGATGCGACGATTGAATCTTTCATCAAATCGTTGCTGCTGAATTTTCCTGTTCCGAGGAATAGGCGAGAATTGAATTCTCTGCCGGCAATTACTAGTTTGCTCATTTATATTATGTTTTATTTTTTTCTTTTTTATTTTTTTTCTTTTATTTAGCATTTAGCATTTAGCATTTAGCATTTAGCATTTAGCATTTAGCATTTAGCATTTAGCATTTAGCATTTAGCATTTAGCATTT
>OCTX012252751.1_pt1 | contig 16313 bp, 9 predicted proteins | sample 1539691 | NCBI WGS metagenome assembly OCTX01 (sample SAMN02144231, study PRJEB22623) | gut metagenome | biome: sheep rumen | host: Ovis aries | place: New Zealand | reverse complement strand
GCAAAGATACAAATTAAATTTCAAATTCAGCCACTTTTTTAACAATAAATGTGGCAGTTGGCCGATTCTTGATGTGGCAGTTGGCCGATTCTTGATGTGACAGTTGGCCGATTTTTAATGTGACAGTTGGCCGATTCTTGATGTGTGTCCAGCATTCCCAAGGACATCATCGTCGAGATTTACAAGGTCGTCGGCAACTACCGCCGCCAGTGATCAAAAACAGACATCCCCCGACCCAGCTCACGAAAAGCTGAATCGGGGGATGCTCATATATATCACTATGATATGGAACCTGCTATTGCAAGCTCCACATCAGCCATCAGACCTCAACCATCATACATCTTCCATCTATTCAGCTCTTCCATCACCAATCCTACGGACACACCTTTCCCGTACCCAATGAACCCACCAAACCCGAAGTCCATCAGATACCCAGCCATCCCGCTATGATATGTATCGAGCTGCCTCATTCCTTTAATTTATCTTGTCCCGTATGTTGCGATATTATCGCGCCCACTATTCATACTGGTTCTTCCTCCTATACTGTTCTATTTCATCATAGCGTCCCAAGTCTTTAATAAAATATTCTGTATACGACATCTGCTTACCTTCGTTATTTCCGTCGAATCCTGGAAATCTTATATCGTCTTCAGTGAGAGAAAGTTGTATTCCTTCTCTCTTCAAATTGATATAGGAATAGATGATGCCTCGATACATCTCTAAAATATCAAGAACCTCCCTACAACCATCGGCAGAAAGCTCCTCATCAAACAAGCAATCAAAAATATCGCTATAGTGATACTCATAGCCATATTGAAGAGCCTTAATCATGTTGTCATAATCATACTCCTCATCGCCTTGATTCTTCAGAATCTTCAAAAGGTAGATAAACTCTACTCTTTCCTTTTTTGTTAATTTTATATTACTATCCATTGCTAATTACAATTTATCATTACTTCATCAAAGTATCAATCTTCAACTGCTTTGCCACGTCTTGCACCATCTTAGTAAGTGGCCGTTTGTACACATCTTTCGGATTGGGATAGGTTCCTAACAGTAGGCGTTTCAATTCCCCAGATTTATCGATAAAGGTATCTTTAAAGGCAACATGCAAAGAATCCACATATGTGGCTGTATAAACATACTTCTTCCAAATAACCTCTTCGACCTCCTCTCTATGCTCTTGATAGACTTCCTTTGTTTGGAAACGCTCTTTAAACAAATCAAGTAGTTCATCCAAATCTGGCTCACCTTTTATTGTATTAATCACATCTATATCTAAATCATCCCTGTCATGACTCACCATATACTGCGCCAAGGAACCATTTTCTATGTGAAAGTCAAAATAACTGTCGTTGATGTCATTGGCCTCCTTCCACATACTCACATCATAATTCCCCTTTCGCATATCTAAGCCTGACTTCCTTTGATTGCACGAACCACAGCTAGGTTGAAGATTAAAGAAAGAAGTGGAAAGAAATGGATATAAAGACTTCGGATAGCAGTGATCTAATTGATAGAACGCTTCGTTCTTTCGCGTTGCAATGGCATATTGGGCATTACAGTAAACACAAGTCCTAATACCTAATGTTCTTATAATATCTGGAAATACACGACTCTGTACATAGTCATAGCGCATTGCCCAAACCAGTAACTCATAAAATTTCACGGGATGCGTTGCTACAGTTTCCCCCTGCCTATTTATACTTACTTCAAGCACATCTGCAAGGTGATCTACACCGACAATTCGATTAAATTCTTCTGCTATACACCCAAAACTTCCTGGATGTAACAATAACAATTCGATATAACTCTGTTCGATTTTTCTGATATATTCAACATATCTAACACCTTCTGTTAATGGTATAATGCTTCCATTCTGAAGACAATTCCCCAAAAACCGCAGGTTTGAACAGGCTCTTGAAACCACTCCATTATGAGGAGTCTTGTAAAGCATGCACTTTTTATAGGCATCAGCTAAAGCTTCAATTTCTGGCGTTATCGTTATCCGTCTCATTGTGCTCTTTGTTTAGTCAATTTTTCAATTTCCGACTTATGCCAAGCCAGCAGCTCATCTTCTTGGTCCCCAAACACTTCAGCATACTTATTCATCAAGCTTCCTTTTAGTATCGGTTCTCCAATCATACTGATAAATGCTTTTGCCTTGTCCCTATCCCAATCAAACAGGTATTGATAATCTTCCTCTCTGGTTTCACTACCCTCGTATCTTAGATACGTTATTAGGTCGTTCACCATATCTTTGGCCCATTCACCCATAAAACCTGTTTTCAAGAAGAAACTATGTCTCAACATATCGCATACATTCCCGCAGAATGGATTAACCATCTTCCCGTTTTCTTTGGCCAATTTCCCTTCTTCAAGATAGAGTACATTCTGCCTCGGTATATCCGATAGGATAAAAGGCGAGTGGGTTGCTATGACTATATTGAAATTGCATTTCTCTGTCAGGTTCTGTCCTCTTATCATCCCAAGAAACAGTTTGATGAACTTCTGTTGATACTCTGGATGAAAGCAAGCCTCTATCTCATCAATAAATAAATTGATGTTATAGTATTTGGCTTTCCCTTCTCCATCTGAAACCGAAGCAATATTTTTGATATGATATATAAGAGAAACTGTTGTCTGAATAAACTGATGTTCTCCCGAGCTTAGTCTTTCATAGGGTACAATTCTAACAGACATTTTCCCATCCTCTTCAATATTTCTTTTCAAGAATATCTCTGTTTCAAAGAATGGAGGTGGGAAAAAATTCATAATGCTGTCAGCATTGTCATTGATATGCTTATACTCTTCTCGTTTAGTATCAAACAACTGCATATAAGCCTCATAATTCTTCACTACAGGACATTTCCAATCATCCCCTTCTCTTTCATATCTGACTTTCACTTCATTGAGGAAGTTCTGGGTTTGTCTTATTTTCAGTGTAACATGGGATTTGTCTTTCTTTATCTCATCCACCAAATCCTGTAGTTTCTGCTCACTGTCAACAAGGAGGCTAGCGTTTTTAACTGGAATCAGCATACTGTCTTTAATATGCTTATCAAACACTCTTGTATCTCTGGCGAAATAACGAATCCTTCCAACACGCCTATACTTCTGATATTGGGGATATATCTGTGCCACATGAAGTGTCTTGAAAGCAAGATAGGCTGCTGCCATCATCACAGTAGGATCGTTTTTATTCAATCCAACATATCCATATCTCTTCAAAATTACAGTGGCAAAACAATGTTCATTCCTCAACAAGTTTGGCAGTTCTAAATTCAAATGATTGCCACCATGCTCATAATCTGTCCTAGAATCATTGCCTTGCTTGAACATATATGCAGTGTCGAGTTTCAAATTGATACCATGATAACTATAGCCGTCAAAAAGTTCCTCTCCTTTCTGACCTGTTTCAATTAGCATTCCGACCAATCGTGCTCTGCATAGTTTCTTCTGGGTGTAAAGGTTTATGTTTCCTTCTCCTTTGTATGGCTCAATACCTATAGCTGCAGTATAACCGTCATTCTTGTTATAGATACTATCCAACCAATTTCCATTCTTAGCCTTTCGATTTAAAGGATATGCAATATCCTTCCAATAATCGCCTGGATTCAGGGACATCATCGCATAATTGGACACGAGATTAAAGCAGAAATGCCGACTGATATAAGCAAGCTGTTGCATGCTATCATTGTCATGCCGTCCTTGGAGGTTATCTGCTTTATACTGTATTGCGTTATCTTCACCCCATTTGAAGACCACCTCATATTCAACACATCTAACATAACCTAATTGACCGTAGCTCTCAAAATAAAGTTCTGCTCTCAACCCCTCAATAAACAAAGGAGGCCAAGCTGCTTCGGTAGTGACTCCCTGCATCATGCAGAAATCCAAATTGTTCACTATTCGAAATATCAACTCCATCAACGAACTTTTTCCACTACCATTTTTCCCCACTATGGCCGAAACGGAAACATTCTCTCCATACAAGTTGCGCTCTAACGTAGCATCCAACCGTTTCAACAGTTGGTCACCTCTTCGTTCGTACCAATTATTCAGCAGATACCACTCTTCCTGCAGTATCTTCTTTAAATGCTCCTTACATCCAGGTAGTACCCTTAGAGCAATAAGGGAAAAGTTGCCTTTTTCAAAAGCCATAGTCTTCATAATTTCTTCATAACAACGGTCTGATGTGTCATATCCTCAGGATTTCTCCCTCTACGACGTAACACTTTTTTATGTAAATAGACAGGTGCAAATTGTCGAATAGCAGCCATGGCTTCCGCACTAGCAACTACTATCCATCCATCACCTACCTCATAATGGCTTCTGGTTCTTCTAAACATATTACCACTTTGCCAGTACACAGACTCTACCATTCTTTTCCCTTTTGTATCATTCCATGCAAAGTATCCATCCTCAGCAGGTTTCCATCCAAACATAAAAGCCATTGAAGGATTAATGGCTATCCAATGGTTTTTGTTCGAGAAATCAGAATAGTAACCACCTCTCAACAGCACGGCCTCTGGGTCATCTTTACCCATATTCAAATATTCTGAGGTCATATGCAAAAAGGCACTCTCTCCAAATATGGAACTTCCATATTCGTTATCACAATCTTCAATATATGAAACATTTGCCTCATATTCTTCCATTGCAGGATTGTCCCCAACCTTCTTTAAATGAGTATACTCTCCAATCACCAAGCATCCGTTATATTCTGGCATTCCCTCATTAAGTCGAGTTGACTCACCGTGTTTAAGAATCCAATCCTCTTGTACACTCCAACTCTCTGCTGAAGCTATTCGCTGAACAAAGTCTGGTCTTGGTCTGGCATCTATCAGTATGTTGGCAAAGTCGCGCGACATAAACAGGCCTTCAAAATAACGGCCAGGCACGACGCCTCCATCCAAGAGCTCTGCAGCAACTTCAAAGACTCCATCAAAAGCGGGCATTGCATGGGGATGGGGGCATAGAGACTTAAGACCTATACTATCATAATGATGCTCCATATGCTTTTCTTCTGCAATATTGGAATTCCCATTATCTCCGTATTTCTTCATTAATTCGATGGCCCGAAAGTCAAGCGTTCGTTTGTCTATACCTGTACAATGCGAGAGATAACCATTCCACTTAGATGCTACTCCCATTACACTACTGGCATCTTTCCAATCAATCTCTGGCGCAAGTTCAGTGCCTGTCAACCAACTGATAGCTGGAGGATTCTTTGAGTATGGGAACGTAAAAGAGTATATAGCAGGAAGTGGTTTCCGCACTGCCTCAGGGATTGGTTCTCCCAATCTCCGTAGAATAATATTCGCATATAAACGATATTGATAGTTTGGTGACAATGCACTTTTCCGTGCTGTCTCACAAAAGTCCGATAGATGTTTCGACTTTAATTCGGATATGTAGCATCCTATTTCCAGTTTCAAACGTTCAGAGTGGACATCATCATTTAACACGTCCAATACAGACACTCCAGTTTCATGGTGTAGATGTGCCAACTGTATTTTTGCTCGTTCCGATATACTAATAACGGGCATTTTAACCAAATATAACAACCAATCTCGAACAATCTCATTGATTGTACTATCAGCTGGTTCTATTTCAGGTTTGTCCTTTTCGTTACATATATCATCACGCAATATTCTATTCATATATGCGAACTCTTCTTCAAAGAGTCGTTCATGATCTATCTTATCTGTCAGCAGAGGAACTATCTCCTCTATATTATGCAAAGCGCCATACGGGAATCCCTTGGGTATATCGTTTGCAAACAACTCTATAGTAAACTCGCGTCCACGCTCTGGATCAATCTCTTGAAGTTCTTTACAAATATCCAGTCGTGACCCTCCATCATAATATCTGGCCCAGCCTGAAGCAGATGAATCTGATAAGGCATCAATAGCAGTAGTCCAAGCTTCAGCATTTCGTCCAGCTTCTCTCATTTTTTTAGCTTGAACTAGTAAATCCTCTCGCTCTCGCTTATGTCCTTTTTCTGATTTTAAGACAGATGGCTTTAAGATTTTATCCAGACTCGTCAGAAGTCCTTCTACGATATTCTCTGGACACTCAGTCCTTATCTTCAGGCGCATTTGTTGTAGAACAGGTGGAAAATCATCTTTTAATATCTGGTGACCATAATCCACGAATGCTTTAATAAGCGTCGTATCTAATTCATATAAATCGTTTTCGTCATAATACAGATGCAAATCTGTAAACATTCGGAAGAGAACTTGATACTCACTGGCAGAATTTGCTCTTTTCAATAGCTGCAATAGGATGACCGAAGATACGGATTGGTATAGCTCATATTCCTGATCAAGTAACCAAAAGGAGAGTTTCAAGCCTGAACAAAGGTTGAATTTCAAGGTTTCATACAACAACTCATGTGCAGCCCGATATGCTGTTCGTGTCTCCGCTATTTCATCTAAATACCTTAGGCGCGTCGTCATCCAATGAATATACGCCACTGCATGTTCAGGGTCTCGTTGCATAGCCTCCCCTAACCAACCTGCAAAAAGACTCGGCTGATAATCCTTCCGATATCCTACACCAAATGTTTCTTCTATCATCTGATGGAAATAATCCTCCGCCTTGTCATAGCACTTCATTTCAAGCCATCCGCGTCCTTGTTGCAGGGCCTCGTTGGCACGACCGTCTAAATCCTTCCAAGTCATCATCAAAGCATCCACCTGAGACAATTGACGTTTACACCAATCGGGGTCGTAACCTTCTTTGAATAGTGTAAGAATAGCCTCTCTTCTTGATGCGCCATCAGCACGGCACGTTTCTGAAATAAAATAATGTTCAAAGACATGTGCCACTCTTTCGAGCATATCTTCTCCAAAGCACGCAGCCATCTGGATTACAAACGCATAAAAGTCTTTCCTTTGTTGTGAAAGCGTATATGCAAATTTGTTATGATGTGGTCTCCATGCTTCTAGGTCATCATAATAACGGATGCTGTGCGTTATTAAGGAGATGAAACTGCTATCCCGAACTCCCGTCTGAGCCTTTCCTGCCATCTGAGCAATACTGAATACTCGACGAGCATAATTCACCATCAAGTCGTTGTCTTCGTGTTCAGAATTGTCTGGTACTAATACCGTCATGTTATCTTGGTATCCATATTTCGCTCTAGTTCTTACATAGAAAATGTGAGGCTCCAGTGTTTCAAATAGCTGTCCAACTTCATTCTGATAATAGGATCCAATTTCCTCCCACGCTATCTTTTCCAAATAAGCTTTCACCGTTTCAGCAGGTTGGTCGCTTCGTTGAGCCAGATCCACCATAACAAGTTGAATAATACCAGCTTGGCCTATAATAGCATGCAATCTCTCTGCGTCGGCAAAATATCGTGACATCTTTTCTTTCTCACCATCGTGCTTACTCAGATGTACGATGGCTTTTTCATAGGCATGGAATAACAATGAAAGACACCTGCTGTCTGCTTGAAGAGTTTTTATCATCCCCTCAAACTCAGGCCAACATTCCTGTTCAGCCAACGACTCCAAATATGCATGTATTAATGTCAGTCTGAAACTATCACCGTCAAAGGGGTCCTGGTCATGTATGGCAAAAGACTCCAAATAAGGTATAAATAATGCTATCTGCTTTTCTATGTCGGCCCAGTCAAGAAAATACCCAGCAGTATTTACCCATTTCGTCAGATATTCTTCTTTGTTTTGGAGGTCCCGAAACCTATTATGGTGTTCTTCGGGCTTATGCGACAGGAAATCAGGGAATGACAATGTAAAAAGAATGTTCGCTTCATCCTTATCACCGACTCTAAGATATTCAATTGCAAGTGTCAGCGCATACGTCTGCGAACAGTGCAATTGTCTGTCTTCCCTGACGATTGCTTTGGCTAACGTACTTCGACCTGTATGAATAAACTCTTCTATCAGTGAGAGAACTGAAAGATCTTGATTATCCATCTGCGTTATCTGATTTTCAAAAAGTAGATAGCGAATCAACAGGTATGGGTCTCTACGTTTACGCGCTATTTCCACACCCCTTTCCAAATCACGCTGTATACTCCATAATGGACGGTAGTTCTGAGCCTGTTTAAACAATACTTCTGGAGTCAACGACGTTAAGAACTGATCATACTCCTCTGCGCTATATAAATAATAGCCCTTGTCCCAACCTTCTTTGAAGTATTCTGCCAACCGTTCGTAATATTCAATATCCTTGGCTTTAGAGAACCTACCCGTCAGAACATCTTCAGATGTCTTGTTCAGCAAATACTGTCTGAACGAGTTATGGAAGAACTTAAGCGATTGACTGCCTTTATCATATATAAACAGATGCCGCATGTGGTTCATAATGTCAAGCAAAGCATCTTCTGGACACAATGCCCTTACATCATCCATCTGCATATTACCACAAATTCTGGCTACAAGTCCCAATGCATCTCTTACTGCGTACGTTTCTAATCGAGTACCAACTATTCGTGCATAGTAATCCTCCACCTCCTCAGGAGTATCATCCATCATCTCTACAGCGATAGCACCTGAAACTGCAATATGGTTCAAAAGATATCGCAAATAAAGTGGATGCCCTTGGGATTTTTTCCAGCACTTTTCAAACAATTCATTTGTTATAAATTCATGGGGCAGCAACTTTACACACAAGTCTTCTATTTCCGCCTTGCTCAACGGTGGTATATCGATTAGATTACTGGAATTTGATAATTCTTTCTCAATAGAGCTATTCAATCCCAGATGATCATAATGCTGACTTCCAAGGACAAACACAACACCCTCAGGAATATCTATAGGGGAAGGCAGAACCTTCATCAGAGTATGCATATCCTTTGTATATTCCCTTGTAATATGATCCAAACCGTCAACAATGATATAATAAGGTATTCTTGTATGCTTATACTCTTCAGAAATTGCGTCAAGCTGCCTGTAGAATCGTTCCCTCAGTGCATCATAATCCATATTGGGCAATATCGTCTTGTTCCCCTCAACGCCAGTTTTATGTATCAGTAGTACAATATCATGCAAAAAAGTCAGCCCGCTACCGCGGTTACTGTCATTGTTTCTCTGCGACGAGGGATTCAAGAAGTCAAAGGCATAAAAACGTACAGAAGGATTCTTGATACCTCTCGACCATTGTGTCAATAAGGTTGACTTGCCAGCACCTGGCGATCCTTTCAAGAAAACATAACCCTTACTCTTCCCTTGCAGTGCTTTATCAAGCATAACCATGCCTTGGGTATTGGGTACATATGAGTCTTCTGGCACTTTCAGATTATGGTCAAACTTAGTATCAAATCTCTTTTCTAAGTTTAATCGAGTGATAATCTCCCTTACTGTAAGTTTTATTTGGCATCCCTTACTACCAGCGACTTCTTCTATCATACGATGAATGCATATGATATCAAAAATGCGTTGGTCTTCATATATCTTTGATACCTCTACTGTCTCTTTTTGATAATCATGCTGGAAACTGAAAACACTCCAGAAATCACTCCACTCCTCTGCTGTAAGTGTTGAAATACTACGCAGTTCGGATATAGCGTTATCCCATTTGGCATCAATTGGTTCCCCTCTTTTCAACTTCAGAAGGACTTCTTCCTCGTACTCCTTAAATCCACCTACGTCTTTTCCTGCTAATGCCTTGATACTATAGTCCCCTTCTGTCAAACTCTTATTAGTCAGAACGTAAGGATATATCGTCTTGTCTACATACAAATTCTTTAAGCTACGCCATCCATCCACCGCTTCTTTTATCAGTTTTTTGAAGTCTGGATAGGCAATATCAGCATCTATAATGCTCCATTTTACCTGATATGCATGCACACTATCAGTTGTTACATACACCACATCGTCCAGCTTTCCGACATGATCTACCATATCAGCCACTCGAATCTCTTCCAGTGTTCCGGCCTCCATGGCTTCAAATATGCCTATAGCAAATATATCGTACTGCGCCAGGTATCCTCCCGTCGCAGCACGTTCACCTTTAAGCGTATATTTGGTATCATTATCGGACTTAGACATTTTTCTCAATTATTTAGATTTTTAGTTCGTTTTCTTTATGTTCTATTCATATTGGTTTTTCCTCTTATATCTTTCCGTCTGTTCCAGAAGTTTTATAAACTTCTTCGCCCTCTCCTCTTTCAACTTCCCCGCATTCATCTGCTTCCGATTATGCTTCATCCACGTATACAGCCGTCTTTCGTTCAAGTCATATTTCGATAAGTTCCTATGGTTCACATTCAAGAACCTCAAAACCTCCTCATAATTAGCTAACCATCGTTCCTCTTGCGTCATAATCAAAGATATTCTTCAAAATTGCATTTTATCATCAACGTATGCTGACCTTCATCGATTTTCTGATTCACAAAACTCTTCACCATGTTCTGAGCCAAAACTTCATTGGGTGTGTTACGTGAAAGTTCAGCTAAATCTACAAATGCATTAATCTCATTATAGATTCCCCGTCGGGACTCATCCAACTCCTTTCGGTCTAAACCATAATACTCTATCGATGCCTTACCCTCATCAGTCAGTCCACTGATATTTATGCCCTCAAATTTCAGATGATTCTCAGGATGTTGTTCTTCGTATGGATTAATCAGAAGAGGTTCCTCCTCTGAAATATCCTTAACATCTGGATCAAATCGCTTCGCAGGGTCTTTTAATGGAAAGTAATTATGCTTGTTGTACCTGTTACATTGTTCACAGGCATACAGCAAATTTTCCCACTTGTAAGCCAACCAATAATAACCTGGTTGATGCAATTCTTTATCGTTCTTATCCTGTTGCCATCCACCTTTTGGACGGAAGTGTTCTACATCGCCAGGGCAAGACGCTTGATAATGAGTCTCACAATAGCAACAGATACCATGCTGCAACCGATTCAAAGCATTCTTAACGTCAGCGTGTGCGTAAATGCTTTTTTGCACTGCGGCTCCAGATGTAGGCGCTGCCTGTCCTTGCAAATTTGCTGGCACACCCACTCTACTCCTGTCTATATACTTCATAGATGCCCCTCCCTCTTCAGTTTTTCGGCCATCTGGTGAATATATGTCATTGCTTCTACATCTGCTATCGTCTCACCCGTTGGCAGATATCCGAAGTCATCCACATCAGCATCCAACTCCCTATGCGGATTGTCTCCGCCATCGCTAATTACAGCCTTCCTGCGCTCCATAAACTCATCAAGCGATGCCGGCCGCGATGATGGCAAATCAAAATACTTGCTCATCAACACTTGATCTATACGCCAGTTATTCATGCTATCATCTTTCGTATCAATCTGGACTCGACCGTTTTCGCCACGCTTAAACAGCAGCAAATCCACATCTCTATTACCTCGCGAATTAGCCTGCACCAGCAGCGGGCTATGGGTAGAAATAAAAAATGCCTTGCTCCTCCTATCTCCCTCTGAACTACACAACTTCTGTATTTGTTCAATATAACTCCGTTGCCATTGAGGATTGATATGGGTATCTGGTTCATCCAACAAAAATAGCGTCTCATCTCGACTGCCGTGCGACATGGCTATAAGCCCCATCACCAGCAGATATTGCTGCTCCCCTTCACTCAGATGCAGGTAGGGATAGCGTTCTCTTTCATCTTTTTTATGGAGAATAATGTCAAATTCCTCTACGATATTCAATGTAAAGCACTCTTCAAGAGTATTCAGGAAATCCATTGGTGTTGGGAACATTTTAAAAAGCTGTTCCGCAAACTGATTATCAGAAGGGATACTCTCAATATCGAAATACTCCCTCTTCCCTTTCTTTTCTGTATTGATGTCATAGTTAAAGCCGTTCTCGATGGAATAAGTTAGCAACAAGCGCAATAACTTATCAACACTTCCACGAATACCCCAGAAGATGTCGTTTCCTTCAAGGTTTTCCCCCTGTAAAAACATATCACGATAGTACGCAAGCGTCAACCCTTCCCTTCGTCTATTGCTTGTCCTTGAAAATTTTGGATCACGGAATCTAAGATGAATACTGTCCCAATTCTCCACTTGAACGATATCATGCAGAACCTTTCTTATATTCTCTCCATATACATGATGATTTTTATATAATAGGAGCGTTGTCAACACCAGCATTGAGTGTCGGTTTTCCGCAAAGAATAGCTTTCGAGGCCTAAGTAGCTCCTCATTTCCTTTTGAATATCTTATGCGTTTAGATCTCTCTTCACTCTTGATATGTTTTTCCACCAGCGTCCTTATTCGCTTGTTTTCACCGGAATAATAGCCAATAATCTGGTTGGGTAGTTCCAAATCTTTTATGTCTATCATGTGATTAACTTCTGGAACACCTGCCCTGATAGAATACTCCGAGATGTTGTGTTTGTCTGTTATCTTGGTTATACCGAAATTCCTACCATTGCACTCATATTCCATCTCGTAGTGTATCGGTTGCTTCTCTGCATTCCTACCTTTTGTTTTCAATTGATACAACTCATCGAATATCAGAAGCAGCACCTCCAGTAGGTTCGACTTCCCCATGCCATTTTGACCGACCAATAATGTTATTTGGTCAGCTTGCAGCATCAGATTCACAGTCACGTTCTTATAAACGGGCACGTACAGTCTGTTTATCTTCATATTGCTCAATTAAAAAACCTGATGGAGCCAAGACTGCAATATCATCTCACCCTGTTGGGTAAGATTTGTGCAACTCTCTTTCAATTCACTACTTCCCAACTTTTGAGACAATTCTGCAAGGCTTAATGCTTTCGCCTTCAGTTCTTTCACTAATAATTCTAGACGGTTATATTTTTCAGCAATCTCTTTCTGCTTGGCCACATCCGGCAAGGGAATTAACAATCGCTTTAGGTAATTCATGTCCAAATGTGCAATGGTGGCGCCTCTCTTTCTGCTTTGGAAATCCTCATAAGAATAGGCCAGATAGCAATAGATATAGTCTATCTGAACTCTATCACTCTTTGGAGTAAGTATCGTGAGTGTAGATGCCGCAACGCCCCTTTGTGCATGAAACACTTTCCCGCTACGATGACCATCCTTCACCATCACAAGGTCTTTCTCTTCCAGTACAGAATACTTACCCTCAGCATATTTGCTGGGGAGTCCTGATTCCAAGGTCTGAATGTCCACGTATGGCAACGAACCTTCAAAAGGGATGTCATCCACCCTTTTAGGTCTTCTTGCAGAATGTATATAAACAAGGTCTGTCAGAAGAAAATGCCGTACACTTCCGTTATGAATGCTGTCAATCATTTACCTCAAACTCTATTTTTTTCAACAAACTGCGTATCTCTCTAACCACCTTGTTCGCCTCCACCAAATAGTGTGCAGGCGATTCCATTTTCTCTTCTTCATGATGTTTATCCTTAACAAAAGTAATCGTATAACCATCATTCCTTATTTCATCCAGTGAAATCAGTTGCCCTCTTCTTTGGGGCTCTCTGCTACGATATGCCTTAATAAAATCCTTAAATATGTTCAAATTATCCAGATTTTCAGACTTCATCTTTTCATGCTGCATGTCATACAAGAGCACCCGATTGCCAGTACTACGACTATTGGTCAGGAAGATGGCACACATTGAGATGGAAGAATTGGGATAAATCCCCTTGGGAAGTCTCAATATGGTATGAAGGTCATATTCCTCAAACAGTCGTTTTCGGAAATATTGATATTCCAATGAATTCATATACAGAAAGCTCTCCGGCAATAGGATAGCCGCACGACTATTACGCTGAAGGCTTAGTGACTTAAGTATCAACTCTACAAACTCCAACTGTTTGTTCTTATATGTGCTAGACCCTTGCTTCCCTGCTAAAGAGAACATCTGTATAGGTGGCTCACAGATAATACCATCATAGAGTTGATAATTGGTTGCCATCAACGAATCGCCAATCTTTATGTCACATCGTATTCCATGAAAGCGTGTATTGCAAAAACCTATCCTAGCAACTTCTTTTTGGATTTCCATACCAGCCAGGGCTCCTGTGATTTGAAATGCTTTATCTTTTTCTGTTAGATACTGGTAATTAGAATTCGTTTTCTTCAAATATTTGTCTATCTCAACCAGAAAACCAGCAAATCCTGCTGCGGGGTCATACCAACGCTCTCCTATCGTAGGCTGCATCAACTCCACTAAAAGCTGGGCAAGAAGGCCTGGTGTATCGTTCTGTGCAGACCCGCTGGCTTTTGCCCTACTGTTTTCTTGCAGCATCAGGTCAAACAAATCAGCGATGTTTTCTTGTTTGGCACACTTAGACACCACTTTAATGGCTTCGCCGAGAACAGATGCCGAGTATATGTGAGTCTGTTGTTTGCTCTGACGTATTGCTTCCTGATATAAATCCAACAAGTCTTCACCTGACGTCTGTTCCAGCTTCTTCCATCTTTTAGCTTCCTTCTCATCATAGAAGGTCATCCACCTCAGATACAGCATATTTGCCATCTCATAAAGGAATTGATAGGATGACACCCCTGCTTCAAGCAAATTCTCACGAAGATTCCAGAGGCTACGGTACTGAACTTCAGCCATCGTAATGATTTTATGATGTACCTTCAAATCATCAGTCTCATACCGTCCCCTCAGCCAATGCTGCACTTCATGCACATATTTGAACTTTTGTTCCTCTACTAGGGCGCGCAGTGTCGTACCATCCTCCTCAGTCACTCTACCCAAGGCATCCATAAAGTAAGAATAGTCTGTACTATGTACAGGAATCTTATCATCTGGTCCTATTATTGAAGCAGCAATGATAGGGTCATAATAAACATTTCCTGCATGTTTTTTGCTGATAGGCAAAGGCATAATCTCGCTGATTGATATTGGTTCATCAAGTTCATTTAACGAAACCGTACCATCCATTCCCACCTCCGCTATCACAAAGGCATTGTCACTATACCATAATTGATCTTTCAGCCCATCAAACTTAGAATCCCCAAGCTTGACTATATCATTTCGTTGATACATAATCATAATATATCTCAATCTTCTATGTTTGAATCTTCTCCCTCTCAAATCACCTTACCGCTTTTCAACTCAATCTGCGTTATAAGTCTGTTCGAGCTTTCTTCGTGTTCTTTATACAATCTAGCATATTCCCCGTATGCAGGGTGCTTATCCACTTTCTGAAACTCATCCATCATATACGCAACAAATTCCGCAGTACAGTCTATCTTTTTCTCGTACGTGATATAATACACATCAGTTATTCCATCTTGGTTATCCGCAGTTGCTATTGCCATTACAAGGCTATCCAGTTCATTCTGTAGCGTAACCGACAACTCATAATGCACCATCACTTCGTCAAAGAAGGTTTTACTGAAATATACTTGATATTTTAGCACGAACACCCGCAATAGTTCTATTTGTTTGCGCAGTTCTCGTTTAATCTCTATCCTTCCCCACCATTCAACTCCGCCGTGTCTCAGAACGCGTTCTGTACAGAAGGTCACATGATTAGCTTCATTTTGAATCAACTGATAAACTTCCCTAAGAACTGCCTCTTTTTGATATTCAGTTGCAGAGATTCCATTCATTTTCTCTTTGATTTTCTGAAAATCATCGTCTACCAATCTTTTCAATATCTCATCATTTTGCAGCATAATCCTTTCGCCTAAAGCCTCTATTTTTATCGACCGCTCAGCAGTTTCCATGATTGCCTTAGTCGTTTGTGCCTCATACCTATGCAAAATTAGGTATACTACCACCACCACTGTTGCAACAACAACAAACAGAATAGTCAAATTCGTACTCACACCATCCCAAGTCACCAGAATCTCGAAAAAACTCTTAGCATCAGATCCCTTATAGAAAGCTTTTATTGTCGGATATCCCAGCGCTACCATACTATATATACTGAATATCCCCCTAAGGAACATCGCTACTATCTTTGTTGGTGTTCCTTTACAATAGTAATCCACCACCTTCATCGAAATTGCCCCTACAAGCCCTTTCCAGAAAGGAGTATCTTCATCACGTCTTGACTTATTGAAAAGGTATAGCCCTGATGACAACAATAAAAGAAATACTACTATAAATACCATATAAAAATATTCTTCAATTCCGTTCCTCTATAATCATCCCCTTCTCCCACATCCCCCACATGGGGCACATATCCAACTCCGAATAATCCCCGTATTGGACTTGGGCATCACAGAGTATGTCTGTCCAACGGGAGCTGCAGTGCAGGTCACCGAAGAAATCGGTTTCGAGGTTGAACACTTCCAGGTAGATATCCATCTCATCTGCCATGCGCTTGGAGAGGTCGGGCTTTTGGCGTAGGTGGCAGTATAGTTCCACTACAGCCTCGGTGAATATCGCCAGTTTCGTGTAGGTA
>OCTX012018498.1_pt1 | contig 16326 bp, 13 predicted proteins | sample 1539691 | NCBI WGS metagenome assembly OCTX01 (sample SAMN02144231, study PRJEB22623) | gut metagenome | biome: sheep rumen | host: Ovis aries | place: New Zealand | reverse complement strand
TCCTCATAATTGATGTAACGCGTCACATCCAGATCGTACCAGTAGTCCATTCCGGCCCGTTTGATCGCCTGGTCTGTCAGGCGAAAGCCCAATGGCTCGATCAGGTGAAGCGAAGACCCTGTTGCCATACAGGTCCTTCCGATATTGCCGGTGTTGCTTGGGATTTCCGGTTCATGTAAAACGATGTGCATCATATTTGCCTCATCTTTCTTTTATATTTCTATTGTTCCGTGAACTTTTTCAAATGTCCTATCGAATATGCAGAAAAAAACAGGTTATAAATACAGCGATTCCTCTTTTTGAGAAATCGCTGTATTTTTCTTTTCTCAATTACAATTAGAACAGTCCGGAAATCTTTCCGTTCTCATCTACGTCGATCCGCTCTGCGGCAGGAACCTTCGGAAGTCCCGGCATCGTCATGATGTCGCCGGTCAGCGCTACGATGAATCCAGCGCCTGCGCTTACCTTTAAGTTTCTGACGGTAACCGTAAAGCCCTTCGGCGCACCCAGAAGCTTCGGATCATCAGAGAAGGAATACTGGGTCTTTGCCATGCAGACCGGCATATCTCCGAATCCAAGATCTTCTAACTGCTTCGCCTGTTTTGCTGCCTTTGCAGTCAGCACTACACCATCTGCGTGGTAAATGCGCTTGCAGATCGCTTCGAGCTTCTCCTCAATGGAGAGATCTGTCTCATAGGAGAATGTGAAGTTGCTCGGCTCGTCACAAAGACGGACTACTTCCTCAGCAAGTGCCTTTCCGCCTTCGCCGCCCTTTGCCCAAACTTCAGACAATGCAACGTTTACGCCAAGCTCTTTGCACTTCGCTTCAACCAGATCCAGTTCTGCTTTTGTATCTGTCGGGAAGGCATTGATCGCAACCACACACGGCAGACCGTATACATCTTTGATATTGGAAACATGCTGCAGAAGGTTTGGCATACCTTTCTCAAGTGCTTCCAGATTTTCTTCATTCAGATCTGCTTTTGCAACACCGCCATGGTATTTCAGTGCACGAACGGTTGCAACTATGACAACGGCATTCGGCTTCAGGCCTGCCATCCGGCACTTGATATCCAGGAACTTCTCAGCACCAAGGTCCGCAGCAAATCCTGCTTCCGTTACGATATAATCACCGAGCTTTAATGCCAGTCTGGTCGCGGTTACAGAGTTGCATCCGTGTGCGATGTTTGCGAACGGACCGCCGTGTACCAGTGCCGGTGTATGCTCAAGTGTCTGTACCAGGTTCGGCTTTAACGCATCCTTCAGAAGAGCTGCCATCGCGCCTTCTGCCTTCAGGTCATGCGCCGTAACCGGTTTGCCGTCATAAGTATATGCTACGATGATGCTACCCAGTCTCTTTTTCAGATCCACGATGTCAGATGCCAGGCAAAGAACTGCCATAACCTCTGATGCAACGGTGATGTCAAATCCATCCTCACGCGGTACACCCTGCAGCTTTCCGCCAAGGCCGTCAACGATATTTCGAAGCTGACGGTCATTCATGTCAACCGCACGCTTCCAGGTGATCTGCTTGGTGTCGATGCCCAGCTCATTGCCCTGCTGAATGTGGTTGTCAAGCATTGCTGCCAGAAGATTATTGGCCGCGCCGATCGCATGGAAGTCACCTGTAAAGTGCAGGTTAATGTCTTCCATCGGTACAACCTGTGCATAACCGCCGCCTGCGGCACCGCCTTTGATACCGAATACCGGTCCCAGTGACGGCTCACGGAGTGCTACAACGACATTCTTGCCGATCTTTTTCAGTCCGTCTGCCAGACCAACGCTTGTCGTCGTCTTGCCTTCTCCGGCCGGTGTCGGTGTGATCGCCGTAACAAGGATCAGCTTGCCATCCGGATCGCCTTCATGCTCTTTCAGGAAGTTATAGTCAATTTTTGCCTTATAACGTCCATAGTTTTCTACATACTCCTCCGGGATCGCAAGACTCTCTGCGATCTCATTTACCGGTTTCATCGTCGCTTCCTGTGCAATCTCGATATCTGACTTATATCCCATCGTACTCCTCCGTTTTTCCAAATCTATCACGAACCTGTTACAATCATGTTACCCGGACTTTAGTTTAGCATGAAATAGTTGGTTTGAGAATACTTGCTTTTTCCCAAAAATTGCGCCACAATTGGCATGTAACTGGCAATTATAACAAATGCACATGAGGACTGAAATGACTGACAAACCATTTTACCTGACAACACTTTGCTACATCGAAAAAGACGACGCATATCTCATGCTGCACCGGACCAAAAAAGAGCACGATATCAACAAAGGAAAATGGATCGGTGTCGGCGGAAAATTCGAGCCGGATGAGACACCGGAGGAATGCCTGCTCCGGGAGGTCAAAGAAGAAACCGGCCTGACACTGACCGGTTTCAGACTGCGCGGCATCATCACTTTTTTAAATGATGCATGGCCCACAGAATATATGTTTTTATATACAGCTGATGCCTTCACGGGAACATTAACACCGCTTCGTGACACGCATCTGCTAAGCACATACCGAAAGCTCCTTCCGGGCACCAGCGGCGATCAGCTGTTTGCCTGCAACGAAGGGAATCTGGCATGGGTCCCGAAAAAAGATCTGATGAAGCTGAATCTCTGGGAGGGGGACAAATTATTTTTAAAGCTGCTGACAGAAGATGCCGGCATGTTTTCCCTCAAAGTCAGCTATCACGGAGATGACCTCAAAGAGGCAGTTCTCTATCTGCACGATGATCAGAACGCATAACCTTACTCATACCGCAGTGCATCGATCGGGTTCATTTTCGCTGCTTTATTTGCCGGATAATATCCGAAGAAAATGCCGACGGCCATCGCGACACCAAGGGAAAGCAGGATGCTAAACGGCGTCGGGCCGCTTAGTGCTCCCATCACAGCCGTCGCGATCATACCAAGCACCGAGCCGATCACAATGCCGATCACACCGCCAAGCAGACAGATAATGATCGCTTCCGTGATAAACTGTGTCCGGATGGATCCGTTTGTCGCGCCAAGCGCTTTTCTCGTACCGATCTCTCTCGTGCGCTCCGTGATCGAAACCAGCATAATGTTCATGACGCCGATTCCGCCTACGACCAGTGCGATCGCAGCAATGGCGGAAATGGCAAGCGTCACTTTTCCCATCACGCCGGACATCTCATCCACAACAGATGACATGCTGAACGCAGACGGCTGGATATTCGGATTGTCTCTGTAATAGGTATCCGTCAGATACTCCTGAATGGTCTGCGCAAAGCTTTCCGAATCAACGCCCTGCTTTGTGACAACGTCAAACCAGTAATACTGATTGCCGGACTCCTGTCCGTAGATATTTCTTGCCGCGAGCAACGGCGTATAGATCTGTGCCGTATCGCCTTGTCCCATGATCAGGGATGACATCATCGTATCCTTCTGATACTCATAGATCCCGACCACTTTCATCTCAAGGTTCTTATCCTCGATCATGGTCTCAAATGTCGCACCGATCGCTGTATCGATGTCTCCAAACAGACTCTCTGCAAACTGATCGGAGATCATGACCACGTTGCTTCCCCTGTCCAGATCTTCTTCCGTAAAATAGGACCCTCGCAGGATTGTCAGATTATTCGCATAAAAATATCCTGCAGTCACACCGGTCAGGTTCGCCGCCTCGGACTTGTTATGGTAGTTGCATTCAATCGTTCCGATCCCCTCTTCTACAGAGATCGCCTGTATCTGATCCGGATAATGGGCGCAGAGATCCCTGATCATTTCTGCCGTAAAATAGTCATCATCCGTCATCCCATACGTTTGCTCTACCTCACCGAAAACCGGTTCTTCTCCGGTCTCCATATCCGCCTCTTCTTCAAGCGGCGCCTTCTCCTCGATATAAACAGAAATATTATTGCCGCCCAGAGACTGCATGGCATCGGCCACGCCTTTGGTCAGCCCGTTTCCGACTGTCATGATCGTAATGACAGAGGCGATACCGATGATAATGCCGAGCATGGTCAGGATCGCACGCATTTTGTTTAAACGGAGGCTTTCCAGTGCCAGCAAAATGTTTTCACGAAGCATCTGTTCCACCTCCCATGATTCTCTCGTTGATCACACGACCATCCATTAACGTAATGATCCGTCCGGTCTCATTTGCAAGTGTCTCAGAATGCGTGATCAGCACGATGGTCTTTCCGTGATTCTCATGAAGGTCATGAAAAATATCCATGATCATATGACCGGTCTTGGAATCCAGCGCACCGGTCGGTTCATCCGCCAGAATGATCGCCGGGTCATTTGCCATCGCCCGCGCGATCGCCACACGCTGCTTCTGACCGCCCGAGAGCTCCTCCGGCTTATGATCGATACGATCGGCCATTCCGACCATTTCCATCAGCTCCATGGCTTTTTCCTGACGGTCTTTCCGGGAAACCCCGCCGTACATCAGCGGTACCTCAACATTCTTCAAAGCATTCATGCGGGGAATCAGGTTATAGGTCTGGAAAACAAATCCGATCTTTTTATTGCGCAATGCTGACAGGTCCGCATCCGATGCCCGGTTCACATCAATCCCATCCAGGAAATAGGTTCCTTCGGTCGGGCGGTCTAAAAGACCGATCAGGTTCATCAGCGTCGATTTTCCGGAGCCGGATTCACCGACGATCGAAAGAAACTCCCCGTCTGCAACGGACAGATCGATTCCGTTTAGGATCTGCAGTTCATTCTCCTGCCCTTCAAAAAAACGTTTGATAATGTGATGCATTTCTATCACATTGTGTTCCATTCTTTTCTCCTGTCTCTTACATCACAAAGGATGCTTTTATCATCCAAGTCCGCCCGCAGGATCCATCTCATCCAGGCCTTCTGTTCCTGTCTGCGGCAAAAGTATCACGGTTCCGTTTTCGATGCCCGGTGTCGGCAGGATCTCGACATAATAGCCGCTTTCCATACCGGTCTCCACCTTGATCTCCGTGTAATCATCGGCACTTTCTGCACCGGCCATTTCAGGCACGGCCGATGTGCCGTCGGTTTGGGCATCGGGAACCACGTGCAGCGTTTTATTTCCGTTTTCATCCGTAAAGATCGCATCATACGGTACGACCAGAATGTTTTTCTTTTGTTCCTTGATCAGGGAAAGCTTTGCCGTCATGTCGATCCGCAGTCTCTCATTTGCCTCTAACAGATCGATCTCTACCTGATAGCCGGACCCGGATGAGGTAACCGCGGTGCTGCCGAGGCCCTCCATTGCATTCGCAGCGGGCACACTCTCGGAGCCTGCAGTCGGTGCAACGTTTGTTACCTTACCTGCCAGTTCTTCATCACCGGTTGCATCGGTCTTGATCAAAACATCCATTCCTTCCTTAACATCCGGAATATCTGTTTCCTTGATGCTTGCTTCTACATATAAGTGCTCCGTATCCTGAATCGTCACCACTGTGCCACCGGTATAAATTCCGTCGGCAGCAACATTCACAGCCGTTACCGTACCGGAGACCGGCGATTTTAATGACTCACCGTCAATCGCCTCCTGCAGAGAGCGGATCTGTGCCTTTGTGGAGTTGTCTTCTCCGCCTGCCCCGAGATTTGCGCTGTCCAGAGCGTCTTTTGCGGAAGCAATCGCTTCGTCAGCGGCTTTTTCTGCATCTTCATATCCATATACAGCTTCCTGGAGAGCACTTTCTGCCGCACTTATATTTTCAGGCATAGATTTATTTTCATCTTCTAATTCGCTTAAATAGGCCTTTGCATCTTCTAATGACTTTTTCGTTTTTTCATCTTCAGGCGCCGACTGCAAAGCCGCTTCTGCTTCTGCTACTGCCTTTTCTGCCTCCTCAATCTTTGACTTCAGTGAATCTCTGGCCGCATATAATGAGTCCCTTTTTGCAGCCGCTTCATCAATGGCATTCTGCGCTCGTTCAAGAGAAGTATCCTTCGAGGACACTGCCTGGTCATACGCTCTCTGCGCACTCTTGATGCCCTGCGCTTCGGCTGCTTCTGCTTTCGCCTGTGCTTCTTTCACATCCGCGAGCTGCTCTTTTGCACTGCTGACATCGAAGGTACAAAGAACGTCTCCCTCCGAGACCACATCGCCTACTTTTACATTTACACCGGTCACCTTCAGTCCGGTCTCTCCGACACCACCGGCTGTCACATCTGTTACAACCTTGCTCTTGATCGTACCCGTTGCAGCGATCGATGATGTCAGGGTCTTTCTTGAAACCTGGTCCGTTGTAACTGTTGGCATAATACTCTCGATCTGCTTTTTCTGATGCGCATGCCAGCCGGCGAATGCCACTGCGGCGGCTGCAGCGATCACGACGATCGTGATGATGATCTTCTTTTTCTTCTTTCCGGATGCTTCATTGATCTGACCGTTTTTGTCTTTTCCCATATTCAAGTCCTCACCGTACTATATATTCAACTAATGTTGTAGTTTTATATCTTTTATCATCCATGATGATACGCTCCTAACGCTTTTCGGTCAACGAAAAAATTCTGAGGAAAATCTTAAGATTTCCCTCAGAATTCTAATTGTTTTATCGATTCAGTTTTACACCAAATGCTTATGCATTGGATGCTTTTCCGTATTTCTCCTCATGCTGTCTCTTGATCTCTTCGCGCTGTTCTTTATGCTCAGCCCAGATCTTCTCAGCTGTCGGTGCCCAGTTCTCTGCATACGGAACGGTCTTTGCGATCAGATCGTCAACCGGCTCTTCTGCCTGCATATCTGTAGAATGTGCACCGGACTCCTCAACCATCTTCTTGATCATCTGCGGATTCTCAAGCATCGGGCACGGCTGAAGCATGTTCTCATTGAACGGCTGGTTGTTATGATATGCCATGAACAGCGGCTGCTGCAGGCACTCAAGCAGTGATTTCTCACGGATGTTTGCGCCTGAGTAATGGATGAATACGCACGGCTCAACATCACCGTTCGGGTTGATGTGCAGGTAGTTCTTACCGCCTGCAATACATCCGCCTACGAACTCAGCATCGTTCTGGAAGTCAAGTGTGAACAGCGGGATGTCGCAGGTTCTCATACGGATTCCGCGAACCTTCTCTACCATGTATGCACGCTGTTCCGGTGTCAGTAAAAGATCTGTAGAAGCATCTTTTCCAACCGGCATGTAATGGAAGTACCATGCGATCAGTACACCGTGATCAACCAGGTTGTTCAGGAACTCATCGCTTGTAACTGCCTTGTAGTTTTTGCTGGTGTAGCATACGGAAACACCGTACAGAAGACCATACTCATGCAGCTTGTCAAATGCTGCCATAACCTTCTGGTAAACACCTGCTCCACGACGGTCATCTGTGGTCTCTTCTGTTCCCTCGATGGAGATTGCGAAGGAGATGTTGCCGACGCGCTGTACTTCTTTACAGAACTCATCATCGATCAGGGTTCCGTTTGTGAAGATATGGAATGCACAGTCATTGTGCTTGTCAGCCAGCTTGATGATGTCATGTCTTCTAACGAGCGGCTCACCACCTGTCAGTACGAAGAAGTGGATACCAAGCTCTTTCGCCTGTGTGATGATGCTGTCAAGCTCTTCGTTGGTCAGGTTCAGCTTATGGCCATACTCTGCAGCCCAGCAGCCTGTGCAGCGCAGGTTACATGCAGAAGTCGGGTCCATCAGGATAACCCACGGTACGTTGCAGCCATACTTTTCACGGTTTGCCTTAACCTGTTTGAAACCGGTCAGACCAGCTTCATAACCCATGTTCAGAACATGCTGCTTTACAACATTCGGATGCAGGTCATCAAATGCCTTGTTAACAACCTTTGCCCATTTGTTGTTCATGTCACTGAACTCTTCAATGGCATTGTCCCAGAAGTATTCCGGGAATGTGTTGCCTGTGATCTTGTGTGCCAGATTCAGAAGCTTTACTACATGCGCCTGGCGGTCTTTGTTGATGTATTTGTAAATGCGGTTGAAAGCAACCTCAAATGCTTTTCTTCCTGCATTATGCTTTACTGTAGCCATTCTCGTGGTCTCCTTTCCGCCTTAGGCGATGATATCCTTGTTTCTCTCTTTGAATGCTTCCAGGTTTTCCGGTTTGTAGTTGATATAACCCTTCTTGACATGCGGATGCTCTGCCCAGAGCTTATCAGCTTCCGGTGACCATGCATTTGCATAGTCTTCGCATTTCGCGCAAAGGTGCTCTGCGGTTTCCGGAGACTGGAGATCGGTAGAAACTGCGCCGGATTCTTTTACGATACGCTGCAGTACTTCCGGATTCTCAAGCATCGGACACGGCTTCAGCATGTTGTCGTTGAACGGCTGGTTGTCACGATATGCCATGAACAGCGGCTGCTTTAAGCACTCAAGCAGAGTGTTCTTACGGATGTTTGCGCCTGAGTAGTGGATGAATACGCACGGCTCAGCGTCACCGTTTGCATTGATGTGGAAGTAGTTTCTTCCGCCTGCGATACATCCGCCTACGAACTCACCGTCGTTCTGGAAGTCCATCAGCATGATCGGCTTACCGCCTTCAAGTGCACGGATCTCACGCAGTCTGTGATAGATATGAACACGCTGTTCCGGTGTCAGAAGCAGCTCTGTATCTGCATCGTTTCCAACCGGCATGTAGTGGAAGTACCATGCATAACGGCATCCTTTTTCGATCAGCAGATCTACGAACTCATCGGAAAGAACAGCATCCAGGTTCTTCTTGGTGTAGCATACGGATACGCCGAAGAACAGTCCGTAGGACTTCATCAGATCCATAGCGTTCATAACCTTCTGGAAGATACCGTCGCCACGACGTCCGTCGTTTGCTTCTTCGAAGCCTTCCAGACTCAGGGAGAAGGAAAGGTTTCCGACTTCACGAACCTGCTTGCAGAATTCTTCGTCGATCAGGGTTCCGTTGGTGTAGCTGTGGAATGCTACGTCACGATGCTTGCGGCAGAGACGAAGCAGGTCGTCTTTACGAACCAGCGGCTCACCGCCTGTGAACATATAGAAGTATACGCCCAGCTCTTTACCCTGTGTTACGATGCTGTCCATCTCTTCAAATGTCAGGTTCAGCTTATAACCATACTCTGCTGCCCAGCATCCTGTACATCTTAAGTTACATGCAGATGTCGGATCCATCAGGATCAGCCACGGGATATTGCACTGATGTACCTCACGCATATGGCGGATGGTCTTTGTGCCGTAGAATGCTGCCTCAAAACCAAGGTTTAATGCAGTCATCTTTGCTACGTTCGGGTCAACCTCGTCTAAAAGACGGTTTACGAACTTGTTCCATTTGTGATCCGGATTCTGGATGATTGCTTTTGCGCCTTCATATGCTGCGTCTGTAAAGTTCTCGCCCATAAAACGCTTTGCCAGATCCACGATCTGTAACAGCCCCTTTTCTCTATCCTTATTCAGCCGACGCAGTGCGACATCGATTGCTGCGCTGAATGCTTTTCTCTGCATTGTGTGTGATAAACTTGCCACTTATCATGTCCTCCTTTAAAGAATTTTTTAATCATTGTGTCACAAAACCAACACTATGTTGTCTATCTTACTTCCCGTTCATTATACATATTCCTGTCGGAAAAACAACCGTCAATTTCCGATATTATGTGCGTTTTCCTACAATTTGTGGTATAATTGTCGTCAAATCCACAAAATGCAGTTATTCTGCCTAATGCAATCTATAAATAACTATAAAGGAGCGTTTGCCATGGCAACAGACCGCCGTACAAAATACACCAAATCCGTCATCCGCGAGGCCCTGTTTGACCTCTTAAAAGAAAAACCGCTTGCAAAAGTCACCGTAACGGACATTTGCAAGCTGGCTGATATCAACCGGAGTACTTTCTACTCCTATTATGAAGATGTCAATAGTCTGATGTCACAGATTCAGAACGATGTCTTTGAAGATATCATGGCATCCTTAACGACCGATAACTGGTTCGATGACCTTCTGAATCTGGTTGATAAAAATAAAGACCTGTTCTCGATCCTGATCGGACCTCATGGCGATTCCGAATTCATTCGCCAGCTGATCTATCTCGGATACGATAACAGTCTGCGGGTATGGAGCGAAATGTATCCCGCGGCAACCGCAACCGATATGGACTATGCCTATGCCTACATTTCATATGGTCTGATGGGCATTCTCGAAAACTGGGTTGCCAGCAACTACGCCCTTTCGATCGATGAGGTCGGCCGCCTCGTCTACGGCCTTTCCATGTATGGGATCTCCTTCTTAGAGGGAAATAAAGAAGGACGCGAACCCATGAATCCGCTGTCCTTCAATTAAATGATATTCTATTTTTACATAAGATCGGTCCTGCGGATCGTGGCCCCGCCGATGACATCGTTCCCGTCATAAAAAACGACTGCCTGCCCCGGCGCGATCCCGCGCTGCGGGCTGTCGAGATCGATCCGTACCTCTATGTCCGAAAGCTGTGTCACGACCGCCGGCTGTGGCGTCTGATGATAACGGATACTTACCATCAGCCGGGTCGGTTCCGCAAGCGCCGGTACCGCGATCATGTTCAGCTCATCGGCATCAAACGATGTGATCATTCCCTCTCCTGCTTTTCCGAGGATCACCTGATTTTTCTCCAGATCCTTTGCAACCACATACAGGGGTTCCCCGGCTGCCACGCCAAGCCCCTTTCGCTGTCCGATCGTATAGTGAACGGTCCCTTTGTGACGCCCCAGAACGTTTCCTGCAAGATCAACAAAATCGCCCTCCGGATAATCCTTTCCCGTATAGCGGCGCAAAAAGGAGGTATAATCTCCGTCCGGTACAAAGCAGATATCCTGACTGTCTGCCTTTTTTGCGTTCAGAAAGCCGTTTTCTTCCGCGATCGTCCGCACTTCCTCTTTTGTCAGGCCGCCAAGCGGAAATAGCGTTCCCGCAAGCTGCTCCTGCGTCAGCGAATAGAGAACATAGCTCTGGTCCTTCTTTTCATCCAGTCCCCGTTGTAAGTGGTAGCGCCCCGTCTCATCATCCTGTACAATCTGCGCGTAATGTCCTGTCGCGATATAGTCGCAGCCAAGTTCCTTTGCCCGCTCATAGAGCAACGCAAATTTCATATGCCGGTTGCAATCGATACAGGGATTGGGGGTGTTCCCATTCTCATACGCACAGACAAACCGGCGGATCACCTGCTCCTCAAACGCATCTTTAAAATTGAAGACATAAAAAGGAATCCCGATGCGGTAACACACGCTTCGGGCATCCTCTACATCGTCCAGGCTGCAGCAGGTGTTTTCCCGCTTCAGCCCGATTGTTTCATTTTCATAAAGCCGCATCGTCACACCGATGCAGTCATATCCCTGCTTCTTTAACAGGTACGCCGTCACACTCGAGTCTACGCCTCCGCTCATGGCGACAAGCACTTTTTTCATAATTGTTATCCTCTTCTTTTATAAATATTAAAAATGCAGAAGACGGACCTTCAGGAATTCATAAACTCTCAGGATTTCTCTCTGACAGGGATCCTTTTTCCTGGAAATGAAGAACAGATTCAAAGAATAGCTTCTCTTCTTAATCGGAATCATCTGGGTCCCCTTCTTTGCCAGCATCTTATAATCCCGTTCCGGCAAAATGAAGATCCCCTCATCTGCCGCAGTGCGCTTTATGCCCTCTTTCATGGTCTTCACATACTTGATGCTGTTCAGCGCGATGTTCTGCTCACGGAAACTGCGCAGAAGCTTTTTGTTGGATTCCTGCCAGCTTTCCATAAGGATGATATCCCTGTTGCGGAAATCCCGGAGCATCATTTCCTTTTTCGTAACCGAATGGTCTGACTCGTGAAGCGCCGCGCACATAGAGATGTTCAAAAGCGGATAACTCATCCGCTCCGGATTCTGTGACGGCATCGTCTGGATCACGGCATCTACATTCCGCTCGGCAAGACGATCCTCACTGACTTCCGACTCAATCATGCATGACATGATCGGAGACTGCAGGATCTCCTGATATATTTTCTCATTTGTCTGCATCTCTTCGGCGCCCGCCTGTGGAATCAAAATCTTAGGCCGCAACGGACAGTTTGCACCGATCAACTGAATCTGATCTTCTGTCTCATGGATAAAATCAAACAGCTTCTCACATCTGCTTTCCAGATACTGTCCCTGCGGGGTCAGGCTGACACCTGATTTTTCTCTGACGAACAGGATGACCGCAAGCTCATCTTCCAGTTGTTTCATCGATTTCCCAACGGCCTGCTGGGTCATATACAGACGTTCTCCTGCCGCAGAAAAGCTCCCCTGTTTGCATACTTCATAAAACTGAAGCAGTTGCCGAAATTCCATAACACTCCCCCTTTTGTCTGAATTTACCAACAGCTTCTATTTCTATACAAATCGTCTGATTACAACGCTTGATCCGTCTCTTTTTCCTTATGTCCGTGTCTTCCAAACAGCCCGCACAGGTAGCGGATCTTTTCCGCCAGCCGTTCATCCCGCATCTGCCAGTCAGACATCCGCCATTGCCAGTTCCCGCCAAGGGTTGATGGCGTGTTGATCCTCGCTTCTGCGCCAAGCTGCAGGTAATCCTGCATCGGGATGATGCAATAACGTGCCACGCTTCCGAGTGCCAGGCGGATCAGGCCGTCGCTTAATGCCGTATTCTGATCCGGGTGAAGATTTATGTATTCTTCCACGTGATACCGCTCATATCCAGGCATCTGCTCGATAAACTGCATCAGCGTGGCATTGTCATGCGTGCCGGTGTAAACCACACAGTTCTCATCATACCAGTTCGGCAGATATTCATTATCCGAATCACTGCCAAACGCAAACTGCAGCACCTTCATGTTCGGAAAACCGCTGTCTGCAACAAGCTTTCTGACACTGTCTGTGATAAAGCCGAGATCTTCTGCAATGATCCCAAGCTCCGGGACTTCTGCCTTCACCAGGTCAAAAAGCTCCATACCCGGTCCCGGCTCCCATGTGCCTTTTCTTGCCGTCTCTTCTTCAAACGGGACTGTATAGTATTCATCAAAGCCCCGGAAGTGATCGATCCGGACCATATCATACAGCTCACTGCAATGGCGGATCCGCGAGATCCACCACTTGTATCCGGTCTTTTTATGATAAGCCCAGTCATAAAGCGGATTCCCCCAGAGCTGTCCATCCTCGCAAAACGCATCCGGCGGACATCCGGCCACCGCAACCGGGTCCAGATTCTTATCCAGCTGGAACAGCTGCGGATTGGTCCAGACATCAGCACTGTCGAGTGCCACATAGATTGGAATATCTCCGATGATCGAAATGCCGTTTTCCTTTGCGCACGCTCTGACCTCAGCCCACTGCAGCGCAAACAGATATTGCAGATATTCATAAAACCGAATCCGGTCTGCTTCTTCTTTTTCAATCTTTGACAGGGCCGCTTTCTTACGCTTTTTCAGGTCCGGATCCCATTCCGTCCATGGCGCACCGTCAAATCTGTCCTTACATGCCATGAAAACCGCATAATCATGCAACCAGTCTGCATTCTTTTTACAAAATTCCGCAAATGCCGGATCGGTCTCATGATCGCTGTTTTCAAATGCCTGATACAGAAGCGGGAACCGATGGTAGTACTGCTTCCCGTAATCCACGTAGGACGGATCAGAGATCAGATCCGCCTGATCACAGCACTCCTTTGTAAGGAGGCCTTCTTCAATCAGCTTCTCCAGTGAGATGAAGAGCGGATTCCCGGCAAATGTAGAAAACGACTGATATGGTGAATCACCATAACTGATCGGTCCCAACGGTAAAATCTGCCAGTACTGCTGCCCGCTGTTTTTTAAAAACCTGATCCATTCCTTTGCTGATTCTGAAAAACATCCGATTCCATATGCTGAAGGCAAACTGCTTACCGGAAGCAAAATGCCACAAAAACGATCTCTCATATTTGTATGATTCTCCCCACCATGGGTCTATAATATACCCAACATAATATATATTATAGCAAACTTTCGTTAGTCTGTTAAAGAAATTCTTGCTTTTTTTATGCAATTTAGCTATTATAAATATGCATTTTTCATTCCTGTCGCAATTCGCGATTCAATCCCGGAAAATCATGAAAAGAACATTCAATCTTGAAGCAGCATCGCTTCGTGTTTTATCAGGCTTTTATCGAAATGATATGGCGCTTTTTTCGCGTCATGTATATGACCGGTTTTTATTTGATGTTCCCGGTTATGACCCCGGCGAACAGACACCGCTTTCCATCCGCAGTATTCTGCTTTTTACGGAGCCATATGTCAGATATGCGATCCGTCAGGCTGCAAATCCCATTCTGTCACAGTGCGGCCCGGTCTGCTCGATCCAGCTGAACTATACACTGGATCTTTACCGGAAAGAGCTCCCGGAATCACAAAAACAATGCCAGCTTCTCATCTGCTGGCTAAATATCGCAAAAGAAAATGATGATCCTGTCTGGCGCATCACATTATTCAGGATATCAGACGCCGGCGCCGGCATCACAAAAGAGACACCTGCGCCTGTGATGCTCTCTTCCGCAAGACGACATGACCTTGTAAGAGAACCCCGGCCATCCTACTCCTCCCGCAGACATGGACTGGTCCGGATCAAGGACGAAAATCACACCATTCATTTTCTGGAAAAAGACACCATCATATGGGCAGAAAACAATCATCTGCACAGTATCATTCACACACATGCGGGAACCATTCAGGCAAACACCACACTTTCTAACCTGGCAAACGATGCCCTTTCCTATCTTTATTGTCCCCATAAAAGCTATCTGATCAATCCCGACTATCTTTATCAGCTCGATAAGATGCATCTGATCATGACAGACGGCGCGATCATTCCAATCGCCGAGCGACGCCGCGCACAGGTCAAAAAGGATCTTCGGCTCGCCCAATGATATTTTTTTCTGGTCTTTTTTCTGATTATTGTGTATACTAGATGAAAAATTGTGAAAGGAGACGCCGCTATGAACGAGAACTATATGAATCCCGAAGAGCAGTGCACACACGACTGCAGCACCTGTGGTTCTGCCTGTGCCACGGAAAAAAGAGGCCCGAGCTTCTTTGACCGTATGGACACGATTTCATCTGCTTTAGAGGAAGTCGGCGAAGATAATATCATTGCCATTTTAAATGAAACTTTAGAGGAATGGGAAGCAGAAGACAACGCCGAATAAACAGCAAAAAAAGAAAACCCCGGATGCATGTCATCCGGGATTTTTTTATTCTTTTTTACCTATGCCTCATCAATCGCTTTACCGATGTCATGCCGCATATATTTGTTTTCAAATGAAACCCATTCCGTCGCTTTGTACGCATTTGCACGTGCTTCGGGAAGTGTCGCGCCCTTAGCGGTAACGCCCAATACGCGTCCTCCGTTCGTGATAAATTCACCGGCTTCATTTTTCTTCGTTCCGGCATGGAAGCAATAATAACCGTCTTCTGTATCGAATCTGTCCAGACCGCTGATCACAAATCCCTTTTCATAGGAAACCGGATATCCGTCACTGGCAAGTACCACACAGACAGCTGCATTATCTTCAAACTCCAGTGTGATCTGATCAAGTGTACCGTCAACGCATGCCTCCATCACATCGATGATATCATTTTTCATGCGCGGCAGCACAACCTGTGCCTCCGGATCGCCGAAACGTGCATTGTATTCAAGCACCTTCGGACCGTCTTCTGTGAGCATCAGTCCAAAGAAGATCACGCCCTGGAACGGACGTCCCTCAGCCGCCATCGCGTCTACTGTCTTCTGGAAAATATGTGCTTCGCAGAATGAGCGGACCTCATCCGTGAAGAACGGGCTCGGAGAAAACGTTCCCATTCCACCGGTATTCAGACCCTGATCGCCATCTTTTGCTCTCTTATGGTCCTGCGCCGATGCCATGATGCGGATCGTCTTTCCATCTACAAAAGAGAGTACAGAGACTTCTCTTCCTGTCATAAATTCCTCTACGACCATATGGTTGCCGGCATCGCCGAACTTCTTATCCATCATGATCTCATGTACGCCGGCAATGGCCTCTTCCTTTGTATTGCAGATCAGAACGCCCTTACCAAGCGCAAGGCCGTCTGCTTTTAATACGATCGGCATCTTTGCCGTCTCCAGATAATCGATCGCCTTCTGCGGATCATCGAATGTTTCATATGCTGCGGTCGGGATACCATACTTTTTCATCAGGTCCTTTGAAAATGCTTTTGATCCCTCAAGGATCGCTGCATTTGCACGCGGTCCGAACACCTTCAGACCTGCTGCTTCAAAGACATCCACGATTCCGCCGACAAGCGGATCGTCCATGCCGACAATCGTCAGATCGATTTCTTTCTCCTTAGCGAAAGCTGCAAGTGCTTCAAACTCCATCGCGCCGATCGGTACACACTCTGCGACCGTTCCGATTCCGGCGTTTCCCGGTGCACAA
>OCTX011652355.1_pt1 | contig 16327 bp, 17 predicted proteins | sample 1539691 | NCBI WGS metagenome assembly OCTX01 (sample SAMN02144231, study PRJEB22623) | gut metagenome | biome: sheep rumen | host: Ovis aries | place: New Zealand | reverse complement strand
AACCTCCAATAATGTAGACATTTTATAGACGAAGAAAATGAGAACCCGCAATTCATGCGGGTTCTCAGCGTTTTTACATTATTCGAATTCTATAATACACTTTTGGATAGTATAATATCTTGTTGTTTGTATTATAATCGAACCACAAGATTTATACATATTATCACTGTTATTCTGATTTGCGAGTTTTTATTTGGTCAATTATTGGTCATTCGCATTCCTTAACTCTTCATAGACTCTACAGTATATTATTACGAAATCAAGCAAGAAAATAACATCACCGTTTCACGATACTTGGCGTTGTTTATTTTCATAGGGATCTTACTATTTCCAGCAAACATACGTGATTCTCTTTATATAACTCTAACGCACCCAGCTATTTTTCAGAAATAATCATTGTAAAAGAATCATCATCAAACTCTTTGATAACAACAAAAAAATCACCTTTTCCAGTCAGATCGTAGGGAATAGCCTTTTTCATTTCAATTGTTTCAGGCTTACCGTCCTCACCAAATTTACTAGAATAAATAAATGCTTTTTCAAGCCCACGATATATAGGACCAATTGTTATAGAACAATTTAATCGTTGCTCTACGATTACATCTCCTTCATGTACAATATATTCTTTCCAATACTTCTCGCCAGTCCCTGTTTCTGTTTCTGTTTCATTATCCTGTTTCAGGTTGTCATAATCTATCTTCAACTTATCATATTTTTCTTGAAGCTCTCTTATTTTCACAGCACCGCTTCCCCAATTTAGAGCCGATGCAAATGCGGTACCTCCGATGAATACTGCTACATAAATAGCCATTTGTGCCGGACTTAATTGAATAAATTCAGTCTTCTTTGCTGTAGGTTTTTTCGGGGCGGCTTTCACTTCTGTCACAGCCTCAACTGCAGTTGTGTTCTCTGCAGTTGTCTTCTCTGCAGTTGTCTTCTCTGCAGTTGTCTTCTCTGCAGTTGTCTTCTCTGCAATTGTATTCTCTGCAATTGTATTCTCTGCAATTGAATCTTTTGTTTTCTTGGCTGCCATCGTTTTCCCTCCTTAAGTGTCTTTTCGCATCAATTCGTCTTAGAGACATCCCCCTCCATTCAACTAGTGCTTATTTCATAAAATACAAGTACAATAATGAAACCTCAACTACTGCAACTCAAATCGCAATATCAATAATTTGCTTGACTATTCCGTCGATTCACGTGCTCCCGTACCAAAGACCTATCATACTTATACTCTTTTATACCCAACATTTCAACAAAAAATAACATCTATAGTATACAGCATTTTTACTTATGCAGACGCCTGTCTCAGCAGGATGACCCACAATGTTTATCGCCTTGAAATCAATGGACGCGATATGCGCAAGACAACATAACACCCGTTATTTTTTCAGTATCATGCCATTTGTAGTAGAACAGCATGCCGTCCTACCGGAACGGTTGTGCTGTTTTGCCAGGGTTTCACCGCGAAAATTTCGCTAAAGCTTTCTTCAAAAATAATTATACCTAGGTTTATTCCCACATTCGTATTGTAATACAGCAGGGAATAGATTTGTGATCTGCTGAGTCTTTCCATTGTCCATTATAGTAATTATGGTTCAACCGATATAACAGCCTGTCCTCATCAATGCCACACTGGGTATGATGCATCGTCGTATTTGAGTTTGATGTATAGAATATCTCAAGGCATCCAAATTGGTCTACTTTAACGTATTTTCCGTGACTTCAAACCATAAATCGCATGTAGAACATACCACACAAAATATCCTCATTCTCGCAAAGAGCCATAACTGCGTATGGCGTCCATATACTATTAACGATCAAATCAATGATCATATCCTCCGTTTCTGGATCTGTCACGTCTGCCCACATGAAACAGTTTTCGTCTCGTGCAAAGAATACTTTATAACCATCTACATTAATAAAAGAATAAAATGGTTCTATCCAATCATCGAACGGCGTAGGTATATCAAAACTCATGACATCACCTCCTGAGCCTACCATATACCTCCGGAAATAAAAGAAAAACACCTGTCCAAAAATATCATGCTCCGACTAGGTCCAAAATCCATTTTTATTGGAATTCACATCAGCAATTATCACCGTCAGATGCTTTTCTCGCCATGATACCAATCACACGCTTTGTTCTGAATATTTGTATGGCTATCCCCACTTATTACTAACGGAAAGACATTGGGTTATAGACACAGTCAATAGCACAGCATCAGGATGCATGCTAGGATTTCTAAGCCCGCTCTCAATATTCTTTGCATAAGAAGAATGATTCAACACTCATATTTAGCTTTCTCTTCCATTTCTGCTTTTCATTCTATACATCCAGTCTTAGTTGGTAAGCAGAATATTAGTCGCCCCCATTGAAAAAAGTTCATATTCTTTTTGCACCAAAGAAATAATCATACCTTCTTTTGGCAATCTGCTAACCTGCACAATGATATAAGTACCTTCAGGGAGCCCAACATTTCCTGTTGCAATGATAAAACTGTCTGTATCTGTCAAATATAAATAAACGCCATTCTCGAGCATCTTTGTTGTTCCCGAACACCATCGGTTTAACTCTGACACAACAGCAGAAATATCGTTTGTTACAATAAGTCCCTTAGGATTATTACCTCTGCTTTGATCACGAAGTTTTGTTATTAACTCATCAGCCTGGAACACGTCCATCTCTCTAAGTGTCCCATAAGGATGTGTTTGCTTGTTTACAAAAGCAAGATTCTTTTTCCCATTAACCTTTAGCCATTCAACATACGGGAGATTGGCTAATATTGTCTCTGGCTGATTTCTGCTTGTTCCTGAACCGTGCAAGGCTTCATCTACATGAACGACCGGTCTTTGCATCATCAGATCCCAGATAGTCCTTAGTTCCCGTAAAGGGCGGCTCCGGATTGCTCCTGATGCAGTCCTCAATAGGAGATTTCCCTGTTCTTCATCAATCTTTAGAATTGTTATTTCCGCTCCCGGGCGTATGCTTAATAGCCTGAGACCTGTCAATTTTTTTATATCATTCAACACATCATTAAAGGTCATATCCTACTTCCTTCCAGTGCTGGCGGGAATTTCAAAACACTTGCATCTTCCCCCGCGTCTTCAATGGCTACAACATCATCCAACCACTGCCTAAGGAATTGTTCTGACTTAGGATCTTCTCCACTGACTTTTCTGAATGTTACCTTATTAGGGATGCTGATACGTGTTGGCTGTCGGCTGCTTCCTACACCTTCAAGAGAATCCTTAAGGTCAATTCCAGCTGCAAAACGTCGTATATCAGAAACAAAATCCAGTACAATGACCTTGTCCTTTCCTTCCGCAATTCTAAGGCCTCTCCCCAATTGCTGAATGAAAATTCTTCTTGAATGTGTCACGCGTTGGAAGACTAATATGTTCACATCCGGGACATCTATTCCTTCATTAAAGATATCAACAGCACAAATAACATTAATAATGCCCTCTTCAAAATCGCTGAGAATTTGATTCCTTCGGTAACGGTTCATCCGTTCCCCATTTATTCCACGTCCTCCTGAATAAATAGCCTCTGCTTTACAGAACCCGAGCTGATTAACTCGGTCTCGCATAATAATGGCATGATCGATCGTACCACAAAACACAATAGCTCGCGGATTAACCTGCTCTTTCCATGCATCCTGGAGTTGATATACAACGGCATCATCCCACTGATTTATGAACAGGGTCCTATTAATCTGTTTCGGAGTGAATGATTTCCCATCAATATTTCGTAACGATTCCCAGTTAATGTTATCCGTATACATACGATAGTCGACATTAGCAAGGAATCCTTGCTTCAGCCCCATTATAGTATCAACGTTCACACGGGGCTCACCAAAATAGTCACGTGGATCAGCCTCATCAGGCCGCCAAGGTGTGGCTGTTAGGCCTAATGCAAATGTCCCTCCGCTTTTCCCGGCACGAAGCTCTTCGAATACGCTGTTATACATAGATGTTCCTACATGGTGACATTCATCCACCAGAATCAAATCAAAGTACGGCATCTCCTTTCGGGAACTCAGCCACGCGTATACAGAATCTATGCAGGCGAAGCAAAAATCTGCGTTCTCTAATTGCTCATATGTAGGACGCTCATCGCTATTCCATATAAGCGTTCTCTCCGAGGGCTTAATGAAGGGCCAAAATGCCTTTTCCAATTGGTAGACCAGTTCATTCATATGAGCACATACTAAAACATGGATTTTCTTCGTATTGCGAATCCTCCGAATGCTCTCAGCAGCCACAAACGTTTTCCCCATACCGGTGGCCATAACAACAAGTGCCCTGTTCTCATTTGGATTAAAATATGCTTTCAGTATTTCGGTAATCGCTTCCTCTTGATATTCCCGCGGGCGCCGAGTATTAGTCGGCTCATCTGCAAGACGGGAGGCCTTCTGTATCAAAGTATCTGAATCCCACAGTTGCAACGGAATTCTCTGGGATTGCATGATTCTCATATACTCACGGGTTTTAGTGTCAAATCCGCTTGATGCAACAATCACCGGGACAGATGCATGATAATCATATACTGCTTTAATAGTGGCCATAGCAACGTCCATGCCTACAGGCTTGTTCCAATGTTTTGCCTGGAAGAGCCATCTTTTTCCTGCTTTTGTCGCTGTGATATCAGCTCCGTGATCATTGGTTTCTCCCACGAGACGTATATTACTAAATCCTTCATGTAAAAGCAGTCGGCAGATGTTCCTTTCGAACGCCTGCCAGGTATCACTCATTATTTCGTACTGGCTTCTGAACATTATTCCACCATGCTCCTATATAAGAACTCTACAGAAAGTTTGACCCTCTTCATGGTAATGGTATCCGTATACTTATTCTGAGTATAGCTGATAAGATCCTGGAGATAATTCCTGTACTGTCCGATTAGTTTATTTCTGAACTCTTCAATGTTTTCTTTTCCGAGCAATTCCTCACCACCGCTGATGAGAGAAGTTCTCCACACTTTGCCTCCGAAGAAATAATCTGGATTCTGATTGAACACTGTCATAATAAACGAATATGGAACATATGTGAGATATCCCCCTGTTTCCTTTAATACCCCAATTTCAGTAAGATCGACACCATTATTAATCAGATTATTTGTGAGAACCTTTTTTTCTGTATCTGTCAATTCTTCAAAGCAGTAAGAACTGTCTGTCGTTTCCATCGTCTCTTTTAAACGCTGCAGAATTGTATCAAGAAGATCCTGAGCCTCCTTTGCAACAGCATCAGGAGTCAGGTCTAGTTCATCCTTCCAATTCGCCTGAAGAATCTCCCATGTAAGGACGCTAAGATTATGTTCCGGGTTGCCTGCAAGACTTCTCCACTCGTCATACAGATACATCGCCGTTTCAGATGCAACGACCTGTTCTGCTGACATCCCCATTTCAGTAAACAATGGATGAGAAAGATCTATAAACATGGTCAGTCTTCCGATAATCTTAAATATCTGTAAAGGTACGCGGTGTTTATCCAAAGGGGTGAGCATTGCTCCTTTTGTAGCATAAACTTCAACCCTTAGCGGTTTAGTCTTTTCTCCATTTGCAAGCTGGATTGCCAAATCGTTATTCGACAATCCATCCATTTTGTCGGAAACCTTCCGCAGTTCTCCTTCAGAGAGCGGGTTCTCCATGCCTCTCGGACTACCGCATTTTATACAAATCTCATTCGTTCCAATATTCTTTGTCCCGCAGATTTTACAATTCCATGGTTCAATGACCGAGGCCACCTGACTACTGCCACAGTAGGGGCACTCTTTTGCGGTAACTGGGATCATCTTTTTGCAGGTATCATTTATGCACTGCTTCCTTTGAAGAGGTGCTCCACAAACAACACATTCAGAGGCTCCTTCAATATTCTGTGCTGAACAATCCGGGCAGTATATGTATTTGGGAGCAGGTTCTTGGTCTGCTGCTTCGACCAGTTTCCACCATTCTGTATCATCATAATATCCGGGAACACGATCTAAGAACTTCTGGTAATAATCATCAATAATATCCTTACTAATTCGTTTTCCCTTGTCTTCCTTGGGATCATAATAGCCCATATACATATCACCGCGACCAATATCCTTCACACGGCGGTATCCTTGATATAACTGAAACATGGGAGAATGATTATCTGCAGCACCCTCTTTCGACGGCTGGAGAGAGCTGTTACCACGCAAAAAACTCATGGTCTCTTGCCACTCAGCACTACTCCTCTGGAAGTCTTGTTTTAAAAAATCTACAGGAACAAAATCCATGTGAATCTCTCCAACAATCCGTCCGAGATTCATAGTGCTGTCAATAGGATAGTCCAACTCTTCGTTACCAAAATCATCGACATATTTGAAAAAAGCATCTTTTTCGAAGGTTCGGATTGCCCGTCCATTTCTAATCAGATCCATGCCGTAGCGGGTTTTATCCTCAAATCGCTGTATTCCTATCCAGCCCGTCACTCGCTTTTGAATGGTACGGAACGTGGTATTTCCACATTGAGGGCATTTATCTATGCCAGGAGAAATGATTGCTGTACATTTTGAGCACCGCTTATCAGAACCAAGAACCTGGTCTATATGCATCACTGCAGGTATTTTTTTTCCTTTTCTTGTGACATACCTTGTATCAGCCCATACACAATGCTCGAACGGAACACACTTCTCACCATCTACAAGTATCTTTATTTCACCGCCACGTAAAATAGTAGCATACCGCCGTCCAAGTTCTTCACGAATCTTATTTCCACCATAACGGACAAGCTTTTGAACAAAGCCATTGTTGTCATTCCCTTTAGGCCACCAGTCTGTCACTTCAATAATTGTTCCGTGACCACCAATTTCAAAGGCTGCACCAGGTGCTTTAATGTTTTCTTCTACTTCTAACTGATAATTCTTTGTGCTATTGATTTTTTCCAAATCAATCACTGTGCTGATATACTTAGACTCGTCCTGCCGGGCAGTCAGCAAAGTGGTCCTGTTTCCCAGTTTACCTGTCGAGATATTAAATCCCATACCAAATAAGCCAAGACTATCATAAGGGTTGTTGCCGGAAAAACCTGCTCTAATAGCACGTTCTGCAGATTCAGCTGTCATTCCCGGCCCATTGTCCTGTACGCGGAGTACTCCGGTCCCATTGTCAAGTTGTCTTTTCTTCGGCAACGTAATGCTTACAATAGGATTAGAGACAGGGCCAACAGCCTGAAATTTTGCAGCATTAAAAGAATCAATTGCATTATCGATCAGTTCACATAATGCATCAAGCGGGCGCATCGGGGTATGTGTTAATGCGATAAGCACCTTTGGGTCAGGAGTAAAATCAAAAAACATATTTAGTCCTCCTCTGTTTGAGTTCTTAAGCCGAAAGGAAGTCTTTGATCGTCTTCGCTATTCCGCTCGACAAAATAAAAGGAACGCCGTTCCCAATAGTTTTAAATTTGTCTGTCAATGTCATTTCCGGGGGCAAAACAAATTCCTTAGGCAAGGTTTGTAGTGACAACGCCTCTGCTGCTGAAAGCCGTCTTGTTTTATATGGATGAAGATGTACTTCATTGTTTCCATACGCAACTGTAGGAGAATACCTCCATCGGTGAAGCCTTTTATAGGACTTCTTACTGTCGTCACCTTCTTCAATCACTTCCATCTTTGCTTTGCCTGCCTTAGGAGTAAAGTAATCTTTTGCATTTGGATGGCTCTCCACGTCATTCTTGCGGAACCAGTATTCTACCGTCAAATACTGGGGTATCCCGGAAGGGCACTTCATAGAACTTCCTTCTAAATATGGATCAGTATGCGGCCAAGGCATTTCTTTTATCTCAGACAGTTTATACTTCTGGTATTTCTCCCACGGAAAGTCGCTGATAGACTTTCCTGGATATTTATTAGTCAGGATGTCTTCCCTGATTCCAATCATTAATATACGGTCTCTGTCCTGTGGAGCTCCAAATTCTAGTGCATTCGTAAGACGCTCTGTAGTAATATACCCGGCTTTATTCAGCATTTCCTTGAGTTCATCGAAGAATTCTCTATGCCTCTTAGTTCTCCACAAACCTTTTACATTCTCAAAAAGAAAGAATTCCGGTTTCATGGCAATAATGAGATTAATGTAACTTAGGGACAACTTACCATTTTCCCCGTCCTTCCCTCTTTGTTTTCCAGCAATTGAAAAATCGGGGCAGGGTGGCCCACCGATAAATCCGACCAAACTGCCATCCTTACGGGCATCCGCAATCCATTTTTGTAATTCAGCTTTGCGTTCATCAAGAAAGACATTTATATCTCCATTAAAGTATCCATACTTCGGTTTGCGTAAATGCATTCTTTCGCGAGAATACTTATACGCATTCATAAAAGCAGGATGATATTCATTTACAAATTCAATATCGAAACCATTCATTTCAAACCCGAGATCTAGGAATCCCGATCCAGAAAAGAAGGAAAATATCTTAAATTGCATCATCGGCTCCTTTAGTCTTTATGTATTTTCCGCTCTTAACACGTGCATCAATGGGTTTTTCTGTATTTGCAGGAATAGCCCATTGCCGTCCGAATTTGACCGCCCCATCTAAGCGGCCTTCTGAGCAAAGCACCTGTATCCGTCTGCTAGTTATACCCCAGAGCCGGGATGCTTCTTGTATTGTCATATATTCCATACGCTACCTCTTACTAATCAGGCATCTTAACCTACGCCATAATTTTATACCATTGAACGAATAAAATCAATTTCTTCGTCTGGAAGAATGATTGCTATTTGTTTAAAAGCATGATGATATATACTTTTTTTCGTCAAAATGTTAGAATTGTAACAGTACATTATACATAGTAATGGGAGGGACGGTTATGGCATTCAGGCCGACACCAAGTGCCAGAGCATCTGCGCTGTCTGCAATCACAAACCCGGACGGATCTGCACGTGGAATCCCTGCAGATGAGATGCTTGAATATGTTTATGGAACCAAGATACCAACGCGAAACACGGCGATTCGTGATGCACTTAACCTTATTGATACCGAAACAAACAATCTCTATATGGCAAAGGGGTTTGCAAAGCGGGGACAGAATGCATTGAATAATTGCCATGGCCGATGGTCCGAAGCTTTATTTGCACTTTATGCATGGAATACTATTGCTGACATTAACAGTAAAAGAAAAGACAACATTCGCTATGCATACATCAAACTTCCAGACAGAAAGAACGCTGCATCTGAATGGACTTCTCTACTGTTGGCACCCAACTGCATAAGCAGTCTTAATGAATTTGTCCTTGATAATACGCATCCTATTGTCAACAAAAGCAATCACAGCCAATTGTTATTAATTGCAAGTAACCCCGATGCCATCATATTAAAGTTTGATAATACTGAGTTAAATACATTCGGCCTCCCTATTTCAGTCTCAAGCAAATTCTCGTCCTTTACGGCGGCGGATCTCTATAAACTGGATAATTTATTTGCTTATTTTCGGAACAAGGTTTTACCTTCTAAAAACTTAGTAGCATTATTATCTCTAAAAGCCTCTCTTCGGGGAGACAGAAGGTATCAGTTTATCCGAGAGGGAGATAATGCAAAATCTATCCTAATGTATTTGTATACAATGAAGGCAGACAAAGGATTAAGCACTGCCTTCTTCTCTAACCGCTTTTATTGTTTTTCTTTTGAAGCAGCCTCCCAGGATGATTTAAAGGTGATGGATGCTGCAATGAGCGCTTATGTTTCTTCACCGATAATTGACCCTGTATGGGCAGTAGATAAGCTTTATGATTGCCTTAAACTTTCAAATGTTACTACTTCAATCCGAGAAATAATTAAAAAATCCGGTTAACGCAGAAGGTGATCTCATGGATGTTTTAACGCCCGAGCAACGTAGGAAGAATATGCAGCACATACGTTCTGAAAATACATCTATTGAAATCTTGCTTCGAAAAAGATTATGGGCTGAAGGCATTAGATATCGAAAAAACTATAAAGCTCTTCCTGGAAAACCTGATATAGCCATCACAAAACACAAAATCGCAGTGTTTTGCGACAGCGAATTCTTTCACGGAAAAGACTGGAGCATTAAGCGGGAACGGCTATCTGTTACTCCAAAAGGCGGATATTGGATTCCGAAAATAGAACATAATATGGCACGGGATGAAGAAGTCAATAAAGCACTTAATGTCCTAGGCTGGCATGTTATTCGGTTTTGGGGAAAAGATATCAAAAAAGATCCAGACGCCTGCGTTCAAGCTATAAAAGAGCGTATCATTGAACTCTCAATTCAGTATTCGGAAGAATAAGCGAGGGGCTGTGAAAAACTTACCAATTTTTTTCACAGCCCCTTGAATAATAACAAATTCGGCATGTAGTTTTTTGTTATTTATGCTTTTAACGACTCGTACCAGTTAATAAAGTATTCCCTATGATGATACTTATCATACCACTCCTTCGTCAGCATATAGTCAGCCCCGCCAAAGTGTAACAGCAATCCCGTATGTCCTCTACTTGATTTCGGTGCGTAATATCTATTTACCCCATTTACGACGTGTGGCTTATCTTCTTCTGGATCGTACTTTTTCAAAAAGGGAACTCCCGAGCCAGCTTGCAGATTAAAAATGCTTTTGCACTGATTCCAATCCGTCAATATGGCCAACTGCTCATCCGTAAAATCATAACCTGATTCTTGTAGATTTATCATTGATGACTTAATGAATTCTCCTACTCGAAGCGAATTAGAGGGAAGCTCCGGAATAGAAAAAGAAGAAGATTCATTGTTCTCTATGTTGGTTTCTTCATGAGGTACAGATAAGCCCTTCTCAAGATATGCCTCGTCTAGAGGCTCAAATACCTTATATCCCAATATGCTGAGTAGTGTTTCAGCATCATCTAAGTATGGCTCCAGTTCAGCCTCTCGTCTTCTAATATTTCCTTGATTTGGGTTATTACCGTTCTGGACATCATATCGTTTTGCTTCCATTGCCATATTACAGAATTGATTCTCTAAGAAATTCAACTCCGTCGCACCAAACATGTCATTCGTGTTAGTAAACACAATAGCCTCAGACCAAAACTCTTTTCTTTTATCATGTTCAGACAGTCTTGCCAATATAGCACTGCCGGTATTTCTAACACCAGCCTGCCCTATGTAAACTTTCGGCTTTTCTTTTCCATTCTCTCCAAATAAAAAATATACACTATTAAAATCATTTACTCCGAGGATTTTACAGTTTGACAACTCATCTCTGGGTATTTTATATATCATACTTTGACTACCGGGGATAGTAACTTCAAGGACACCCGTGGATTCTCCATTGAGCATAATAATACTAACGGCCCTCTTCCTTATTTTCTTTGCCACGTTTCACACCTCCCCTGAGATTAAATGTCCTAATCCATTTCGATTTTAGCAGCTTTGCTTTTCCTCGGCAACGGAAAATACAATTCCGTCTTCTTGTAAATTCACTATCTTTGGACGCAACATGCGTAGATACATTTCCTGCATCTATAATAGCAAAATCATCTCTACAACTACCCGGAAAATGGAAAAGCAGAATCATAGCGAAACCTCGATCATCGATATGTTTTGATATAAATGAAAAAAGGGTTCTCATTACCTGACGCAATCTGCCCAAGATATGAGAACCTCTTTATTTCAAAGCTTTTTCAGCCTATCTCTCCAAATTTCGTTAACAATACTATAGTCTCGACATTGTACGAGGAAATGATATAGATATACATTTTTCCTGCCTGTTCGTAAAATATTGCCCCAGTACCATATCGACTTTTTTAGTCATTAAATATCCGTGGTAACATATCCATATTTGCTGTAATAGCAAACATATAAGGAAGTTGAAACTATTAGTGTTCTAATAAGATATTCTATAATATTTCCTGACAAAAGATCCCGCGAAATTTGCAACAATAACTGTGTTTGTTATAGCCTGTAATGCCACAAATAATTGAGTTAAACCTGTCGGACTATAATTTGTTGGATTTGCACCTATAATCTGACATATTGAAAAATACACTGCTGTCCAGATACCCATATTTGCCTTTACAGCTGTAAAAGTATTAATAAAAGAGAGCGCTGGACAATAAGTATATAAAAGGGCAAACAATAGTGTATTTATTCCCAGATAGAGTACCCATCTTAACGGTTTATAAAACGCTCCAGTAAAAGCAACCAGTAGTTTTCTCCAGCCATGGTTTGATAAATATACTTTTTCATACATCATATTTGCGTATAAATCATGGTCTTTACTTATTGCTCCATGCTTAAGCAGTATTTCTGCCATGTCAAAGGCTATGTCGTCTGGGGTAACAGCTTTTAGCGGTTGTTCAATTGCATATGTTAAAAAGAACTTATTCCTGTCTTTGATCTGTGGCTTCTTAGTCTTGCTTATCCGTTTTATTATTCTATGATTTATATTTCTGATAACGAACTGATCCATATCTATCTTTGTAGCTTTCGGTAATTTAACATTAGCTAAATAAGGCTCAACGAACTTGTTTTTATAAAGTACTATTTTCGCAATTTCAGAACTATGAACCTGAAATCTGTATATTTTAGAAAACTCAATAACCAGTTGATTCCGATCACAGTTATACATCAAGAGCTGTTCAATATTTGAAAAATTGAGACTCACTTTTTCGGTACCCGTAATTCGTACCTCACCAAGAACAATACATTGTGATAGCACTATACTATCAGCGTTAGATACTGATAAATCGCCTTCAATAATACAATTTTCAAATGAAATGCTGCCTCCCGTAATCCTAAAGTCTTTGGGAATGTGTCTATTATGAATATCCAAGTTCGGATGATTCAATTCTATTATTTGAGATTTATTGTCCTCAGGATCGTAAATTTGTAGGATTAGTTCAAAATCTGTACCACCGAGTGGCAATACCGAAGAAAATGCATCTTTATCCAAGGCTATTGCTTGATCAAGGTTTTTAATTCCTCTGTCCTTTATAGTCTCATTTAATCTATACGTAGATAGTGGGTAATCTAAAGAAGGTATACACTCAAATGGAATCAAAATCTCACGAATAGCTTCTACATCATTGAGTTTATATTCATTAATCCCAGCTACCCAAGTATTGTTTTCATCGGGCAACTTTTCAAATAATGTTTTGGCAATAATAAATATTAGAAATCTAACAGTTTGAGAATCATCTTCAAATTCCAAATCATTGTAATCCCTGTATATTGACAACTGAATTTTCATTATGGGATTATTTATAAAAGAAGAAAGGTTTCTTTTATCCTGAAGATACTTCAATGATTTTTCTGTAATCCTGAGCTTCATATACTGAAATCCTTTCTGGACAATCGCTTCCATCAGCATGAATCTACATCATTTCACACAAATAACAGAATGTCGGCTTTTCCCTGTATACATAGATGTAATATACGTACCTGTGTTCCATTAACTTACATCATCCCAATGGATGTTTCCTTCGCACGGATTTCCGCCGCCTCTTCCTTTGTCACAACGCGGACAAGCGGCCCGCCGTTCTTCCGGTAGGACGCTCCAGTCCGGCTGTTCTTCACTGCTGCATAGGCCTCTTCACCAAGCTTATCCCCATAGACATCAAGGAGCACGCTCCTGGCTGCATCTGCGTCATCTCTGATCAAAGTTTTATCCTGAGTATAAATAATTATCATCGTTATTTCCTCGCTTCATTCTATATTTCAATGCATAGATGTCCCTCGACAAACTCGTATTCCTCTTGTTCGTATTTCTCCTGTAACTGCCTGCCGATGGACAAATACTCCTCCTTCGAATGCTGCAGAACATATGCGTGATCAAAATTGATCTGTCTGATAAATCCCCTTAGGTTGAACATCAGCTTGTCCTGCTCTTTGAAAACATCCTCTAGGGAACACTCTGTATTCAGCCTCAAAAAATACTGGACTTTGTTCTTTACCCTTGAATCCCTAACGAAATTCGAAATCGACTCGACCCATTTTTGATAATTTGGGGGATAGCTGTCACTTTCATAGTAATACAGAGCGGAAAATCTTCGGACCACATAAGCATATGGCCCAATCAGGAAAAAAACACTCGCTAAAACGATTTGGTCATTTCCCGTTCCGGTTTTCAACTCGTTATGCAGGCGCTCAAAATATGCCTCTATCTCGTCCAGGGTTTCAGCAATATTCAGGAAGGCACTTGATGCATTAAAGTTCTTAGCATCCATATAACCGGCGATGGACTTCAGCTTGTTCTGATATTTGTTTGCCAACTCAAGGCGGTCATTGAATTCTTTATTATCAATTTTCCGCTCAATCCTCGTCATATGTGCGGAAAAATCTTCCATCTGTCCGATAAGTCGCTCAAATCCCTGAAAAGTCATTTCATAGGTCCTGCAGTTCACAGCATAGTTCATCCATGCAATTTCTTTAAGTGCATTAACGTCCTGCATAGTCTGGTCCAGCCAGAAGTTATTCATTTCCAGTTGTCTCCGAAGTGCCGATTCCACTGTCTGTTTTGAATACCGTGGAACGGAAGCAGGGTCTAAGCATACCGGTGTCGCCATTTCAAATAAAGAACCGTCTTTTCGCCTTAATCCTCCGGAACTAAGTTCCAGCTCTCCCTTCTCTAATTTCTTTGTGCCTTCCGCAGATAAGGCGAACATGAAGCGGACTTTTTCTTCTGCCATTACCAATTCCTCCATCGCAATTGTTCACGGTATAGATTCGTTACCAGGAACGCAAAATATATCATCTCAAGTTCTTTGATCAATGACCTGCGTTCTGATATCATCTGCTTTATTTCTGAACGCGGGTAATTCCCTGCATACCATGCAACACGATGATCAGGATTATAATCGGCAAGCGCCCTTCCTACAAGTGATAGATCATCAGCTTTTGCCATGCAGCTAAGCTCACGTTCTTCATCATCAATCCTTTTTTTGATTCCATTAATCCAATCCATTGCCCGTACAGTTTCTATATGATAATTATCAGTAAGGCTTATTATTCTTCTGTTCTTACATATCTCGGCACTTGCCGCGACCCACAGATAATCGGTCAAAGCTTTAAAGATATCACTATATGTACCTGCGTTCTTGATCCTCTCAACGGATCTTTTCAAAACTCTGTCCGCATCTGCGTCCAGACAGCCGAACCTTTCAGAGTCCTGTTTTATAAAAGAAGGCACAGACCTCACCAGGAGCCTATTCCTGTAATCCGGATCCCTCCTTGAACAACATGAACTTTTTTCATACGCACTCCGAATGCTGTCTACGGTTTTATAATCAGTATTCCGCATTAAAACCTCTACTATCCCATCTGAGCATTGTCTGAGATAATACAGGCAATAATCCATCTTCTCTGACATACACATTCACCGCCCTTTGATATTGATTTCTTCCGAATCATAAGTACCAGCCGGATACTCATGGATACTGCCTTCCATAGTGAACCGTTTTCCGCAGGAGGCACATTCATGCTCCTCGCACAGGAAGACGTGTTCGTTTTCCGGACCCATCTGCCTTTCATAATACAGGTCGTCTGTTATATAGTCTTCAAAGTCAATCGCATTACCGGCACCGCAGTACGGGCAGTCTACAACACTGCGCAGGCTTATATGGCCGTCATAATCCTGTCCGTATTCGTTCAGCCTGACCTGCTGGTAAAAGGCTTCGATTTCTTTCCTGAAACAACTGAACATAACGAAGAAAAACGTTTTTCCTGCGCCCTATTAAGAATCGACTGCAATAACAAATTTTCTTCTTTAACATAGCAAAATCCAGAAACTGCCATACACTTTTATTTCAATCTAATACATCTTTCAAAAGTATAGTTAATATGTTTTCTCTGCTAGGTTCTAATTCAAATAACCTTAATGCCAATTATTTCAATTCCTCCAGCCCAACTACAATCACAGATTATTTGTTATCAACAATGTACCAATATTCATTATTCATGTTCTAGATCATCATCCCGTTCCATTGTTTCTCTTATCGCCCGGTTAATAAAACCATTTATCGACTCCCCATGCTCTGCAGCATGCTCAGCAATCTTTGCCCGTTCTCCCTGTTGTACACGGATCTGTATCAAGTCAAATTTTGATCTATATTTATTAGTAGCTGCCTTACCAATTTCGTTATAAGTCATGATAATTCCTCCTCAAAATTTAGAAACTGTCATGTCATTTTAATTATACGGCATACGATACCAATCTTCAATTTAAATATACATGCATATAAATATACATATACATGTATATTTTTCTTGACATATACATGTATATGTATTATAGTATGTATAGATAGAACAATGAAAATAAAAAATACAGCAGTGCATAGGAGTTGGCGCTCCCATGCACCTAGCAGGTGATAGTGG
>OCTX012251865.1_pt1 | contig 16350 bp, 14 predicted proteins | sample 1539691 | NCBI WGS metagenome assembly OCTX01 (sample SAMN02144231, study PRJEB22623) | gut metagenome | biome: sheep rumen | host: Ovis aries | place: New Zealand | reverse complement strand
GGTCCCGGATCCGCCCGGTAAATGAGAGGCCCGACGATGATCGTGAGAATGCCGGTAATGACAAGTCCCACCAGGCCGCCCGCGATGTCCATCAGCCTTTTCACCAGGACCTGACCCGGCGAGGCGATCCGGAGACTCTCCGTGAGCACCGTATAGCCCGCCACGCGCTCGACTGTCTGCATCGTGTTGCGGTCGTTCTCGGATCCGATCTCCCGGTGGGTCGTAACGCCCATCTCGGAGAGTTTCGCCAGCATTTCCTCCGGCGCCTTCCTCGTATACGGAAGGCAGAACATGACCTCATCCATCCAGGCGCCCTGCAGTTTGTCGATTATCTCGTCAGGGTGGCATAAGACCGGAACATCCGCAACCGTATCTCCCGGATCGGCTGTATCGTCCAGCAGGACCAGGCCGACCAGCAGGAGGTCCGGACCCGCAAATTTTTTGATGCGTTCCGCTGCCTTCTCCGCGTAATCGCTTTCCGTAACGAGAAGCATGCGCCGCCGGCTCGTGCTCTTCGAAAATCTTGTGAGCAGGATCTTCTTCCAGGCTACGCGGGCAAGAAACAGCATCGCCGTCCCCAGAACGGCAAAATAGAGCACGGAAAGACGTGAATACGTTTCGCCCATCTGCCTGAAAAACAGCACAACAAGCAGCACAAGGACCGTAAAGCCCATGTGCCGGCACACAGAGATGAGTTCCTGAACCCAGTCTCTCTTCAGTATGTTTTTATGCGTCTGCAGGAAGAACGAACCCCAGAGGCTCGCCAGAGCTGCGATCACCGTTCCGCCGTTGTAAAGATCCCGCCGGTTTACCCATTTAACGCCCAGATGCAGCCGGTAGGAAATGATATAGGCTGCAACGGTAACGACAAGATCCAGTATAATAAAGTCCAGGTGTTTGATCCAGCCGTTGTTGTTTCTGTACATGAAAACTCACCTAATTCGTTATTTCCAGTTATTGTACATCTTTCCCGGCATAATTTCAACCGTAATAGTCTCTTTTCCGCCATCAGGTCACGCTGCGGGCAGCATCGTCCTGATTCTTACCGATTTTCCGTCGGACGATACCGTCACCGCCCCGCTCCGGTCCGTCCTGAGGACCTGTCCGGAAGCTTTCTCAAGCCTCCCAAGCAGCGCCTCCGCCGGGTGACCGTACGAGTTGCCCGCCCCGACCGAGATCACGGAGATCTGGGGCTTTACAATGCTGAGAAACTCCTCTGAAGTCGAATATCCGGACCCGTGATGGGCCACTTTCAGGACTTCATAATCCGCCCGCTCTCCGGCAAGGCGCCCCGTGAGCGCCTCCTCGCCGGCTCCCTCGACATCCCCGGTCATGAGCGCGTCAAAATCTCCGTAAGTAAGGCGGTACACGATGCTCTGCGCGTTCTTATCAACCGGGGCCGTCTCCGCCTCCGGGTCCGGGCCCAGGATGCTGATAGCTGCATCTTTCCCGAAAATGAAACCATCCCCCGCGCGAACCCTCACCACTCTCGCGCCGGCCTCCTCCGCAAGGCGCGCCATCGCAGGATAAGCTTCATCCGTCTCCTTAAGATACGGGAGGGCGACGCACCCGACCGTGAGGGAAGTCGTCTTATCCCGCACGGCGGTAAGAAGCTCCGTCACGCCGGAGGTGTGATCCGTGTCCAGATGCGTGACAAAGATATAGTCGAGACGGCGGATCCCCTCGTATTTCAGGAAAGGCAGGATCCGTTCATTTCCCACCTCATAGGCGGTCGAGGAGCCGCCGTCGGTCAGGATATTTTCCCCGCCGGGAAGCTCCGCCACGCAGGCGTCGCCCTGCCCGACGTCGAGAAAGGTCAGGCGAATGCCGTTCCGCGGTTTAAAGCCCAGGACGAACACCAGCAGAGGGATCGCAAGAAGAAGGAGAAAACGCCGTTTTTTTGTCCGATAACGCTGATAGAAGAAGAGAAAGACAAGAAGGCCGGCTGCGTACAGCGCGATCTGCAGCCACGAAGGCCTCCCCAGGATCAGTGATGCGTAAGGCACCCGCGAGCAGAGCATAAGGAGCCGCCTCACGAGACGCAGCAGGACCGACGCGGGCAGCGCAAATACGCCTCCGCCAAGGAGACCTGCCCCGCCGGAGACCAGAATGACCGGCAGAAGCGGCACGACGACGAGGTTCACGAGAACGCCCAGAAGCGGGATCTCCGAGTAACAGACGAGCACCGCCGGCATCATCACAAGCGCTAAAATGACCCCGCCCGCGAAGCGGCTGCGCTGCGTAAAGATATACAGGCACAGGACCGCCCCGAAGGAGAGCACGAAACCGCTGTAGAGGAGATACCAGGGATTTTCGAGAAGAAGCAGGATCGCGGCGAAGGCGGCCGCCGTCGGCAGGTCATAGGTGCGCTTCGCGAGCTTTCCGCCCATCAGGAAGACGAACATGATGACCGCCCGCACCGTCGCGGCGGACATGCCCGTCATGACCGCAAAGAAGGAAATGAAAACCGTCGAAACCGCCGCTGCCGCCCGGTAATCAAGGTGCAGAAAGGTCAGCAGGCGGTAGAGTCCCATCGCGAGCACCGTGATGTGCAGTCCTGAGATTGCAAGCATATGGGAGATCCCGCCCATCCGGTACCAGGCGGTATCCTCATCCGTAAGAAGCGACCGTTCTCCGGCCAGCATCGCCGCGGCAGGTCCGCGCACATCCTCCGGATAGACCTCCTCGATGCGGGCAATCACGAACTCCCGCACCCGGGCGATCATCTCCCGGACAGGATTGTTCCGCCTTCCGAGCACAGTGATCTCCGGCCGCGCCATCGAAAAGCCGATCTTCTGGACCTTACAGTAGAAGGCGCGGTCGAACTGGCCCGGGTTGGTCGGGCCCTGGATCTCCTTTAGCTTACCGGCAGCGCCCAGGAAAGTCCCGATCTCGTACGGGACAGGCTCATCAAGCGTCACCCTGACGTCCTCCGTCCGGTACTGCTCTCCCCCGGCTGAGACCGTCACGCCCTGAAGGACCACAAATGAATAATCCGCCGCAATGCGGCGGCTTCTGACATAGCCTGTGAGGCGGACTTCATTTTCTCCGGAGGCAAGATAAGCTCTCACGGTTTTCATTTCCCGGGTCTCCGGCGCGAGCGGGAGCCCCAGAAGGTGCAGCCCGGTGAGGAAGGCGATCCAGAGGAGGGCTGCCGCAAGGAGCGGACGGCGGACAAGGGGTTTCAGGTTGTCCTTGAATCGCAGAAAGATCCGTTCCATTTTTCTCTTCAAGCAAGCATCTCCCAATCCGGCTCAAACGGCCCCGAAAAACTGATATCCTCCCCGAACTCCACGTCCGTCTCGCCGCCCACCGACATCTGCACCATCGAGACGCTGCAGTTCTCGCAGATCGAATTGACGATCGCGTAGAGGGTCGTCCGGCGGCTCACACCGGGTACCTCCGCGAGGAAATTTTCGGTCAGGTTGACATAACATACGTTGTCGGAGGTCGTCACGGAGATGATCTGGGTCCCCGCCGGGATCACCGCATAGTTCTCCTTCACCTTCGGGCCCGCGATCAGACGCTCGACGATCGCCCACTCCAGCGACTTGCTGCTGCTGTAGTAGATGGACCGGGCTTCCTTCGTGAGATTCCGTCCGTTCTCCGCCGCAAAATACAGCGTGATGGAGGTGTGCACATAATTGTTGATCTGCCGGCCGGTGTTCTCGATGAAGGTGTCCGCCGACATGAGGCCGATCTCATTGCCTTCCGAGTCCGTGATCGGGATTCCCTCCACGGTGAATTTCACGTAGCGGACGCCCTGGATCTGCACGAGCGTCCGGACGACGCCGGCCCGCACCAGAACCTCCCGGGTCTTCGTCATATTCCGGTAGGCGGACGAGAAATCGATTGTCGCGACGCTGTTCTCATAGATAAATCCGTGGATTTTCACGTCCTCCGGCAGCAGAGCCCGGTGGTCGTCCTTGTCCGGCCCGGCTTCCATCATAAAGATCAGCTCATCGATCTGGTCCTCGATCCTCGTTGTGATCAGTATATAGTTTTCCGTTTCGAGGGACTCGTAATCCTCATCCAGGCAGTAGATGAGCGTCCCCTCGATCTTTGCAGTTCCCCGCGTTGCCGCGCAGCCGGTGATCAGCAGCGCAAGGAGCCCCATGAAAAGGAATATTCTTTTTTTCATTTTTCAAGCGCTCCTTTTAGTTGCTCAGATTGATGGGGAGACGCACATGGAAGCTGCTGCCCTCCCCGACTTTGCTCGACACCCGGATCGCGCCGTGGTGGAGCATGATAACGCTCTTCGTGATCGCGAGGCCGAGGCCGGTCCCGTCGATCTCGGTCGAATGCGACTTCTCGCCGCGGTAGAACCGCTCGAAGATCATGTCGATCTGGTCCTCCGGGATCCCCATGCCGCTGTCAGCGACCGTCACATAGAAATACCGCCTGTCCGCCGTCAGCGTGACGCGCACCCAGCCGCCCTCGACGTTGTACTTGATGCCGTTCTCGATCAGGTTGGAAAATGCAAGGCTGATCTTACCCGCATCCACATCCGCCGTCACCTGGGCGTTCAGCGCCAGGTTGAGCGCGACCGTGTTCTTGTCCGCGATCGGCCGGAGCCGCTTCAGGATATCCTCCAGCAGCTTTCCGATATCGGTCCGCTCCACATTCATGCTGGCCGCCTGCTTGTCCAGGCGCACGAGCTGCAGAAGGTCCGTGATGATCTCATTTTCACGGTCGATCTCCTGCGTGATGTCCGCCATGAATTCCCGGTAGATCTCGATCGGGACATTTTCCTGCCCGTTCAGGGAGTCCGCCAGCACCTTCATGGAGGCGAGCGGCGTCTTCAGCTCATGCGAGACGTTGCTCACGAACTCCTGGCGCGAGGCGTCTATACTGCGGACGCGCGAGAGCATCCGGTTGAACGCGGTCGTGATCAGTTCCGTCTCCGTGTAGTCCGGGACGGAGATCGCCTCGTCCGCGAAGCCGTCCGTCACGTCCTCGATCGCGTGCGTGATGCGGAGGAAAGGCCGGACGAGAAAGCCCGCGAGCACATAGCCAAGCACCAGCACCGAAAGGCAGACCGCCAGCGTCACCATAAGACCGCGGTTTTCGAGGTTCTGGGCATTCTGGAGGATGTCGTTGGTCGAGATCGAGATCATCATCACGCCGTCGAGCCCGGAGGCGTCCGCGTTCCTGATCGGGAAAGTCATGAGAATGTAGGCGTTCTGGTCGTCGTACTGGGTCGACCCCTTTCCGCTCTCAAATGTGTTCACGATCTCCTTCGAGACCGACGTCCTGCCCGTGTCGATGTCGTAGGTGTCCCTTATCACCCGGAGATCCGAGTCCACGATCATGACACGGCCGCTGTAGAAATTGGAGACCAGCGTGATCTGGCTGTTCAGGACCGCCGAATTCGGGTTCCGGATATAGTTTTCCGCCACCAGCGAGTCGCAGAGGATATCGCACTGGTTCTTGACGTTCATTTCCCGGATGGAGATCGCGCGGTTCTCGTAGCTTTGCACGACAACATTCGTCGCGATGATGCAGGGCACCATCCCGATGAAAAACAGGATCACTGTGATCCTCACGCGGAGGCTTTTAAAAAATGTAAACGGTTTTTTATTATCCCTGGAAATAATAGCCTACACCCCATTTTGTATGTACATATTTCGGATCGCCCGGGTTCTCCTCGATTTTCTCGCGAAGCCGGCGGATGTGCACGTCGACGGTGCGCACGTCGCCCGGATACTCGTAGCCCCAGATCGTGTTCAGGAGGCTGTCCCGGCTGAAGACCTTGTTGGGGTTCATCATGAGGAGCTCGAGCACGTCGAATTCCTTGGCGGTGAGATAGATTTCCTTGCCGCCGACGAAGACCCTGCGGCCTTCGCAGTCCATTTTCACATCGCCGATCTCGATCATCCTCGATCTGACCTCGGCCGGCGCAGCTGCCTGCGTCCGGCGGAGGATCGCCTTGATCCTGGCCTTGACCTCAAGGATATTGAACGGCTTCGTGATGTAGTCGTCCGCACCGTACTCAAGGCCGAGGATCTTGTCCATATCCTCGCCCTTGGCGGTCAGCATGATGATCGGCACCTGGGAGAACTCGCGGATCTCCCTGCAGACATCCAGCCCGGAGATCTTCGGCAGCATGAGATCCAGAAGAATGATATCATACTCCTTCCGTCTCGCCATCTCCAGCGCTTCCTCCCCGTCGTAGGCGCAGTCGACCTCATAGTCGTCCTGCATCAGGGAGAACCGGATTCCCTTCACGATCAGTTTCTCGTCGTCAACAACCAGTACCTTGCGTCCCATATTTTCACCCTATCCGACAGTAATGTCGTCCTTAATCTTCTCATAAACCGCTTCTTTGATGCCGGAGACCTTCATGATCTCCTCCGGAGAGGAAAATGCCCCGTGCTCCTCCCGGTAAGCGATGATATCCTTCGCCCTCGCCTCGCCGATACCCGTAAGCCGCGTCAGCTCGGAGACGCCGGCAGTGTTGATATTGACCCTGCCGTATGCGTTTCCTTCGGCTGTGCGGAGTTCTTCCGCCTCCGCTCTGGTCGGTACGGTCACCTGCATGCCGTCCTTAAGGACCTCCGCCTGGTTGACCGCCCGCTCGTCCGCCTCTTCGGTCAGACCTCCGGCCAGCTCAATCGCCTCATAGACGCGCGAACCCGCCGGCAGCGCGTAAACGCCCGGCGTTCGGACCGCTCCGCAGACATAGACAAAGATCTCCGCCCTGCTCTCCGCATCGTTCTCCTCCGGGAGACTCTCCTCCGCGAGGCTCTCCCCGGCCAGAAAAGCCGATCCCTGCTCCGCGAGGTTCTCTTCCGCCCCGCCCCGGCAGCTCATCATGAAAATGAAAACCCCTGCCAGCAGGACAGACATCCGTATTTTCTTAAATTTCCTCATACACTCGCCTTTCCGGGCGCACTACGCCCATTTCCGGCAGTGTACGTATCTATTCTATCGAATCGAGGTCGATTTTACAAGACGGAAGTGCAAGAAAAATGAATCCGGGACAGCACGCGAAATGCGCCGCCCCGGCTCCTTATATCCGTTCTTCTCCTTATGCAAAACACTTCTCCAGGATCGCGACCGCCTCGTCAACTTCTTTCTCGGTGATGATGAGCGGCGGCACGAAACGCAGGACGTTCGAGCCCGCCGAGATAATGAGGAGGCCTTCCTCAAGTGCCTTCGACGTGATGCCGCCGACCGGCACGCCCGGATCAAGCTCGAGGCCCCGGATGAGGCCCAGCCCGCGGTGAGCCCTGATCTTGTCCGGATGGGCCGCCATGAGCTCATCCAGCTTCTTTGTGAGATAGGGCGTGATCTTCCCGACATGTCCGACCACGTCGTGCTTCTCGAAGAGCTTGAAGACTTCCGTGACCGCCGCGAGCACAAACGGGTTGCCCCCGTAGGTCGTCCCGTGGTCGCCCGCGACGAGCGAAGCCTTCGCGGCCTTGTCGGAAAGGACAAACGCGCCGACCGGAACGCCGCAGCCGAGCGCCTTCGCGCAGGTCATGATGTCCGGTTTGATTCCGTAGTGCTCGTAAGCCCACATCTTCCCGGTGCGGCCCATGCCGCACTGGATCTCGTCCAGGATCAGCAGGATATCCCGCTCGTCGCAGAGCTTCCGGACCGCCTTGATGAACGCCGGGTCCGCCGGATAGATGCCGCCCTCGCCCTGCACGGTCTCCATGACGATCGCGCAGGTGCGGTCGTTCACCTTCTCAAGCACCGACTCGAAGTTGTTGAACTCCGCGAAGACGACCCCGCCCATGAGAGGCCGGAACGGCTCCTGGTAATGGTCGTTCCCGGTCACGGAAAGCGCGCCGATCGAGCGGCCGTGGAAGGAGCTCTTCATCGCGATGATCTCGTGATCGTTCTTTCCGTCCTTCAGCCAGGCGTACTTGCGGGCCGCCTTGAGGGCGCCCTCGATCGCCTCCGCCCCGCTGTTGGTGAAGAAGACCTTCGAGAGCCCGGTGGACGTAACGACCGCCTTCGCCGCGGTCGCGAGCGGCTCGTGGTAGTAGAGGTTCGAGGTGTGCAGGACCTTGTCGATCTGGGCCTTCAGGGCTTCATCGTACTCCGGAAAATGATACCCCAGCGCAAAAACCGCAATCCCGGCCATGAAATCCAGATATTTTCTGCCCTCGGCGTCATAGGCGTAGAGCCCCTCGCCCCGGTCGATCGCGATCGGAAACCGGTTGTAGGTGTGGAGCACATACTGCTCGACATTTTCCATGATCTCAGTCTGATTCATCTCATTTCTCCTCATTGTAATAGCGCTTCGCGTTGTCGGAAATGATCGCCGTCCCGATGCCTCTGTCCGTGAAGAACTCAAGAAGCAGGGAGTGCTCGACTCTGCCGTCCAGGATGTGGACGCGGGAGACGCCGCTCTCGATCGCCGCGATGCAGTTCGTGAGCTTCGGCAGCATGCCGCCGCCGGCGTTTCCGCTCGCGATAAAGTCTTTCGTCTCCTCCACCGAGAGCTCGGAGATCAGGGTCGAGGGGTCGTGCGGATCCCGGTAAACGCCCTCGATATCCGAGAGAAATGCCAGCTTCTCCGCATGCTCCGCCTCCGCGATCGCGCAGGCCGCGTCGTCCGCGTTGACGTTGTAGGTGTGATAATCCTCCTCGCCGAGACCGACCGGGCAGATGACCGGCACGATATCGTTCGCGATCAGTGTGTCGATGAGCTTGGTGTTGACATGGGTCACTTCGCCGACGTAGCCGATATCGCGGCCGCCCGGGATCACCTTCTTCTTCACCATCAGGGTGCCGCCGTCCTTGCCGCAGATGCCGCAGGCCGCGACGCCGTTCGTCTCCATGTACTGGACCAGGTGCTTGTTGACCTTGTTCAGGACCATCTCGGCGATCTCCATCGTGTTCTGGTCGGTCACGCGGAGCCCGTTCACGAACTCCGGCGTCTGCCCGGAGAGCTTCACCCACTTGGAGATCTCCTTGCCGCCGCCGTGGACGATGATCGGCTTCATGCCGACGAGCTTCAGGAGCGCGACATCCCGGATGACGCTCCTTCTGAGCGCGGGATCCGTCATCGCCGAACCGCCGTACTTCACGACGATCGTTTTGCCGTTAAACTCCCGGATATAGGGGAGCGCTTCGATCAGTATACCGGCTTTCTCAAGCCAGGAATCCACATATTCCGCCATTGTATCCGCCTTCTTTCCTCATGAGCGGTAGTCCGCATTGATATCGACATATTTGTGCGTGAGATCGCATCCCCAGGCCGCTGCCTCCGCCGTTCCCGCGTTCATATCGCAGGTCGCGGTGATCGCGCTCTCCGAGAGGATCTTCGTCGCAAATTCCTCGCTGTAGTCCGTCGCGACGCCGTCCTTTAAGATCTGCAGCTTCCCGGCCGCGCTCTCAAAGTAGAGATCCACCTTCTCCGGCTCGAAATCGACCCCCGAGTAACCCATCGCGCACAGGATCCGTCCCCAGTTCGCGTCGTGCCCGTAGATGGCCGCCTTGGTGAGCGTCGAAGAGACGACCGAGCGGGCGAGGATCTTTGCATTTTCCTTCGTGTCTGCGTTCACGACCTTCACCTCAAAGAGGCAGGTCGCGCCTTCCCCGTCCTTCGCCATCTGTTTGGCCAGCGACTCGAGGACCGCATAGAGGCCCTCGTAAAAGGCTTTGTAGTCCGCATCCTCCGCCTCGATGCACCGGTTGCCCGCGAGCCCGTTCGCGAGGACCAGGCAGGTGTCGTTCGTCGAGGTGTCGCCGTCCACGGAGACCATGTTGAAGGTGTCCGGGACGATCCCCGAGAGGGCTTTCTGCAGCATCTCCTTCGAGATCGCCGCGTCCGTCGCGAGAAATGCCAGCATCGTGCACATATTCGGATGGATCATGCCCGAGCCCTTGCAGCAGCCGCCGATGACCGCTTCGCTTCCGTCTGAAAATGAAACCCGGACCGCCGCCTCCTTCGGCACCGTGTCCGTCGTCATGATCGCGAGCGCGGCTTCGTGTCCTTTCTCGCGGGAGCTTCCGAGCGTCCCCGAGAGCACCTTGACGCCGGCCGTGATCTTGTCGATCGGGATCTGCAGCCCGATGACGCCTGTGGAGGCGACGAGGACGGCATTTTCCGGAACGCCGAAGACTTCCGCCCCGGCCTCCGCGGTCTTTTTACAGTAGGAAAGTCCAAGCTCTCCGGTGCAGGCGTTCGCGACGCCCGAATTCACGACGACCGCCGAAACCTTGGCGTCCGACCCGCGCACGATATCGCGGTCCCAGATGACCGGAGCCGCCTTCACGCGGTTCGTGGTAAAGGTGCCGGCCGCCGTGCAGGGCACCTCCGAGAGAAAGAGCGCCATGTCCGCGCTGCCGTTTTTCTTGATGCCGGCCGCGCCGCCGCAGGCTGAAAATCCCTTCGCGGCAGTAAACCCGCCGTCAATCACTTCATAACTCATATCGTTTCCTTTCCCGGATCAGACCGATTCCGGCACCATGTGAAGGCCTTCCGCCTCGTCGAGCCCGAACATGATGTTCATGTTCTGGACCGCCTGGCCGGCAGCGCCCTTGACGACATTGTCGATCGCGCCCATCATCACGATCCGTTTTGTGCGCGGATCCAGTTTGAAGCCCACGTCTGCGTAGTTGCTGCCCTTCACGAACCGGGTCTCCGCGACGCGGCCTTCCTTAAGGACCCGGACAAATCTCTCATCCGCATACATCGCGTCGTAGGCCGCCCTCACCTCCTCTTCCGAGGTCTCCTTCGCGAGCGAAGCATAGGCCGTCACAAGGATCCCCCGGTTCATCGGAACAAGGTGCGGCGTGAACTGCACCATCACCGGCCTGCCCGCCGCGATCGAGAGCTGGTCCTCGATCTCCGGCGTGTGTCTGTGGACCGTGACCCCGTAGGCCTTGATCGTCTCGTTGACCTCGCAGTAGAGGTTCTGGACCTTCGCGCCCCTGCCCGCGCCGCTCGTTCCGGACTTTGCGTCGATGATGACCGTGTCCGGATCGATGATCCCGGCTTTGATCAGCGGGAACACCGTCAGGATCGAGCAGGTCGGGAAGCACCCCGGGTTCGCGATCAGCCTTGCATGCCTGATCTTCTCGCGGTTCAGCTCCGGAAGGCCGTAGACCGCCTCCGGCAGGAACTCCGGCGTCGGATGGTGGATCCCGTACCAGGCTTCGTAGCGGGCGGCGTCCTTGATGCGGAAATCCGCCGAGATATCGATGACCTTCGCTCTTCCAAGCAGGCTCTCGCTCACCTTGGAGGCGCAGAAGCCCTGCGGCGTCGCGGTGAAAATGACGTCCGCCGCATCCGCCAGCGCATCCATGTCGTCGTCGAGGCATTTGTCGTCGACGAGCTCAAACATATTTCCGTAAATGTCCGCGTACTCCTGCCCGACGTAGCTCCGGGAGCCGTACCAGACGATCTTCGCATCCGGGTGGTTCAGCAGTATTCTCACAAGCTCCGCGCCGGCGTAGCCGGTCGAGCCGATAATTCCGACTTTGATCATGTTGAAATCTCCTTACCGCATTTCTTTTCCTAGTATCATAGACCAAATCAGCACAAATGTAAACCTGAAATTTTGCATATATATGCATTATTTTCGAATATATATTCAGCAAGACCGACAAACTTTTCACGAAATCCCTTTTTGGAGTTGCATAATCCCTGTATATAGTGTATAGTTTGCGTGTCAGAAAGAAACGGACGGGCCCGAAGGCCCTTATAAGGAGGATATCATCATGAGCAAAGAAAAAGTGGTTCTCGCCTATTCCGGCGGCCTCGACACGACCGCGATCATCCCGTGGCTCAAGGAGCACTTCGGCTACGACGTCGTCTGCTGCTGCGTCGACTGCGGCCAGGAGAGCGAGCTTAACGGTCTCGACGAGAGAGCACGCCTCTCCGGCGCGGCCAAGTTATATATTGAAGACATCTGCGACGATTTCGCGGAGAATTTCATCATGCCCTGCGTGCAGGCCGGCGCCGTCTATGAAAATAAATACCTGCTCGGCACCTCCATGGCCCGCCCGGCCATCGTGAAGAAGCTGGTCGAGATCGCCCGCAAGGAAAATGCCGTCGCCATCTGCCACGGCGCGACCGGCAAAGGCAACGACCAGATCCGCTTCGAGCTCGGCATCAAGGCCCTCGCTCCGGACATCAAGGTCATCGCCCCCTGGCGCATGACCGACATCTGGACGATGAAGTCCCGCGAGGACGAGATCGCTTACTGCAAGTCCAAGGGCATCGATCTTCCGTTTGACCATTCCCAGAGCTACAGCCGCGACCGGAACCTCTGGCACATCTCCCACGAGGGTCTTGAGCTTGAGAATCCCGCGCTCGCTCCGAACTACGACCACATGCTGGTCCTCTCCGTCACCCCGGAGAAGGCTCCGGACGTCTCCACCGACGTCACCCTGACCTTTGAGAAGGGCATCCCGACCTCCGTGAACGGCGAGAAAATGAAACCCGCCGACATCATCCGCCGTCTCAACGCCCTCGGCGGCGCGAACGGCATCGGCATCGTCGACATCGTCGAAAACCGCGTCGTCGGCATGAAGTCCCGCGGTGTCTACGAGACCCCGGGCGGCACGATCCTTATGGAGGCCCACAAGCAGCTCGAGGAGCTCGTCCTCGACCGCGCGACGATGGAGTTCAAGAAGGAGGTCGGCAACAAGCTGGCCCAGGTCGTCTACGAGGGCAAATGGTTCACACCCTTATGCGACGCCCTGATCGCCTTCACGAAGTCCACCGAGGAGTACATGACCGGCGAGGTGAAGCTCCGCCTCTACAAGGGCAACATCATCAAGGCCGGGACGACCTCCCCGTACAGCCTCTACAGCGAGTCCCTCGCGTCCTTCACGACCGGCGACCTCTACGACCACCACGACGCGGACGGGTTCATCACCCTCTTCGGCCTCCCGCTGAAGGTCCGCGCGCTGAAGCTTATGGAGACAAAGACCGAGACAAAGTAAACTGAAAACCCTCTGGGGACGGTTCTAAGCACCAAAAGGGGTTCTCTCTTCGAGAGAACCCCTTTTGGTACAAGAACCGTCCCTGAAGTCCTGGGAAACCTCGGGGACGGTTCTAAGAAAAACGGCGATTCTCAAACGAGAATCGCCGTTTTTCAAGAACCGTCCCTGAAACCTTCCCTCTTCACTCCCCAAAAACGACCTCATCGATCTTCTCCGCGCAGTCCGCAAACTCCCCCATCTTCCCGGGCAGCTCCGCCATCCTCTGCCGGCAGGCCGCCGCGTGCGCCTGATCGCCCGCGGCCTCAAACGCCCGGGCCATCGTCGCCGCCTCATAGTACTCCGCAGCCGCGTGAAGCGCCAGCTCGGTCTCCGTGTACTCGCGGTCCGCCCCGGCGTCGCTGTAAGCGTCCTCAAAAAGCTTCGCGTAGTTTCCGTAGGTGTAATCCCGGATCAGGTCCTCCTCGTCGGCATGATAATCATACCAGGTCGACGACTCGCGCAAAATGCCGATCCCGGAGAAGAGCATGATGAGAAATGTCACCGAAAGCACCGCAGCAGCGACCCCGAAGAGAATGCCCCCGACAGATCTCTTTTTCTTCGGCACCTTTCCCATATTGTAAGGACGCGCCGGCACCCGGCGGTAGTTCATAACCTCTCTCTTATCACTCAAGGATCGTCACCCCCTCCCTGATCATCTCAATTGCCTTCGTGCGCGAAAGGTTCGGCAGTTCCTCGACCTGCCCGCTGTCGAGCGCCGTGTAGCCGAGGAGCAGCGCCTTGGCGTACTCCCTGATCTCCGCGATGACCGCTTTGTCCCGCTCGGAGAGCTCTTTTCCGTAATAATTGTCCTCGATTTCCCAGAGCCGGCCGATCTCATCCGCCAGCGACTCCGCCTCGTAGGGGCGGATCCCCTTGCCGGTGGAGTAGCTGTTCATGCCGAGGTTGTTCCGCCCGCAGAGGATCCCGTAAATGTTCCTGAGGCAGCCGGCCGCCCGGCAGACCCCCGAGTAATCGCTGAGCGCATCGACCGACGTGATATGATTGCTCAGGGAGTAGTCGTAGAGCTTCAGGTACTCCTTCTCTTCGATCATCTCCTCCATGTCCGCCTGATAGACGGATGCCTTCGCCTCCGTCGCCTTCACCCGTGCGTTCCAGCCGAGCTCGTTGGCGTTGAAGAGGAAGATCGCCGCGCCGATGTTGAGCACGACCAGCACCGCGAGGATGATGAGGTTCGAGCTGATCCTGGCCATCCGCCCGGTGCTCTTCATGACCTCCGCCTGCGTCCTCTGAAACTCCTGCTGGTAATGCTCCATGTCCGCCTGGTGCAGAAGCGCCTGCGTGTTCGGCGCGCCGCAGTAGGCGCAGAATTTGTCCTCGAGTCCGATCGGGGCTCCGCAGTGTTCGCATTTCATGATCTCATCCTCTCCTTCGCTCTTCGGGGACCCTGTCCCAGTACTCGTGCATTTTCCTCTCCAGCGCATCGTAGGGGACCCAGCCGTCCTGCTTTACCGACTCGTAGGCCTCCCGGATCTCTTCCCCGGTCAGTCCTGTCACCTCGAAGAGAAGCTGCTGCTCCTCCTCAAGGATCGCCCTGATCTTCTCCGCGTCCTCCGGCGGGACCGGGCGGTCCGGGTTGCTGCGCTCACCCATGACGTCCATGACCACACCGGCCGCGGCGTTCACAAATTCGTGCTCGCTGATCCCCTCCTCGTCCTCGAACACATGCCTCACATAGTCGAGATTGCCAAGCATGTAAAGGTACTCGTAATGCTCCCACTCCCAGAGGTAGCTGCTGCCTTCCTTGTCGTAGAGCTCGCTCATATACCGGCAGGCTTCCTCATCCCTGCCTTCCTCAAGAAGCCGGTCGAGCTCCGGCACATAGCGGTCGCGGAATTCCATCTCCGATCTCGCGCTGTCCCGGTAGGTAATGCGCTCGATCAGGAAGTTGACCGCGAGGAAGAATACGATGATCCCTCCGATGATAAGCAATGCAATCAGGAAAATGAACCCCGCTCTCCTGCCCTTCCTCTTCACTTCGGTCTTCACGGATTCCTCCGGGTGATCGTCCAGCTCGTCCGTCTTCTTCCGGATGACTTCGAGCTCCTTCATATAATGGCGCTCCGCCCCGTACGGATTGAGGTATCCGCAGTAGGGACAGTTTACTTCATGTTCGTCGATTTCGGCGCCGCAGTGGGTGCAGTACATGTGAGCCTCCTTACCATGTGTCCGGGTCTTTCACAGAAGAAAACCGGGAAGATGCAGGCATCCACCCGGTTTTCATTTTACCTCACTTCAAAAGTGATTACAGGTTCTCCTTCATGAAAGCTTCGAGCTCAGCCGCTGCCTGCTCTTCGTCAGCGCCATCGACCTGGAAAGTGACCTCCTGGTCCTTCTTGACGCCAAGGCTCATGACCGCAAGGATCTTCGCCGCGTTCGCAGCCTTGCCGTCCTTGATGATGGTGATCTTGGAAGCATAGCCTTTGCACTTCTTCACAAGCTCGCCGGCCGGACGGGCGTGGATTCCTTCGGGATCGGTAATAACATACTTAAATTCTTTCATTTTCAATCACTCCTTTTTTAATAGTGAGCCAGAATACTGCTGTCATTACTATACCATATCACGAGCAGATTTTGTATGATTTTTTTGTGAAAATTCAGCCTTCAAGGGGCTTCTTCCAGAAGCTCAGGATCAGGCAGCCGACGACAGAGCCGACAACCAGCGCAACCGCGTACATAACCGGGTTGGAGATGATCGCAACGACCCAGAAGCCGCCGTGCGGAGCCGGGCTGCCGCAGCCGAACAGAGCGGAGAGCGCACCGGCCACTGCGGAACCGATGATGCAGGACGGAATGACGCGTCCCGGATCAGCTGCCGCGTACGGGATAGCACCTTCGGAGATGAAGGAGAGACCCATGATGTAGTTGACAAGACCGGCTTTTCTGTCAGCCTCGGTCCATCTGTTCTTGAAGATCGTGGTGGACAGAGCGATGACGATCGGAGGAACCATGCCGCCGACCATGACGGAAGCCATGATGATCTTGCCGGCGTCTGTGCCTTCAGCCAGCATAGCGGTACCGAAGACGTAAGCTGCCTTGTTGAACGGGCCGCCCATGTCGATGGACATCATGCCGCCGACAACTGCACCGAGAAGGACGAGGTTGGAAGTTCCCATGTTGTTCAGGACGTTCGTCATCGCGGTGTTGATGAATGCGAAGAGCGGGTTGACCGTGAACATGATGATGCCGATAGCCAGGATGCCGATCAGCGGATAGAGAAGAACCGGCTTGATGCCTTCGAGAGAATCCGGAAGAGCATCGCATGCGCCTTCAAGCCATTTGACAAAGAAGCCTGCCGCGAAGCCTGCGAAGAGGGCACCCAGGAAGCCGCCGCCGACAGCAGCGCCGCCGCCGAGCCAGCCCCAGCTGTAGCCGGCATTT
>OCTX012192434.1_pt1 | contig 16352 bp, 13 predicted proteins | sample 1539691 | NCBI WGS metagenome assembly OCTX01 (sample SAMN02144231, study PRJEB22623) | gut metagenome | biome: sheep rumen | host: Ovis aries | place: New Zealand | reverse complement strand
AAACGATATAAAAGCCTCATCATACGCATCGAATCTCGAACTGGATAAGTATTAGCAAATTCCATATATGGATCAACACTAGAATCTCCAGCATTAATACGATCAATCATTTTGCGAAGCCCAGGTTTAAATATTTCTGGAGCATCAGCAATAGATTTACCAATTGCAACAGGTACTGTATAGTGCTGGATTAATATTTCTAAACTCTTTAAATAATAAGGTAACATAACATCAATTTCATGTAAATGTTGTTTATAATAGCTTTTTAATTGAGTATATGGTAGTTTAAAAGCAACAACCCCAACAACAGTGGCCAAAACTAAGTTTAAGAAAAATTGAGAATTAAAAATCTCTGCTGAAGAATTTCTTGTAACTGTTAACACCAAAACAAATAAGAAAGCTACAAAAGCATAAATGACTCTTTTAGAATACAACTGATCAATATCAACATCTTCACCATATTTAGCATAAACAAGAAATTGATAATCATCTTCTTTAAAAGCCTCTAAATATTTCTGATTATCAGCAAAAAATTTATCTTTATCAATAGTATTATTATAAATTAGTACATACATGATAACTGCACCTACGATTAATATCTCCATTACTCAGCACCTACATTCTCATAATAATATTTTTCACCTTTTAATAAGAAATATGTATTAATAACTAAAACTCCGTGCATTAAAAACTGAATATACCATCTTTCAAGCAAAACCAAATAGGTTTCACGTCCTAATAAATATTGGACTAACATAACCATTAAATACAACATAATACCAAATTGTAAAAAAGACTTATGGAAAGAAGCTCTTTCAATTCTATCTCGATATACACTTTCAACAAGCATATCAATATCTAATTGCATATTCTCTAAAGAATCTGCTGAGTTTTGAGCACCTTCCTTTGTAATTTGTAAAAATAATTGATGCATATTTTTTACAATATAATATGGATATAATTTACTCATATAATCTAAAGCTTCATCAATAGTACCATTATCGTAACTCATACTAATCATTTGTCTTACATCAGAAAGGACAGGATCTTCCAAAATTCCAGAATTAGCAACTCCCTCCAATGCTTTTACAAAAGATTGGGTAGTAGCAAATTCCATAATAGTATTAGATGTATACACTTGTATTTGTTCAAATAAAAACTCTGAATAAACTTTTTTACAACGTAAATACGTAAGATATGGAATAAACGAAATAGCAATTAAAGCATATATAATACTAATAATCAAGTTATAAAAATATAAATAAGTAACAACAGAAGCAAAAGTAGCAAACAACGCTGCCTGAATAGCATATTGTTTAGGCGTATACTCTTGTCCTAATTGTTTTGTTTTTTCACGAACAACTTTAAAAGAATAAGGTGAAAATCTGTCATATGCATTTTGGACTTGCCCAAGAATATATTTACCAAGATTATCACCTTTATAATTCCTATATAGATAAATAAATATAACAGCAGCTGCAATAACAAATAACTCAGTCAAATACATAAAACAAACTCCTCTCTATTCTTCTAATCTAGCCATAGTATTAGGCAAAACATTGCCAGGAACAGTTCCCGATTGAACAGGGGGCTGAATTACTACCTGTTGTTGAGGAACACTAGGTGCAAAAACAGGTTGAGTATGAACAACATTAGAAGAAATAGAAGGTAGAACCTGACTTTGTGTTGCTGTCAGTTGAGGCAAAGCCTGTGCTGATATAGCATTACTAGTTACATCATTTACCTGAGTCAAACCAGAATTAATAACTGGTGCTACTTGCACTTGTTTTTGTGCAGAAGCAATTGAAGAATTGTTTGTAACATCGCCACCAACTTTTGACAACTTTTTACTATCAACTGTAAAAGAACTTCCTTCAGAACCATCTTCTCCTTCTGAAGAAACAGTCTCATGAACCGGTAATTCCAAAGGCAAATCCTTTATAATATCTTGAACCTCAATATTTTGGTTTTCAAGATATTCTATCAAATGATTACTTGGCCTACACATCATCGGTTTTCCAAAAATCTTTTGATAAATAATTCTCGATTTAGGAACATTTTCATCATCTACATAAAACTCAGTAACTTCATCAACTTCACGATGAAATTTACCATATTCTTTACTATAAAAAGCTTTAATATGAACACCTAATTGAATGTAACGATAAATAGTTGATAAAAACTGATGTACATCCAAATCTGTTTCCATTAAAGAATATAAACGATACGGAATAGCTGATGCTTTATCAGCATGAATAGTAGATAAAATATTATGACCAGATGAAATAGAATTACGAACAGCAGAAACAGCCTCAGCAGAACGTACCTCAGACAAAAGAATCCACTTAGGATTCTGACGCATACAAGTAACCAATACATCAGAGTAACTTGCAACATTATTTGTCTTCATAGCTACAATATCCCTTTGTGGGAAAATCTTGTCTAAATGAAGTTCCAAAGTATCCTCTATTGTAATAATTTTCTCATTAGTCTTAGTATGACTAGCTAAATATTTAACAAATTCTGTTTTACCAGAACCAGTTTCTCCAGCAACCATAATATTGCAATGACCTTGAACACACTTTATTAAAAAATCATGAATTGCAGGCGTAAAATAATCTTCTTGAATTAGTTTTTCTTTCTGTAATCTTATCTTCGCAGGAGTTTTACGAATAACTAACGCAATACCATTAGTAGCAATAGATTGATGTACAAAATTCATACGCAACTCTGCAGACTCTGCATCCAAAAAAGGCTTTGCATTATTAAAAGTAGTTCCCATAACATTAGAACACTGGAAGGCTAATTTCTCCACAAACTCAGGAGTAGCCCCTTCTACTTCTACCCGTAAAGAACCTTGGGTTAATGAACGAATCCATATTTGTCCACCATTGTCATATGAGATATCAGTAATATCATCATTATCTAACAACGAACGAAAAGGACCAAAGTCCAATTTATCGAAAATATTCTCGTTCATCGTGTTCCCTCCCTTTTATTCTTAACTCTCTGTCCAGTAAGTCATCTTTTCAATCCACTCTTTTAAGTCTTCACTACTAATCTTAAGTTCTCCAGGTTCATCCTTTAAACTTTCATTTGTAGGAACCAAGACTAATTGAGTTTCATAAGTTCTCATATATTCTGCTTTCTTTAGTAAAATATAATATTCCTTAGGGACAGCAAATACAACCATTGAAGGTTTCCTATTCTCATCAATATTTTGAAAAACAGGTTGCCCTTCTGAATCTTTTACAGCAAGAACCTGAATATTAGAAAGCAATTCACCATACATAATTTTATCTGCATTTTGTTTTTCTTCTGGTGTCATATTAGTATTATCACTAACCTTATAGACAGATTTCAAGTAAATATCAATATAATTACCTGGATAAACAGAATTACCATAAGTAGAATCTGTCGTAACAGATAAATTATAAAGAACATATCCTTTTGGATAATCCAAAATAATATTAGCTGGCAATTGTTCTTTTTCTACAACAGCACGCTTGTAAAAAAGACTACCTTCTGGAATAACTGTATCTGCAGCTGAATACTTATCAATAATTTCTCCCTTATTTCGAAGAACATCACCTGTCAACATAGAAGGTGGAACTTCACGAGTAGAAATCATCGATTCAGTAATTTGAGTACCTGCAGGTATTTGTTCATTTGCATAAGGTACAACTATAGGATTTATTGCAGAATTGATACGCCATACATATACAAAATACAAAAATATAATAACTCCAACAAAACCAACAACTGTAACAGTATTTTTGTTTTGCATAAACTTTTTCAAACCTGAAGTTAAGTTTCCCATTTTATTCTTTCCTTTCTCTTATGAACTTACTTTACAAAAGTTAGCCTTTTCATCGTTATAAGGTTCAATTTGTTTTAAAATAGCCTCAGTTACAGGATCATAACCATAATTTGTTTCTATAATTGCATCATAACTAGTTGTAATATCTGCAGCTTCTTTTTTGCCTTTTTCCTCACCGCCAGTTACATTAAAAGCAAGTACAGTTAAAGAATCAACTTTAATACTAACTTTTGGTGGAACTTCATTGATATCATAAAATCCAATAGAATAGTTACGGCTATTATCTACGCTATCAGCGAATCGATAAAGAAAGCTCTCAACGAACTTTTCTTTATCGATACGATATAAACCACATGTTTCATAATATTTCATGTCGATAGCATCTTCCATAGCAGCATCTGTTGTCTCTTTTACAAGATAATAATCCAACTCACTACCAGTAGAATAATTTGTTAAAACATTAATTAATAATAATGCAATTATACTAAGTAATATAATACCAACAGTTAACATACCTTTATTCATATATTTTTAACCTCCTAATCCATTCTCTGACAAGTAGATGATTGATAGTTAATTAAATTATTACACTCAGTAGCAGCTTTCTCATTAGGCAATTTATTTTTTCCTGAAATACCTCGAATAACATTACTGAAATAAGTAGTAATTCCATTTTCTCTTTCAGAAACTTCACCTTTGAAATCAGAATACTTATGACCTTGTAATTTCTTCAAATCTTCTTTGCTTAATTCAAAATAATAATCTAAGTGTTCTTGACTATATACATCATAACCTAACTCTTGAACTTTAGTTGCATAATCAAGTGGTTTACTTTGGTAAGCCGGAGTATTAACTGTATTTGATGCATATTGACTCCAGTTAAATCCAGGATTTCTACCTGTTTCAGATTTATTAGTTGATTTTCCACTCTCATCAGGGAACATATTATTCAAATCTACAGAACGAATTCTATAACTTTGTGGTTTACAATCATTACCACAACACTCACTTGTACAACACTTCTTAGCTTCATCTGATGAACCAGATGTAGTAATCATTGCAAAGTTTGTATTTAATGCATAGAAACATTGAATATGAATATTCCACTCATAATATCCAAATTTCATAGCTTTTGCATTAATATTCCATCTTTCTATATCACTAGCTGAAATAGAAGTTATCTTACTAATTGAATCAGAAGATTCATAAGGTCCACAATCTTTTTGATATTCTGAACTTTCAATTGAAGTACCTTGGCCGATAATATATTGTTTCATATACCAGTTCCACCATTTCTGGTTTACATTTTTAGCATCTAATGGAATACAGAATGCATTTTTCATTTCTTTCCAACCAGTAAGCTTACGAATATATGAAATTTCTCCAGTCTTATTATTAATCCAACTACCAGGGAATGACCATTTAGTTTGATACCAATTTCTCTGTTCTTTATTCAAATAGCATCCATTATAACTTAATATTGTACTATTTGTACTAGTTGCCGTACTAATAGTATTATCACCAGAAGATAATTTATCAGTTTCTTTACCATTCATACTAGTATATGGATAATTAATTTCCTTAAATGTAGTATCACTATAACTTGCATATTCAGTAGAAATTGTAAACTCAGCAGTTGAAGTCGTACAAGTTGCTAAAGCTTTACATTGTTTTAAAGCCTCATTATATTTCTTAGCATTTTCAGAATTATCATATTCTGGCCATTCTGGATTTAAATGTTTATACTCAGCAGAACATCCAGCAATTGACCAAGAACAACTATCACTACATAAACTTCCATCAGAATGAAGTCTACGATAAATTCCATTGTCATCTAAACGATAAGCAGATTTTGAAGCAAATCCAGTCCAATTACTATTATACCATCTACCTTCTTTAGTATTTCCACAAGACCATCTAATAGCACCATTTACCTTATAGAAATAACACTTATCAGTTGGTTTTGCAACATTTTCACAAGAAGAAGTCTCAGCTAATTTTTGAACTCTAGCTTTAGATTCACTAATAACTGTTGTTTTAGAAACTTTACCATTCTTTCCATAAACTTTTTTATAGCAAGAATTACTACATTTTGATGTGTATTTTCCACCATCACAAGATTGAATACAATCATCAAATTGTGAATTTGGTCCACCTTGATGGAAACTATTTGAACTACCATCACCACGAGAACTAATACATACAGGAACAGCTTCACAATAACCTTTAGCCCATTCAGGCTCTTCTGGTGGAACTGCCATATGACAACTAACACGACTAGTAACTTTTACTTTATATTCAAAGCATAGACCAGCCTTTGAAGCAACTGGAGCACCATACTCAACAGTTACAGCTTCTTCACATCCTATTTTACAAGTAATAGCTCTACCTTCAGTTACTTTTCCAGCGCCTTCATAATGGTATTGATATTTACCAAATGTTTTAGTCGTTTCACCTGAACCATACATAAATTGTCTATTTACAAAATAATCATTATCTGCATCATTATCCCAATTTACATATCCTGATGACTTAAGCTTTTGAACATCACATTTAAATTTTGCAAATTCACTAGTTACTTCAGAATATGTCTTCTTAGTATTAAAACCACCTGGAAGATATTTTGTTTTATCTCCTGCAGCAGCAGCCCCATTTTTAGCTTCACAAAAAGCTTTCTCAAAATTATCCTTAGGAGCATCACAACTTATTGGTTGTGTAGCAACACCATCATCTTTATGTATAGCATTAGAACATCTTACCTCAACATTCTTAGCTTTACCACCAGTTTCTACATCAACACTAAAATTAACATAAGCATTACAAGTTTTTTCTGCTCCATCATTTCCTGCAAACTTAACCTCTGATTGTCCACTTAACGTACAACGATAAGCACCAGCAGCATCAACAGAAAGTGTATAAGGATTATTATAACTTATAGTACCTGTTGAAATAGGAACCTGTGAAACAGCTTCACCATTTTCATTTGTTGCCAATATTTTATTACAAGTAAGAGAAAAATTAACATCACGCAATTTTTGTTGAATGTCACGATTACTAGAATTAGGATTTAGTGATATTACATAACTTGAATCACCTTTTTTCTTAAATGATAAACCATAGTTAGCAGGAGTTTTCAAAGCTTTAATATCAGATCTAGTATCACAAGCAACATCTTCACCTTTCGCTTCTACAAAATATGTATTAGCAAAAGTAAGAATCAATGCACAAATAAACAACCCAATTATTCTTTTCGATATCCTATTCATTGATCTCATCACCTTTCATAATTTTTTCAATTCTATTATAATTGTCATTATTCTTAACAACATTATAATCACTTATAGACTCATCATCTCTTAAAAGTCGACCACTAACAACAAAGTCATACTTATTTTCTTCTCCAAAAAATCTAGTACAAGTAGTCAAAGAAACAATTTTATCATTCTCTGATACCTCTACATCATAATTATATAAAGACTGTTTCTTATAAAGACTAATCTGCTCTTTAATAGCATCTTTTGTATATTTACCATCTTGAATCAAGAAAATATTCATATCTACAATTGGAACAAAATCAACTGCAAATATTTTATAAATATAATCTTTTCCATCATGAGTATACTGAATATATTTATTTTCTCTAGCAAAATCATAATATACAAAAGACATTAATTCTTCAAAACGAGTAAATTCCTTCGCCATTTTTCTTGGATTAGAAGAAAGATTGAATATATTATGTCCATTAATATTAACTACATCATCATATTTAGCATCTCTTTTAATAACCCACCCATATCCAGCTGGATCAACAGGATAAGGATTTGAATCATCTTGAGAAGATACAACTGGAAAGTCTATATTTGTTCCTTGAACCTTTAACCATCCAACCGTATCATAATCTTCTACTTTTTCAGCAGATTCCACATTTTTTACTCTCGAATCAACTTTATAATAACGATTAGAAAAAGTTCTTTGATAAAGAAAGGCACAAACAATTATAAAAATGAGACAGCCAAGAAAAACTAAGATGTTACCTAATTTATTTTCACTTACTTTTTTCATACTTCTCTCCTTAACTACTTAATGATATATGGATCACTAACAGTTCCACTACCACTCATAATTGCAACATTCTTTTTAAAATATCCAACAACGCGTATTCCATAACGATTATAAATATCAATCTCACCAGTATAAGGAACACCAATGTGAGTAATGCATGCCACATAATTCTTAGCTTTTGACGAATTCAATAGCCAATAAGAAGATACATTACCAAAATAATTAGCATCAGGAACCGCACTGAACATTTCATACATATTAGGTGCCGATAAAAATGTTTTATATTTTTTAGTCTCAATCTCTGCACCATAAATAATCTTTTTCTTGTAAATTGGTACTTCTATTTCATGAGATGCTAATTTTGAAATATCAACATAACCATTGGCTGTATTATTAATAAAATACCCAACGCTTCCTTGATCCTTTGGATTATACAAATATAATTCTTTATCACTTGCTGTAGGATAAAAAGTTAAAGCAGTATCAATATCATCCGAATCATTATAACTTCCTAGCGTATTATTGCTAATAGCTTTTGTAGTTCCATCTTTTAAAACTTCTATAATTCTCCAAGTTGTACCATTATCAATAACATATTCACCAGTTGAGCGCTCATTTAGTAAAGAACCTCCACGACCCTTCTTAGAATCTCCAATAACATATGGGTTATCAATAGTACCCACACCATCAGTAATTAAAGTATCACCTTTAATAGTCATCATTGGTCTTACACCATAATTATCATCAACATGATAAGACAAATAATCTTTGCCATACTCGTCTCCAAAGAAAACTTCTCTAGTTAAATAAGCTTCTTTTGAATCAAGTTTCTTATTAGAAACCCAAGACATTGTATAAGGTTTCATAAAATTACCTTCTCCACCAGCTGCCTTATTAACCTCTATTACAGAAGGTATATACACTTTTTTCTTTTCAGTATAACTTCTACACTGTGTAGTATCTAAAGTTGCATCTGTCAAGTCCATATTGCAATACTTCGAATCTACTATAACATTTTTCGTTTTTTCTGACAAATGATTATAATAATAATCCAACCATTGATCAATTTTAGAATGATTAACATTAGCAATATCTGCATCAGCTACAACGATAACATTATTATTTGTATCAACCCCATAAATACGAAATAACATATTAGATAATCTAATGTAATTATTATCCGGATTACCAGTGTAATTACTGATAGAACCTAAATCTTGTTTAACTGTTTTACCAAGTTTCTTAACAACCTTAATTTTTCGAACAACTACCGATTTATTTTTTAAACTATCATAAGCTGTATAAGATATTTCGTATGTTCCAACTTTAGAAGTATCTACTTCACCACTGACACTGACATCTTTTATATTCAATCTACCAGCAGTATCATCAACCACGCTTCTAATACCTGGATCTTTATACTTTTCCAAAACATTAATAGTAGTTTCAGTATCACCATTTAGCTTAATCTCAGGCCCTCTATGATCAACATTAGATGACAAAACACCACATTCTAAATAAGTGTAATATTTATATTCTCCTTGCACCTTTTTAACTTTTACCCAACTATTAGTGACAGAGCAAGTTTTTTTGGTATATGGAACAAATATATCTCCCTCTATAAACGATTTATGATATAAAGTTTTCAAACTAACAGTCTTAACTCTATCACCAATAGGCAACTGAGTACTATTTAATTCAAAATATCTTTTCGCTGCTTTTTCTAGTTTTTTCTCATTCTGATGAAAAACTTTCATCGGAAAAATAATCAAAAACCAAACAAAACATAAAATCACTACTACCGTAATCGCCAATTTCAATTTCCCTAATATCTTTTTATTCATAAAGGCCTCCTAATAAAAATTATAAATATACCGCTTATTACGAATAGTAAACTCCATTCGTAACAAATCTTCTTCCTTTATATAATTCGGAACTTTTAAATAAATCGTTTTTCCAAAATAAGAACGATTAATAAGATCGATTACCCCCAATTCATCTTCTGAACCGCTACTATCCTTATAAATAATTTTACCATAGCTCTTTAAAAAGTCAATCAAATTTTTAGCCCCATAAACATCTGAACCAAAATCAATTTGTAAGATTTTATAACTACCATCTGTAGCAAGTTTACGATTAACAACCTCACAACCAGTACTAATACAATTTCGAACTAAATAATCAGCTTCATCCAATACTTGATAACGATCAAAACTAATACTTTCCTGGCTATTTTGAATATTAAATTCCATGTAATCACCAAAATTAAGAACAATCGCATCTTCAAGCACTCGCAAATCTTTTAGCTTTAGCTTTATCTTTCTTAAACTTCCTAAATCTTCTTGATAATACAAAACAAATTTTTCTTTCTTCAACGAACTATCTGCTTTATAAACAATAATAAAATGAACTATTTCATCTCGTTTCACTTCTTTTACAGAATCATAAGTTGTTCCCATATCAGAAAACTCTTTTTCATACACCTTTTGTGTTGTCGTATAATCCTTAGTTCCATTTTTCAAATGAAAATTTTCAAGATTAATCTTTCTAGGAGAAGAATTATTTTGAATAGTAATATCAATGATTACAAAATTACTTTTTGAAGAGATAATATTTCCAGCATAATCTTTATCAGTAAAATATGCATTATTTACCTTCATTGTATAACCATTCGCAGAATAAAGCTCTCCTTCTGAATAACTACGGTTGGTAATAAATACACTTTTATAAATATTATAGCAAAGTAAGGCAATAATAACAATAAACAATGCCTTACATCCCTTAGTATGTTCTAAATAAAAATAACGACTATTTCTTAAAAATCTTCTATATATACGAATAAAAGAATTTTTGTCAATACTAAAACCAATTTCTACTTCTTCTCTATCTTCTTCGCTTAATTCTAAATATTCTTTATCTGCATTAAAATGAAATTTATTAATATCAAGTCCCAATCCTCGAATTAAAAAGATAGCCATCGCTGGTAATTGTACAACCAAGAATATAGCTAATAAATCCCTAGCCATTCGCAAATCTGTAGTAGCAACATCATCCGTATAGTTTCTAAAAAAGCCTCGAATAATATTTAGTACAAAAAACATTGCAGTATATTCAATAACAGGTAATAAGTACAGTTTCCAAGGCTTTTGCTTATACCGTAATAGAAAGACCAAAGATAAACTACCAATAATTAATAAAACAACAATGATTAATAACCATGAAGAAATATGATTTTGAACTGGATTTTGATACAAATCATAAGTACCAAATCGCATAAAATCCGACACAAAGCCATTAACATCTAAAAGTTTATAAGCAACAAACAAACTCAAAACAAATAAAAAAGCATGAATCTTTTTAAAGTTTTTTATCAAAAAGGCATATGGCTTTCTAATAATCATCTTCTATGCACCCCTATCTTACACTACATAAGTATACCTTATTTTCGTTGAATTTGAAAGAACTTTTAAGAAATAAACAAATATTTTTTACAACTTACTTAATTTCAATTATTTCAATTTCATAATTTCCATTAGGGCTCTCGACAGTTACAACATCTCCAACTTTATGATTAAATAAAGCTTGCGCAATAGGACTTTCATTAGATATTTTGCTTTCAAATGGATCAGCCTCTTGGCTTCCAACAATCATATACTCATCCTCTTCATCATCATCTACATATTTTATAGAAACTGTATTTCCAATTCCGACACTATCAGTATTCACTTCTGATATAATAGAAACATTCTCTAACATCTTTTCCAATTGTTTAATTCTAGCCTCAATTTGTGCTTGTTCATTTCTAGCAGCATCATATTCCGCATTTTCCGACAAGTCACCAAGAGATCTAGCTTCTTTAATAGCCTGAATATTTTCTGGACGTCGTATATTTATCAAATCATCTAACTCCTTCTTTAAAGAATCTAATCCCTCCTGAGTTAAATAAACTACATTTTTATTTCCCATTTTCATCACCTCATATTGTATTTTTACATCTGTTGGCAAGTTCCAACTTGACAAAGTATACCATATTATTTTTATAAATTCAATATCAATTATATGTTTTCAAAAGTCATTATTATAAAAAAGAGAATTATCTAAAAAAAATCTAATTTTAAGAGTACAATAAAACTTTCAAAGAACAATGTTTTACAATAAAGATGACTAAAAACATCTCTCTGTAAAAGTAAGCATACTATAACACAAAACCCTTGAAAAATCAATAAAAAAAGAAATAAATGCAGATATTTTACTTCTTTAAAAATAAGTTTGTTATTATAATAAACATTATAAAAACCACTATAGTAACAAAAAATGTAATTACTCCAAACATAATCCCAAATAAAAGAATCTTTTCTCCAATTTTAGAGTCTATAACATAATGCATTTTATCTATTTGATTTATAGGATATTTCACATAAATCACATCATTTTCTTTTGGATTTAGAAAAAAAGGTTTATGAATCTCTATAATCTTATTTTCACTGTTACAATATTTTGGACAAGCAACCAATATTTTATTATTCCTAACATCTAAAACAGAAACTTCTCTAACTTCATATTGCCCTTCAAATGGTATTCCCAAAAGCCAAATACCAAAACCACTCATAAATAACCCAAAAGATAAAGCAAAAAGAAACCCTAGAAGTTTAAAATACCACTTGTTACTTTTAATCAAACTTCCAATAAAAATATAGAAAAGAAGAAAAAGAACACCTATAAGAACTAAAATTATTGGTAAGGCAACAATGCAACCCATATATGGTAAAAACTTTATCACAGATTTATTTTTACTAATAATTGCTAAAACAAAAATACAAACCCAAATTAAAATTAAAACCATATAGCATCTACTGAAAATTTTAAATACCTTGCTATAATTTACACTTTTATTTAACTGTTTATTTTTAAATATCATTATATTCCCCTTCTATTTCAAAAAATTAAGAATAATTTTTAATTTCTCTTAAAAACAACTCATCAGTCATCCCAGCAATAAAGTCAATTACCTTTCTTTTATCAGATGTAGTCAAAAGATATTCATCAACTTGACTATTTAAAAATATTTTATAAATAATGCTATCAACATTATGATTCTCAATATCCTCTAAATATCTTTTAAAAATACGATTCATTCCTTCTTTATAAAGAAGTTTCTCCTCACTAGTTAAACTATATTGATAAATATGTTTATAATTAAAATTCTTTAAAGCCATCACCCCATCAAAAACAGGCTTGCTCATTTTAATATATGGCTTATTCATACTATTTTTAATAATATCTAGAATAACAGTATTAACAATATCTCTATTAGTAACCCCTAAAACATTACTAATTTCAGTTGGAATTTCTTCCCTTTTAATTTTTCCAATCATAATAGCATCTTCAATATCTCTACCAATATACCCAATAATATCACTAATACGCACAACACACCCTTCTAAAGTCATAGGTCTATTTTGAGCTGATCTTTTTATATCTTGATATGAATTAGCATATTGCGCAAAAAAATCTTTTTTTGTTTTTTTAGCAGGATAATATATACAGTCCAAGAGCTCTCCATTATGACACATAATACCATCATAAACTTGTAAAGAAAGATTAAGTCCCTTTCCATTATTTTCCACGACCATCAAATGCCTTACACTTTGAATATTATGTGCAAAAAATTCTCCCAACTCTCTCAATGAAATCTCATTTAGCATAGCCTCCCCTTCATGACCAAGGGGTGTATGACCAATATCATGCCCTAAAGCGATAGCCTCAATTAAATCTTCATTTAAAGCAAGGGCTCTTCCTATAGTTCTTGCAATCTTACTAACCATTTGTACATGAGTAATACGTTTTGTAATATGATCATTATCAACTCTAGTAAAAACCTGTGTCTTATCTAAATATCTAGTATATGACAAAGAATAAATAATACGATCTGTATCATGAAAATAGTTAGATCGAACATCCCAGCTTTCTTCTTTCATTCGAATAGCATCAGCATCAAAGCAAGCATATTTACTAAGATTTTTTTCATGACTTAGAAAATTCTTTTTAGCTATTTGTAACTCTCTCATATTTTCCCCAAGCTCTCCTTCCTTTTTACAATTTTAATCATCGAATACTCAGGAATATCACACTCAAAAGCATACTCCAAATAATAAACAGCATCAGGATGCCTAGCAACATTAACCGGATTTTTCTCTGAATCATACATTCTTTCTAGTACAAAAGAAATATGTTCTCCATTTGGAGTAAAAACCTCAATCAAGTCGCCAACTTCAAAATAATTACGCTCATAAAATTTCAAGAGAGTACCATCATAAGATATTACTTGCCCTAAATAATCCTGATTGGATTTTTCAGCCCTCCCAGTATAATACTGATCCGTATAATCCGCATTTTTCATAAAATAATGAGTAGACGTCTCACGATTCGCAACTCGATCCAATCTTTGTTGAAATAAATTCATCTTCTCTTCTGTTAAAGTATTAGTATAATATGAATCAATAATTTCCCGATATGTCCCAATAACAGTTGCTAAATAATATAAAGATCTCATCCTTCCCTCAACCTTTAAACTAGTAACACCTATTTCAATTAAGTCTTTAATATATTCAGCCATATTCATATCTTTTAAAGCCATAGTGAAATCCTTTTTACCAGGATTCTCAAATACAAAACGGCAAACTTGTGCACAACCACCACGATTAGCATCTCTATTAGTAACATAATTAGAAAGTGCACAACGACCTGAAAAACATGTACACATAGCTCCATGAATAAAAACCTCAATATCAGTATCAACTCTTTTAACTATTTCTTCAATCTGCTTTTTAGAAAGTTCCCGAGCTAAAACAACTCGATCAACACCTTCCCTTTCAAAATACTGAATAGCCTTATAATTACTTGTCGAGTTCTGAGTAGACAAATGAACTTCAACTTTAGGAAATTTCGTTTTTATATATGAAATAATAAAAGGATCACTCACAATAAATGCATCAATTCCAGCATCTACAACTTGAGAAATGTATTCAAAAACCCCATCCATGTCTTCATTATGAAAGACAATATTCAAAGTAAGATGTACACGTTTACCCAATTTATGAGCAAAACTACATCCTTCCCTAATTTGACTCAATGTAAAATTATCAGCATTAGCACGCAAACTATATTTTTCTCCACCAATATAAACAGCATCCGCTCCATAAAGTAAAGTAACTTTTAGTCTTTCCAAATCTCCAGCAGGAGACAACAATTCTATTTTATCCATTTTTCCTCACCTTATAAATCGTTTTCTTAAAAAAGAAATTTGTACTATCCCCCAACTTTTTGTATTTTAAAATATACTTATTATCTTTACAACCATCATTAATATAATTCATAGTATCCAAGACTAAATCATGAAAAATATTTTCTAATCCATACTCTCTCATAATAATATAGTCAACCCCGATAGAATATAATTCAGACAAAACCGAAGTACCATTAGTAACTGTATCTAAAAAGAAAGTAGTCCCATTTTCATCTTCAATTAAATGATATTTCTCATTAGAGACCTTCTCAGAAATAACAAGTTCCGAAGGACCACTTTCTCCTAAATCACAATAATAATTATGAATTAAACTTCGCCTAGAAAAAGCAACACTAGGACGACTAACAACCTCTACCATAGAAGACACTTGACTCCTTAAACAAATTTCTTTAATCTCTTCTAATGTAATTTCTTTACCCAATAAAGCATATTGAACACCCTTAGAATAGTAATAGTCACAAGTCTTATAATTATTAACCATATGTGTTTGATTCCAAACTAAATCAGTAGTTAAAGACAATTCTTTTTTTAATTCTAAAATAGCTAAATCATAAAAAAATATTCCTTTAATTCCCAAAGAATTTAATTTTTTCAACATACCTCTAAGACTATCAATTTCCTCATTCATAAAATTTTTATTCATTTTAACAAAAACTTCAACTTTACTTGTTTCTACAATGTTCTTTATCTCTTCATAAGTAAAATAACATACACTTTCGACACTAAATCCTTTCAATGGTAAAATGATACCATCACTGATATCAAATAAAGAAGAGTCTTTCGTAGAACACTCAATTAATAATTTCATATAAACACCCAAACTCATTATATATCAATAAAAAAAAAAAGAAAAGGTCATACCTTCCATTCCATAATAATAAACTCAAAACCTTTATCTTCAAAATAATTGTCTTCTCCATAGATAGAAACAAAAATAGTAATTAAAAGTAAACCCACAAGATAACATTCGAAAATAATGTATCTATATTCACCTTTTTATAAATACTATACTTTTTTACTTATCGCCAAACCATCTCCAATATCTAAAAATTCTGTTTCATATTTTTTATTTGTCTTTAAAAAAGTAATATAATCTTTTATTTTACGAACCAATTGTCGCAAATTACGACTTTCTATTTCATCAAGACTTTTTTCAACAAGTCC
>OCTX011766340.1_pt1 | contig 16352 bp, 14 predicted proteins | sample 1539691 | NCBI WGS metagenome assembly OCTX01 (sample SAMN02144231, study PRJEB22623) | gut metagenome | biome: sheep rumen | host: Ovis aries | place: New Zealand | reverse complement strand
TATGTAATACAATTAAAAATAAAAATCCTCTCCTGCCGGAATAATGTGCAGAAGAGGAAACTGTAGCTTCAGATTGATGCGTTTATCGTACCGCCTGTTCAGAAATCAATGTAAAAACGGTCGATAGTATGCTATACTTACAAAAGTTTAGCAAAACTTAAGGAAGTGACATTGATGAAAAAAATAATCGGCCTGCTCTTATTGTTTCTGGCGCTCGCATTTTCTTTCTTTCTGTACAGGGAAGGGACACGCCGCGAGGAGAGTCTGGCACAGAAGCCTGCGAAAATAAGCGATCTGCAGGAAAAGGCAGCAGAGACTGCAGAGGCAGAGAAGGAAGAGCCCAGGGAAGAGAACCTGCAGGATAAACTGGAACAGGAAAAGCAGAAAGAAGACCAGGATAAAGCCCTGCTGGAAATACAGGAAACTTCTGCGGCGGCAGCAGTGCTTACGGAAGAAACTGAGGCAGTTCTGAGGGAAAAGATCTCTTCTCTGCCTGGGACCTGGTCCGTCTTTGTGAAATATCTGCCCACAGGGGAGAAGATCAGTATAGACAGTCAGGAGATGGTGGCGGCCAGCCTGATCAAGCTCTATATAGCCGGTGCCTATCTGGAAGACGTAGAAAACGGGAAAACAGAGGATATATACGGCAGTGATCTGGAAGCCATGATCTCTCAGAGCGACAACTATGCCGCCAACAGACTGATCCGCCTTGTGGGAATGGACAGAGTCAACGAATTCATCCAAAGGCAGGGCTTTGCGGATACACAGCTGAACAGGGAGATGCTGGCTGACAACGGACTGGAGAATTATACGTCGGTAAATGACTGCGGTGAAGTCCTGGACCGGCTCTATACAGGGAACTATGTCAGTGAGGAGGCATCCGGCAGAATCCTTTCGGCCATGAAGGAGCAGACGGTCAGGACAAAGATCCCCGCCGGGCTCCCGGAAGACGTTATCTGTGCCAACAAGACGGGAGAGCTTGCCGGAACAGAGAATGATACAGCTGTCGTATATACGTCTCAGGGCGACTATATCTTCTGCGTCATGTCACAGGGACTGTCCGCCGGAAATGCACACAGTGCCATACGGGATCTGTCTTCCTTCCTCTATGAGACGGTAAAGGAAGCAGGAGGGACATCCCGGTAAAAGGGCAGATCACAAAAGGGATAAAGCGTAAAGGACGCTGACAGTCAGACAGCCCCGCATAAATGCAGAGACCGGAAAGAACAGGGCCGGATAACGATAATAAGTTACAAAATATTTGCACATAAATCGGGTTTTTCCTGTATAATGCCCTGTTGAATTAGATACATTTGACTGATAGAATACAAATCATATATGAAATGAAATAATGTTAACTATCAGACTAATCCGGAGGAAAGGAATTGGAAAATCAGAAGACAGTAAATAACGATGAAATGGTGATCGATCTTCTGCAGATCGCATATATTCTGTGGAAAAATATCGTTTGGATTCTCCTCGTTGCGGTCATCTGTGCGGATATAGGATTTGCTGTGGCCGCATTTGTCATCAGTCCCACTTATTCTGCCAGTGCCGATATGATCGTAAACAACAAGCAGAACGAAGCGACTCAGACGGGTGATGTTACGACATCGGACCTGAATGCTTCATCTACCCTGGTCAATACCTATTCGGTCATTTTGAAAAGTCATACTGTGCTGGGGCAGGTCATTGACGAACTGGAGCTGAATTATTCCTATGAGCAGCTGGCCGGTATGATTTCCGTATCTACGGTCAATAATACCCAGGTCATGCGGTTGACCGTCAGGTGCGGGGATTCCCGTACGGCGCTTCGAATTGTTTCAAAGCTGGTGGAAATCGCCCCCCGCGTGATCGTGGACAAGGCGGAAGTGGGCTCTGTGAAAACAGTTGACGAACCCTGGACCAGCGGCCGCGTGGTATCTCCCAACAAAAAGAGATATGCCCTGATGGGATTTATGGCCGGCTTTGCGGTCATGTGTGCCATTTTTATTCTGCAGGAACTGCTCAACAATACCTATAAAACGGAAGCGGATGTGGCAAAGGACCTGGGGCTTCCGGTCCTTGGAGTCATCCCGCTTGAGGAAGGCGGCGTCGTCGGAAGAACAAAGAAGTGAACGGTCATAGCAGACCAGAAGCGATAATGATACAGGAGCGCATATATGGCGATATTCGGTAAAAAAAATAAAAAAGGATCCGGAAGCGGCAAAAGAGACAGGGAACTGCATATCATTTCGGAATCCTCCTCCTTTGGTTTTCGTGAGGCCTACAGAGCTCTCAGAACCAATCTGAATTATGTAATTGAATCCGGCAAGATCGGACATGTCATTATGATCACCAGCAGTGTGCCGGCAGAGGCCAAGTCCAACGTGGCTGCCAATCTGTGCGTATCCCTGTCCCTGGAAAAGAAGAAGGTCCTGCTGATCGACTGCGACCTGCGAAAGGGTACCATGCACAGATACCTTGGAATCTCCAGGCGTCAGGCCGGTCTTGTGGAATTCCTGCGTGGGGATGAGACGGACTGGCATAAATGTATAGTGCATCTGGATGAATTCGGTTTCGATTTCATGCCTTCCGGCATGATCGTGGATAATCCGACAGAGCTGCTGGCGGACCCTGCGACAGGAAAGCTTTTCAACGAGCTCTCTGCTCTTTACGATATGGTGATCTGCGATACGCCTCCGGTTAATGCAGTGGCGGACACATCCGTTCTGTCCAGATATACGGACGGAGCGATCCTGGTGGTAAGCCACAACCAGGTCACCAGAGATAACGTAAGGGCGGCCAAGGCCCAGCTGGAAGCGACCAATACCAATATCCTGGGCGTGGTCCTGTCCATGTTTGATGCCACAAAGACCGGCACGGATAATACAAAGCAATACTCTTACTATAATTATAATTACAGCGGCACCTATGGGTATAATGCCGCTCCTAAGGACAAGGACTGAAGGGAAGGGTATGAGAAATCCTCATACCCCGTTTTCATGTCAGTACGGAACATTGCAGCATGATGAGGGATGGAGATGGATAGAGCATTTATCAATCATATAGAACTGAGACTGGCCAAGGCACTGGACGCTTTTCTTATGACCGTTCCTTTTGCTGCCTGCTGGCTCTTATATTACTTTCGTCTGGCTTCTGAGAGCAGCACGGCAATATCCAGATATACGATGCTGCTGCTCTTTATTGTTCTCTATACAGTATACGGCAAGGTCTATGATGCGTTTCTGGTCTCCTATTACCGCATTTCCGAAATGGTCTACAGTCAGGTACTGGCAGTCCTGGTGGTAGACGGAATCTCTTATATAGTGATCTGTATGATGGCCGGCCGTCTGCTCTGGCTGATTCCCGGGATTCTCTGCATTGCGGGACAGATCCTTATTTCTATCGTGTGGTCCGTTCTGGTCCACATCTGGTATTTCAAAACATTCGCTCCGAAGAAAACAGTCATCATTTATGATATGCGGGAAGGCATGGAACGGCTGATCCACGAATACGGCATGGCCAAGAAGTTCCAGGTGCTCGGATCTTATCAGGCAGATGAAGCCCTGGACAACATGGAGGTTGTCCTGAACGGTGCGGACTGTATCTTCCTGTCCGGCGTTCACAGCCACGAAAGGAATATTTTTCTGAAATACTGCGTTGCCAATGATATCCGCTGCTATGTGATCCCCAGACTGGGAGACGTGATCATGAGTGGTGCCAAACGTATTCATATGTTCCATCTGCCGGTCCTGTGGGTGGGCAGATACAATCCTTCTCCGGAGTATGTACTGGTCAAGAGAGCTTTTGACATCCTGGTATCGGGACTGGCCCTGCTCCTGCTTTCTCCGATCATGCTGATCTGTGCCATCGCGATAAAGTCAGACGGAGGACCTGTTTTGTATAAACAGGTTAGACTTACCAAGGACGGAAAGGAATTTAAGGTATTGAAGTTCCGCAGCATGCGGGTGGATGCGGAAAAAGATGGTGTGGCAAGGCTTTCCACGGGGGATAAGGATGACAGAATCACCCCGGTGGGCAAATTCATCCGCAAAGTAAGATTAGACGAGCTGCCGCAGCTGATCAATATCCTGCGGGGGGATATGAGCATTGTGGGCCCCAGACCGGAAAGACCCGAGATCGCCAGGGAATACGAGAAGGAGATGCCGGAATTTGCCCTCCGTCTCCAGGCAAAGGCTGGCCTGACCGGTCTGGCACAGGTATATGGAAAGTACAATACAACTCCCTATGATAAGCTGAATATGGACCTGACGTACATAGCCACCCCCAGCCTGATGCAGGATCTGAGGATATGTTTTGCTACGGTAAAGATTCTCTTCATGCCTGAAAGCACCGAAGGCGTCGCAGCTGGGCAGACTACGGCAATGGACTATGAAAATGCAGCAGATAGCACAGAAAGTGGTGTTGAAGCGGTTGGAAAATAAGACAGATTGAACAAAAAACTGCCTTGATCTGGGACGCTGCTGAAATGTGTGCCCTCGGTACTCTGCTTATAGAAGAGCAGAAGTCAATGTAGCAAACACATATCAGGGAAATAGTCTGTGCTATGTGCTTTCGATAGTTTCAGACAAGAATAGACACTTCAATGATAGGGATAAAAACCGTCGATAGTTTCAGGCAATAAGAGGCTGGACAGGGATATGTAGATTTCCACAGGGACGATGATGGTTCCGGGAGCGCTCAGAGGTCCGTGTGGATGACTTCGAAATCGGTGTCATTAACTCAGGTGTTCTTATCGGAGAGTATCGACGGTGGGAGCTGGGCTGCAGCGATTGAAGATAGATTGGAGCTGATCACATTGCTGATCAGAAAAACGAGAAAGTAGAGTGATAACTGCTCCGAAGCGTGATATTGGCTTCAGAGCGTTTCACTATGTTTTGGGGAGATTATTGGCCCACAGTAATTACGAAAGTTGGATCGAGAAATGCATGACAAGATAGCGTGGCTTATCAAACACATACCGTTTATTCAATGGCTATATCAGAAGATTATGAGCCTCGTTTTTCGAATAATGGGACTATTCATTCCTGTGGACAACAAGCTGGTACTCCTATCTTCATATGGTGGAGATCAGTATAGCGATAGCCCAAAGGTACTTTTTGAAGCCATGAAATCTGATACTCGCTTTGCTGGCTTTCATTATACTTGGGCTTTTGGCGACCCTTCAAAATATGATATTTCTGGAGCAGATAAGGTTAAGATCGATACCCTTTCATACTTCAAAACCGCGCTTAGAGCCAAAGTATGGATTACTAACGTCAATATAGAGCGTGGTCTTCATTTCAAAAAGAAGTCACAGATATACCTGAATACCTGGCATGGTACTGGCCCTAAAAAAGGGGGTAACGCCGTTAAAGGGCGTAAAGACTATGACTTTTCATATGTCGACATAGTCTGTGTTGATGGTAAGTATGCACGCGATGAGATGGTGAATTGGTTTAATGCCAAGGATGAGCATCTTCTTTATTCGGGACGCCCTCGCGAAGATGAGTTGTTAACTTTTACTCATGAAGATACAAAACGTGTGAGATCCGCGCTTAAAATCCCTGATGATAAGAAGGTTCTCCTATATATGCCAACATGGCGTGAGTATGGAAATCTTGAGCTCAATACAGAACTCTGGGAGAAAGAGTTATCAGCGGAATATGTAATGCTTGTACGAGCACATCATTTTGCCAAGAAAGGTATATCTGTTTCCGGAGATGGATTCTGGATTGATGTTTCATCTTATCCTGATGTTAATGACCTTTACTGGATCTCTGATGTTCTGATTTCTGATTATTCAAGTGCTTTCTTTGATTATGGTCTCCTCGGCAAACCAATGGTTTGCTTTGGCTATGATTATGAAAAGTATGAAGCTGGTAATGGGTTTTTGATGGATCTAAAGAATGAGTTTCCAAGTGGAATAAAAAGAACAGAAGTAGACGTTATTGAGTTCATTAGATCAATGGATTATCAGGTTGAAAGCAATCGGTGTAAAGCATATGTAGATGGTTATGTGAAACATCCCGGAAGTGCAACACAGATGTGTATTGATAGGATATGCGAAAAAATTCGCTAAAGCCATGGAGGTAAGGACATGAATGTTGCAGTTATTATCGCCGGTGGTTCTGGAGCTCGTATGGGTCAGGATATACCGAAGCAGTTTATCAATGTATATGATAAGCCTGTCCTGCTCTACACTCTGGAAGGTTTCCAGAAACACCCACAGATTGATGCTATTGAGGTAGTTTGTATTGATGGCTGGCATGATGTTCTTTGGGCCTACGCAAAGCAGTTCAACATAACAAAGCTCAAGTGGGTTGTATCTGGAGGGGGGACTGGGCAGGAATCAATCCGCAATGGTGTATATAACCTTGATGGTAAGTGTGCTGAAAACGATATCGTTATTATCCATGATGGCATCCGTCCGCTGGTAGATGAAACAGTCTTAACCGATGTAATTCTGAAGGCTCAGCAGTATGGGAATGCAGTTACCTCACTTCCATACAATGAACAGATTTTTGTTGTAGATGATGAGATCAGTACTGTGAAGTATATCCCGAGAGAGACACTCCGACGTGTTTCCACTCCTCAAGCGTACACATTTGGAAAGCTGCTCTGGGCATATAAAAAGGCTTTTACTGAGAAGATTGGAATCTACGGATCGTCTTATACCAATACAATGATGGTCGAACTTGGTGAACGACTCTATTTTGCTGCAGGCTCTGATAAGAATATCAAACTTACCACAAAAGACGATCTGGAAATGTTTAAGGCCTATCTGAAATCAGATAAGGATAATTGGCTGAAATAAAAGGGGTGCTTCATGTCTCTCTATACAAATGATTTTTACCTTGAAGATATAGCACGTGTAGCAGATGTGAATTTGCCATGGAACAAGTTACAGAATAAATCTGTTCTCCTTTCTGGGGCTACAGGTCTATTGGGTAGTTTCCTGGTGGACGTCCTGATGCAGAAAAACCAGCAGGGATTGAACTGTACTATATACGCCCTAGGGCGCACACAAAAGAAAGCAGAGGAGCGTTTCACAAAGTGGTGGGGCGACGAGCACCTTGTATTTCTCCCTTATGATGTCAACAAGCCGTTTGTGAGAGAAAACCTGGGAACAGTTGAGTATGTTCTCCATCTTGCTTCAAACACGCACCCTGTACAGTATGCTACGGATCCGATCGGAACAATAACCACAAATATTATCGGGCTGCAGAATATGTTGGATTTTGCAGTTGAGCATCATGCAACTCGTTTTGCTTTCACATCTTCCAATGAAATCTATGGTGAAAACCGTGGCGATGTTGACATGTTCGAGGAGAGCTATTGCGGTTACATAGATTCTAATACATTGCGAGCTGGTTATCCAGAGAGCAAACGATGTGGTGAAGCTCTTTGTCAGGCATATAGAGTTCAGAAGAATTTGGATGTTGTTATACCTCGTTTCACGAGATCTTATGGTCCTACGATGTTATTAACGGACACCAAAGCAATTAGCCAGTTCATCCGGAAGGGAATTGCTGGAGAGAATATCGTCCTTAAATCTGCGGGTACACAGAACTACTCATACACATATATGGCGGATGCAATCTATGGACTGCTAACAGTTGTTCTTTGTGGGAAGAATGGAGAAGCTTATAACATCGCTGATGAAGCGTCAAATATCACTTTAAAAGACCTGGCTTGGATCATAGCAAATCATGCTGGAAAACAGGTTGTATTTGAGATTCCGGATGCTGTTGAGGCGGCTGGATTTAGTAAAGCCACTAAAGCACTTCTCGATGGTAGCAAATTGAAAAGACTCGGTTGGAAGCCACTCCATACAATTCAGGATGGCATTCCGAGAACGATTGAGATATTGAAAACTACTGTATAACTTGGTGAAAGGAGAAGCTCCGATTTGAAAGTTCTATTCTGGATGTTTATCGGCTTCGATCAACACGCGACATCGGAGCATTTGCTTTCTGCTGTTATAGAGCGGCTTTGTGAGCAGGGACACTCTGTTCATATTATTCAGAAAAATACCGGCGGGAACCTTCCACCGATTCCGGAGAAACTGCTGAAGTACGATGTCACAACAGATGTGATGCCTTATCAGGCTGCAGATAAAGGTAATTTTATCGCACGGTATCTCACAGAACTTAAGTATATAAACGTTTGTAAGAAACACATTACATCGGATTATGATGCGGTATTTATCCAATCGACAAATGTAGCTGGATTTGCTGTGAGAGCGGTTAGGAAGCGACTGCCAAAGGCCATTGTGACATTTAATGTTCAGGATATCTTTCCATATAACCTCGCGTTTAGCGGAGGGTTGAAAAGGAATAGTATCGTTTTCAAAGTATTAGCCGCAGAGCAGCATTATGGGTATAAACACGCAGACCACGTCATCACGATCTCTGAGGATATGAAGGATACGCTGGTAGCAGATGGTGTGGAAGAGGACAAGGTGGAAGTTGTATATAACTGGTCTTACCAGGATGAGCTGTATGAGAATGTAGATCTTTCCCCAGTTACGCATATGTTCAGCACCGACTACTTCAACGTTGTTTACGCAGGGAATATCGGTGTGATGCAAAACGTGGACATCCTGATCGAAGTAGCAAAGCTGATGAAGAATGACAAAGATGTTTGGTTTCATATCATCGGCAATGGTGTCCATAAGGCTAAGCTTGAAGCGAAAGCTAAGGAGTATGGAATAACAAACATTAGCTTCTGGCCAATGCAGCCGCCTGAGTTGGCTCCGACAATCTATTCTGCTGCCGATGTTAATGTGATTCCACTAGTTAAAGACGTATATCGTACTGCACTTCCGAGTAAAACAGCTATCTGTCTTGCGTGCCAGAGGCCGATTATTTTCGCTATTGGAAAACAGAGCAAGTTTGGGAAAAAAGCTACGGATGAGGCCGGGTGTCCAGTAGTCGAAGCTGATAAGGCTGAAGAATTGGTAAAGGCAATAAAACTGGTTCAGAGTGGCGAGCGGGACAGCAAGGCTGGAGTATTTTTCCTGAACTACTGTAAGAAAACAGATAACAGCAAGAAATATGCTGAGACGATAACAAGAGGTTAAGTGATTTGAAAAGCTACTATTTTGCAAAAGCTCTGCACAAGATGAGAATATCATCTTTTAACCACTGTAGCCTTGATTCAACGGCAAAAGTTGATTCTGAATGCACCTTGGCAAAGGTGACAATGGGAAGATATTCATATGTTGGTGCAGGGACCAGAATAACAGATACATCTATAGGAAACTTTTGCTCTATAGGGGGGCATTGTGGCATTGGAGGGGGTATCCATCCAACAGATATGGTTTCCACATCTCCAGTATTCCTAAAGGGACGCAACATACTAGGAAAAAACTTTGCAGAAATCCCGTATGAACCTTCAAAGACAGTTGAGATCGGAAATGATGTTTGGATCGGAGAAGGTGTTTGCATTGTATCCGGTGTGAGAATTGGAGATGGCTCGATTATCGGAGCACATGCTGTCGTCACAAGTGATGTAGAACCTTACACAATTGTTGCAGGGGTTCCGGCAAAAATAATCCGGAAACGCTTTGATGATGAGATTGTTCAGAAGTTGCTTGATCTCCAGTGGTGGGATTGGCCGGATGAAAAGCTGGAGAAGTACGGTCATTACTTCGGATTGCCAGAAACACTATGTGAATTGATAGAGAAGGATAGATCATTATGAGAATAGTTTATGTAGATGAGACATTTCATCCTGCATATGGATATCAATCAAATCCACTTGCAAAGTTTCAGCAAGCTCAAGGTAATGAGGTGGTTATTGTCACCGTTGATAAGGAACATATTCATCCGGTATATAGGGCTTTTGGTGATACAGGTGAGTCATTGGAAGATGATGATAGAGAGTACCAGAAAACCACAGGGGTTAAGATTATTCGAGTAAAAACAATAGGATATTACATGCACCGTGCATTTATTTCAAGAGAGATGTTTAAGGTTGTGCGTGATCAACATCCTGATGTAGTCTTTGTGCACTGTGCGGAAACTCTTACCGCCATGCGGTTTTTGCTTCATAGGAAAGAATGGCCTATGATGCTCGATTCACATATGCTTTCGATGGCAAGCCAGAGTAAGTTTGTCGGGGTTTTTGAGTGGGTGTATCGAATCGTTTTTAGAAGGATAATTGAGAAAAATCAATACTTCGTTGTCCGTACTCAGGATGATGATTATGTTAATTCTCACCTTGGAATTAAGAAGGAATTAACACCTTTCATCTCTTTCGGGACGGATACGATTATGTTCTGTCCTTCAAATGAGGCCAGAGATAAGTTTCGGAAAGAGCACAACATAAGCGAAAATGACTTTGTAGTTGTTTATACAGGAAAACTCACAGAAGCAAAAGGAGGGAAGTTGTTAGCAGAGACTTTTAGAGAGAAGTTTGATGTTCCTGTGACACTGGTTTGCGTAGGCAGTCCGCCCAACAATGATTATGGTAGAGAGGTTCAGTCCATCTTAGATGCCTCAAAGAATAGAGTAATTATGTTTCCGACTCAAAAGTATACAGAGCTTGCTCCATTTTACCAAATGGCGGATCTTTCGATTTTCCCCAAACAGTGCAGTATGAGTTTTTATGATGCACAGGCCTGCGGATTGCCTGTGGTATCAGAGTCAAACAATGTTAACAGTGACCGGTGTAGCCATCAGAATGGCGACAACTTTGAACCTGGCAGCGTTGAAGACTTCAGAGCAAAAATCATGAGGTTCGCAACAATGAGCAAAGAAGAGCGAGATCAATATAGAAAGAATTCTCGCGCGTTTGTCGAAGCTGGATACGACTATGCTGATATCGCAAGGCAGTATACGGAGTATTTGAAGAAGAGCGTTGAGCAACAAAAGAAGTAGTTCCATGATTTAGCGGAGGAGTAACTGGTGAATATTTGTTTCTTCCTTGGTGGATTCCATCAAAACGGGGGCATCGGGCGTGTGACGGCCATGCTGGCTAACCAGATAGCGCAGTCAGAAGACTATCATGTGACCGCTTTATGTTATTGCAACCCAAAACTCCCCAATATTTACGATATTTCGCTATCGATTGATCAACAGTTTTTTCTCCAATCCTATTCCAGTATGGCAAAACAATTAGTATGCGGCGGGGTTAAGCGATTAAGACGGTTTCTAAAAGAGCAAGATATTGATGTTCTTATCGCGTGTGGGGCCCTTTTTTATCCCATCGCAGTTTTAGCATGTAGAGGGATAAAGACAAAGAGTATATGCTGGGAACATTCTGACCCTGAAGGTAACAACGACCATAGAGGTCAGTATTGGGCGAGAAGGTTTGGAATTAATAGATCTGACTTGAATGTGGTTTTAACAAAGCGGGCACTAGAGGTTTTTAAGGATAAATATGGAGCTGAAAACACGGTTCATATTTACAACCCGGTAGATCCGGCGGTATTTCAAGCTGCGGGAGAGTACAATCCGGAGAGTAAAAGGATCATAAGCGTGGGAAGATTGACTTACCAAAAAAATTTTCAAGTTGCAGTGAAGGTCGCTTCCACTGTTCTTCCTCAGTTTCCGGATTGGGAATGGGATATTTATGGCCAAGGTGAGGATTTAGAAGAACTCACAAAACTTGCCGAAGAAACTGGCATTAGTAGTCAAATGCACTTCAAAGGGCAGGTTACAGATTTATATCAAAGATACAAACAGTATAGCGTTATGGTGATGACATCACGTTATGAGGGCTTCCCCATGACCTTGTTGGAAGGATTGGGCAATGGATTGCCGCTGATAAGCTTTGATATTCCAACAGGTCCAAGTGAGATTATAGAAGACGGTAAAAATGGTTGGCTAATTTCTGCTTTTGATGACAATCAATTTGGTCAAAGATTGGTTGAACTAATGGAAGACACTGGTCTGCGAACTCTTATGAGCAGATCAAGTAAAGATAAAGCCAAGAATTTTTCCCAAGAGGAGATTATACAAAAATGGATCAAGGTATTGAAAGATCTATACCAGAAATGAGGGAAACATCCAAATTACTGCTATTCTTGAGTGTGATCTATATTGTCCTTTCATATTTTGAAATATATCTTCCGGGAGCTATAGGGTCGAGCACCAGATATTTGATTTTTATATTATCTATTCTGTTTATATATTTATATCATTGGAAGATACATACAAGCACTTATATCATCTTTTTCTTTCTGTGGTTCTTATTCAAAATATTGTCGATTGCGTGGTCAAATCATGCGAATTCTGATGTATCGAGAACAGCCCTATCTCAGATGGGCATGATACTACTACTCGCATCAATGTGTGGTCAAGTACATGAAAGAGAACTGCTCCGTTATTTGGTTGTTGCTAACTATTTTTGTAGCGCTGCATTTGGCGTTTTGACACTTGCTTTTCATAGATCATATATAAGCGAGGTGTTTGTTGCTAGACAGGTTCTTACACTATTTGGTCATCAAAATGATCCTAATAACTGCGCAGCCTTCTTGAGTGTTGGTATTGCAATAGCTACATATTCATTAGTTTCTGAAAAACGAATGAAGATCGTGAATTTACTGGTCATACTTATTAATTCATATGGAATAATGCTCACAGGGTCAAGAATGGGATTTCTTTTGATAGGCATGATAGCTGTTGCGCTGATTTTGATTCCCAATGTAGGTCAGCCGTTTGTGGGAAGCGCATTCGTCAAGAAGTTTATTGTTACAGTGCTTGTGCTCTTGGTGGGTATTTGGATTATATATAATTACTTGCCAGCAACAACTCTGAACCGCTTACTTGCTTTTGATGAGTATTCAGCAGGTTCTGGTCGTGCTGTAAAATGGGAGCAAGCAATAGAACTAATTGTGCAACGACCAATATTTGGTTGGGGATGGGGCGGTTATTATGTAACAGGCTCCATTGTTCATAACACATATTTGACTATCTTGTGCGATGTTGGTGTTTTTGGATTTACCCTATTTGTGCTTCCAGTTGGAAAACTAATTTATGGTCTTGTAAAGAATAAATATCTGTTGGCAATAATGATTTTATTAACAGGAATAGTGCCTGCTTTCTTTGTTGATTCTATTAATAAGCGGTATTTTTGGAATGCATTGATAATTTCAATTGTGTTACTTGAAAACTATGAGAATACAAGAACACCAATAGCTGTGTGGGCAGAACGAGATTAAGTTTGTCCTGCGAGTTGATATTATGAGGTAAATACATGTTATTTCAGGAAAAAAAAAAGAAAATGCATGGCGCTGCAGCAGATTCAATAGTTCTCACCTTTGTGAAAGTTGTTACTGCGCTGATGGGCATTTTGAGGACTAAGCTCCTATCAACACAGTTCTCTCTCCATGAATATGGAACTTATTCTCAAGCGATGTTAATAGTTTCTACATTAACATCTATCACTATTCTAGGTCTTACAGATGCAACTAATTATTTCTATAACGCGGCAGATGATGAGGATACAAAGCAGGAGAATATAGCAACCGTATTTTTAATTCAATATATTGTTGGAATTATATCAGGCATTCTTGTTTGTGCTTTTAGTGCCCCTATTGTATATTACTTTAGCAATGAAGACCTTTATAAGGTGATTTATATTGCTGCATGGCTGCCTTTATTTAATAATCTGATACCAATGTTGCAGGTCTTGTTTGTTTCAATTGGAAAAGCAAAGTTGATCGCAATTCGTAATTTTGTTGTTTCATTGGTAAGGTTGCTTATCGTTACCGTTGCGTCGTTTATTACGAAGGATATCCAGACTATTATATTGTTAATTTTAGCCTTAGATGTTAGTCAAACGGTATATTTTTTTCATACTTTCTCAAAGAACAAGTTTCATATATCAATCAAGAAAAGCAAGTTGAATCGTGTTATGCCGATACTTAAATTCAGTATTCCTATGGCAGTATTTGTCTTTACTAGTGCATTATCTAGGGATATTGATAAGTATGTTATAAGTTTTTTTACAGACACGCAAACACTTGCTATTTACACTAATGCTGCAAAGGTTCTTCCATTTGATATGATTACGGCTTCGTTTTTGACCGTTCTCATACCTATAGTAACGCGACAAGTAAGGAATAAACATTATGCCGATGCCAGGAATACTCTAAAAGCTTACTTGAGGATAGGATACCTTGCCACTTGGATTTTAGTTGCTGGAGCAATTGTAAATGCCAAGGAGATGATGCTGTTTTTCTACGATAGTAAGTACTTGCCTGGTTTAAACGTATTTATAGTATACTTGATTGTTGATATGGTACGTTTTGCTAACACATCGTTAATTCTTACTGCAAAAGGGAAAACAAAAGTATTGATGAAGTGGTCTATCATTTCGCTTATGGCCAATTTTGTTCTGAATATTCTTGCTTATAAGGCGTTAGGAATAGTAGGCCCTGCATTTACAACCTTGCTGTTAACAATTGGCCTTATGCTGGTATTTTTGTTTATAAGCTCAAAGGAAATTGATTCATCATTTCTTGAGCTTTTCGATTGGAAAGAAGTATTTATCGAAATTTGTGAGTTGTTAGTAATTGGCATTATATCTTATTTACTTAAAAGACTGTTCTACACGTGGTTCGGTTCCTATTTAATAGTTCTTATTCTCACTTACGTATTTTTCGTCGGATGTATGTTGGCGTTTAATAATAAACGTTTGTTAGAGTGTTTAAAGGCGATTAACAAGCTAAAGTAAATGTAATCGCTAATTTGGTCTAATTGTTTTTATATCAACATAAAGAAGATAGGAGAAAGAGAAACATGGTAAACGTAATTGGACTCGGTTACATTGGTCTGCCTACGGCGCTGATGATGGCCTCCCATGGAGTCGAAGTAATCGGCACAGACTACAACGCAGAACTGGTCGCTACTCTGAATGCAGGGAAGACGACCTTTAAGGAGAAGGGACTGGACGAGTTGTTCCAAGATGCACTGAACGCTGGTGTGAAATTCACCACAGAGTATCAGGTGACGGATACATATATCATCTCTGTTCCGACTCCCTACGATAAATTCAGCAAGAAGGTAGATGCCTGCTACGTCGTGGCTGCAGTAAAAGATGCACTGAAAGTCGCTCCTAAAGGAGCTACTCTGGTCATTGAATCAACCGTGTCCCCTGGCACCATCGAGAAGAGCGTAAGACCTGTGCTTGAAGCTGAGAGCAGAACAGATATCAACCTTGTCCATGCTCCCGAGCGGATCATCCCAGGAAACATGGTCTACGAGTTGCTTCACAACAACCGCACCATTGGTGCTGACGACAAGGCCATTGGTGAAGCTGTTGCCAAACTCTACTCTTCCTTCTGCCAGGGCGAGATTGTTGTGACCGATATTAAGACAGCTGAGATGACCAAGGTTGTGGAGAACACTTTCCGTGCCGTTAACATTGCGTTTGCCAATGAGTTGGCCAAGATCTGCCGTCATGACAACATGGATGTGTACGCGATTATCAAGATCTGCAATATGCATCCTCGGGTGAACATCCTTCAGCCGGGTCCTGGCGTTGGAGGACATTGTATCTCCGTTGACCCGTGGTTCCTCGTGGGGGACTATCCGTCTCTTGCCAAGGTTATCGATGAGTCTATGAAGACCAATGATGGAATGCCGGACTTCGTTCTAAATCGCATCTATGAGATCATGAAGGAAAAGGGCATGACTGACATCACTCGTGTTGGTCTCTACGGACTCACCTACAAGGAAAACGTGGACGATATGCGTGAAAGCCCGACCCTACAGCTGCTGGAGAGCCAGGAGAGGCATCTTGCTACGGGACTGAAGGTTTACGATCCTTTAATTGAGAAGGATGTCGTTGCAAACCAGTATCACAACCTGGATGAGTTCCTGGCTGCAGTCGATTTCGTGGTCATCATGGTCAAGCACAACGAGATCAAGGAAAACATGGATAAGCTGGCAGGAAAGGTAGTTTTGGATTGCCATAACATCTGCAATTTGCCCGGTGTTTACCATATTTAAAACTATATTCTTACCATTAGGTGAGCAATGATAGATCGCACTACCCCAACAATACTCAGCACCGACTCTGGCTGGCGGGTCAAAAAAACAGGCCCAGCCGTCAGAGCGGGCGAGAATTATTGAAGGAGTAGTATAAAAATGGTCAATGTCATAGGACTTGGATACATCGGTCTGCCGACCGCTCTCATGATGGCATCTCACGGTGTTGAGGTTGTGGGAACCAATCACAGCCAGGGCAAGGTGGATATGCTGAAGGCTGGGAAGACCACTTTTAAGGAAAAAGGACTGGACGAGCTGTTTCAAGCTGCGCTAGATGGTGGCATAAAGTTCACCACAGAGTATCAAGTGGCAGATGTGTACATCGTCTCCGTCCAGACGCCATACGACAAGTTCACCAAGAAAGTA